>Ga0137377_10004859_pt1 | contig 10653 bp, 9 predicted proteins | sample SagtaG_22_FD_104815 | JGI IMG/M metagenome (GOLD analysis project Ga0137377, IMG submission 104815) | Vadose zone soil microbial communities from Sagehorn Ranch, Mendocino, California, USA - Sage2_L_40_16 metaG | ecosystem: Environmental > Terrestrial > Soil > Vadose zone | place: USA... | reverse complement strand
TCTGCAGGGAAATGTAAGACTGAAAGAAGGCGACCGGAGCGGGCAAGCGGACCACGCGACGTTTGTGCGGGCAACGCAGACGGCTCTGCTGACGGGAAAAGCGCTGGCGCGCGACGCAGCCACTGAGACACAGGCGCCGCGGATCACCTTTGCGCAAACCACTGGAGAGATTCGTGCCGACGGGGGCGTTCGGTCGACGGATTTTTCGACAAAAGGGAGCGGAGCGCAACTGGCGGCGGTGCCGGCGAACATTTCCGCGGACACGATGCAGGCAAACTCGAAGACGGGCAGAGCTTTGTATACAGGACATGCGCGTTTGTGGCAGGGCGATTCGGTTATGGAAGCCGATTGGATCGAGCTGCTGCGCGAGGCGCGGGTCATGAACGCCAATGGAAATGTTCGCGCCGTGTTTCCCCAAGCCGCGGGGCAATCGACGCCGCAAACCGTTGCCGTGCAAGCCGGGCCGAAGAAGGGGAGATTGTGGCATGTAACGGCAGGCACGTTGACGTATCGCGACTCAGACAGCCGCGCACACCTGGAAAAAAATGTGCTGGCGCAATCGGCGGAGCAAAAGATGCGCGCCGCAGCGGTTGATTTATATTTTACGAGGGCCGAGAAGCCCAATTCGAATGCGGCGAGCGGTCCCGCTCCGGCAAGTCCGCCAGCCGGGGCCCAGCAGATCAGCCGAGCAGTTGGCACGGGAGGCGTGATCGTGGAACAGGGGACGAGAAAAGCCACGGCCGAGCGCGGCGAGTACAGCGCAACGGACGGAAAATTCGTGATGAGCGGTGGACATCCCACGATTTACGACGCCACGGAAGGGACCACAACGGGGCATCAATTGACCTTCTTTTTAGCGGATGATACGATCATCGTCGACTCAGAAACTGGTTCGCGGACATTGACGAAGCACCGAGTCGATTAGTGGCGCCACTGCTCCGCGGCCGCCCGTGAAGAGGTATGCTGAAGCTCCAGGCCGTCGATTTAAGCAAGTCGTACCGTGGCCGTAAGGTCGTTGACGACGTTGAACTGGAGATTGGACAGGGTGAAGTTGTCGGGCTGCTCGGCCCAAATGGCGCAGGCAAGACGACGACATTTTATATTCTGGTAGGTCTCACCCGGCCCGACGCAGGCCGCGTACTCCTGAACGACGATGAAATCACGGACCTCCCCATGTACCTCCGGGCCCGCAGCGGTATCAGTTACCTTCCTCAGGAACCCTCGGTTTTTCGCCAATTGACCAGCGAAGAGAATCTCCTCGCCGTGCTGGAAACACTCCCGCTGACCCCGGAACAGCAGCGCGACCGCTTGGAGGAACTCCTGGTGCAAATGGGGCTGGAAACCGTGAGGACCAGCAAGGCGTACACGCTCTCCGGCGGAGAGCGCCGCCGGTTGGAGATTGCGCGCTCTCTTACTTTGCAACCTTCCTTTATCCTTCTCGACGAACCTTTTTCGGGAATCGACCCTCTAACGGTCAAGGATCTCCAGGAAATCATCCGCGAACTAGCTAAATCGGGAATTGGCGTGCTGATTACGGATCATAACGTCCGGGAAACTCTCAGCGTGACAGATCGCGCGTACATCCTGAAAAGTGGCAAGATATTCCGGAAGGGCCGCCCGGATGAGTTAAGCAACGATGCCGAAGTCCGGCGTGTTTATCTTGGCGATCACTTCCGCCTGAACTAGGGTTAGAAAAGGGAACACGGGACGATCCATGGCCTGGCAGGGACTCAAACTCAATCTCCGAGTGTCGCAGAAGCAGATTCTGACGCCCGGCCTTGTGCAGATGGTGAGCGTCCTCGCGCTGAACCGTCTCGAATTGCGCGAAATGATCAACCAGGAAATGATCGCTAACCCGATCCTCGAAGAGCAGAGCGAAGAACCCACGCAAACCGACAACTACAGCGATGAGACCTTCCTGAAAGCGGAAACCGAAAAAGTTCCGGAGAAACCGGAAGCAAATCCATTTGACGAATTCGATGTCGGAACCTTTTTCAACCAGTACCTGGATACCGGCGGTGACGGCGGGCAGTCGCAGGAGCGTGAAGTTTCCGAACGGCCGTCGTTTGAAAAGTTCCTTTCCTCGCCGAGTGGGTTGTCCGACCATCTCCAGTGGCAATTGAGCGTCACCATCTGCTCGGACGCGGTGAAAGAGATCGCGGACAGCATCATCGGCAATCTGGACGAGAACGGCTATCTGACGGCTTCCCCGGAAGAGCTGGCGCAGAACGGAAAGTATTCGCAGGACGACTTGGATGACGCGCTGGCCGTGGTGCAGGACTTCGACCCGATCGGAGTAGGCGCGCGGGATTTGCGTGAATGCCTGCTGCTGCAGTTGAAGGCTTTCGATCCGCAGAACACCTTGGCCCAGCAGATCGTCTCCGAACATCTGAAGCAAGTGCAATCGAACCAGTTGAAAGAAATCGCGCGGGCGCTGAACCGGCCGCTCGAAGTGCTGAAGCGCGCGCTGGACATGATCAAGAAGCTCGATCCCCGGCCCGGGCTGCGCTACAACAAAACAGAACCCCGCCTCGTCGAGCCCGACGTTTACTTCCGCAAGGTGGATGACCAGTGGCAGGCGTTCCTGAATGAAGACGACATGCCGCAACTGCGGCTGAGCCCCACGTACCGCCGCCTGCTGGTCAAAGATGCCGCCGACCGCGACGTGCGCAACTACGTGAAAGAACGCTTCACCGCCGCCGTGCAGTTGATGAAGAACATCGAACAGCGCAAGCACACCATCTTGCGCGTCTGCCAGTCCATCATCGCGCGCCAGGGCGAATTCCTCGACCACGGCCAGGATGCGCTGAAGCCCATGATGATCAAGGAAGTAGCCGAAGAGGTCGGTGTGCATCCTTCGACGGTGAGCCGCGCGGTAGCCAGCAAGTACGCGCACACCTCGCAGGGCGTGCTGGAGCTGCGCTCGTTCTTCAGCGAATCCGTGAACGGGCCGGAGGGCGGCGGGATGTCGCTGCTGACGCTCAAGCGGCTGGTCAAGAAAATGATCGAAGAGGAAGACGCCACACATCCGCTGACCGACGAACAGATTGCCAAGAAGCTGGATGACGCGGGCATTCACGTCACCCGGCGCACGGTCGCGAAGTACCGCGAAGACATGAGAATTCCCAGCACCCACCAACGACGGGAAAAGAACTGAGCGGCGTCGCCTGTGAAGCCGCAGACGCGACACGATGCCAGGCAACTCGTCATCCTCACGGGGCTCTCCGGTTCCGGGAAAAGCACCGTCCTTCACGCTTTCGAAGACATGGGCTTCTACTGCGTGGACAATCTTCCCGTGGAGATCATTCCCATTTTTGCGGAATTGCACGCGGCGGGCGAAGGAGACTTTGCGCGCGCGGCGCTGCTGGTAGACGCGCGCGAGGGGCTGCAACTGGAAAAATTGCCGCCACTCCTGAAACACCTGAAAAAAAATCATCCCATCACGCTTGTTTTCATCGAAGCGAACGAGGATGCCCTCCTGCGGCGGTACAGCGAAACGCGGCGTCCCCATCCTCTGGGAAAGAATTTTTCGGTAAGGGAAAGCCTGTCGCATGAACGCGCGCTGATGGCGCCGATCCGCAAGCTTGCGGACGTGGTCATTGATACGACGCAATTCAACGTGCATGAGTTGCGCCACTTTGTCACGGAGCGATTCAAGAATCCGGACAAGCGCCCGATGCTGGTTTCGGTCGTGAGTTTCGGGTACCGCTACGGAGTGCCGTCGGATGCGGACCTAGTTCTCGACGTGCGATTTCTGCCCAACCCGCATTTTGTGCCGCGTTTGCGGCCCTTCACGGGCAAAGATCCGAAAGTGCGGAAGTATATCCGGTCATTTCCCCAGACCGGCGAATTCCTGCGGCGCATCGAAGGCTTGCTTACGTATTTGATCCCGCACTACATCCGTGAGGGGAAAAGTTATCTGACCATTGCGTTCGGCTGCACGGGAGGAAGGCACCGCTCCGTAATGCTCGCGGAGTCGGTAAAAAAGGCGCTCGCGAAACGCGGATTTTCCGCCAAAGTCATTCACCGCGACATCGACAAGTAGGTGAACATCGAATGGCGCCGCCGCCCGCTATCGGCGGGCCCGGAAACTTGACACGCCGCAACGCGGCGAATAGCGTACCAAGTGGACAAGTCAGGGAGCCTGCGGCGTGGCCTCGTTGTTATCACCACAATGGAAGCGATTGCTGAGTTACGTGCGGCCGTACTCTTTTCGGCTGGCCGTAGGTGTGGTGTTGGTGGCATTCACGGCGCTGGCGGACGGCATTGTGGCGCTGATGCTCCGGCCGGGATTTGACTACGTCCTGAACCCCTCCGTTGTTGGTTCGACGCTGCCGCTGGTGACTTTTCCGAACGGTCATACGATCTATCTCAACCGGTTTTTTCCGCCCACGATCCACAACGTGTGGACTATTTTCGCCCTAACCGTGGTTTTTCTTTATGTCGCGAAAGGTATCGCCGAGTATCTGGGCGTCACGCAGATTCAGTACGTAGGACAGGCTGCGGTCACCGGGCTGCGGAACCAGGTATACGCCAAGATCATTCGCCAGCCGATTGGTTTCTTTCAGACCAATCCTACGGGCCGTTTGCTCTCCACCACGATCAACGACGTGGAGCGCACGCGCATCGCTCTTTCGGAATACCTGGCTGACCTCTTCCAAAAAGGTTTCACGCTGCTCGTGTTTGTGGCGGTCATCGTCGTGCTCAATTGGAAGATGGCGCTTGGAACAGCCATTCTGGTACCGCTGGTCGTTGTGCCGGTCGGAAAACTGGGGAAGAAGATTCGGCGCTCTTCGGAAAACAGCCAGAGCAGGCTTGGGGACCTCAGCCAGATCCTGCAAGAGACCGTGAGCGGCAACCGCGTCGTGAAGGCCTTCGGCATGGAGGACTTCGAAATCTTCAAGTTCAAACACACGGCGCAACGGCTGCTGCGCGAAAATATGCGCTGGGTTCGCGCGGCGGTCGCCACTGGGCCAATCATGGATTTGCTGGGCGCCCTGGTTATCCCGCTGCTCATTTTGTATGCCCGCGATCAGATCAAGCATGGCCTGATGACCCCCGGAATTTTTATTGCCTTTCTTTTTGCCATGTTTAATGCGTATATGCCGCTGAAGCGCATCGGCCAGGTGTACCAGCAATTTCAGCTCGCGCAGGGAGCGAGCATGCAAGTATTTGCCTATCTCGACCGGGAAGAGGAGCAGAGCGAACAGCCCGGCGCAAAGTCTCTGCCGCCGTTTTCGCGGGAAATCGTTTTTGAAAACGTGGGCTTTGCGTATGATACCGACTCGACTCAGGTGCTGGAACAAATTTATTTCCGCGCGCTCCGCGGGGAAGTGATTGCCCTCGTGGGATCGAGCGGGGCAGGAAAAACCACGCTGGTGAATTTGCTGCCGCGATTTTATGAGGCTACCTCCGGCGCCATTCGAATCGACGACCGGAACATCCGGGAAGTGACCATCAAGTCGCTGCGCGAGCAGATTGCCATGGTGACGCAGGAGAACATCCTGTTTCACGACACGGTGTGGAACAATATTTGCTACGGCTTAACCAATATTCCCAGGGAAAAAGTCATCGCAGCGGCGCAAGCCGCGCTGGCGCACGATTTCATCATGGAGCTTCCGCAAGGTTACGACACCGTGATTGGCGAGCGGGGCACGCGCCTGAGCGGCGGACAGAGACAGCGCATCGCCATCGCGCGCGCCATCTTGAAAGATTCGCCCATTCTTATTCTGGATGAGGCTACCTCGGAGCTGGATGCCGAGTCCGAGATGTTCGTGCAGAAGGCGCTGGCCAACTTGATGGTTGGGCGAACCACTTTCGTCATCGCGCATCGCCTCGCTACGATTCGCCGCGCGGACAAAATTCTCGTTCTGGAAGACGGACAAATCCGGGAAAGCGGAACGCACACGGAACTGATGGCCCGTGGCGGCACGTACGCCCGGCTTCACGATCTGCAGTTTGCAGACGACGACATGCTGGCGCCGGCCCAGTCGGCACCGGGAAAGTTGAATGACGCATCGAATTCTTTATGAGCCAAACAATGCCAGCAGCCACGAAGAAAATCGAATGTTTCTCGATGACCGGCTACGCGCAAGCACGTGCCGAGCAGGATGGCTGGGCGGTGCGCGTCAGCGTGAAAAGCGTCAACCACCGGTTCCTGGACCTCAAGCTTCGGATGCCCGAGGGATTCGATCTGTACGATCTTCGATTAAGACAGATCGTGCGCGAAAAGATTCACCGTGGGCACGTGGAAGTGACCGTAGGCGTGGAACCCGGGAAAGCGGCGCCGGTACAGGTAAACAAGGAATTGGTGCAATCGTATCTGAAAGCCGCCGAAGCCTTGCGGCAGGAGACGAGAGCGGCGACGGATATGGACGTTGTCGCACTCCTGAGGCTGCCCGGCGTGATCACCGGTGTCATGGCCGCGGCGCCGGAGACGGAAGAAGAGCAAGAACGGCTTGGACGAGTGCTGGAGAGCGGCTTGCGGGATGCGCTGGCAAAGCTGGATGATATGCGGCGCGCGGAAGGCCGTCATCTGGTCGAAGAGTTGCGCGATCGCTTGGCGCGCATTGTCGGTCATGTGGAGCAGGTGCGCGGACTCGCGGCGACGCTGCGCCCGGCTTTCGCGCGGCGCTTGGAGACCAGGCTGAAGGAATTGCTCGGCGGGATTGGCATCGATCCGGGGCGCCTCGCGCAGGAGGCGGCGCTGCTTGCGGAACGCAGCGATATCAGCGAAGAATTAGACCGCCTGAAGAGCCATTTGCAGCAGTTCACCAAGCTGTTGGATGGGGCCGGGGAGTTGGGGAAGAAGCTGGATTTTCTTTTGCAGGAGATGCATCGCGAAGCCAACACCATGCTCTCCAAGACGCCCGGCGTGGAAAGCGAAGCGCTGGCGATCACCGGAGTAGCGCTGGAAATCAAGGCGGAGATCGAAAAACTGCGGGAGCAGGTGCAGAACATCGAATGAGCACGCAGACTGAGATCGCGCCGCTGGTGTTGATCGTGTCGGGGCCATCGGGATCGGGAAAATCCACTTTAGTGCAGCGAATCCTGGAGCTGCCCGGCACGATGCCTTCGGTCTCATGTACTACACGGTCGCGCCGCGCGACCGAGGCCAGCGGGAAATGCTATGATTTCGTGACGGAAGCGGAATTCGACGCCATGGCCGCGCGCGGCGAATTTCTGGAGTACGCGCGGGTTTTTGGCAAGCATTCTTACGGCACGCCGAGGAAGTGGCTGGAGGAATCGCGGAAGAGGGGACTCGATCTCGTGCTGGAGATCGACGTTCAAGGCGCGGCGCAGGTAAAGGAAAAGCTTCCGGAATCGGTGGCGATTTTCATCTTGCCGCCATCGCGCGCGGAGCTGGAACGGAGGCTGCGCGAGCGCGGGCAGGATTCGGGCGAGGAGATCGCGCGGCGTCTGGCCAGGGCGCGCGAAGAAATCGCGCAGTTTGGCAAGTATTACGATTTTTGCGTGGTGAATGAGAACGTGGAACGCGCGGGACGCGAAGCGCAGGCGATTGTGATCGCCTTGCGCTGCACGAGCGCGCGGCGGAGGGCGAGAGTGGAACAACTTCTGGCATCGTTTGGGAGGGAATGACTGAGATGACTGTGCAGACAAAAGCTCCGGAGAGCCAGTTTGCGTACGTGGTGCTCGCGGCGAGGCGGGCGCGGCAGATTATGGCAGGCGCGCCGCCGCTGATCGAGAACCCGAGAACACAGAAGGCTACGCGCATCGCGTGCGAAGAGCTGGAGCACAGCCTGATCGAGTACGACTTCACGGAGCCGGCTTCGATCGACATGGACAAGGACGGGAATAAGCGGCGGAAGTAGCGGGCCGCGAAAGGCAGCGATGCGAATCACGCTTGGTGTGACCGGCGGAGTGGCGGCTTACAAAGCCGCGGAACTCGTGCGCCGCTTGCAGCAGGAGGGGTTCAGCGTGCAGGTGGTGATGACGCGCGGGGCGCGGGAGTTCGTCGCGCCGCTGACGTTTGCGGCGCTGAGCGGGCAGAAAGTTATCACCGATCTTTTCGGCGATTCTTCTGGCGGCGAAGCAAACCTTGAAAGCGCCATCGAACACATCGCAGTGGCACAGCGCACGGACCTGCTGCTTGTTGCGCCCGCCACCGCGGACATCATTGCAAAATTTGCGCGTGGGATCGCGGACGACTTTCTGACGACTCTGTACCTGGCGTCGACGGCGCCCGTGGTAGTGGCGCCGGCGATGAACGTGAACATGTGGAACCACGCGGCCACGCAAGAAAACGTCGAGATGCTGCGCGCGCGCGGTGTGAAGATTGTCCATCCGGATGAAGGCTATCTGGCCTGCGGCATGATCGGCGCGGGACGGCTGGCGGGACAGGAAGATATTGTCGCCGCCGTGTGTGAGGTGCTGAAAACGCAGCGGGATTTGGACGGAGCGACGGTCCTGATTACCGCCGGCCCGACTTGCGAAGACCTCGATCCGGTTCGCTATATCACGAATCGCTCATCCGGGAAGATGGGTTACGCCGTAGCGGAAGCAGCAGCGTTGCGCGGTGCGAAGGTCATTCTTGTAAGCGGTCCCGTGAATTTGGAAGTTCCCGCTGGCGTGGAACGCATTGATGTGCGCACGGCGAAAGAAATGCACCAAGCCGTCGTGGAGCGGATTGCAAATAGTTCCATCGCGATTCTTGCGGCTGCCGTGGCGGATTACCGACCGGTGGAACAGCACGCGGAAAAAATCAAGAAAGGCCACGCGCCGCTGACGATTTCTTTCGAGCCAACCACGGACATTCTGGCCGAAGTGGCGAGAAACAAGGGCCAGAAAATCGTGGTAGGCTTTGCGGCAGAGACCGACCACGTCGCGGAAAACGCGCGAAAGAAGCTTTCTGCGAAGAACGCCGACCTGATCGTTGCCAACGACGTTACAGCCGAAGGCGCGGGATTCGATCACGATACAAATATTGTGACGCTCTTCTCCCGCGATGGACGCGACCTCGCGCTTCCCAAAATGAGCAAGAGCGAAGTGGCGCAGCGGATTTTGGACGAAGTGGTACGCCTGCGAAGCGTATTGCACGGAACGGTTGCATCGAAGCGCTCCGGCGTTTGATCCTGCCATGGCCGAGCGTGTTCCCGAAACTCTCCACAAAAAACTATCCGACCGGCTGGGTTTCTACGAGGATCTGGGAATCCGATTGTTCTACCGGGACCGCAGAGCCGCCGCTGCACCGCATAGCGAACGCCGGTTGGAACCGCCTTCGACTGCCCACTTCGCAGTTCCAAACATGCAAAAGGAAGAGACCTTGCCGAAGCCCGCAGGAAAACCCGTATTGCAAAAGACCGCGCCGGTTATGCCGCCGGTGAGTCCGAAGATGGCATCGCTGCCGGTGGTTTCGGGGCCGTCACTTTTCGAATCCATGGACAAGATTGCGGACGACACGCTGCTCAAGGTTCGCGAGGATCTTGGCGAATGCACCCGCTGCAGGCTACACAGCACGCGGCACAAAATTGTTTTCGGAGACGGAAATCCCAAGGCTGAACTGGTTTTCGTGGGCGAAGGCCCGGGGGCCGATGAAGACGCGCAAGGATTGCCTTTCGTCGGGCGCGCGGGAAAACTGCTGACGCAGATGATCGAAGCGATGGGACTACAGCGAAAAGACGTGTACATCTGCAACGTGGTGAAGTGCCGTCCACCAGGAAATCGCCAGCCGGAAGAAGACGAAGTCAGCACCTGCTCGCCATTTCTTTTGCGCCAGATCGACGCCATCGCGCCAAAGGTAATTGTCTGCCTCGGCGCCGTCGCCGCAAAAACATTGCTACAGACGAATCGGGGAATTTCCCAGTTTCGCGGAGAGTGGCTGGACTTTCGCGGAAGAAAATTGCTGGCGACGTACCATCCCGCCTATTTGCTGCGCAATCCGCCTGCGAAGAGCGAAGTCTGGAAAGACCTCCAAAAAGTCATGGCCGTGCTGGGCCTCGAAGTGAAGAAAGGCAAGTCCGCCTAATTCATCATGGGAATTCTGCTGGGCTTGCTGACGGCGCTGACCTGGGGCGGCGCGGATTTCATCGCACGTTTTTCCACGCATCGCATCGGCGCTCTTCGTTCGATGTTGTACATGCAACTGACAGGTTTTCTTCTGCTTTCTTTTCTTCTTCCGGCTCTCGGCGGTTGGGGGCATCTCGCGGATGGTTCGGGATGGCAACCGTGGGCCTGGGGATTCCTGGCGGGCTGCCTCAATGCCATGGCAGGACTGGCACTGTATCGCGCGTTTGAGATTGGAAAAATGGCCGTGGTGGCCCCGCTCTCGGCCAGTTATCCGGCGTTGACTCTGCTGCTCTCCTGGATGACCGGCGAGCGGCTGAGCGCCGTGCGAATCGCTGGAATCATTTGCACCCTGGTGGGTGTCGTGGTTGTTGCCGGCGGCGAAAAAACACCGGACGAGAACGATGCCGAGGCCGTGCAAAGAAGCGGCCGGGGAATGGGCCGGGCTATTTTCGCTGCTATTGGTTTTGCGCTGTTGTTTTGGCTGCTCGGCATTCGCATCATCGCGCGAGTCGGCGCGGTGCAAACCGTGTGGATGATCCGTCTGACCAGTACCGTGCTCACTGCCGCGGTGATCCTCATTTCCAAGCAGTCCATGCGTCTTCCCCGAGGTGAGGTGCGCTGGATGGC
>Ga0137377_10004853_pt1 | contig 10656 bp, 9 predicted proteins | sample SagtaG_22_FD_104815 | JGI IMG/M metagenome (GOLD analysis project Ga0137377, IMG submission 104815) | Vadose zone soil microbial communities from Sagehorn Ranch, Mendocino, California, USA - Sage2_L_40_16 metaG | ecosystem: Environmental > Terrestrial > Soil > Vadose zone | place: USA... | reverse complement strand
TTCGGCGACGGCATCAGGCCATACGCGTTTTGGTGATGCTCGTTGACGCAAATGCCGTCGAAGCCGAGCTCCTCCGCGTAGGCCAGCGTATTGATGTACTCGGTGTAGAGCTCGTGCCCCTTGACGGGATCATACAGGGAATTCGGGAGCCACACCCAGGCGGAATCGTAAGCTTCATCGAAATTGTCCGGCAGGTAAGGCCAGGGCATGAGGTGGAAGTAGTGGAATTGCAGCTTGTTCATCTATAGAGACTCTCCTGTGAGATGGCAACCGGACACCCACGAGGGATGTCCCTACATTTCTTCGCCTAAAAAGAGATGGCAACCGGACACCCACAAGGGATGTCCCTACATTTCTTCCCTTAAAAAGTCGCGGATCGCTTCACACCATTCCAGCAGTTTCTCGAACATAGGCATGTGGCCCGTATCATCGAGGATGACTAGTCGCGAGTGAGCTATCAGGCGATGATACGCTTCAGCATAGTCCACAGGAATGAAGCGATCATTTCTCCCCCAGATGACGAGCGTAGGAGTCTTCACAGACGCTAAGCGACGCTCAAGCTTGGGATCATAATTGGGATTCCAGGCCAGCGAGGCCAACGTGGTAAACTGCTTATACTGTGCCAGCAAGTAATCGACATTGACCTCTGGGGGCATCAGAGGCATGGCAGCGGCGAAGTCGTCAAAGCAGGCAGCTAGCACCTCTTCTGGAGCCATGGCGAAGAGGTCGGCAATGGGCTTGCCTTTGACACGAATACCGGCAGCATTAGAGAGAACAAGCTTTTTAACGCGCTCTGGATACCACACAGCCATTTCTACGGCCACCCAACCGCCGAGAGAGTGTCCGACGATCACAGGTGCATCCAAACCCAACTCATCGAGCAGATCGCGGAAGAAGAGGATATAATCGCTCATATCGCGCATCCAATCGGGGCGTTCAGTGAGACCAAAACCGGGGGTATCGGGTGCGAAGATATGAAAGTGTTGCGCAAGGGTGGTATGGTACTCTAGCCAGAGATTGCCCAGGTTTGTGCCATGAATATACAGCAACGGAGAAGCGGTCGGTGGCCCGGCTTCAAAGACATGCGTGGCAATGCCCTGCACGGTGACAGTACGCTCTGTCTTTTCATCTGAAGCTACGATGCTGGCGATTTCATCTGACATGCTTGTTGATCCTTCGCTAGTTACACAAGTAACAATTTTTGAGAACTACCAGGATTTTGTCGTAAGCATATGATAGCATACACAAGAGGTTAATGCATACAGGAGATTCACCTGCTTCTCCCAAAAAGATACACCAGTCCAGGCTCCAACCCTTGCTCCCAGGTCATCCAGTTATGCCCGCCCGGCAGTTCCTGGTAACTGTGGGAGTATCCTTTATCGGCCAACATGGCAGCAAAGCGGCGATTGGGAGCTAATAACCATTCTATCTGTCCGGTTTCGACATAAAGGCGTAAGGGGTTAGGCGGTGTCGCAACGAATTGCTCCGTCAGCCACTCACGATCATGATAATAGTCTCCACCTTGAGGATCAGCAGTGAAGCAACCTGACTGGCTGCCTACATACATAAATAGCTGAGGATTCCTCCATGCAAGCCACGCTGAAACCAATCCACCCAATGAAGCTCCCCATAGCCCTCTTGCCGGAGTCGGTCCATAACGGCTTTCAATAGCAGGCAAGATTTCTTCGAGCAAGAACGCTTCATAAGACAGATTAAACCAGTACTCTACCTTGCGATCCTGCGGCTCTACGAAAATCAGGCGTACAGGTGGAAGCACCCCCTGCTCTATCAACGCTTCAGTGATCTCATGAAAGCGTAATTTCTGGTAGTACGCGGCCCCATCCTGCACATACAGAGACACAGCGGGAGCAACAGGAGGTTCATATACATAATAGATACGCTGATTTCTAAAAATTCGCGAAGTTAGCGCATGAGCAAAGGTGCTTCCGCGAAAGATGTGCGGACGTGGTGGTATCTTAAAACTGTTATCAGGCAGGGTGATAAAGCGATGATAGTCATACCAGGGATGCCTGGGTACCTGCGCATTTGTTGGATCGGCCATAGGTTGCTTGTTCGCATCCATAAATGCATACTCGATATAGGCTCCCGCAGGAAATTCGAGGGTCATTGGCCCTGTAATGGGCAAGGGCCTCTCATCCCAATCAGTGAAATCCCCTATCAGGTATGCCGCACCCGGTGGTGGCATAAACGTAACAAAGCGACCTTGAACGTGAAACATGAGCTAGCAGCCTCGTTCTAGCGCCTTTTCGACTACATCTTCCATTTGCAGATACTCGATCACTACAAGGGCTTGCTTATTATTGGCCTCAACGCAGGATACAATGCCTTATACGTCTCATACACCTGGGCATACACCCTTTCAGTCTCTGCTCGCGGCTCCGTCCGTTCCATCACATGCACCGTCGCTTCACATGCCTGCTGCACTGAAGCATAGACCCCACCGGCAACGCCTGCCAAAAGAGCCGCCCCAAAAGCTGGGCCTTCGGTAGCATTGGTCGTCACTAACTCAACGCCGAGAATATCAGCGATGATCTGCCGCCAGAGCAAGCTCTTGGCACCTCCACCGGTCGTGCGTACCTGATCAATAGATAATCCTTGTTCTTGAATGATGGCAAAGCAATCTTTCAGGCTGAAGGCAACGCCTTCCAGTACAGCGCGAATGAGATGGCGTCGGTCATGGCTAGCGGTGAGGCCGATCCAGCCGCCGCGTGCGTAGGCATCGAGGTGAGGAGTACGTTCACCTTGAAGATAGGGCAGGAAGAGAAGGCCATCGCTACCTGCGGGTGCGGTCTCGGCCTCTTTAGCAAGAATTTCATAGGCGTCCAGCCCTGTCCAGCGTTCGAGGGCGCGTTCGGGCAGACCGATATTATCACGCAACCAGCGCAGCGAAAGACCGGCCGCTTGGGTGACACCCATCAGATACCACGCGTGCGGAACCGCATGATTGAAGGTATGCACACGAGGAATGGGACCGGACATGTCCACGCGAGGAGCGTCAGCATATGCCAGCACAACACCACTGGTACCGATAGAGACAAGTGCCAGTCCAGGTTGCACTACACCGTTGCCCACCGCACCACAGGCGTTATCGGCACCTCCACCAGCCACAGGTGTTCCGGCAACCAGATCGGTGAGAGCGGCCACTTCGTCAGTAATGGTGCCACACACCGCATCGGCGGCGACAACAGGTGGAAGCAAAGAAGGCTCAAGATCAATAGCATTGAGCACTTCACGCGACCATACCCCTTGTTTCACATCTAAAAGACAGGTGCCAGCCGCATCGGAGATTTCCATAGCGATTGTACCGGTCAGGCGATAGCGAATGTAGTCTTTGGGCAACAACATGACAGAGGCGCGGTTAAATACAGCCGGTTCATTGTCGCGTATCCACAGCAGTTTGGGAGCCGAGAAACCGGTTAAAGCCGGATTGCTGACCAGTTCGATCAAGCGTGCTGCACCGACCTGTTCGGTCATCCAACGACACTGAGCATCGCTGCGCTGATCGGCCCAGATAATGCACGGACGCAAGACCTGATAGTCCTTATCCAGCAAAACCACACCGTGCATCTGACCAGACAGACCAATACCCTTGACATCCTGTGGCTGAATGTTGTGCCGTACTCCCCCCACAAGGCAGGTACGAATAGCCGTGATGGTAGCATTCCACCAATCAGCCGGGTCCTGTTCAGCCCAACCCGGCTGCGGGTGCATCAGCGGATATTCGATAAAGGCAGAAGCAAGAACGTGTCCATCCTCTGCCGAGAAAAGAGCCGCCTTGACGCCTGTTGTGCCGAGATCAATACCAAGCAGTGTGTGCATTGAACATACCTCTTCAAATACCTCCTAAGGAGGCTGGTAAAGAACGGGATGAATATGCTCATTATATGACATTGCTTTAGAGTTATGTATTAGAGAAAATTTCGTAAACTCTAAGCTCAGCAATTTTCATTGTGTATCTCTTCGTCGAAGTTGTACAATAAATTTGCATTCATCTATGGACGCCTTTACTGACAGTTAGCAGGGCGGCAGTATTTTCCTCGTAGCCTGTTCTATGCTAGCACTGTAAGTGATGCCGGAGCGGCTAGAAGCCTATTTTCAATGAAGAAAGGATTTCCTATGAGCAACAGCATCGTTCCAATCAAAGAGTTTCGCCTTGAACTCAGCGATCTTACCTACACCGGTCACGACCTAGTACGCCCCGAATCAGTACTTGCTCAGCCTGATGGCACGCTGTGGACATCGGATGGACGTGGTGGTGTAACTCGCATCAATCCTGATGGCTCGCAACAATTTATTGGTGGATTGGGCGGTAATGAACCAAATGGCTTGGCGATGACCGATGATGGCTCTCTTATTGTAGCTAATCTTGGTAGTAGTGTAGTTCAGAAGCTGCATCCCGATGGGCATGTCGAGGCTATATTGACAGAGGTTGATGGTGTCAAGATTACAACGCCGAACTTTGTATTCCTCGATAGCCGTAATCGGCTCTGGATTTCTGTAATGACACGAGAACATCACTGGTGGCCTGCAGCAGCTAAATCACGACCGGATGGTTACATAGTCCTGATAGACGAAAAGGAACCTCGCATCGTTGCCGATGGTATCTATCTAACGAACGAAGTTCGCCTCGATGCACGGGAAGAGTATCTATATGCGGTAGAAACAATAATGAATCATATGATTCGTTTCCGCGTACAGCCGGATGGTAGCCTAACCGATAAAGAAGTATTTGGCCCAAACAATCTGGGTGCAGGAGCAGCTATAGATGGCTTCGCCTTTGATGCTGATGGCAACTTATGGGTAACGCTTGTACTCCGCAACGGTTTGGGCGTCATCACTCCCGACGGTGATCATCACGTCGTCATTGAAGACCCACGCGAGGACGCTCTCAAAAGCTTGGAGGAGAAAATCGCCAATGGTACGGCAAAGCCAAGCGATATGGCAATGACTGCTGGTCCCAACCTGCAATTTATCACAAGCCTGGCCTTTGGCGGCTCAGATCTGCGTACAGCTTATCTTGGTTCCCTGGCAATGAACAGGCTCCCAACCTTCCAATCACCGGTGGCTGGCTTACCTATGCGCCATTGGAAATAGAGAGACAGAGTGACCGATCACTCTGTCTTTGTACAAAAATGATCTTCGAAATCATGCTCCCTAGCTTTTCTGTAACATTCTCATGTATACTCCTCTATATAGTTCATCATAGTTCATCGTTTCAGCTGCATACCCACTTCTCATATTGTTATGGGAAACGAGGGGAAAGGGACTCACCGATCCACAGGCTCTTTCATCACTTTCATCGGCAAAACCTTTGGCCCCGTGATGGCCGTTACCACCACCATCGTTGTCAGCATTGGCTATATCATTGCCATGGCCTCGGTCATCAATATCTCCGGCGGCTGGGTGCAGATCATTCTGCAAAACTACTTTGCTATCAATGTACCATGGCAAATTGGGCATCATTGTCATCGCACTCATCTACGCCTTCATCCTCAGTCGTAGAGACCCAACGCTGGGAGATCGCGTCGGCTCGATTGTGGCAGATCGGGAGTAGAGTTGAGGCTGGCATAAGACGCGAGGATTACTCCTCACAAGATACAAGAGAGCAACGAATCACCGTCCTTACCCTCATTTAAAAGACAAGGGTGAGGCCAGTAGTTCGTTGCTCTCTTGTATCTGTTTATGCCTGGAGCTTCCCACGCTCAACAAGAAACTTGAGGAACTCCCAGTGGCGCATGACACCTACGCGATCGCTTCCCCCCGTTTGGTACCACTGCCTGAGCCTTACCAGAGAATCAATCTCCTTCTGAGTAAATCCGTCCTCAGCCAGCTTCTCCACTTCTACGACAACACATTGAGCAGAACTTTCTGCGCCATAAGAGTGCATATTCATAAGTGACCCCTTTCATCTCTGTTTGCACGAACCTTGCACAAACCACCACACGGATTGTGTCGTATATATAATTCCCATCGCAAAGCATCTTCCCTTCGCTCTATCCATGTCACCTTTGACTTACATATATATTGTAATCGATTACAAGCAATTTGTCAAGGGGTATTGAAAAGTAATGGGTGCGGTTCACTTTTTGCAGGGATCCCTGCAAAAAGTGAACCGCACCCGCGAATAATAAGGCGTGTTTGAGCAAATATCTTTAGCATCTCTTGCTTCATATTGAGAGCTTTAGATAGAGTAGGCATAAAGAATAGTAAAATCGATTACAAATAAAGATACCCTTATTAAAGGCATGGGCTTCAGAAGCCTCTTGATGTTACATATGGAGCGGCCGTCATACTCACCCTACCTTTGCACTACACCTTTCTAAATATGATATACTCTAATAGGAATTGCTATCAGTAAAGCTCTGATGTCTTGTGTCCGTAGCATTGTTTTTTGATAGAACACCAGCGGCCACCAATTATGCGCATGTGGAGGGGCTATGGCCTCTGTCTACTCGCATAATTCCTGACCCCTCCTGGAGTGGAAATGATGAAACCCTTTGATTCTGCACCTGATGCAAACATGACGACAACGACTGATGTGCCGTCAACACCGTCCTCTGCCGATGTCGCTCCTCCTGTAGGTGTCACTCCACCGCAAGTTTTAGCCCGAGATGCGGCTAATGGACGACGCGGAGCGGCCTGGCGACTTTTATACTGGATCATGGAAGATGATCCGCGTGCTATTGTTGCCATCTCCTCACTTGAGGATGACCGTCTGGCCCAGCATTTGCTGAATTTCATTGCTGTTGGCACATGGGCCGACAAGCCCTTTGTGATTCCACGGCCCCTGCGCTCTCCGCATGCCCGTACACGTCTGCGCACACTCTTCTTACCGGGAGCCGGCATCGAGTCTATGCGCTCAGAACGTGTTCTGCTGGCTGCTATGAATGATAAGCGGCCCGCCGTTCGTGAAACAGCAGCGCATATCCTGGGTATTTTCGGCAGTCCAGCTGCCACCCCTAAACTCATTGAGGCACTGCAAGACCCCGTCCCCAGTGTTAAAATGCAAGCCATCAAAGCTCTGGGACGTGTAGGCGATCCAGAAGCCGTACCAGCTCTGCTCAATGCGCTCCGTGGTGCCGATGAGCAGATGGGCAGCCAGATTTTTATTTCCCTGGTACGCTTGGGGCACGACGCCGTGCCTGGGCTTATCGAAGCCAGCAAGAGTAATTCGCCCTGGATGCGCTGGCATTGCATTCGGGCATTAGGCGAGATTGGCGATTACCGTGACCTGTCCGTGTTAACCAGTGCCTTGAGTGATCCCGACCATTCCATTGCCTGGATGGCTGCCAAAGGCTTAGTCCGCTTTGGCAGACCTAGTATCGCGCCTGTCTTACAGCTGCTCATTACCACCCCCATGACACGCTGGCTGGTCGAAACAGCCTCCTATGTCTTCTATACCCAGTATCAACGCGACAATAAACTCAAACCATACCTGGAACCGGTAGTACAAAGCATGCGTGGTGTTGCCTATCAAGTCGGCACCGTCAATGCTGCACAAAAAGCCCTTTCCCAATTGACTGCCGATGGTCTAATAGAAGGGTAAAAATTTGTAGCAGAGAGGTACAGGCTAATGTGTTCGCTGAGCGCATTGGCCTGTACTCTTGGGCTGTCTCCGGGCGGGATGCTTTCCCCTTCACACCTGAGCTTTGGGGAAGGGAGCAAACCTTTTCTTGAGTCTGGCATAGAGCGGGCCGAAGCTGACAGATCTCAAAAACCAGAATGCACCTCCTGCGAACAACACAAGGAACGGCTCAATAGAAGAGCGAAAACGCATGTCACTATAGAAAACCATGTTCTGCACAATCGTTAAGGCTATGAGCAGATAGACGACTAACAGGTGTTTCCAGCGTTTCCTGGTGATGAAAAACCCGAAAGCCGCAAAAGAAAAGATGAAAATTGACATAGTGGTAATCATATCTATGACGATTTGCGATGATGGCCGATGAGGGTACTCTTCAATAGGCAGACCATGTGAATAGGTATATGGTATCCACATATTTCTTAAGTGAAGGCCCAGGAGGGAGAGCGTAGCAGGTATATGTCTACTCATCCAGGAGAAGGCGTGCTTGGTATCTGCTCTGTCATTCGCTGGAGTGTAATTTGGCATATCATGGTTGACTGAACCTGCCGGAAGCCTCCACATTCCACGTACTATTGGATCGCCGTACACAACATTATCATTGTATGCTCCTAAAAGGACTTCGCCCATCCCTGTTGAGACGAGAACGAATGAATGCGTTACACGGTAATTCCGATAGGTCCAGGGGGCAATGATTATGAGCGTGATGCATGTGATGATCAGCACATCTTTGACAACAATTTTCCAGGAGATGATGTGAGTAAGTACGACAAGGACAGCCCATACATAGACAAGACCGAGCAAAAAAATGCCATTTGGGCGTGTCAACGCTGCCAACCCGATCAATATACCACAGAGGATGACCCATCCTGGCCGTACTATCTGTAGTTGTTGACGCCAGAAAGTGGGCGAAAATTTCTTTTTCTCAGACCCCTTCCCTAAGAATGGGCTATGCTGGAGCCGATAAAGTGAATACGTGAACGCTGTCAGGCAAAAAGTGTACAAAGATTCACTATAGAGCCATCCATCATAGATGAACAGCCCCGTGTAAATTGCTGCTACTATGCCAGTAAGCAGTGCAACCCTTCTGCCAAAGAGGTCCTTTGCCAGGAGATAGACAAGTACACATGTTATTGAACCAAGAAAACAGTAAAAGAGCCGCGCATAAAACTCCTGTTGACCTGCGAAAAAATATATGATGGCTATGATAAATGGCCACAGTGGAGGGCGACTTACCGTTGAGTATAATGGATCAAGACAATAGCAGTGATCATTAACAATATGCCTGGCGATAGTATCATATAGAGCGGCGTCAAATAGTGGCTGGTAGTCAGCCGCCACTGTTACATTATAGACAATGCGTACAAGCAAAGCCAGGAAAAAAACGCTTATGATCGGTATATATGCTTTCAGCATTTTCATACAAATCTATTGATCCTTTCGCTTCCATACATCTCTTTCATGAGGTCTTTCGCCATTTGGAGGCCACTCTAAAAATGTTGGTGTTACCTACCCCAAAACCCCCGATGCATAGCGTGGGTGTATCTCCCTGCCCTGCTCAAAACGCTCGTAGGCAAAAGGCAGCATATCGTCAGGCTTCCTACCAGTCAAGATAAACTGTGCCATCCATTGCCCTACTATAGGCGAGAGCTTGAAGCCGTGTCCGCTGAAACCAACTGTACAATACAAGCCCTCACAAGTACGTAGTTGATCAAGAATAGGATGATAGTCAGGGGTATCGTCATAGATCCCGGCCCAGCCACCACGAGGTACAGCACGAGAGAGCGCAGGCATGGTTTGTCCAGCCAGAATACGGAATTGTGTAATTTCTTCCTCAGATAGTCCTTGTGCATAATGATCGGGATCACTTGCCGCTAGCACATCCTCAGTCGAGCCAACCAGGGTCACTCCTCCCAAATCTGGCCGCAAATAAATATTCCGTGTTATATCCAGCCCCACCGCATGATAGCCCTGCCGTCCACCAAAATCTTGAGGACGCCGCAAAGCCAGCATTGGATGGCGCGTGGGCGTGATAGGCAAAGCAATACCCACGCCCTGTGCCAAGCGACGACTCCACACATTCGCAGCTAGCACCACGATAGGAGCGCGGATATCTCCATCAACGGTACGGACACCTGTCACATGGCCATTCTGCTGTAAAATATGCGTCACAGTCGTCCCTTCACGTATCGTTGCTCCATAAGCACGAGCACGTTGGGCAAAACAATAGGTCGTCGCCATCGGGTCAGCCACACCTGCATCGGGCTCATAGCATGCTAGAGCCACCCCTTCTCCGCTATAGCCTGGAGCCACATCAGACAGCTCCTCAGCAGCAATAACATGTGTATTGACACCTTGCTTTTGCTGCAAACCGACATTGGCCCGCAAGGGCCCCACTCCTGTCTCATTCGTCATTACTACCATGCCAGTCGTCACAAAGCCACAATCTCCCCCTACTATCTCATCAAAGTGCTGGAAAACGGCAAGACTCTCCTTTGCCATACGAATGGTGAAATCATTGGAGTAGTGCTGGCGCACAATCGCTCCCGACCGCCCTGTCGTGCCATTACAAAGGGCTTGTCGCTCCAATAAAAGGATGCGCCTACCACCCTGCTTCGCTAGATGATACGCAATGCTGGCCCCCATCACACCGCCACCTATGATAAGAATATCGGTTGTTTCGGTCATGGTTGTGATCTCCAATAAGAGTCTACATCCTTTAAGGTGATTGTAGGGGCGCAATTCATTGCGCCCAAGAAGGTCGAAAGACCGTCCAAGTGGAATAATTCCAAGTATCTCTATGTTATCACCTATAAGCATTCTAACAAAAGATTAGCTGCAAAGAGAAGTACGCTAGGATAGCAAACTCAACTTTCCCTTGACAAGTAAAAAATGAGCGTGTTAATCTTTTGTTAGTAACTAGGAAAGTCAAGGACCCATAGCTCTGCGCTAGGGGCATGCGAAACGGCTAGCGCATCGCAAGCTCTTGACTAGAGGCCACATCTCATTATGCGGCTTGCCGCAGAGTTGCATGTGGAGCAGCGATACGGGCT
>Ga0137377_10004850_pt1 | contig 10658 bp, 16 predicted proteins | sample SagtaG_22_FD_104815 | JGI IMG/M metagenome (GOLD analysis project Ga0137377, IMG submission 104815) | Vadose zone soil microbial communities from Sagehorn Ranch, Mendocino, California, USA - Sage2_L_40_16 metaG | ecosystem: Environmental > Terrestrial > Soil > Vadose zone | place: USA... | reverse complement strand
TACAACGAGGCCAAAGGCATCACGCCGGAGAGCATCAAGCGCTCGAGCCACGACATCATGAACAGCGTCTACGAGCGCGACCATGTGCTGGTGGAGATCGGCGACGGCGGCATCGCCGACGACGTCATCAGCATCGGGCATAATTTCGAGACCGTGCTGAACGATCTGGAAACCCGGATGCGCGAAGCCGCCGCCGACCTGAATTTCGAGGAAGCAGCGAGACTGCGCGACGAAGTCAAGCGCCTGCGCGCCACTGAACTGGCCGTGGTCGACGATCCCACCGCCAAACAGCGCGCGGTGCAGAACAAGGCCGGCGCCTATGCCGGCATGAAGAAATACGGCGACGCCGCCAACCTGCCGGCGGCCTCGCTGAAAAAGCGCGGCGGCTCCTCTTCCCCCTCGCCGCGCCGCGGTGCTTCCGTTCGCTCCCCCCTTGCGGGGGAGGGCCAGGGAGGGGGGGCCGCGAGTCGTGCCGCCTCAAAAGTCCACAAACCCCATCTCGACGAAATGCACGGCCCGGAATCCCTGCCCTACCGCCCCGGCCGCGCCGGCTCGCGCGACGACACGGGATCAGGCAGCGGAAGCAAAATCTTCCAGCCAACCGACTCGCGCCAATCCGGCCCCGAGTTCGGCCCCGCACCGCGCTCGACCGGCGGCGCGCCGGGGCATCGGGGTGGGTGGAAGAAGCGGTAGCAGCGACCGGCGCTGGCAATTCAAGCGGGTTCGGTTACGCTAGCGCAATTTCCACTTCAATGGCTTCATCCTTCGAGACGCATCGCTTCGCGATGCTCCTCAGGATGAGGTCTCAGACCCTCATGGTGAGGAGCGCGTCTTCGCGCGTCTCGAACCATGAGGCCACCGGAGAAGCGGCAATGATTCAAGCGAACCGGAAAACGCTCTAGCGCCATGAAACTCGGCTTCGAGGAATCGCAATCGTCCTACACCAGCAGCTCGCAAAGTGCCCGCGCTTGGACGGAGGCTTGGGTCAGCGCACAGGTATATTGCCCACACTGCGGCAACGCCAAGATTACGGCTTTCCCGAATAATAGTCCGCTCGCCGATTTCTTTTGTGCTTCCTGCAGCGAGGAGTTCGAACTGAAGAGCCAGAAAAGCAAATTCGGAACGAGGGTTGTCGATGGTGCATTCAAGACCAAATGCGAGCGTCTGGCTGCAAGCAATAACCCTAATCTGTTCCTGATGAATTACGATCTCAAATCGCTTGCGGTCGTCAATCTGTTCATCGTTCCGAAGCACTTCTTCGTCCGCGAGATCATCGAAGAGCGAAAGCCACTCGCCGTAACCGCACGGCGTGCGGGCTGGATCGGCTCGAATATTCTGCTCAGCCGCCTACCGGAATCCGGTAAAATTCATATCGTGCAGAACGGTCTCGTCCGCGCAAAGGAACTGGTTCTCGCGGAATGGCGGAGAACGCTTTTTCTCAGAAGCGAATCGCCGGAGACGCGCGGCTGGCTGCTCGACGTCATGAAGTGCGTGGAATCGCTCGGCAAGCGCGAGTTTACGCTCGACGAGGTCTACGCTTTCGAACGGCATCTCGGCGAACTCTATCCCGGCAACCAGAACGTCAAACCCAAGATACGTCAGCAGCTTCAATATTTGCGCGATCGCGGATTTATTGATTTCGTGTCGCGCGGCAATTATCGTTTGCGATCTTAGAGCCTGACCGAAAATGCAGCCAATAGAATTGGGCTTTCCAGAGCAGTCGTCATGCCCGGCCATAGCAGTCTGCCTTGCGCAGACTGCGTAAACTTGTCTGCGATGCCGGGCATCCACGTCTTTGCTGCACTTAAGCGAAGAAAGACGTGGATGGCCGGGACGAAGCCCGGTCATGACGAAAAGAGAGTCATATTCAAGAAGTTGGAAAGAGCCTAAAAATGTTGAACGCATTTTGAGTCGGGCTCCTAGGACGGACCGGAAATGGCTTGGTTTCTCAACTTCTATAAGTGCGCCCGCTGCAAGCGGATATGGACCGATCAATGGTCTTGCATGTGCGACGACGATTGTCCGCACTGCGGCGCGCGCCATATGTCGCCGTTTAACAGTGAGGATTTGACGACACTGGTTGGAGAGGAGGGTAAGGAGTTCGTCGTTTTCTGGTCGCCCGAAACGGCGGAGCACGAACCGGATTATCGCGAGCTTGGGCGCTTTCCATCGCGCGAGAAGGCAATAGAATTTCTGTCTGCAGACGGATGAGTTCTGCCGTCATTCCGGGATGGGCACCCGGCTTTCCCTGCGCCCTCTGTCTTTCGAGGGGGCAACTTCATGCATAACTCGGGCGCTATCCGCGCCGCGAGAATGCGGACGTTTGTCTTTTGCGGCTGTTTGACATTTGAATCAGAAATGGCGGCTCATCCCGACCGCCGGCTGCTGGTATTCTGCGTCAGGTTGCCATGCGCGGCCTGCTCGCGGATGTTGGCTTTCTCGTCGTCGCGATGACCCTTGGTGGTGTCGACGGGAACGCTGGGCGCGCTGCCGGTTCCCTTCGGACTCCGGTTTTCCGCAGGCACCGGCTTGATGGTTTTGCTCAAAGGCTTCGTCATCCCTCGTCTCCGGTGTGCACGAAGAGAAACGCGATCCGCGCTGGCTTCGTTCCCCGTAGACCAGCCTACCGGCTCGCCCCGGACCCCGGTCACGCACATCAAGTAGTTTGAAACCGCATGCAAAGATCGGCGGATTTGCTATGGTGCGCTGGCGCCGACGCTTTCACCCCGGCGCAGGGAGGTCGTCATGGCCAAGGGACAAATGCGCAGCAACAAGGAAAAGAAGAAACCGAAGGCCGCCAAGAACCTGAAGAAAGGCGGCGCGACGCCGTCGCCGTTCTCGTCGGGCAAGATGCAGATGCAGGTGGGGCAAAGCCCCGGCAGCAAGAAGAGCTAGGGGGCCAGGGTCTGATCCAGCTTCGCTGAATCAGGCCCGTCGCTTGCTTTTTTTGGCATGATCTTTCCCGAAAACCGGTTTCCACCCTCGGGTCAAGCGCGAGGGCCTGCTTTTCGGGATCATGCCTTCCCGAGCGCGGCGCAGAACGCCTCGGTATCGGTCATGATGGCGTCGCCGGCAAAGTGCAACGCCTCGCAGGAGCGTTGCGCGGCTTCGGCATGGCCGGCGCCGCAGGCGTCTTCGATCACGACCGGGATGATCCCGAGATCGGCAGCATGGCGCGCGGTCGGCTCGATGCCGATTTCCATCGCGATGCCGGCAATGGCCAGCGCCGTGATGCCGCAATCGCGCAGCGCGAAGGCGAGCGGCGTGCCTTCGAACGCCGACATCGCCAGCTTGTCGAAAATCGCCTCGCTCGGCCGCGGCGTCAATTCGGGGACGATGGCGAAACCCGGCGAGTCGCGCAAAAACCACGGCTCGACCCGGGCGGGGTCGTCGACCCGCTGCCAGGCCATCGCCATCCGGTACTGGAACGCGCCCATCAACTCCCTGGGCAATGACATATGCCGGGTGAAGAACACGCGCACACCGCTCTGGCGTGCGGTCTCCAGCACCCGCGCCACCCGCGCGGTCACCGCTTCGGCACCCCTGAGCTGACCGACGATCCCGACCTGCATGTCATAGACCAGCAGCGCCAGCCTGGCGCGATCGCAGACGTCTTCCAGGGTTTGCGGTATGTTGACGCCAAAAGCCTGTTTCATGTGAGTTCCCGTATTTGCCGCGTTGCCGCGAGCCCAAGGCGACCCCCGGGGATTTGACCGGCATCGCCGGCGGAATCAAACAGAAATTCAGAAGCGAAAGCAGGCTTCTCCAAGGCCGGCGGCAGCCCCAAGATGGCCGGCGGCAGCTGCACGATGGCCGGCGGCAGCCGCCGCACCGTTGCCAGCGTGCGGGACGCGATGCAGCCGTGAGCCACCGTCGTCATTCCGGGGCGCGCGCCAGCGCTAACCCGGAATCTCGAGATTCCGGGTTCGCTCGCTTCGCTGCCGCCCCGGAATGACGAAAAGCGTTGAACTTCATCCTCCCCTGCCGCGACCAACAACGAGGTTTTGCAGGCATCTCCAGCAGAAACAGCTCCATGAAAATCGCGTTGCTTGTCGTGTTGGGTCTGCTTTTGGGCGCGCTGGGCGGCGCCGCGCTCGGCATCGGGGCCGGGCTTGCCTGGGTCGAAATCTTCAAGACCTCGAACTTTGAAGGCTATAGCGGCATGCTGGTGTTCTTCACCTTCATGCCGCTGGGCGCCGTGATCGGCGGGCTCGGCGGCGCATTCTCCTTCGGCGTGATCGCGATCCGCGACGCCGAAATCGCCCTCGAGAAGGAGCCTCGCCGGCGGCGCGACAGTTGAAGGGGATTCGACGGCATTTGTGCAATGCAAAAATGCCGATTGCATTTTAATCAAATACCACTATTTGGAGCTTCAAATACTTTGAAGTGCAGCGTCCAGGCCCGGTGTCATCGACGACACCCGACCGGCCTTCCGCTGACCAGCCAACATCCGGAGAATCAGACACCATGACAGAGCACAGTCTCTGGCGTTTTTCGCGCGCCTTGCATCGCGCCATCAACGACCGCCAGCGCGAAGATCTCGAAGCCCTGCTCGACGAGGACGTCGACTGGGCGATCTATGGACCGATCGACATGTTTCCGTTTCTCGGCGCCCGCCGCGGCAAGGCCGCGGTGCTCGAGGTGATCACGCAGATCGCCGACAATGTGCGGGTCCACCGCTTCGATCGCGAAAAGATCATGCTGGGCGCGGACTCGGCGGCCTCGATGATGCGCTATACGCTGACCGCGCTGGATTCGAACAAGCCGATCAGCCTGCGGCTGGCGCATTTCGCCCAGTTCAAGGCCGGCCTGCTGGTCAGCATCCGCGTGCTGGTCGATACGTTCGATCTGGTGGAGCAGACGCTCGGGCATCCGATCCATCTGCCGAAGATCGCGTCATAGTGATCGCTTCATGAGGCTCGCGTCATAGTGATCGACTGACTTTTCCACCGGCGGCAACTCGCCATAACAACTGCGATCATGTTGTGCCATAAATAGCGCGTGTTGATGACGGGCTTGGGCGGGCTATGATTTCGAAAAGATGGGGTGGCTGCGGCTGGCCGCTGATGCTGGCGGCCGGCGTGAGCATGATTCTGGTCGCAGCGGCGAGCGCGCAGACGCCACCAACCGAAGAGCCTGATATCCCGGCCGCGGAAACCAGTGCCGCCGCCGACGTCAATGACGCCGATAGCAAGGACGACATCAAGAATCTGGAGCTGGACTGGAGCCAGCTCAATGTCGATGCCTCGACCCTGATCACCCATCCGGCGCCGAAGACCCGCCTGGTGCCGCAGCCGGGCGCGGGCACCGAAATGTCGTGGTCATCAAGCAGCAAGCCGAACGGTGCGGCCGCGGTATCGGTGAAGCAGCCTTTGTCGCCGGTGCTGGATGCCAGGATCGGCGCCGACATGACCGTGGTCAATCAGTCCCAGACCCTGACCAGTTCGGACCTGCTGCGGCAAAAATTTTCGACCGACGGCCTGCCCGCGCAATCCTCGGGAACGGCGTGGGCGGCGATCACGGCTCCCGGCTTTGCTTCAATTTGGGACAAGACGGCGGTCGAGGCGCGGGTCGATCCCGCGCAGGAGCAGAGCAGGCTCGGCACCTCCTTGAGCAAGTCGCTGCCCCTGAACGAACAATATTCGCTGACCCTGCAGAACGGTTACAACGTGATCCAGCAGGGCTTCGTGCCGGTGCCCGGCATCCCCGGGCACCCCGTCCGCAATTATGAAACCGACCAGACCGCGAAATTGAGCCTCACCGACACCGGCACCAGCTTCCTCGCCGGCCAGACGCTGTCGACGCCCGACGACAAATGGCTTCGCAAGGTCGGCGCCGAGCAGAAATTGTTCGGCGGCGTCACCATCTCGGGCTCGATCGGCGAAACCGCGTTCGGCACCTCGAACAAGAGCCTGACGGCCGGATTCAAGCGCAGTTGGTGATGGTTAACGCCACCTGTTAAAGCAGGTGAAAGTTCCAGCATTGCCGCATATTAGCCGCGATGCGGTCAAAATCAGCAGTCCAGATAGCGCAACTTAATCTCGTCGTGCGGGGGGACAACCGCTCGCTCAACGCGAAACAGGGGATATAGCTGATGAACGTCATTCGTCCGGAAAAGATTGATTCAGTCGAGGTGGACGACAATATCGACGCGGTCACGGAAGTCGAAGCCGGAATCCGCGATTTCGTGCGCAACGATGTTGCCTATCTGCGCCGGCCGGCGCCGGGCATGCTGGGCAACAGCACGGAAGCGGCGCTTGAGCCGAGCAGCGAGGCCACCGTCAACAACGTCAATTCGCTGATCCAGCGGGTCGCCGGAACCTCGCTCTCGGAGATCGAGAATCTGATTTCCGAGCTCGAAGCCCTGCGCGATCTCTTGCATTCCGAAGGCCAGCGCGTGCAGCGCGAAATCTCCGGCTATGCCCAGCTCAGCCAGGCCGCCATGAAGTCGACGCGCATGATCGCCGACAACGTGTCGCAGTGGAAACGCACCGCGGACGGCCTTCGCAACGCCTGATCCCGAACGCAGCGCCCAACCGCCGCGTCCCGGATCGGGAGCGCGGCGGTTTTAGTTTGGCGTAAAGGCATTTGAACTTGTCGGCTCACGCGGCAGGTTTCCGGGACAAATCCAGATGAAAAGCATTCGGCAAGACACGACCGACCCTATTCCGTTGCGGACTTCACCGCACCGGATGGGCACCATCATGATCCGGTTCGTCGGACTGCTGGTGCTGGCCGTGCTGGTTATGGCGCTGGCCTGGAGCGGCTGATTTTTCAATCATCAGGCGAGGATTGCGCTTTATGGTTAGCGACCCCTGATCTATTGGCCGGCGATCGCCGCGCCCTCGAGCGAATAGGCGCCGTCGGCGTAGCCCTTCACCACCATTCCAGTGGTCAGCATCACCGCGAGCGTCACGGTTGCGAAGATAAAGCCCACCAATTTCAAACCGCTGCGGTCTGCCATGATCGTCCCCTGCCGTCTGTCCGTCCCTGAGTGCGACATACCACGCACGAGGTTCAAAATGTGTTAGCGGGAAATCGTTCGGCGTGGGCTTAGGCGCCGGCGCTGCGCCGCGGCACGAAGGCGGTCGCCAGCAGTGAAAAAACCAGCTCGCCGCGCTGGTTGGTGCCGGTGTTGCGGGACTGCAGGATGCCCCATTCGGGACGCTGCTCCGACGGGCGCAACGTTTCGACCTCGCTGGCATAGCTGATGGTGTCGCCCGCCAGCACCGGCTTGATCCACCGCAGTTCGCGAAACCCCGGCGATGGTCCCCAGATCGCGACCTTCTCGCCGCGGGCGAGCGCCTCCTTCGCCAGGCGCTGGCCATCGGCCACTATCAGTTTCATGCAGACCGATCCAACGTGCCAGCCAGACGCCGCGAGCCCGCCGAACAGCGACTTGCGGCCCTCTTCTTCGTCAAGATGAAAGCGCTGCGGGTCGAACTGGCTTGCAAATTTCTTGATTCCGTCGGCGGTAAAGGTGAACGACCCCACTTCACGCCGCTGCCCGACCTCGATGTCCTCGAAAAAAAACATCAGCCCGCCTGCTCCGCCGCGCGCCGCCGCACGATGATCGGCGAGACCATCTCGCATAACGCCACCCCCGCCGCATTGCGGACCACGCCTTTGAACGTCACGATGCCGGTCTCGGGACGGCTGCGGGAAACCCTGGCCTCGGCCACGTCGACATCGAGCGTGAGATCGTCTCCGGGCCGCAGCGGCGCGAGCCAGCGCAATTCGTTGACACCCGGCGAGCCCAGCGAGGCGGTGCGGCCGATATAGAAGTCGAACATCATCCGCATCATGATCGAGCAAAGGTGCCAACCCGAACCCGACAGGCCCCTGAGCATCGACCGCGACGCGGCCTCTTCATCGAGATGCATTGGCTGCGGATCGAATTCGGCTGCAAACGCCAGCATCTCCTCAGCTGTGACGCGGCGCGGGCCATAGCTGCCGAAATGGCCGGGCGGAAAATCTTCAAAGCTGAGGATCATGATGCGAATTGCCGGAGGGACGCCCGATTGTGGCCGTTATTTGCAGCAATCTCAACCGCCCCACTCGCATGGCTCGTGCTCCACGGGCGAGCATCGCGCCCGATGCTGCTCCCCGATCTTGCCCGGGGCCGCATTCGGAGTTAGGCCGTGTGCTGTCAGTGCTCACGCCTATAGTTAACCCTTACTTATTTGACTCGCCGGGAGAACGACCGATGTTCGAATTTCGGGATCTGTTTCAGTGGGATCGCTTCATCACGCCCACCATCATCAAGACCTTCTACTGGCTGGTCATCACATTAATCGCGCTGTTCGGCATCTCCGGGATTTTTTCCGGATTGGCCGCGATGGCGATCAGCCCGTTCGGCGGCTTCATTGTGCTGTTGTCCTCGATCGCCGGCGTGTTCGTCGGCATCGTGTTTTCGCGCATCGCTGCAGAATTCATCCTGATCGTGTTTCGTATCAACGAGCATCTCGGCGCGATCCGCGACCAGGGCCAGATGCGTTAAACGAATCCCGGCATCGTTCGTCTTATTTTAAGTGCGTCATGGCCGGGCTCGTCCCGGCCATCCACGTCTTTTTTTGCGAAGCTCGAAGGAAGACGTGGATGCCCGGGAAAGCCCGGGCATGACGAAGGCAAACAGATCTCCGCGCTAGGTATTAAACCGGAAATGCATGACGTCGCCGTCGGCGACGGCGTATTCCTTGCCTTCCAGCCGCAACTTGCCGCCGTCGCGGGCGCCGGCCTCGCCGCCGAGCGCGACGTAATCGGCATAGGCGATGGTTTCGGCGCGAATAAAACCTTTTTCGAAATCGGTATGGATCACGCCGGCGGCGGCGGGAGCCTTGGTGCCGCGGTGGATGGTCCAGGCGCGGGCTTCCTTCGGGCCGACGGTGAAATAGGTGATGAGGTCGAGCAGCTGATAGCCGGCGCGGATCAGGCGGTCGAGGCCGGCTTCCTCCAGGCCAAGCGTGTCGAGAAATTCGCTGCGCTCCTCGCGTGACAGCGTCGCAATTTCCGATTCGATCTTGGCCGAGATCACGACCGCGACCGCGCCTTCCTTCTTCGCCTGCTCGAACACCTGTTTCGAGAAGCTGTTGCCCTCTTTGGCCGAGCCTTCCTCGACATTGCAGACGTAGAGCACCGGCTTGGAGGTGAGCAATCCCAGCATGCCGAAGGCGCGTTCCTCCTCCGGCTTGCGCTCGAGAGCGCGCGCCGGCTTGCCCTCGCGCAACAGCACCAGCGCGCGGTTGACGAGGTCGAGTTGCTCCCTGGCGTCCTTGTCATTGCCCTTGGCCTTTTTGGCCAGATTGTCGACGCGCTTTTCCAGGCTGTCGAGATCGGCCAGCATCAGCTCGGTCTCGATGGTCTCGATATCGTTGAACGGCGCGATCTTGCCTTCGACATGGGTGATGTCGGAATCCTCGAAGCAGCGCACCACATGTGCGACCGCATCGACCTCGCGGATGGTGGCGAGGAACTGGTTGCCGAGGCCCTCGCCCTTCGAGGCGCCGCGCACCAGGCCGGCGATATCGACGAAGGTCAGCCGGGTCGGAATGATCTGCGCCGATTTGGCGATCTCGGCGAGCTTGTCGAGCCTTGGATCAGGCACCGCGACCTCGCCGACATTGGGCTCGATGGTGCAGAACGGATAATTCGCCGCCTGCGCCGCCGCCGTTTCGGTCAGCGCGTTGAACAGCGTCGACTTGCCGACATTGGGCAACCCGACGATACCGCATTTGAATCCCATCGTACGTTCCGGTCCTTCGCGACATCGCGAGCCGCGCGAATTGATTTGAGCTCGTCATACGCGGGCTTGACCGCGTATCCATCCTTCTTGAATGATGGATCGCCGGATCAAGTCCGGCGATGACGGACGGGAATTCATGGCCCGCCGCCATTTTCCTTGTCGAAAAATCCCTTGGCCTGCATCGCCAGATGCACCTTGTTCTGGAATGTCGAATCGCGGTCCGTGGTCAGCAGGCCGGCATTTTCGGCAATCGCTTCGAGCAACGCCTCAACCCATGGTCGATCCGCCTTGGCAAAATCTGACAGCACGTGTCGATGTACAACGTTCTTCAGACCTGGATGGCGAGGGCCCAACCAGTCGCGGGGATGGCCCACTCCCAACCGCACACGGCGATACTCGTTACCAATATGCGCCGAAATCGAACGCAACCCATTGTGCCCCGCGTCACTGCCTCCGATTTTTACACGCAGCTTGGACGGCGGAAGCTCAATCTCGTCGTGGAATACCGTAACGCCGGGAAGCTCGAGCTTGAGGTAACTCATGGCTTCCTGCACGGCACGGCCAGACTCGTTCATGTAAGTCTGCGGCTTCAGCAGCACGACGCGTTCGTTACCGAGCCTGACTTCGGCGACCACGCTCTGAAATCCACGGCGCCATGGTGGCTTACCATGACGCCGCGCAATTTCATCCACGGCCATGAAGCCGATGTTGTGCCGATTGTTCTCGTGTTCCGCGTCGGGGTTGCCGAGACCAACGAAGAGTCGTCGTTCCATGACGCGGCATCCCGCGCTAGCGCGCGATCAGTAAAAGTGGGAACCGGTTTTGCGTCCGATCGCGCGCCAACTTGTTGGTTAGCGCATGATCTTTCGCCAAACCGCTCACACTTTGGCGGATCATGCGCTATACTTCTTCTTGT
>Ga0137377_10004845_pt1 | contig 10661 bp, 6 predicted proteins | sample SagtaG_22_FD_104815 | JGI IMG/M metagenome (GOLD analysis project Ga0137377, IMG submission 104815) | Vadose zone soil microbial communities from Sagehorn Ranch, Mendocino, California, USA - Sage2_L_40_16 metaG | ecosystem: Environmental > Terrestrial > Soil > Vadose zone | place: USA... | reverse complement strand
TCAGCCGTTGGTCCCTTCGGCGCCAAAGGTGTCGGCGAGCCACCTGTCGTACCGGTAAGTGCAGCTATTGCCAACGCCATCTATGATGCCATCGGTGTGCATGCTACCCAGTTGCCCATTGCATCTCAGCGTCTGTTTGAGGCAATGCAATAAAAAGTTATTGCAGGTAGTATGCAACCCTAAAAAGGAGATGGCAGGCTGAACCCGCCATCTCCTTTTTTACCATTACCGCGCCTTTCATCCCCCTGTCTTTCTAAGTGGGTCACACCGCAAATAAGTTGCCATTGAAAAAGTAGCCCTTGAGCCTGACAAGCCTTATCACTATGGCAAGCTAATTGCAGATTGACCCACTAAGGCTGGGATACTTCACAGTTGTCCTATATTACCAACCCGCTCACCATGTGCCGGACCAACCTTCTCCAGTGTTAGAGTAGCGGGACGAGTTACATCACTGACAACCATCGCTACAACAAGTACGCCATTGGCATACGTCACATTGGTTTGTTCGCCATCGACGATATTGGGCAAGGTTATCTCACGATAATAGCTGCCCACACTCCACTCGTCGAGGAGAAGTTCCTTAACATCTTTGAGCAAGCCACGTAGCTCACCTTGCAAAATTAATCGCCCATCCTCGGTCACCTGAATCAGAATATCTTCCGGCTGCATTCCAGGCATGGGAGCCGCAACCATTAAACGGTCGGCGGTTCGATAAACCTTGATCGGTATCTCCTGAATTTTTTCTCTCTCTTGCATATATATCGCCTCCTAATCGGCTCTACAATACGTTATATCCAATCTCCTATACACCCGGCTATTGCGGCTGATCCTGGCCTCGAGGAGGTTGATAGTCAAGCTGCTCACGATCCTGTCTCCAAGCAGTGCCACTTTCCTGTCCCTGCTGACCTGGAAGAGTTCCTGGCTGAGCAGTCTGGTTTTGTTGTGCTTGGGATTGCGTATTCACGCCTACCGGTTGCTGCTCTGGTTGCTGCTGCTGTTCATTGTCAGAGGAGCCTTGCTGACTACCCTGCATAATATTTTGTAGTACACGATCGCGAGTGGTACCTGCCGCCTCTGCCGCCTGGTTGAGATCGGTCAGAGTGATATTACGTGAGTCACCATGATCATCATTGGGATTACCACATCCACAGCTTAAACACATAGTATGTCCTCTTTCGCTATAAATTCCTGACTATGAGAAAGTCAGGGATCTAAAAACTTCATACCATGTACACGCACTTAAGGTACGATAGGAGACAAAGTGAGTACGCTCTTTGTCCTCGAATGGACTCATGGGAAGCCGCAGAATGGATGCTTTCAGACAGGGAAAATGGCCGGTAAACACAGCAGCTCGTTTTTCGACAGGCTGGTCTCGTATGCGACTCTCCCGGTTTTTATGCTAGCTATATAACCTCGTCCTTGTAACCTTTAAAAATAATAATAAATTAATAATGAACTTTGAGCCTTATATATAGACAAAACGCTGAAAATATGGTATTATTTGTTGGAGAGGTTAATAGTTAGTTTAATTTCTTGACCCCCTTAATTCATCCCTTTATTTGATCCTTTCGATTTCGTGGGAGGTGTTCCATGCTTCCTGTCCACCACAACAAACACAGTTCCTAGCAGCAAAATAGACTGCCATACAAACAATCCGCGTTGTCGTGGTTGAAGCTGTGGCACGCCGATGAGCATAACCCTACGTTTACTCTGCTCGCGAACCATCACCCATCACACCTACAACCTGAAACTTGAACGTGCACTCAGAGAGGGAGACACCACCATGAGCAATAACTGGATTACAACAGCAGAAGCGGCAACGATTATCAGCAAGAACAACCATCACCCAGTGAGTCCTCATCATGTCCGAACACTTGTCAACAGAGGCAAGATTGGCTCGCGATCCTTTAACGGAGGAACGGCATTACTCAAGCGGAGCGATGTAGAAGCAACCCATGTTGCTATAGGTACAGGCAATAACCACGATCCAGACAGAGCAGGAACCTCGTAAGAAGTTGCTGGGAGAGGAGAAAATGGACGAGTTCCTAGAGAAGATTGAACTGGAGACGGAATGGGGACATGGAGAAGGATTGCAAGTGCCCATTCCAATTTCCGAGCTACTTCCCTCGACCTCGTGTATATGATATTATGATATGAGTTCTAATGGTGTATTCACGAAATAGGAGCATCCATGACTACACGCAGTCCCTGCTAACTCTCTAATTACGCCCATTTAAGGCTCAAGATTGCACAAGAGCCTCACTTCCTCTGGTCAGTACATCCTGACACAGTTTCTTTTGCCCGTGCACCCCCTCTCTGAAATCGCACATATGGCTTCGCATATTCCATGCTGCCACCCTTCAGACGCGATCAATCGCACCCCTACAGAAATATACATGCATATTCAGAGAGGATAATACACCCTCATGGCAAATAAATTTTTCTTTCCCCGATCACCAGGAGCAAATACCTTACAATGGACACTGCTCAGCATGGCCCTGTTAGATGAACTTATCACAGGCTTTCCGGTCATAGGTCTGCCACTTCTGCGCGATCAATTGCACTTGAGTTACGACCAGATAGGGCTGCTTTTTAGCGTCGGTGCTATCGCCGGTATGCTCGTTGATCCTGCCATTAATCTCTTGAGTGATCGTACTTCAAAACGCTATTGGATACTTGGTGGGCTTCTCATACTGGCAGTGGGCTTTGCCCTAGCCGCAAGTACCCACAACTTTATCGTACTCTTGGTGATCTTCGCCTTCATCTACCCCGCCAATGGTGCAGCAGTAGAATTATCAGAGGGCACGCTCATCGATGCAACACCGCAAGATGGTACGCGCACAATGACCCGCTGGACAGCCATGAGCAGCATAGGTGATCTGCTCTCTCCGCTCACCGTCGCGGCCATTGTCACACTACCTTCAGGACTATCGGCATGGACGGTTCTGTGCTGGTTAGGAGCAATACTCTGGCTGAGTGCGGCTTTCATCCTCTGGCCGCAATGCTTTCCGCAGGCTAGCCACATGAGCGAGAATGCCGATAGTACGCCTACTATGAGTACACTGGCAAGTCTACGAGAGGCATTGCACAATCCCTTATTGCTGCGCTGGACCGCCCTCGCGCTCATCCCAACCATGCTGGATGAAATCTTCCTCGGCTTTGCAGCTCTCTACCTGCACGATGTGCTACAGGCCAGCCAAGCTATCATTAGCCTGGTCATAGCCATACACCTGAGTGGTGCGCTGCTCAGCTTGCTGGCACTTGACCGCCTGTTAAAACACATCGCGCCACAGCGACTACTTTTGTGGTTAGTACTGGTGGCACTGGTTGGTATTATTGGCTTTCTGAGTACACGCTCAATCTGGATAGCAGCTCTGTCGCTGTTTGTTATCAGCCTGGGAGCGGCAGGCTGGTATCCCATTGCCAAAGCTGCGGCCTACGCTCAATTACCAGGACAGTCCGGTACGGTACGTGTTGTGGTTGGATTGGGTATGCCTTTTGAGATAGTGTTACCAGGAATTGTAGGATTCATTGCCGGGCGTTTTGGTGTGCTGGCAGGTGTTGGTTTTCTGGGGTTGGCTCCTATACTCATGTTGATAGTGATGCCGTGGCCGACTAAACGATAGCTAGCGAATGAATTGGCTGAGGTAAGCAAATTTACCCCAGCCAATCTAGAGATTCTCTATAAACTCTTCAGGAGTGATGCCAGCTTGTCGCAATATATTACGCAAAGTCCCAACTGCTAGTTCACGATGCAGTGGTACGACACAGCCTACATCTCCCTGCGAAGTCTTTTTCTTCAGCGAAACGTGGCAGCCACGTTGTCTGATTTGTATAAAACCCAAACGCTCTAAAGTTGGAATTAGACCTATATGGTCGTGTCCATAGTATAACTGACAGCAGAGGTGGGCGCACAAGAACTTTTCAGCAAAGAGAACGGCACTGCGCAAGCGTGGTATAATGAGCGCGAGCAGCTTCGCCTCGTCGACCTGCTCGGCGCGATGTGTCCCAGCGTTGGCTGTCTACAGCTCTCAAAGGTTGAGAAAGGTAAAGCATAGATGTATGCACGCGTCACCGTGTTGGAGTGGAAGGAGGGGCAGGAGCAGGAAGGCGTGGAGGAGACCATACGCATCCTGCGTGAGAGCATCCTGCCCGAAACTCGGCAACAACACAGCTTCAAGGACTTCTTCGTGCTGTATGATCAAGCAGTGGGCAAAATCCTTGTGATCACGCTATGGGAGACGCAAGCTGCCCTAGAGGCTAATGAGGCCAGTGGCTACTATCACGAGCAGATTGACAAATTGGCCTCCCTCTTCCCCCTCTATGCGACCCCTCCGTACCGGCACGTGTATGAAGTCGTTGTCCACGCACAAGAACTAGGCTGATCCCAGCCATGTACTGAGGCGTACAAAGCAGGGGACTTCGTCGCAGGAGTTCCCTACTTTGCTCTCAAGGGCATGAGTTCATTACAACACGAATTTCCGATAATGGTGCCAGCTTGTTGAAAAATACTGCTACATCTAATGTAGTTGTGAGCAATTCGTGAAGTAATGCACTGCTTTTGCGGAAGTAATTGTGATGCCTAGCGTTTATCATTGTAATGTATTAGTATATAGATGGAGCACTTCTTCATGGAAGGATCGAGCATCCAAAGAAGTATTACCTGGTACTTTTCACTACATGAATTTGACAGGAGTCGTCAACAATAGAATCGAAGCGGTCACAGCGCCTAGGAGGGAAAGGAAGGAACCCTGAGTGAAAACATCCGAATCCTCGGAAGCCATAGAAGTCTTCTACTCCTATGCCCACGAAGACGAACTCCTGCGCAAGCAGCTCGAAAGACACCTGAGTACCTTGAAGCGCCAGGGCCTCATCTCCGCATGGCATGACCGTAACATCAGCGGAGGCACGGAATGGGCCAACGAAATCAATATGCATCTCGAGAGAGCCGACATCATCCTGTTGCTCATCAGCTCGGACTTCATCGCTTCCGACTTCTTCTATAGCACCGAAATGGCCCGCGCGGTGGCCAGACACGACAACGGCACAGCGCACGTTATTCCTATCCTCCTGCGTCCCTGCGATTGGCGAAGCGCGCCCTTCGGTCACCTGTCGCCGCTCCCTGCCAACGGCATAGCGGTCACCGAGTGGCCCAGTCGTGATCGCGCCTTTCTAGCGATTGCTGAAGGTGTCCGTCAGGTCGTCGAGAAGCTGAAGTCGATCTTAACGGGCACACCCGGTACGCCTGTACAGCGCATCTTTCACGTTCCCTTCGCCCGCAACTTACTCTTCACAGGCCGGGAGGATGTCCTCACAGACCTGCACGATACCCTCACAACAAAGGAGGCCACTGCCCTGACCCAACCGCAAGCCATCAGCGGTCTCGGTGGCATCGGCAAGACCCAGACCGCCGTGGAGTACGCCTACCGCTACCGTGACGAGTATCGCTACGTTTTCTGGGTCCGTGCTAACACACGTGAGGAGCTTGCCTCGGACTTTGCAGATATTGCGAGCCAGTTGAACCTGCAGGAGCAGAACACCCAGGATCGGAGCGTCATCGTCACCGCCATCAAACGCTGGCTGGAAGCCCACACAGACTGGCTATTGATCCTGGACAACGCCGATGACCTGGAAATGGCGAGGGATTTCATTCCTCCGGCAGGCAAAGGCCACGTGCTGCTGACAACCCGTGCACAGGCAGTGAGGCCGCTTGCCCAGGGTATCGAGATTGAGAAGATGGAAGCAGAAGAGGGAGCGTTGTTCCTATTGCGTCGAGTGGGAGTGATTGCGCAAGATGCTCCACTTGGGAACGCCTCTGCTGGTGACCAAGCTAAAGCACGAGAAATTGTGCAGGAGATGGATGGCCTGCCACTGGCGCTCGACCAGGCTGGAGCCTACATCGAAGACAAACAATGCGGCCTGTCGAGTTACCTGGACAGCTACCGGCAGCAACGAGCCGACCTGCTGAATCAACGCGGTGGTCTCAACCCCGACCATCCTCTACCCGTTGCTAGCACCTGGTCCCTCTCGTTCCAGAAGGTCAAAGCGGACAACCCTGCCGCCGCCGACCTGCTACGCCTCTGCGCCTTCCTCGCTCCTGATGCCATTCCCGAACAGCTGTTCGTCGATGGGGCACCGGAACTGGGCCCGCACTTCCAATCCCTGATCAAGGACGAAGCGTCCTTAAACGAAGCCATGGGCAAACTGTTACGCTTTTCGCTAGTCAAGCGCAGACGAGACCAGCGTACCCTCTCTGTGCATCGCCTCGTGCAGACGGTTCTCAGAATCAGTATGGACAGAGATGAGCAACGGCTCTGGATTGAGCGCACGGTACGAGCCCTCAATCGTGCCTTCCCCAACGTCGAGTTTACAAAGTGGCTTCAATGCCAACAATATCTCCCCCACGTCCTGGCCTGTTTACCATCGATTAAGCATGAGAATCTTACCTTTCTCGAAGTCACACACTTGCTCAATAAAGCAGCAAACTACCTGGGAGAACGTGCACAATATGCCTTGGCCGAGGAACTCAGTCAGCAGGCCAAGACGATCAGGGAGAGAACCTTGAACCAGGAGCAACTTGATCTGACCGAAAGCATCCGCAACCTGGCCGTGATCTACCATCGACAGGGGAAGTACAATCGAGCCGAGCCGTTGTATGAAGAGGCACTCACCATCAGACAAAAAATGCTAGAGCCTGAACTCTCAGCTATCGCTACGAGCCTCAATGATCTATCAAAATTTTACTACGATCTGGGTGAGTATACGCGAGCGGAGGTGTTCTGTCAGCAGGCTCTGCAGATCAGACAGAATACTCTGGGAGCAGAGCCTGCGAGCACAGCCATCAGCCTCAATGGATTAGCGAAGATTTACAACCGGCAGGGTAAGTATGCGAAGGCAGAATCCTTCTATCGGCAAGCGCTGACCATCAGGGAGAAGATGTTGAACCCACAAGACCCCGATGTGGCCCAGAACCTGAATGACTTAGCCAGACTCTACTACAGCCTGGGCAAGTATACAGAAGCAGAGCCACTCTATCAGCAAGCTCTCAAGATACGAGAGGAAAGTCTGGGGCCACAACATCCTGATACGGCAACTAGTCTCAATGACCTAGCCAGACTCTACTACAGAGAGGGCAAGTATCCTGAAGCGGAACGCCTCTGTCATCGTGCACAGGAGGTCTGGAAGAGCATCCTGGGACCAGCGCCAAAGCACCCGGACGTGGCAACCAGTCTCAACAACCTGGCGAAGCTCTACTACAGAGAGGGTGAGTATCTTGAAGCGGAACGCCTCTACCAACAAGTCTTAGAGATCTGGAAGAAGGTCCTGGGACCAGCGCCAAAGCACCCGGAATTCGCTACGAGCCTCAATGATCTGGCAAGACTCTATTACAGTCAGGGCAAGTATGCTGATGCTGAGCCGCTCTACAAGCAATCCCTAAACATCCGGCAGACTGTCCTGGGAGCAGACCATTCCGATGTAGCCGAGAGCCTGAATAATCTCGCAAGCCTCTATTATAAGCAGGGCAAGTATGCGCAGGCTGAGCCGCTCTATCAGCAAGCTCTCAAGATACGAGAGGAACGTCTGGGGCCGCAGCATCTTGACATGGCTGAAACCCTTAACAATCTCGGAAGACTCTACTATAGACAAGGCAAGTATGCCGATGCTGAGCAATTTTACCAGCGTGCCCTGACGATCAGGGAGAAAGTCCTGGGAGCAGAGCACCCCGATGTGGCGACGAGCCTTAACTATCTGGCGAAACTCTACTATAGACAGGGCAGATATCCTGAAGCCAAGCAACTTTACCAGCGTGCCCGAGCGGCCTGGAAGAAACTGGGAGCAGAGAACCCCGGCCTAGCTATCAGCCTCAACAATCTGGCGAAGCTCTACACAGACCTGAGTGAGTATGCGCGTGCCGAGCGACTCTGCCGCCGAGCCCTGACGATCAGAGAGCGGCTTCTGGGACGAGAGAACCCCGATGTGGCCGAAAGCCTCAACGACCTGGCATGGCTCTACTATAAACAGGGTAAGTATGTGCAGGCTGAGCCTCTCTACCAGCGTGCCCTATCGATCAGAGAGAAAACCTTGGGGGCTGAGCACCCCTATGTGGCTACCAATCTCAATGATCTGGCCACCCTCTACTATGAACAGGATAAAGATGCCCAAGCTGAACAACTCTACCAGCGCGCCCTAGCGATCAGGGAGAAAGTCCTGGGAGCAGAGCATCCCTATGTGGCTCAAACCCTCAACGACCTAGCTGCTCTCTACTATAAACAGGGTAAGTATCCTGAAGCCGAGCAACTTTACCAGCGTGCCCTGACGATCAGGGAGAAAGTCCTGGGATCTGAGCACCCCGATGTGGCGAACACTCTTAATGGCTTAGCAAGGCTCTACTACAAGCAGGGCAAGCGTGCTCAGGCTGGGACTCTCTACCAACAAGCCTTAGAGATCTGGAAGAAGGTCCTGGGGCCGACACTAAAACACCCGGATGTGGCTCAAAGTCTGAACTATCTCGCCTGGCTCTATGCTGATCAAGGCAAGTATGCTGAAGCAGAAGAGTACTTTCGGCGAGCATTGGCTCTCCAAGAGAGCATCCTGGGAACAGAGCACCCCGATGTAGCGACGAGCCTTAGCTATCTTGCGAGATTCTACTCTATGCAGGGCAGATATCCTGAAGCCGAGTCTCACTACCAGCGATCCCTGAGCATTAGAGAGAACATCCTGGGCCCAGGACACTCCAAAGTGGCTACCACTCTCAATGGTCTGGCAACAGTGTACCTGAAACAAGGCAAGTACGCTGAAGCCGAGCGGCTCTACTTGCGTGCTCTAACCATTAAAGAGAACGTTCTGGGAGCGGGGCATCCCAAAGTGGCTACTACCCTCGACAACCTAGCAATATTGTATACGCAACAGCATAAGTATGAGAAGGCAGAAGGGTATTTCCAGCAAGCGCTGGCTATCAGGGAGAAGGTGTTCGGCGCGGAGAACCCTGATGTAGCTACTATCCTTGATAATCTAGCAATACTGTATACGCAACAGGGCAAGTATGCGCAGGCCGAGCCTCTCTACCAGCGGGCTCTAGCGATCAGGGAGAAAGTCTTGGGAGCAGAGCACCCTGATACTGTCCTAACTTTGAGGGCATTTCCTAACTCATGAGACCCTTCCAGGTATGAGCTAAGACCCGTTTGGGTGAACGGATCAGATCAGGATGTCCAGCCTGCTGAGCAGCCAGAGCGACGATGATGGTGGCCGTAGAGGTCAAAGCGACCTGACGAGCGATGGTTGACCAGCCGGAGAGGGTAGGAAATGCCCTCGTATATCTTATTTTCAAACCTCAAGGAGCGCGTATATACCAACCAGTCCCCGCCACATTTCTAATCCATTTCCAATCTTCATAGAGTAGAGTAGACTAAAAGGAGTCACTAATGATTAGTGAACTCCGAACTGGAAGAAAGGAATGGACTGATGCACATTCTTGTAGTGGAAGACGAGCAACGTCTGGCGTTTTTATTGCGCCGGGTTCTAATGGAAGAGCGACATGCCGTCGATCTTGCGCACGATGGGCACACAGGTCTTGATCTTGCCTTGAGTGACACCTATGATGTCGTGATTCTTGATGTGATGCTGCCTAAACTTGATGGACTGGAGATCTGCCGTCAGATGCGTGCCGAGCACATCATGACTCCTGTGCTAATGCTCACAGCACGTGGGGCTGTCGAGGATCGCGTGACAGGTCTCAATGTGGGTGCCGATGACTACTTGACCAAGCCCTTCGCCATGGAGGAATTACTGGCCCGCATCAACGCTCTGCTCCGCCGCCGCGACCGCCGTTTTGATGAGGCTCCTCAGCTTAGTGTCGGCGATCTGACACTTGACCTGGTGCGGCACGAAGCACGGCGTGATGGACGCCTCATCGAGTTGACAGCCAAAGAGTTTGCCCTGCTGGAGTACCTGATGCGCCATCCTGGTCAGGTACTCACGCGCACCCAAATCGTTGACGCTGTCTGGCGTTATGACCTGGAAGCCCTGTCCAATGTCGTGGATATCTACATTCACTACTTGCGTGAGAAGATCGACCAGGGTTTCTCACATCCAGTAATTAAAACGGTACGCGGCGTGGGCTACAAGATCGAAGCATAGTACAGCCATAAGGGAGCAATAGTTATGAACAGAATTAGATTCGCCTGGGAATCTCTGCGTCGTAGGCAGAGTCACTACTCGCAGGAGCCGGGAGCAGCACTCTTTCATGGGTTGCGCATTCGTCTGACGCTCTGGTACTGCGGGGTACTGGGTGCGGCCCTAGTGCTGTTCAGCGTAGCCCTCTACCTTGGAGCACAATACTTCCTTTTTACTCCCATTGAAACTGACGCCAGCATGCATGCTCATGCACATGTGGCACAATGGCTCACATTCTCGCCTGATCGCGCTTGCTCATCATTCCCCACAGATCGATCTGGTCCTTTTCCTCCTAGCTTGAGATTCACACCCGAGATAGTCGCGTGCTTCGACCAGAATGGTACCTTACTGCAGAATGCAGATACAGCATCGCTTCCATCAGCCTTTCTGTCCAACTCACTCGTGAAGACTGCCTTGCAGACGGACCAGCCAGCATCCGATATTGTCGATGTAGGAGGCACGGTTGGGCATATCTATCGCTATGCGTT
>Ga0137377_10004844_pt1 | contig 10662 bp, 10 predicted proteins | sample SagtaG_22_FD_104815 | JGI IMG/M metagenome (GOLD analysis project Ga0137377, IMG submission 104815) | Vadose zone soil microbial communities from Sagehorn Ranch, Mendocino, California, USA - Sage2_L_40_16 metaG | ecosystem: Environmental > Terrestrial > Soil > Vadose zone | place: USA... | reverse complement strand
GCTCGTGGTGATCATGACGTTGCGCATCTGCAGCATCCAGCCCGCGATCGAGGTGAGCACGATGGTGAGCGCCGGGAGCAGCGAGTGGTACAGGGCGCTGCTGATGAAGTCCCAGTGCCACCCGGGGATCAGGCCCTGGGAGTACCCCTGGCCGGTCGGGAAGACATGCAGCTTGATGCCGAGCAATTCCACCAGGATCAGCGCGAAGAAGAAGTACGGGATCGCCTGCAGGAACATCAGGCCGGGCAGCACCCGGTCGAGCCTGCCGCCGTGCCGCCAGCCGGCCACGATGCCGAGCGCGGTCCCCACCAGGAAGGCGATGACCGTCGCCATGCCGACCCGCGTGAGCGTCCACGGGATCGTCTCGCCGAGCAGCGTCGAGACCGACGCCGGGTACTGCGAGACGTCGGTGCCGAAGTTGAAGTGGCAGATGTCGTCCAGGTACGACCAGTACTGATGCCAGAGCGAGCCGGGATGCCCCACCCCCAGCAGCGCCTCGAGTGCGCGGTAGGCGGAGGGCTGCAGGTTGGGGAACTTCGCCATGACGCTCTGCACCGCGTTGCCCGGCATCGCCCGCGGGATGAAGAAGTTAATGGTCAGCGCCACCCAGGCGGTGACGAGGTAGAACACCAGGCGGCGGAGTATGAACGGCATGGCGGCTCCTATGCCTTCGCTGCTTGCTGGGCGCGTCGGCGGGCTGGCTTCACGCTCGGCTGGGAGGTCGTCAGGGTCGACGCCGCGCCGATCAGTTCCGCCCGCGGTACGCCGAGCGTTGGCACCGGCTGCCGGATGACGGCGCCGGGCGGGCACCCGCAGCTTGACCGCAGCACAAGCTCCGTGGGCAGCAGTTCTGTCGCGGGGCGCAGTGTCGGGTTGGCGATGCGGTCGAGCAGCCGGGCGCAGGCCCGCTCGCCCAGCATGCGCATCGGCTGGTGAATCGTGGTGAGCGGCGGGTCACACAGGCTGCCGGGAAAGATATCGTCGAAACCGACAAGGGCCACGTCTTCCGGTACCCGGACGCCGGCCCGGCCCAGGGCCTTGAGCACCCCGATGGCCATCTGGTCGTTGCCGGAAACGATCGCGTCGGGCAGGTCCTCCCGGGGCATGGCCAGCAGCGCCTCGCCCGCCTCCTCGCCGCTTTGGACGCTGTAGTACCCCTGGTAGTAGCCGACGAGCTCGCATTGCGGGTTCGCCCGCAGCACGTAGTCCAGGCCGAGCCGCCGCTCGCGGGAGTCAGGTGAATCCGCGGGCCCGTGCACCCAGAACAGCCGTCGCCTGCCGTGCTCGCGGATGAGATGGGTGACCACGGCGGCCGAGCCGGATAGGTTATCCGCCGTCACCACGTCGGCGGATTTATCGTGCGGCGTGCCCGCGAAGATCACCACCGGGATACGCGCGGCCAGGCGTTCTATGAAGGGAGAGGGCACGATCCCCTCACCGATCAGGATGCCGTCCACCTTGCCGGTGAACGACTCGATGCGCGGGAAGCTGGGGTCGTGCGCGCCCTGCAGGAACGTGATGAGCAGCGACCACTCGTGATCACGGATCCGGGACTCTACTCCGCGCAGCACCTCATCGTAGAAAAGCAGGTTCATGTTCTCGATGTCGTACTGGTGCGCCTGGCGCTCCACGCAGACCAGGCCGATCACGTCCTTGCGGCGGCGGGACAGGCTCTGGGCGGCGCCGTCGGGCACGTAGCCGAGTTCCTCGATGGCCTGCTGGACCCGGATCCTGGTGGCCTCGCGCACCCGGTCCTGGCCGTGCACGACCCGCGAGACCGTCGCGGTGGAGACGCCGGCCAGGCGCGCCACGTCGAAGAGCGTTACCACGTCTTCCCGATCAGCGGCATTGCTGTTGTCCTCAAATACCAGGTCTACGGCTTGAAATCCAGGCTTCACATAAACGACATGTAAACGTTTACACCGGAAATCTAAGCGCTTACACTAACCCTCAGCACAGGGCCGGTCAAGGTTCGTGTCCACGTCGTAATAAGGAGAGGTTGATGACGGAACTGGCGACAGGTGACGACGGCGCCCTCGGCTTTCCAGAAGGATTCATCTGGGGAGCATCGACGGCCGCCTACCAGATCGAGGGAGCGGCGGATGCGGACGGCAGAGGCCCCTCGGTATGGGACACCTTCAGCCACACGCCGGGCAAGGTCCGCGGCGGCGACACCGGCGACGTCGCCTGCGACTCCTACCACCGTTACCGCGAGGACGTCGCGCTGATCGCCTCCCTCGGCCTGAAGTCCTACCGCTTCTCCATCTCCTGGCCGCGAGTCCAACCCGGCGGCCGGGGCGCCGCCAACCAGCGCGGACTGGACTACTACCGCGGGCTGCTCGACGAACTCGGCGAGCACGGCATCGCGGCCACGGCCACGCTCTACCACTGGGACCTGCCGCAGGAGCTGCAGGACGAGGGCGGCTGGGCGGCCCGCGGGACGGCCGAACGGTTCGCCGAGTACGCCGCGCTCGCCGCGGAGGCGCTCGGCGACCGGGTCGCCCGCTGGATCACTGTGAACGAGCCGCAGGTGGTCTCGACCAATGGCTACCGCAACGGCGACCACGCGCCCGGCCTGCGCGACGCCGCCGCCGCGGCGGCCGCCACCCACCACCTCTTGCTCGGTCACGGACTGGCCACCCGCGCACTGCGCGACGCGGGCGCGGCCGAGGTCGGCATCACCCTGGACCTGCATCCGGTCCGGGTGCTCGGCGACGGCGGGTCCGGCGAGCTCGAACGGGGCCGGCTGATCACGGACGCGGCGGCGAACGGCGTCTACCTCGAGCCGGTGCTGCACGGCCGGTACCCGGCGCACGCCCCGGAGACCATGCTCCCGCCGCCCGCGCTTATCGCCGACGGCGACCTAGAGACGATCAACCAGCCCTTGGACTTCCTCGGCGTGAACTACTACTCGCCGGTCTTCCTCCGCGCCGGGGACCCCGCCGACCTCAGGCGCAACGAGCAGCACGCCCGCTGCCGGGTGCCGGGGGTGGTCGAGTACCTGCCCGAAGAGCTGGAGCGGACGCCGATGGGCTGGCTCGTCGACGCCAGCGGGCTGCACCAGATCCTGGTAGAAGTCTCCAACCAAGCCCCCGGCCTGCCGCTCTACGTCACAGAGAACGGCTGCGCGGCCGAGGACTACGTGAACCCGAACGGCGAGGTGAACGATGTCGAGCGGGTCAGGTACCTGCACACGCACCTGGAGGCGTCGGCGCGGGCCATCAAGGACGGCGCCAACCTGGCCGGGTACTTCGTCTGGTCGCTGATGGACAACTTCGAATGGGGCTGGGGCTACCAGAAGCGCTTCGGGATCGTGTTTGTGGACTTCGGGACGCAGCGCCGGATCCCCAAGGCCAGCGCCGCCTTCTACGCGAACGTGGTCCGCGCCAACGCGATCCCGCTGCTGCCCATCACCTGGCCCCGCTGAGTCCGGCGCTCACCGGCTTCAGCCCGGGACGACCTCGAGCTGGCCGATGCGCTCCGGGTCGGCGATCATCTCGATCGCGGCGACCTTGCCGCCGGTGATCGTGAAGGCGAACACGACCCGCGTCTTGCCGCCCTGCGCCCACACCGCCCCGGCCGCGCCGTCGATGAGGGCGGGCCGGCCCGCGGCGGCCCGCCCGGAGAAGGTGCCTGCCACCGCGCGCGCGCCGATCACCTCGCTGGCCGCGCCCATCCGCGCGGCCGCTGCATCGGCCCGCAGCACGATATCCGGGTCGAGCATCGCGAGCAGGGCCTCGAAGTCGCCCTGCCGCGAGGCGGCCAGGAAAGCGGCCACCACCTCCCGCTGTCGGGAGGCATCTTCCGGCTGCCGTTCAGTGTCCGGCTCGTTGGGTTTTTTGGGGTTCTTGGGTCCGGCCTGCTGCACCCGGCGGCGGGCGCGGCTGGCCAGCTGACGGGCGGCGGCGGGGGAGCGCTCGACGATCGGGGCGATTTCCTCGAACGGCACGGCGAACATATCGTGCAGCACGAACGCAAGCCGTTCGGCTGGGGTCAGCGTGTCCAGCACCACGAGCAGCGCCAGGCCGACCGAATCGGCCAGCACCGCCTCGTGCTCCGGGTCGGTCCCGTTCGCCGGCCCGGTGACCGGCTGCCCGCTGACCGGCGGGTCCATCGGCTCCTCGCGCCGCGAGGCCCGCGAGCGCAGCATGTTCAGCGATACCCGCGCCACGATCGTGGTCAGCCAGCCGCCCAGGTTCTCCACCCCGCCGGTGCCCGAACGACTGAGCCGCAGCCAGGTCTCCTGCACCGCGTCGTCCGCCTCGCTCACCGAGCCGAGCACCCGGTACGCCACCGCGCGCAGGTGCGGGCGGTTCTCCTCGAACCGTTCGGCCAGCCAGTCGCGTTCGTCCACCGGTCACGTTCCTCCGTCGCCGTGTGTCATATCAATGACCGACGGAACCCCGTCGATGTGACGACAACCATCTGGAGTACCCATGAGTGAAGGCATCAAGACCGTGATCTACCCCGCCAGCGACCTGGCCCGCGCCAAGGCCATGTTCAGCGCGGTCCTGGGCATCGCGCCGGTCATGGACGAGCCCTACTACGTCGGCTTCAAGGTCAACGGCCAGGACATCGGTCTTGATCCCCATGGCCACAAGAGCGGCGCCGTCGGCTATTACCATGTCGGTGACATCAAGGGCACCCTGCAGGCGCTCCTCGAGGCCGGCGCCGAGGTGGACCAGGACCTCAAGGACGTGGGCGGCGGCCGGCTGATCGCCTCGGTCAAGGACGCGGACGGCAACCTCATCGGCCTCCTTCAGGAGGCCTGACGGGCCTGCCGGGCCCGCCAGTGGCGGGCCCGGCTGCATAGTCATGCAGCTAGTGAAGCGTCACGGCTTCCGTCCTACTCCGCAGATCCCGGGCACCTCGCCGGGGTCTGGGAAGGGGGTGGCCTCTGGCCGCCAACGCATCAGGGGCACTACTCCGGGTTCCACCAGCTCCAGGCCCTCGAAAAATCCGGTGATCTGCTCAGGGCTGCGGGGATGGTAGGTACTTGCTGAGTTTTCGTTGTAGTGCCGTACCGCCTCGGTGAACGTCTCGCTGGTGTTGATCCCGTCGCTGAAGGCGAGATAGCTGCCAGACGGCAGGGGATCCAGCAGCCGTTTGATGATCGACTGCGGGCGGTCGGAGTCGGGGATCTGACCCGCGATCCCCAACAGCATGAGCGCTACCGGCTGGGTAAAGTCCAGTGTCTTGGCCGCTCCCGCGAGGATCTTGTCGACGTCGCGCAGGTCGGCGTCGATGTAGTCGCAGGCGCCCTCGGGGGTGCTGGTGAGCAGAGCGCGAGCATGCACAAGCACTAGGGGATCGTTGTCCACATAGACGATGCGGCATTGCGGTGCGACCGCCTGCGCGACCTGGTGAGTGTTATTGGCGGTCGGCAGACCGGTGCCGATGTCCAGGAACTGGCGGATGCCTGCCTCCCCGGCCAGGTACCGGACCGCACGGCCCAGGAACGCCCGGTCCGCGCGGGCGAGGCGGGTTATGTCCGGGAACATCGCCATGACCTGGTCACCAACAGCGCGGTCGACCGGGTAGTGATCCTTGCCGCCCAGCCAGTAGTTCCACACCCGGGCCGAATGTGGCACGGATGTGTCAATCCTGGGTTTTGGGCCGGACGCGGACAGGCTGTCGGTCACAGATTCCTTCTCCACTCTGTGCTGGATCTTAGGTATGCGGCGGGTCGGGGGGCTCAGGTCTGTTTGAGGAGTGCGCGAAGTATGTCCTTGCTGGCGGCGCCGGTTTCAGCCTGGACGCACAGCTGGTCCATGATGGTCACGTAGCCGGTGACGTCGTCAGGCTGGTCGAGGTAGAGCGCACTGTTGAGCTGTTCGAGATAAACCACATCGGGCAGGTCCGGTTCGGGGAACCGCAAGATAGTGAACGGACCGCCGGCCGCGGCGTGCGGACCGGCGTCGAACGGGACGATCTGGAGCGTGACATTGGGCAGGTCGGTGATCTGCAGCAGGTGCTCGAGCTGCGCGCGCATCACCTTGGGTCCGTCGGGGGACCGGCGCAGCGCCGCCTCATCGAGCACCGCCCAGATTTCCGGGGCACCGGGCTGGGTAAGCAGCCGCTGCCGTGTCATCCGCATGCTCACGCGGCGGTCGATCTCCTCTGCGGGCGCATGGGCGTTGGCGATCAGGATGACGGCGCGGGCGTAGGGTTCGATCTGCATCAGGCCATGGACGAACTGCACCTCATAGCTACGGATGATGGAGGCGGCCCTTTCCAGTCCGATATAGAGCTCGAGCCATCTGGGCAGGATGTCGTTGTACTGCTGCCACCAGCCCGGGGCGTTGGCCTGGCGAGCCAGGGCCAGCAGCTGTTCGCGTTCGGCCTCGTCGCTGACCCCGTAGAGGCTAAGCAGATCGGCCACGTCACGCTGCCTGGCGGCGCTGCGCCCCCGCTCTAGACGGCTGATCTTGGAGTGGGTTGCCCGGATCGCCTCGGCGGCCTCCTGGGTTGTGAGCTGGCTGGACTCCCGGAGTCGGCGTAGCTGCGCGCCCAGCGCGATCCGCAACGCCGTCGGCCCGCTCCACGCGCGGGCAAGCGCCTCGCTGGGAGGCGCGGGGGCGGCCGCGCTCTTGGGTGCCTGATCCGAGTTCATCGATGCTCCGTGAGAATCACAGACGAGCTGGTTAACTCGCCTCAGTTTCCCAGCGCCCGATCCGGTCGCTTAGCCGTCATTATCCTCTATCTGCCGCCGCGACGGCGCGGCTGCCATCGATCAAAGGAAACTGCGGCGCGGCCTTCCGGTGGGCGCGAACTGACGCTGATGGACCGGGCAGATCAGCGGACCAGGTAGTCGAATTCGCCGTCCTTGACTCCCCGGATGAACGCGGTGATCTCGGCCGCGGTGTAGATCAGCGCAGGACCGCCGCGATAGCGCGAATTACGGAGGGCGACTGCCCCGTCCGGCAGTTCGGCGACCTCCACACAGCTTCCGTTCGGGTTGCTGTAGTGGCTCTTGCGCCAGCTGACCCCCGCAAGCGCGGAGGCCGGCATGCCGTTGCGGGCCTCAATCGTGGACCTTCTCACCCAATCCTCTCCAATCCGCCGTGGCTGTGCACGAGCCCTGCAGCGCCCGTGCCGATGCCCGCTACCCGTTGCCGTTGGCAGTACGATACATGCTGCATGCACGTTCATTTGTTCTGTTCAATCAGATGTTCTTGCGAATGTTCTCGCAGATGCACTTGCATCTGTGCGATCGGCGCAGCACGATGAGCGAGAGGGCGGAGCGCCGCACATCACCAGCCCCCCGCGTACAGCCCCACACAGGACCAGGAACGCCCCCATCCACCCAGTCGATCTGACCGAGGAAGGTCGCCATGGGGAACCTCAGCGACAACGACCGGCGAGCGCTCCGGCTCGCCAGCGACCTGCAAAAGGCGGTGGGGCAGTGGCTCAGCTACCGCGGCGTGGACCAGCCCTGCACGGTCTCCCCCTTCGTTGATCCAACTGGGCAGCCCGCCGTAGTCATCAAGATGAACGCCCACGTGGCCCGCGCAATGATCGACAGCCTCAACGAGCAGCGTCCCCGCACCGTCGGGCAACCCGGCCCCGCCAGCCCGCCCGGCCATTTCCCGCAGATCTAACCCACCCGTGATCGAGTTGCCAGGCGGCCACGTCGACGCGGAAGAGCGTCATCTACGCCGCGGCCCTCGGTGAGCAGACGAGGCATCGGTAACCCGGGGTGCTGTAGATAATGGCCGGTATGCGCCAGGAAACAGCGGTCGACGGATTCCGACTGACCTACGACCGAACCGGCTCAGGGCCCGCGGTGCTACTGCTGCACGGCTGGCCCGGGGACCGGACCGACTATCGTGCGGTCGTCCCCATCGTGGCGCCGGCCGCTGACGTGATCGTGCCTGACCTGCGCGGGTTCGGTGAGTCTGACAAGCACGAAGCCGATCCGGCCCGGCACTACAACGCCGCCGCCCAGGCCCGGAGCGTCGTCGGCCTGATCAATGAGCTGGCGCTGGGCCGGGTGATCATCGCCGGCTACGACATCGGTAGCAGGATCGCCCAGGCCGTCGCCAGGGACCGCTCCGACCTGGTCCGCGCCCTGGTCATCGCCCCGCCGCTGCCGGGCATCAGAGACAGGATCCTCGGCCCGCAGGCCCAGCGGGAGTTCTGGTACCAGGCCTTCCACAACCTAGAACTGTCAACTCAGCTGGTCGACGGGCAGCCGGACGCCGTTCGCGCGTACCTGCGGCACTTCTGGTCGCACTGGTCCGGCCCGCGCTACGAGCCGGACGGCGAACACCTCGATCACCTGGTGTCGGTCTACGCGCCGCCGGGCGCGTTCGCCGCCTCGATCGCCTGGTACCGGGCGGGCGCGGGATCGGTCGCCGCCTCGCTGGCCGAGCGGGCTCCCGCGCCGGCCGACCGGATCGCCGTACCGGTCACGGTGCTGTGGCCGGAACACGATCCCCTGTTCCCCCGCGAATGGTCCGACCGGATCGGCGAGTTCTTCGCCGCCGCCCGACTTACCTGGCTCGACGGCGCCGGTCACTTCTCGCCACTCGAGGCTGCGGGCGAGTTCGCTGCGGCTATCCTCGCCGCGGTCCGGACCAGCCCAGACTGACCGCGGATGGCATACTCAACGGCATGAAATTCCGCGCGACGGTAGAGCTGGGCGGCAAGACCGCGACCGGGATCCAGGTTCCGGAGGACATGGTCGCCGCGCTGGGCTCGGGTAACCGCCCGCCGGTCACGGTTACCATCGGCGGTCATACCTACCGGACGACGGTCGCGCGGATGGGCGGGCGGTTTCTCGTCCCGCTGAGCGCGGAGAACCGGACCGCGGCCGGCGTCGCGGCCGGCGACCAGGTCGATGTCGACATCGAGCCGGACATCGGCCCGCGCGAGGTGGCGGTGCCCGATGACCTCGCGGCCGCGCTCGCGCAGAACGAAACCGCCCGGGCCAATTTCGACGGCCTTTCCTACACCCACCGCAAGGAATGGGTGCGCTGGATAGAAGAGGCCAAGAGGGCCGAGACCCGGGCGACGCGCCTAGCCAAGACGGTCGAGTCGCTGCACGCGGGCAAGCGCGCCCGCTAAGGGCCCGCAGGATCGAGGGCTGCGTTCTTGGCGTCCGACCAGCTGCGGACGATGCTGGTGTCGGAGATGAAACGGACCCCGCAGCCGGGCGCCCAGCGCTGCGCGGCTTCCCGCAGGCACTCGTCGACAAGCCGGGACACCGTTTCCGCGTGCTCGCGGGGGGAGTGCACGAGCAACTCGTCATGCAGGCACAGCACGATCCGGGCGCCGAGGTGCGCGCATCGCGCCCGGACGATGACCGCCCACATCTTGAACAGTTCTGCCGCGGCACCCTGAATCATCGCGTTGCGCGCGTAGCGGCCGTAGGCCGCGACCCGGCTGGTGCTGCGCGGGTCCTGGCCGGCCACGGGTGCCAGCGCGATCAGGCGGCCGCCGTAGGTGCGCAGGTCACGGCCGGCCCGCCCGGCGCGGTCGGCGGCGTCGAGGTAGGCCATCGCCACCGGGTAGGCCGCGTTGAGCCGCCGGAGCGCCTGGGCGCCATGGCCGGTGGTCTGCCCGTACATCGCGCCAAGGACCGCCACCTTGGCCACCGGCCGGTCCACGCCGAGCTGCGCCGCCACCGGCGCGTACAGGTCGTCGGACCGGGCGGCCGTCACCAGGGCCTGGTCTCCGGACACCGCGGCCAGCACCCGCGGTTCGATCTGGCCCAGGTCGGCCCGGACGAACACGTGCCTATCGGCGGCCACCACGGCCGGGCGCAGCGCGGCCGGCATGTTGTGCAGGCCCGCCGATGCCGTCATCCGGCCCGCGGCGCCGTCCGAGCCGGTCCACGCGCCGCGCAGTCGGCCGTCGGCGCCGAGGTGCTCGTCCAGCCAGGCATAGCCGTACGTGGTGGCGATCCGCTCCGCCTTCCGCCATTCGAGCAGCGCGCCTACTAGCGGATGCGCGTCCCGCATCTCCCGCAGCCGCCAGGCCCGGGTGTCCGGCACGTCCACGCCGACCCGGGCTAGCAGCGACCGCACCTGAGCCGGGCTGCGCAGGTCGGCGGTGACGCCCGCTGGCGCGTGCCGCAGCGCCTCCGCGTCGCGGGTGGCCCGCAGCGCCACGGCGTCCGCGTCGCTGCGCGGCCTGGGGCCGATAAACCCGGCAAGGACCTGCTCCGCAACCGCCCGGTCCATCGGCAGCCCGTCCGCGGACAGCTCGGCGCACAGCAGCTCGGCGGTGGACTCGCAGCGGGCCGTCGCGAGGGCCATCGGCCGGCCATCCAGTGCGGCCAGCGCCGCCTGCTGCTGCCCGGCGACGCTCAGGGCCAGCGCCGCCCAGCGCGCCATCCGCTCGGAACTGTCCGACCAGCCGCCGCTGGCCCACTCCGGGCGCAGGTGCCCGTCCGGTGCCACCGGGTCGCTGCCGTCGCCCTCGTCCATGCCGAACAGGTCGAGCGGCCCGCTGGCCGGCATCGTGTCGGTGGCCAGGCCGCGCAGCCGGGCCCAGACCCAGCCGGGGTCGGCCCGCCAGCCGCCGAACATCAGCCGGTGCGCCGCGGTGATATCCCAGCACGTCGCCAGCCGGACCCCGTCGGCAGCCAGCCGTGCCGCCGTCTGGCCCGACCACAGCACCCAGCGGGGCCGCAGCTCCTCATCCGCCCGCCCGATC
>Ga0137377_10004842_pt1 | contig 10665 bp, 11 predicted proteins | sample SagtaG_22_FD_104815 | JGI IMG/M metagenome (GOLD analysis project Ga0137377, IMG submission 104815) | Vadose zone soil microbial communities from Sagehorn Ranch, Mendocino, California, USA - Sage2_L_40_16 metaG | ecosystem: Environmental > Terrestrial > Soil > Vadose zone | place: USA... | reverse complement strand
TCATGGGCCGCATGCTAAAAAAGTAACGTTAGTAAAGGACATCACCGCCCATGCCTAACAACGACCGCCGTTTGATCGAAGACTTGATCCCCATACGCGAGATCAGCGCCGAAGCCTCGCGTGAAAAAAGCTTGCGCCACGGCAACATCTCCACACTGCATCTCTGGTGGGCGCGTCGTCCTATTGTCGCGGCACGCGCCGCCGTCTATGGCGCACTGGTACCCGCACCCGCTGATCCTCAGGAGCGTGATATCTACATGGCACGTATGCGCAAACTTTGCTCCTGGGATATCCCCAACGGCATACTTGAGCAGACGCGTAAAGACATCCTCGATGCAAACGGCGGCCAACCTCCGCGTGTACTGGCAAAATCCACCGTTTTCCTTCCTCTAACTAGAGGGAACATGCGATACATTTCGCGCTCGAGATAGTACTCCTGGCGACCACTTGACAAGTTTAACTTGAATAATGTAATATATACAGAGGTAAAGTCGGTTAAACTTGAAGGAAGGTGAGATATGAGTCGTCCGCACCTCGCTCTCATTCAGAACCTCGGGGTCACCTCGTCCGCAGTGCCTTTTTCTCAGATGCTCGCCGATCATCACGCCATACTGCAGGGGTATCTTGATACCCACGTCACTCGCAATCACAGCGATTGCACCATCGAGTCCGAGCGCCGCTTTCTGACGGGCTGGTTTGAGAGTTTCGTGCTGCAAGACGACGATCATCCCGACGGGGAGAGGCAACTGCTCCTCTGGGAGGCTATGGAGCCTGCACAGGGGCGGCAGCGTGTCGTGGCATTCAGCAAGGGCCTTGTCGATGCAGGGCTCAAGCCGCGCACTGTGCAGGGCTATCTGGGGTTTCTGCGCCGCCTCTTTCAATACGTCCTTGAGTACCCGTACATCCCTGGTACCCAGGTCCAGCCCATCGTCTCCAAGTATGGCCGCATTGAGCAGCCCGTCCTCGAATACGACTACCCGGTACACGTCCTCGATCAGGAAGACGAGGGCTTCGTCCTCACGGGTGATCGGCTGCTCCAATTCTACGATTTCGTGCGCCTGGAGTACATCGGCCACAATCAGAAGAAGCTCCCGGCCTCGCGCGACTACACCATGATCGTCATTGCTGGCGAGAGCGGCCTGCGCGCCGATGAGATCTGCCACCTGGATGCCCTCGGCCCCCATCGGGACCTCTTTTACGAGCACAATTGCATCCAGACGAGGCACGGGAAGGGAACAAAAGGATCAGGAAAACGGATACGTAAGACAATCTTCACACCGTTCGCACAGGATACCGTACGTGTCTATGAAGACCGCATCCGCCCGCACTTCCCCGATGCTAAGTCCAATCCGGCGCTCTTCCTCACGGAAAGCGGAGCGCGCATCAGCTACAAGGCGATGTGGCACAATCTACACATCATCACGGAAGAAGCGAGAAAGGCAGGTCTCGAAATGCCTCCGAAACTCAGCTGGCACAGCCTGCGCAAGTCGTTTGCCACCAACTTCATGGAGCAGCATCCCGATCGCCCGTGGGTCTTGATGGACCTGCTGGGCCACCTTAACCCAAGTACACTCCACCGCTACGTGAAGCACTCCAGAGCGTACTACGACCAGGCCATTGAAGATATCGTTGGAGCTATGGTAGCCGAAGCCACCGAGATGCGAGGAGCAGGGGAATGCCTTTTACGTGGAATCTGAAGAAGTGGCTGGCGCTTGAGCGCGATATCTACCGGCCATCCGAATTACAGGCGCTGCTCGCCGAGAAGGCGGGTGTGCAACTCTCATTGCAAGCCGTCTCCGCGCTGATCAACGGGAAACCCGATGCGCTGCGGGTTCAGACCATTCAGGCGCTGTGCAACGCGCTGAACTGCAAACTCAGCGACTTCTGCCAGGTGCTGCCCGACAGCGAGAGCGAGCAGCAGAAGCAGCGCAAAGTCGCTGGTGGTACGCCCGTACGGCTGTATGGAGGCAAAGAGCACTCAAAAAACGAGGAAAGTATCTTTCCCGACCCGCATCAGTACCGGGAGACGAACCAACAGCCACGGGGCAAGGGCAAGAGTCGAAAGGGTTAGGAAGGCAGCATGAGCCAACTGCATATGCTGGAGCACCACTTCGTTTACCTGGCGTGCTGTGCCAATGGGACACTCTATGTTGGCTGCGCGAGAGACGTCGAGAGGCGCATCGCTGCGCACAACGCGGGAAATGGGGGACGCTACACACGCTCCAATCGACCGCTCTCCCTGATCGCCACCTGGTCTTTCGGCAGCAAAGGAGAGGCGCTGCGGGCGGAGCGAGAGATGAAGCGCCTGCCTCGCGAGCGCAAACTCGCGCTGGCCCAGGCTGCCTCGTCATTCAAAGGAGATGCCCTGTGAGTCCCAGAGCGTACCAACTCCGCCAGATTGTGTGCGAGGTGTGTGGCCGCCGGTGTCGGGCGCAGTTGAAGGACCGCGACATCTGTCAGACCTGCCTCCGGAAGCAGCCTCGCGCTCGATGCACCCGCTGCGGGCAAATGAAACACTACGTCGATGAGGAGAGCGGCTTGTGCCCGCGCTGCGCTCCTGTAGCGGCTCGTCCGGTATCTGTATGCGCTCGCTGCTCACGCGCCAGGGCCATCTACAACCTGGAGGAGCAGCTGTGCCATGATTGCAACCAGGCTGTACGTGCGCGCGATCGCAGCAAGGACAGGCGGGTCAAAGTCAAGTGTACTATCTGCGGGCAGATGCGCCCTTCCCAGCTGTTCGGTCGGGCCATTTGCCCGGCTTGCTGGAGAGAGGAGCGCAACGGGCGGGGGATTTGCTCAAAGTGCAACAGGCTCAGGGTGTTTCAGGTAAAGGCTGAGCGTCTCTGCAAGCAGTGCTACCACGAACACCTGGCACCCCAGGCACTGCGGAGGTATGTAGAGAACTACGTGACGCCTTACCCATACAACCAGATCCTGTTTGAACTCCTCGCGGCAACCGTTGATTGGGCAGCTGTGACGAGCAAAACAGATCGGAAATTCCGCGCCTTCGGACAGTTCTTACAGACGCAGCCACTGGGCGAGCCACTCACCTGGGAAACACTCGAGCAAGTACTTCCACCTCTAGGAGAGACCAACCGCGACAAACCCAAGAAGATACGAGCGTGTCTCCTCGAACTGGCGCACCTGCTGGTGGCTAAGGGAAAACTGGAAAGCTGGGAAACCTACGTCGCCAGGCGGAATGCGCTGTCGCCGATCAACCAGGCGCCTGAGCATATACAGGTACTCTTGCGTCGCTACGCGAGCTGGCTTTGGGAGCGGCAATCAGCACCCGGCAATATCCGTTATCATCTGGAATCGCTCGCGTTTTTCTGGCAGTGCTGTGAACGGCGTGGAATACATTCGCCGGAGGAAGTGCAAGCATCTCTCGTCAATGATTACCTGCTGGCGCTCTACTGGCAGTGGCAGTGTTCAGAGTGCGGGGGGACGATCCCTTTTGAGCCTGGCGCCAGCAAAGCTCCCGGAGTGTGTTCTTCCTGTGGCACCATTGGCTCGTTGACAAAGCAGAAGCGCTACGTGCAGAACACGATACGCTCTCATCGGGCGAGATTGTTCGTCTTCTTTGACTGGCTCAAGATCAATCGGATGGTGATCGCCAACCCGGTCCAGCGCAAAACCGCTGCTCCGGAACCGACCATCCGGCACTATGCGCCCGAAGTGATCAGGCAGCTCATCGCGTACATCGCTACGCCTGATGCAGATCCTGTCGAGGCAGTCATGCTCTATCTCATCATCTTCCATGCGCTTTCCGTCTGGGAGCTGCGTCATGCGGTGCTTCCGACCGTCCTGGCACTGCGTCAAGATGTCGCAGTGCCAACGCTGGCCGAGGCCTATTATGTCATCGTACCAAAGCCCGCGCCCACGCGCGGCGATCGCTCACCCGGTCGCCCCGACGTTCGACTGGATTTTCCTGCCAAGGCCGCTCCCTGGTTAAAACCCCTCCTCGCGCGCTTTGAACGCCAACGCCAGCAGATGGCCCGGGATTCGAAAAACCGCTCCCTGTTCGTCACGCCTAAGCTGGTTCGCCACAATACGGTCGTGAGCCATTTCTTCATCTGGAAAGTGGTCCAGCAGGCTTCGCTACGTGTCCTGGGTGCCGCCTGCAATCCCAACGCGCTGCGAAAAACGGCCGGAGTGATGTTCGCCGACCGAGCTGGCGCCGGCGTCCTACACTGGATGGGCTGGGACGACCAGCAGGCATTTGCGTACACCTGGGCGTCGCGTGAGGTGGTGCACCCACGCGCCCAAGACAGCTGCGAGGGGACAAATCCGCCGCTGAGCCCGGACCCCATCATATTTCCATCACCGAAGGAGAGTTCAGGTAATGCGACGACTAAACGTGCGACCAGCACAGATTGACGAGTGCATCCAGAAATCTCTGTTCGCCTTCGGCGTCAGGCCTCACAATCCCGAGCTGCGCCCGGGCGAACTCCTCCTGTTGGAGACCTCTCGAATGGATCGAACAATCTGGCAATGTGTGACAAAATCTGGCATTGGAACATGGCTCATTCTGCCTGGACAGGTGACCGGACAAGCATGGAGCAGGTGAGATGACCCAGGATGAATATGTGACCATCATGGAAGCAGCTCGACGCTGCGGGGTGAGCGACAAAACAATCCAACGGGCAATCCGGCGGGGTGTCCTTCCAGCTCGTTACCCGCAGCCGAATCGTTGCGAGATTGCGGTTCGTGTTCTGGAAACCTTCAAAACGGGACATCTGTCTGGACCGGTGACTCAATCACTAGAACATCGTGTTATCGAGTTAGAACGGCGGGTCCAGCAGCTCGAACGTCAGATCCACGACCTGCTGCCCAGGCAGCAAGCACCCAGCAAGCGACGTATCGCGAAAGCACAAGAGCACACCTCTGGGCCGCTCCCCAAGCAGTTCGTCCCGTTGCTCGCTTTTGCCAGGCACCACAATGTGGCCGAAGCAAAGGTGCAGACCCACATTGAGATGGGTCTGCTTCCGGTCAAACGAGGGGAGTGGACCGACACCGATGGCTCGGTCGTCAAAGAGGCTCTCGATGCCCAAGGAAGACATGCCTTCTACCAGATCTATCACGACGTGCCCCCTTTTCTCGACTGTCAGCGGTGTCCCCATCAGGAAAGGTAGACCTGTCCAGACAGTGTCCAGGTGGCGATTAGCCGTCCTCTTTCGAGAAAGGGATAAACCTTAACACCTCATTCAGTATTGAAAACAAGCGAATGATATCGTACATTTCTGTGTCGAAAAAGGGTGCCAGGGTCAAGTAAAACTTGGAACGTTAGAAAAACTACTTGATCCCTTCGCTGGAGGTGGTGCCATCCCCCTCGAAGCCTTGCGCCTGGGCTGCGAAGCCTACGCCGTCGAACTCAACCCAGTAGCTCATATCATCGAACTCTGCACACTGGTCTATCCACAGAAATATGGTCCATCACTGGTAGCTGACGTGAAAAAGTGGGGAGAATGGGTCATTGAACGCGCTAAAGCACAACTAGACGAATTTTATCCCTCTCCACCTTCACAAAGCAAGCAGCATAGCGATGATAACATAGTACAAACTACACTCACTGGTGAACAAGATGTTCCCCAATCCAACAGTGCGCTCACACCCATCGCCTATCTTTGGACGCGCACTGTTCCCTGCCCCAATCCGACCTGTGGAGCAACCGTTCCGCTCGTTCGACAAACATGGCTGCGAAAAAAAGAAGGTAACTACATCGCATTAAAAATGACAACAGATCATACTGCGAAGAAAGTCCTTTTCGAGAGGGTCCAGGCTTCTACCTACCAAGGCTTGGGGTTCGATCCAGAGATAGGAAGTACGAGAGGCAATACTGTTTGCCTACTCTGTGGCGCAACTGTCAATTTAGACTATATAAAACAAAAAGGACGAGAGGGAAGAATGGGACAGCAATTGATGGTTGTTATTGCAACTAGAGAGGAGAGCAAAGGAAAGATATATTTGGACAATGTGAGGGAGGAAGCATATGCTTTAAGCCAAGAGTTTATTGCTCAGCAGATTGTACTCTTATCAGATAAAGAAAAGATCGATCGACCACTAGAGAAACTGCAAGATCAAGACACCCTTAATATTAAGTTACCTTTGTATGGTTTAACGCGTTTTGTTGACCTTTTCACGCCTCGACAACTTTTGACCTTACTTGTATTTTCAGCTCAAATATGTCGTGCCCATACTTATATGCTAGAGGAAGGAGTAGAGCCAAACCGAGCAGCGGCTATCACTACTTATCTAGGATTGCTGGTTGATAAACTTGCAGATCGAAATAGTACTGTCTGCCGCTGGGATAACTCTCGTGAAACTATTACTAATACATATGCTCGTCAGGCCCTTCCAATGGTATGGGATTTTGCTGAAGCAAATCCGTTTGGCGGAGCTTCTGGAGGCATAGTAGGAGCTTTAAAGTGGATGCTTGAAGCAATACAAAACCTTGTTATTAGCGGTCAACCTGCACTGGTGTTTCGCACTTCTGCCAGTCAACTTCCATTTGAAAACGGAACACTTGATGCAGTGATTACTGATCCTCCCTACTACGATAATGTTTCCTTTGTGTTTATGTAGACACATCCTTAACCCCAGCAGATACTCCCGAGCTTTTGGATACATCTCTGCTCAATGCCCTGTTTGGCCACTGCTTGCGCTCACTCCGATAGCACGCCGTCTGTGTCTAGACAGGTGTCGAGGTACCCTCATGAGGACACTGCTCACAAGGGACAAAGGGAGGAACTCCCTGGTAGATTTGGTAGAAGGCTTGCCTTCCTTTCGGATCGAGCGCTCTGGTGACGAGGGTCCCGTGCTGGTCTGTCCACTCCCCACATTTCACCGGCAAGAGTCCCATCTCGATGGCGGCCAGGGCCTTGTGCTCAGCGACACTGTGCTTCTGAGCGAAGGCAGGAAGCGGCACCAGATTCCGTGGTAATGGCCCGGTGGTGCGCTCTGCTCTGGGCGAGGGACGACTCGGCTTCGCTGCTCCTGGCCGGCGAAGCCTGCGCTGGACCTGCTGTTCTAACGCCTCTACACGACGTTCCAACGCCGCAATGCGGCTCTGGACTGCTCCCTGGACCTGTCCCGGTGTGAAATGCTCCAGATCAGAGACGGCAATCTCGCAGCGGTTTGGTTTGGGGAAGCGGGCCGGTAACGTGCCTTTGTGAATGGCACGTCGGATCGTTTTGTCGCTAACGGCGCAGCGCCGTGCCGCTTCCATGATATTGACATATTCCATGGAGCCTCTCGCTTTCTCCTTCTTGCCTGGACCCTGTCTAGACACGGACACATCTGACTGGAGTGGACACCCCCTCTGGTCACTCAGTTGCCTCCGGACCCTCGACGGGCTCTCCCAGATCGGTGAGGAGTTGCTCAAGACGGCGCATCGTCGACTGATGGCGCTCGATCTCCCGTTACCACCCGCGTCCTGGGCGAGTGCTTGTTCGATGCGACGGCGGCGGCGCAGACGTGGTGCATACTCTGGCGTGGTCACAAACTTGGTGCACATCAGATACAGCTCACATTCGCAGGGTCCCTCCTGTGGCAACCTCAGGCAGCGCCCCAGTTCGAGCTCGGTCTGGAAAAAGTTGGACTTGAGCCAATCCACGGCAGACGCTGAAAGCTGGCCCGAGCGCAACGTCTCCGCAAAGGGACCCGCGATGGCTGCTCCTGGCCCGAGCACGGCTTGATACTCCTTGAGGACCTCCCGGTCACTGATGTGTGCGTAGACCATCGACATGCTCGCACTTGAATGACCTAACACGTTCATAATCGTGCGCAGCTTGGCCCCCCGTTCAGCCAATTGGGTGCCAACCGTGTGCCGGAACCGATGCGCCGAGATGGTGGGCTTGCCATCGGCTGTGGTGAGCCCGGCTGCCGTACAGACCGTCTGTAAAGAGGCATCAAAAAGGTACTGCAATGAAATCAGCTGGCCATGACGCACAAAGAGGTACCGTGTCACTATCCCTGTCTGCGTGTCGCGGAAGCCTCGCTCGGGCTTTCTGTCAGCCTGCAGGACCCGAATAGCCGCTGCCGCTTCCTCGTTGAGCGGCACGATCCGCTCGCGCTTCGTCTTGCCCGCAGGGATGCGTAAACGGGGTGTCCCATCGGCGTAGCTATCCAGACAATCCAGGGCCAAACGGCCAATTTCCTCGCGTCTGGCCCCACTCCAACGGGCAATGAGCAGAGCCGCCCGTTGATAGGGGCAGGTCAGCGAGCCAATGGCTGGCATCAGGCGAGCCAACTCGTCCTCGGGAATGTACCTGGGGACACGCGCTGGTATTTTCGGAAGGTCTCCACTCCCCAGGAGCGGTCGATCAGGCACCTCATTCCATCCCCACGTGGCCACGTCTTGGAAGAACACACACAGACGCGAAAGTCGGCCCCGTTTGGTTAGGGTTGCCAGAGGTCGATGCGTGCGAGTCCCCACCATCGTGTTCATGGCCTCAGCGAACTCCAGGAGCTGCTCGCGGGTCACTTGGGCGAAAGACTGCACCTCGGGATACGCTGGTGCGAGCCAGCCAATGAACTGACGAAGTGCCAGGTCAAGCCCGCCAATGGTGCCTGGTCGATCAGTGAGGCCACGGGCGGTGAGATAACGAGCAACGACCGCTTCCATCCGCGGCTTCATGACGGGACGGGGGTTCCTGTGATTCAGAAACCGGCGCGGCTCTTGGCTGACCTGGCCTCGATGGTAGAGGATCACATGCAGCAGATGGAGATGGCATGTGTAGCGCCTTGCGATCCCTTGGTGGGAGTGTGCGACTGGTCCGAAAAAGAGCGCCAGGTCGGACCGCTCACCAAACTGACCGATGGCCTCGCTCACCACCGTGAGGTGCGTGTCACCAATGCTTTCCACATGGGGGTTGCTCGTGTGTAGAAACATGCGGCTGACTGCCCACTGGAGGGCATGGGTCGCGCCTTCCCGATCATAGCCCAGGCCGACTGCCTCCTCAATGAGCTCAACGGTGCCCAAATCCTGGCCGACACGGTCGAGCAAATTCCAGATGGACAGGCGAGGGACAGCCAAGAGCCATTCCCAATCGAACTGGGCGTAGCCATCCAACGCCAGGAACATCAGGTACGGACGCGCTTCGTAGGAAACGCGGCAGGTTGGCTGCTTCCGTTCTTCACCATAGAGGCGACCCACCCGCTCAGCCAGCGGCGCTCGGAACCAGTCGCCCAGGTCGGGATACCGCTGCACGAACCGCGCTCGGAAGCCGAGAAGATGCCTGATTTGCCGAGCGTTCTGCGTATATCCCCGGATGTAGGTGGCGTACGCTTCAGCACTCGCATGCTGACAGGAGGACAAGGGTTGAGCACTCTGCTGCCTCAACATGGCCATGCTGATACCTCCTCACCGAGGGCATGGCGATACTCAGCGACCACCACCGCGTCGGTGACACGCGTATAGATGCGTGTCGATTCGGGCGAGGCATGACCCAGGCGCTTTTGCAAGGTGAGTTCACGCATCCCTCCTTCCCACATCTTGGTGGCATGAGTATGCCTGAGGGCATGCGGAGTCATCCATGGCTCACGCATGTGCAGCCGCTCGCAATGACGCTCAAACAGCTTGACGAGAGCATGGTAGCCCAGTGGCTCGCATCGTCTCATCCCGCGTCCGCCAACGAGAAAGACAAAGGTGCTGTCGGTCTCGGCCGGACGCTCCTGCATGATGTAAGTACTCAGGGCTTGCAGTGCTTCTGGCTCGTGCAAATCCACGATCCGTTCCGTCCGCGATTTGGTCCGTACCCCCTTGGGATGATCTGTGCGATGACGGATCACGATCCGGCGTCGACCGTACTGAATATCCTCGAGGTGCAGGTTCAACACTTCACCTGGTCGCAATCCTCCCTGCACCATCAACAACACCATCGCCTGGTCGCGCAAGAGGTGAAGCGAGTCCAGCAGTTGCTTTACCTGCTCCTCGCTCATTGGGCGCGGGACACGCTGAACGGTCCTGACCCGTACTGCACGCCGGATAGGTCGCTGTCTACTGGCCTGGCCCATAAATGGCCGATGACGTTCGGAAACACGAGCACTGGCAGGGTCATCGACTTTGAGGATCGGATTTTCGCGACTGGTGAGCTGGCCTGAGACGATCAAGTACTCATAGAAGGTCGACACGGCAGCGAAAATGCGATTGATGGTGGGAGGTGAGAGACGGGTGGTGGAGCGCCCGTTCTCCGTAGTGGTGCACAGGACGAGGCCCGCCCGTTGCGCTTGCCCGCGACTGGGAACGTGGCTGAGATAGTCCAGAAACGCGAGTGAGTGCACTGGAGTAAACTCCTCAAAGGTCAGGAGCTGTTGCGAGAGGAATCGGGTGAGATGCAGCAAATCGTAGGCGTAGGCAGAGATCGTGTTGGGAGAGTACCCACGGGCGCTGAGATGATGCAGAAACTGAGATACCACAACAAGAGGTTGGTCTGCATCGTCGAGAAGTTCGACGGATACTCCCCCACTTGCTTGGACATGCCGTACTCGCATTGGTTCCCTCATTTCTTAAAACATATGTTCTAGAAGGAAGGATACCATACCGCCTGCTTTTTGACAAGTGTCTACATAAATGCTGAACTTGTCAAGAATGCGTATTCCGAATTGATTCACGAAAAATCGTCCGTTGGCTGAAATGTTGCCTCATGAGAAAATCTGGCTGTGTTG
>Ga0137377_10004841_pt1 | contig 10665 bp, 10 predicted proteins | sample SagtaG_22_FD_104815 | JGI IMG/M metagenome (GOLD analysis project Ga0137377, IMG submission 104815) | Vadose zone soil microbial communities from Sagehorn Ranch, Mendocino, California, USA - Sage2_L_40_16 metaG | ecosystem: Environmental > Terrestrial > Soil > Vadose zone | place: USA... | reverse complement strand
CGCTGGAAGGCCTCCTGGTCCTGAGGGGTCGTGATGACCAGAACCCTCGTGATGCCCGCGAGCATCAAGGTGGAGAGGGGATAATAGATCATCGGCTTGTTGTAGATCGGGACCAGCTGCTTACTGACGGCGTGGGTCAGCGGGTAGAGCCGGGTCCCCGATCCCCCCGCCAGGATGATTCCCTTGATGGAACTCGTCATGGAATTCTGTGAGTATAGCAGCGGCCCGCGGCCATCATGAAGGTCGTGGACACCTATCACCCTTGAACCGACCGGGAATAGCGGTAATAATGAAGCCGAGCCCATGAAGACACTGAAAGACATGCTCACGGAAGCGCGGCAGGTCGTTCCCGAGGAGGGGCCGGCCGAGGTTGCCCGCCGTCTCGCCGCGGGCGAGAAGGTCGTCGTCATCGACGTGCGCGACCCCGACGAGTTCCGCGACGGCCATCTCGAGGCGGCGACCAACATCAGCCGAGGCTTCCTCGAGTTCCGGGTCGGGACGGCGGTGAGCGATTCCTCGACGCCGGTCGTGCTCTACTGCCAGACCGGGCTCCGCTCCATGCTGGCTGCGAAGGCGTTGAAGGACCTGGGCTACTCGACGGTCATCAACCTCCAGGGCGGATATCAGAAGTGGGTCCAGTCAGGAATGCCGGCCGTCAAGGAGACCCCGCTGACGACCGACCAGATCCAGCGCTACAGCCGCCACTTCCTTTTGCCCCAGGTCGGCGACAAGGGCCAGCGGAAGCTCCTACGCTCGAAGGTCCTGCTGATCGGCGCCGGTGGCCTCGGCTCGCCCACCGCGTTCTATCTCGCGGCGGCCGGCGTGGGGACGCTCGCGCTGATGGACGGCGACGTCGTCGACATCACGAACCTTCAACGGCAGATCCTCCACACGACGGCCGACATCGGGAAGCCGAAGGTCGAGTCGGCCACGCGCACCCTGAAGGCCCTGAACCCGGACGTCAACGTGATCTCCCTGCCGACGCGCATCACCGTCGACAACGTCATGGAGATGATCCGTGACTACGACCTGATCGTCGACGGCTCGGACAACTTCGAAACGCGCTACCTGGTGAACGACGCGTGCTTCCTGGCTGGCAAGACCAACGTCCACGGCTCGATCTTCCAGTTCGAGGGCATGGCGACGGTCTTCGCGCCCAACCAGGGCCCCTGCTATCGCTGCCTCTATCCGACGCCGCCCCCGCCCGGGCTCGTCCCCTCCTGAAGCGAGGCTGGCGTCCTGGGCGTGCTCCCAGGAGTGGTTGGAACGATTCAGGCGACTGAGGCCGTCAAGCTCCTGCTCGGGATCGGCGAGCCGCTGATCGGCCGCCTCCTCACCTACGACGCGCTCGGCATGCGCTTCCGCGAGGTCAGGCTGCGTCGCGATCCCAAGTGCCCGCTGTGCGGGACCTCGCCGACGATCACCGATCTCGCGATCCACAGGAACGGCGCCGGCGCCGCCTGCGAGGCTTCACCGGACGGTCACCGCGAGGGCGTTGCGGCGGGAGTCGCTCCCAAGGCGGGCGGCTGATCGCGAAGCTCCTCGTCAGGCGCCACCCGGCGCTCGGTCTGCCGCGGGTCCACTCGTTCGTCGCGGAGCTGTCCCACTTCGGCTGAGCCCTCGACGTCATCGTCGACCTCGCGCTCTGGCACGAGCCGGAGACCGAGTCGACGGCTCATCGTTCGCGGGAGAGCACGATGAGCGTATCGTGACCGCGCAGCGCGCCCAGCATCCGGTCGCCGTCGATCCTGAACACCGCCGAGAGATAGTTGCCGCCGGACTCGTGCTTCATGACGACCCGTGCGGGAAACACGTCGAACACCACCGGTACCCCCAACGCGCCGCGATAGGTGACGACGGCCGGCACGTCGGCCGCGAGGGTATCGGACAGCACGATCTTGCCCCACCCCCATCGGCCCGCTTGCGTGAACTCCGCCTGAGCCGTGCTCACGCGTCTGGTCATCACGCCGAGCCCGCTCCAGACCCCGGTCCAGCGCCCCGCGATATCCGGCACCGCGGGCTCGTCGGCGATCACCCGCTCCTTGCCTACCGCGCCATCGCCGGACTCGACCGGAAGCGTGAGCGCAACGCGCATGGCGAACGCGGGTCGAGGACGCTCGATGGGCGCGAGCTCTGACGCGGCGGGCCACCAGACCGGCCCTTCTCCGCTGGTCGAGCACGCCGCCGTCGAGGCCAGCGCGCTCGCGAGCAGCAAGAGCCGGAGACTGGCGCAACCCATGGGTCGGATCCTTCCTCCCACGTCGTTCGGCTGCAAGGCGAGCACCATGTAGGAGAGGCTCAAAGAATTGCGAACTTGACCACACGGGCCCGTGCAGATTGACAAGCACTCGTCAGTGCCCTGACACTTCCTCGTCAGCCGAGGCGCGACTGTACACTGAGAGGCATGACCCGTTCGCTCGGACGAGCGCTGACACCGGACCTCGTCGACCGGTTCTCCCAGCGCGACATCGCTCGGCGGCTCGGTACCGGGCTGCCGTTCGTCACCGTCGACCCCGATGGGCGGCCCCACCCGATGCTCCTGTCGTATCTGGAGATCCGCGCCTACGACACGCGAACGGTCGGCCTCGTGATCGGCGCGCGGACCCGCAGCGCGCGGAATCTGGAGGAGCGCGGCGCGGCGACGCTCCTGGCGATCGAGCCGGACGTGACCGTCTACGTCAAGGTGCGGACGGTCGATGGGCCCCTACCCGTCGCCGGTGCCGGCGAGTACGGGCTGGGCTACTTTCTGCTCGAAGTCGACGAGGTGCTCGAGGACGCGGCGGCCGACTGGGAAGGCGGCATGCGGATCACGAGCGGCGTGCGGTACGCGCCGCCACCGACGCTCGACGAGCCCTGGGCGCGCGCGACCCTGGCGGCGCTGGCTGAGCCCCGCGCCCGCGCCTGACTACTTGGGCGCTTCCTCGGGAGGCTCGGCCGGCCGCGGCGTGCGCCTCGGCGCTTCCACGGAAGAGGCTTCGCGCTCCTGATAGAGGCCGATCGTCACCTCGAGCTCCGTCTCCTGACCCTCGCGCAGCAGGATCACGCGCACTCGTTTGCCGACCGGCGTGGACGAGACGACGCGCTGGAGATCGCGCGGAGACTCGAGCCGCGTTCCGTCGATGCCCAGGATGACGTCGTCGGCCCGCACGCCGCCCTGGTCGGCGGGCTCGCCCGGCATCACGCTGCGCACCAGCACGCCCTTGGGCTCGCGGAGCTTGAGCCGGCCGATGTCGTCCTCGGTCACCTCGGCGATGGCGACGCCGAGCCAGCCCCAATCCACGCGACCCTTCGAAGCGAGCTGCGGCAGCAGCATCTTGACCAGATTCGAGGGGATTGCGAAGCCGATCGAGCCGTTGCGCGCGGCCATGCTGTTGACGCCGACGACCTCACCAGACACGTTGACGAGCGGCCCGCCCGAATTGCCCGGGTTGATCGCCGCGTCGGTCTGGATGAAGTCGAACCCCGGCGCCGCGACCGTCAACGGAGCGCCCTTTCGGCTCACGATCCCGAACGACACGCTCTGCTCGAGCCCGAACGGATTGCCGAGCGCCAGCACCAGCTCCCCCACGCGCAGGCGGTTCGAGTCGCCGAGCGAGAGCACGGTCAAGCGGCCGGCGCCTTCGATCTTCAAAAGAGCCAGATCGACGCGGTTGTCCCGACCGACGACGGTGGCCGGGAATCGCCGTCCGTCGGCCAGGCGCACCTGGATCGATCCCGCGCTCTCGACCACGTGGGCGTTGGTGACGATCAGTCCGTTCGGGTCGATGACGAAGCCTGAGCCGGTGCTGCGGCGCGGCTCGCTCGGCTCCTCGCGGGAGGGTTCCTCTTTCGCGGCGGCGGTGCGCTGCACCCGCACGTACACGAGTCCGGGCTGTAGACGGGCCGCGAGATCGGCGAGGAGGTCGTTGATTCGCGCCAGCTCCGGCGCGCCCGAGTGGTCCGCGCTCTCTCGCCAGGGTTTGAGCCCGCCCCCGGTCGACGGACCCGTGCATCCACTCGCGAGCGCGATGACGGTCACCAGGACGAGCACCGTGCAGCGACGCGACACGGACATCGAAATCCTCCCCGCAGCAGTATACCGCTGCCACGCGGTCGGCGGCTCGACGGCCGGCCACCCGGAAGGTCGCGATGGGCCTCGATCAGCGGTCGGTCAGCGGCTGACCTCGCCGATCAGGTGAGAGAGCTCTGGAATCAAGAGCTTCTCGAGCGCGAGGCGGCACGCGTTGGGCGAGCCGGGCAACGAGACGACGATCCGCCGCGCGTGCACGCCGAGCTGGGCGCGCGACATCATCGCCGCCGCGCCGACCTCCTGATACGAGAGCATTCGGAAGAGCTCGCCGAACCCGGGCAGCCGCTTGTCGAGCAGGGCCTCGATCGCTTCGTAGGTCGAATCGCGCGACGTGATGCCCGTGCCGCCGGTCACGATGACCGCCCGCACCGTCTCGTTGGCGCACGCCTCCCGGATGACGCGCTGGACGTCCTTCGGCTCGTCGCGGACGATCGCGGACCCGACGACCTTGTGACCCGCTTCCAGCAAGAGCTTCCGGATCAACTCGCCACTCGTGTCGGTCTCCGGTGTCTTGGTGTCGGAAACGGTCAGCACCCAGCAGCCGATCGAGCGCGGTGCGGTGGCCTTGTGCTCGAGCGGCGTACTGTCGGGTCGGCTCATCGCGCGCCTCCTGCGGCGCCGTAGGCACGATCGAGAATCTCGACCAGATGCATGACGCGCACGGCGGCCTGGTGAGCACCGAGCCCGGCCTGGATCTGCAGAATGCAGCCCGGGTTCGCGGTCACGACGGCCTCGGCTCCAGTCGCGAGCACGTGGCTCACCTTGCGATGCAGGAGGCGCGTCGCCATCTCGGGCTCGGTGAGATTGTAGATGCCCGCCGAGCCGCAACACCAGTCCGATTCGGTCAGCTCGACGACACGAAGTCCAGGAATCTGAGCCAGGAGCGTGCGCGGCTCGCTCCTGATCTTCTGGCCGTGAACCACGTGACACGGATCGTGATACGTGCACGTCAGGGGCACGGGCGAGAGCGGACCTCGCAGCGGCTCCTGCGCGAGGATCTCCGCGAGATCGCGGACGGAGGCCGCGAACCGTTTGGCGCGCTCGGCGTACGCTCGATCGCCGGCGAGCAGGTGGCCGTACGCCTTCATGTGCGCGCCGCAGCCGGACGTGTTCACGACGACGGCGTCGGCGCGCGCCGCCTCGAACGCGTCGATCGTCTGCCGCGCCATCGCCAGCGCGCGCTCGTGATCGCCGCCGTGGGCGTTGAGCGCGCCACAACATCCCTGGCCCTGGGGCACCACGACGTCGAAGCCGTTCTTCGCGAGCACGCGCGCGGTGGCGCGGTTGTGGGCGCCGAAGATCACGGACTGAACGCAGCCGGTCAGCAGCGCGACGCGTGCGCGACACGGGCCCTCGGCCGGCGTCACCGGCGGCGGTGCCGCGCGCTCGGCCTTCGCCGGCACCGGTGGGAGCAGCGCTTCCCAGGCCGGCAAGGTCCCGGGCAGGAGCTGGACGAGGCCCGACTTGCGGACCAGACGCTGCAGTCCGCTCGCCTGATAGAGGCGCGCGCCCGAGGCGGCGAGCCCGAGCAGGCGCGGGTGGCCGAGTAGGAGCCCGAAGTTGAGCCAGCGGAAGAACCGGCGGCCCAGCGCGCCCGGACGGGCGCGCTCGATCTCGGCCTTGGCGGCTTCGATGAGCCGGCCGTACGGCACGCCCGCCGGACACACCGTCTCGCAGGCGCGGCAATCGAGGCACAGCGAGAGATGGCGCACGGTCGAGTCGCTGAGCGACATCCGGCCCTCGGCGAGCGACTTGATGATGAAGATGCGCCCGCGCGGCGAGTCCATCTCGGTTCCGAGCTCCGAGAACGTCGGGCAGTACGCAAGACAGAGCCCGCAATGGACGCACTGGTTGACGCCTTCCACCGACAGCCCGTGCAGACTGAGCGGCCCGGTTGCGGCCGGTGCTGATGCGTGAGCCGTCGAGTCCATGCGCTGGCCCTCAGATGCCGGCGACGAAGCGGCCGGGGTTCAGGATGTTTCGCGGATCGAGCTGAGCCTTGATGCGCTCCATGATCCGCCCGGCCGCGCCCGGATCATCCCACACCGGGACCTGAGACTTCACCGCGAGCGGTGCCGACTCGAGATTCGCGTGGCCGCCGCCAGCGTGCGCGATCTCGCGCCACTCGGTAAGGACGGCGGCGATCGCGCCGGGGTCCTGGGGCGCCGGATCGGACCCGAGCGCGGAGCGCATGACCCCAACCCCGGCGTGAGCGGCCCATGCGCTTTGCAGGCCGCGCCCGCGGGCGATTCCCGCGCCCTGCTCCATGATTTCCGCGACCTGGGTCGGCAGCACCGCGAGCGTCATGACCGCGGCCGGCGTGGCGAACGCCGCGGGCGCGGCGGGCCCGAGTCGCGGCCACGCCGCCGCATCCAGCTGCCGCACGTCGCGACCGCCGAGCGGGCCGGTCAGCCGCGCGAGCTCGGCGCGCTGCCACTCGACCTGCTCTCGGACGCCGTCGAACCCCACGACGAGCGCGGCGCTCGGCGGCGTCGAAGAGCCGGTCGCGCCCGCCACCAGGCGCGCGCCCGCGGCGGCGGTGGCGTCGAGGAGCTCGACGGCGTTCGGGATGAGGTCGCTCGCCGCGACGGCTTTCACGGCCGCGCCCGCGTCCTTGAGACGATCGAATCGGACGCACACGAGCTCTTCGTGCTCGGCCAGCGGCCGAAGCTTCACCGTCGCCTCGACGATCACGCCGAGCGTGCCGTACGAGCCGATGAAGAGCTTGGGCAGATCGTAGCCCGCCACGTTCTTCACGACCTTGCCGCCGCCCTTCACGACGGAGCCGTCGGCCGTCACGACCGTCACGCCGATCAGGAGGTCACGCGCCGTTCCGTAGAGGTGCCGCCGCGGCCCGTACGCGTTCGTCGCGATGACGCCGCCGACGCTCGCGCGGTCGGCGTCGGCGGGATCGAGGGACAGCCACTGGCCGCGTCGGCGAAGCGTCGTCTGGAACGCCTCGACGGTCATGCCGGCCTCGACCGTCGCCGTCAGGTCGCCGGGCTCGTGATCCAGAAGCCGCGCCATCCGGCGCAGGCCCATGATGAGCCCGGCGCCCGCGGTCGGCATGCCAACGCTCGCGGCCGTGCCGCCACCCCATGGCGTGACCGACCGTCCGACCTCACAGGCCAGTGCCATCACCGCGGCGACTTCCTCGATCGATCCGGGAAACACCGCGGCCTCTGGCGTGCGCCCCTCGACGACGTACGGCGAGAGCTGGATGCCGGTGAGGACGTTCGCGGGACCGACGGCCGTGCGGAGCTTTTCGAGCAGCGCGTCAGGCAACGGCAGCTGCGACCGCCCGCGCTAGAAGCGCTGGGCGAGGCCCTTTTCTTCGATCGCGTGCGGCCGGTAGGCGACGGGCCCGACCTCGACGCAGGACTTCTTCGTCGGGAAGACCTTGCCCGGATTGCAGAGCCCGCGAGGATTGAACGCGTTCTTCAATCGCTGCATGAGCGAGAGATCGGCGACCGAGAAGATGAACGGCATGAAGTCGGCCTTCTCGAGGCCGATGCCGTGCTCGCCGGAGATCGAGCCGCCAACGTCAGCGCACACCTTCATGATCTCGGCGCCGGCCGCCACTACGCGCGCCTCTTCGCCCGGCTTGCGCGGATCGTAGAGGATGTTGGGATGGAGATTGCCGTCGCCGGCGTGGAACACGTTACCGACGCGCAGCCCCGAGGCCGCGACGATCTCGTTCACGCGGCGGAGCACGTACGGAAGCTTCGTGCGCGGGATGACGCCGTCCATCACCATGTAGGCTGGCGACACGCGGCCGTACGCGCCGAAGGCGGATTTGCGGCCCTTCCAGAGGAGCTGTCGCTCGGCCTCGGTCCGCGCGGTGCGAACCTCGCGCGCGCCCGATTCCCGGCACGCCGCGACGATGTGCTCGGCCTGGACGTCCATGCCGACCGCGAGCCCATCGAGCTCGATGAGCAGCGCCGCGTCGGCGTCCCGTGGATAGCCGCAGTTGAACGCGTCCTCGACCGCCTGGATCGTCAGGTGGTCGATCATCTCCATCGCCGCCGGCACGAGCCCACGGGCGATGATCGCCGACACCGCGGCGGAGGCCTGGTCGATCGCGTCGAAGACCGCGAGCACGGTCTTGACGGCCTGCGGCTTCCTGAGGATGCGGACGACGATCCGCGTGGCGATGCCGAAGGTGCCCTCGGAGCCGACGAAGACGCCCGCCAGATCGTAGCCGCACGCCTCGCGCGTCTTGCCGCCGAGCCAGACGATCTCGCCGTCGGGCATGACGACCTCGAGCCCGAGGACGTGATTGGTCGTGACACCGTACTTCAGGGTGTGCGGGCCGCCGGAGTTGTTGGCGATGTTGCCGCCGATCGTGCACGCCTGCTGGCTCGAGGGATCGGGCGCGTAGTAGTAGCCGCGCGGGCCGACCTTCCACGAGAGGTGCAGGTTGACGAGCCCGGGCTCGACGACCGCGATCTGGTTCTCGTAGTCGACCTCGAGCACCTTGTTCATCCGCATCAGCGAGATCACGACGCCGCCCTCGGCCGGCAAGCACCCGCCCGAGAGGCCCGTGCCGGCGCCGCGGGCGACGAACGGAAGGTTCTCGCGATTCGCGAGCTTGACGACCGCCGAGACCTGTTGGGCCGAGGTGGGGAAGACGATGAAGTCGGCGAGCGCGCGGAACAGGGTGAGACCGTCTGACTCGTACACCATCAGCTCGTCCGGGTCCGAGAGGACCGCGCCCCGGCCGACGAGCGTCTCGAGCTCGCGTCGGAGCTCGAGCTTTCTGGAATCCGTCAGGTTTGGCATGGGGTTGAGCGAATTATACCTGACCCGTCAGCACGCGCGCCGCTCGCTCGATGGCGGCGGCGTCGATCCCGTAGTGCCGATAGAGATCGGCCCGCGAGCCCGATTGCCCGAAGTCGTCCACGCCGAGCGCCTGCTGGGGCACGCCGAGCGCCGCCCCCACGAACGCGAGCGCGTGCGAGTGGCCGTCGAGCACGGAGACCACGGGCACGCCCTCTTCCTCGGCGCTCACGAGATCCTCGACGTATGGACGCGGTTCGCGGAGGCCGCGATAGAGGCGGTCGGCGCTCGTGACCGCGAACACGCTCGCGAGGACGCCGCGTTCGCGCAGCGCACGACCGGCCTGGACCGCTTCGGGGACGGTGACCCCGGCGGCGAAGATACTCACCGCGTTCGTTTCGGGATCCCAGCCCGGCTCACCGCGCGCGTCGACGAGCCGGTAGGCACCGCGCAAAACATCCGCGCGATACGCCGGGCTCGGCGGCAGCGTGAGCGACTGGTCGATCGGGCGGGTCGAGAGCCTCAGATAGGCCGCCTCCCCTCGGCCGTCGGCGAGACCACGCAGCGCGTCGAGCAGGATCCACTCGACCTCACGGGCGAACGTCGGATCCCAGAAGACGATCCCCGGAAGCGCGACACCGATCCCCGGCGTGATCACCGACTGATGCGCGCCGCCTTCAGGCGAGAGCGTGACGCCCGACGGCGTCGCCGCCACGACGAAGCGCGAGCCCGAGTAGAGGGCGTGATAGAGCGCGTCGAGCCCGCGGGTGACGAATGGATCGTAGAGCGTGCCGATCGGCAGCAAGGTCTCGCCGAGGATCTCGCGCGAGAGACCGAGGGCACCCAGGAGGAGAAACAGGTTGTGCTCGGCGATACCGAGCTCGATGTGCTGGCCGGCCGGCGACTCCTTCCACTGAACGGCCTGTGGCACGTCGGAGAACGGGTTGCGCCGCGCCTCGGGATAGTAGACGCCCTTCCGGTTGATCCACCCCGCCAGGTGCGTGGTGACCGCGACGTCGGCCGACACCGTCACGACGCGATCCGCGAGCGGCAGCCGGCTCAGCGCGCCGAGCACGCGGCCGAAGGCCTCCTGGGTCGAGCACTCCGGTGGATAGCTCTCGTCGAGCTCGGCGGGGATCTCGAGCCGCGCCGTGCTCGGCGACGGCGGCGTGAAGAGCGGCGAAAGCTTGCCCACGAGCTCGGCTTCCTCGCTGCCGGGCGCGAACCCGTCCCACTCCGCGCCTTCGCGGACGCCAAGCGAGGCGCGCAGCTCGTCGATCTGGCCCTGCGTGAGGAGCATCGTGTGGTTGAGCGGATCGCCGGCGAGCGGGAGCCCCCACCCTTTGATCGTGTGGGCGAAGATGACCGAGGGCCGGTCGCGCACCTGCCCGGCCGAGTCGAGCGCCTCGCCGAGCAAGCGCAAGTCGTGGCCTCCGAGATCGGCGATGAGCTCGGCGAGCGCCGCGTCGCTCGTGTCGGAGAGCACCCGGTCGAGCGTCCGGTCGATTCCGCCGCCGTCGGTCGTGACGAGCGCCTTGCGCACGGCGCCGGGCAGCAGTCGGAGGAGCCGCTGATAATCGGTGTTCGGCATGATCTGCAACCGCTCGCGCAGTCGCTCGCCTCCGCGTTTGCCGAAGAAGCTCTGAAGCTTGCGACCCCACCGAAGCTCGCTGACGCGCCAGCCGCCGGCTTCGAACATCGCGCGCATCTGGCGCAGCCGGCCGTCGGGGACGACGCGATCCAGCGACTGGCGATTCACGTCCACGATCCAGAGGACGTTCGAGAGCCGCGCCACGACTTCCTCAGCCAGCGCCTCG
>Ga0137377_10004840_pt1 | contig 10665 bp, 8 predicted proteins | sample SagtaG_22_FD_104815 | JGI IMG/M metagenome (GOLD analysis project Ga0137377, IMG submission 104815) | Vadose zone soil microbial communities from Sagehorn Ranch, Mendocino, California, USA - Sage2_L_40_16 metaG | ecosystem: Environmental > Terrestrial > Soil > Vadose zone | place: USA... | reverse complement strand
CAGCAGGCGTATGCCTACTTCCTCTACAACAAGGATACGAAATTGACCCCTGTTCAGGAAAGGCGTTTACGCGCTATCTTTGAGGCAACCGAACTGGGCGCAGGCTTCCGTATCGCGATGAAGGACCTGGAGATTCGCGGAGCCGGCAACCTGCTTGGAGCGGAACAATCGGGCTTTATGAACTCGGTCGGCTTTGATTTGTACACCAAACTGCTTGCCGAAGCTGTTGAGGAAATACAGGGCAAACGAGTCGAGATTGGCATGCCCAATGTGATGGTCGATCTACCACTCGATGCCTACCTGCCCGATGAGTACATCGGTGATCGCGCGCTGAAAGTGAAGTTCTACCAGCGCCTGGCAAACTTGCATCAACCTGAACAGGTCGAAGCGATGGAGGCAGAACTCAATGACCGTTTCGGCACGCCGCCCCTACCGGCAAAGAACTTGCTGGCGATGGTGCGTTTGAAGGTGGAGGCTGCGACATTGGGCTTTGAAGCGATTTCCGCCAAAGATAATGAGTTCGTGCTGACGGTAAGACGCACCATCGTTCCCAATCGTATTGTCCTCTATCGCCGCTTCCATAACGAAGCCCGCGTGCAGCAAGGGGTGATTCGCATTCCGCGCCGCCTGTTAGGTTCAGACTGGATGGAGCAACTCCGTGAGTTATTACCGGCGATTACAGCAGCAGCATAACATATGCTATACAGCTACGAGGCCCTGTACTTGCAGTTCATCGAGGATCAGCTCGATTTCCTGGATATTTTTTCCTGTACACCGCGAGAGGTCAGATAGGGTTCGGCGACCATCTACCAGGAAATAAATATAGCGTTGGCGACGGGTGAGTGGTAAAGCTAGCACTTCTCGCTCAACGCCTCGTTTTTGCGGAACGAGCCACTCAATTCCAGGCGTATAAGAATTTCTGGGAGTTGAACCGCTTCCTTTGCCTGGTACCCGTTCGCTAACCGCTCCCCTGGGGCTGCCACTGATGAGCGGGGAATACTGTGGCAAAGATTTAGGACCGGCGATAGTGCCATTACCTGCAGCAGGAGTGCTAGCAGGCCGCGTGGATTCCTCAGCGCCCATGATAAAATAGATGTTACGCCACTGCAGCAGCCAGTTTAAGGCATCCTGACCAACCAATTGTCCCACACGAGCATAGATGGGTTGACCAGCTTGAAGAACCACCTCTCCTTCTTCAACTCTCCCACCCTGTGTATGTTCGATGGTCAATATCCCGCTTTGCCGCTTCAAACGAGCCGACTCAAGGATATCATCCAAACTCTCTGCCTTCCCTTTTGCCATTGCGCTCAATACCCCCTTTTGATGTGTTGCCCTCAAAATACTGGGATGATACGTTCGTTTAAGGTTCACATGCACTCGCGATACAATAGACTGAGTAGTGCTAAATGCACATCGATATAGCCATTTCCATATATGTTTATACCATAGATATTGACGAATATGGAACAAGAAGGTATCACAATTTGGCCACAGCCAAAAATTTAATGCGTTTTTAATCGTAACTAGCGGGAGGAGCGCGTGTGCATTAAGTAGAACATCATGGCCTGCTTGTATTCAAGGAGGCTGGCATGTCCAGCAGCAATGATCTGATCGCAGAGATTGAGTAAGGTGGAAGCAACTTGCAGTCGTGTCTCATCAAAACCATCAAGCTGCTGCAACAACTCAAATAAATCAGAGGGTTCATGTCCAGCTATGTCTAAACCGGCCCGTACAGCCTCTACGCGTAACCACACTATAAGCTGGTGGCGCATTTGTTCAAAAATGACAACATCCTCTTCACTCACGAGCACCGTAGTGCTGTCTGGTTCTTTCGTCGTCACTTCCATTTGATGGGGCTGTGTGGTCTGTGTAAGTTCTCGCGGTTGCACAATTGCTGGAGCAGTCGTGGTACCTTGCACCTGTTCTATAGATTGCTCCCGTGGAGTAATAGGGGCGTCTACTGCACTATCTCGTACTGGTATAGCGGAAGGCTGCGTTTCTTCAGTGATAGCAACTCGCTCTCTGTTACGCACAGGCGAGTTAACAGGCGTAACAGTGGCTACAGATGGAGCTTCAAAAGCTACAGGAGGGCCCAGAGGATTGGTGGTTTTTGGACGCTCAAAAGGAGAGGAAGTGCGCGCCTCTGCTTGCGGAGTGGGCTTGCTCGTTGATACGCGTTGATCCGGCGCTACTTCGGATTCGACGGCGCTACTCCCATTTACGGCTGATCGATCTCGAGCTGAAGGCTTAGAAGACACTTCATTCGGACGGATATCGTTTGTAGCGGCAGCTTTGATTTCCCCTCGCAGCTCTTGTAGTTGCTGCTGTAACACCATCGTAGGAGCAACGATGTGTTCCCAGGCAGGCTCAGGATGCCCCGTTACATTCGACATGATCCATGAGGTCACCGGCCGAGGGTTACCGAAAGAGTTGGGACGGCCGGTCAGGTGTCCTCTTAACCCCTCTATTACTGAGGAAGAAGAAGTGCTGATGAGTACCCGTACATCAGCCATGCGCTTACGACCTTGCTCACCAAAGAAGCTACGATTCCGTTGGACAAAGAAAATGAGCAAACGCTCGACCTGGCGCTGGAGCTCAGATGACATTAAATCTATACGCCCCCAGGCATTGAAGTCGACTGAACCGAGATATTGCCAGACTTCCTGGCGTTTTGTGCGATCTACCGGACGCATGCGCAAGGAATCGGTGCGGTAATCATAAAATCGCGGATAGCAAAAATTAGAGATCAACGTCTCTGCCAGTTCTGCTTTCAAGCGCGCAAGTTCCGCAGGTGGAAGTTGACTTACGAGAATGCCCACACCAATACCTCTTTCATTCGAGCCATTTAAGGCTCATAATAACATCAAGAACCTATCGTAAACGCATCCAATTGTAGCGCATTTGTTCCTTCAACGGCAGTCACAGTTCGTGGTGCGCTGACGATATCTAAGGGAAGCCGGTCAGTTACAGCGCTTATTGTACTGGATGAAGACGCAAAGGGCAAGAGCGCGATTGCCACATGGGCTAGCCCACCTGGTACATTCCCTATCCACTGTGTGCTGCTGGTGGTACGCACCACCGTCCCAGGTTTCCAGGTGCTTGTCGGACACCATGATAGTGCTGGAAAGTCAACACTTGAGTATTCCTGCTTCCCGTTATTATCGAACAGAAGCAACTGTACGCGCAATGGCGGAAGTTGAGGTGTGTTTATCTTCCAATAAGCGGTCACTTGCAAATAATAAGGGGTCACGATGCTAAACGATTTTGGAGGCGCTACACTATAACCCACCAGACTTATACCAGAGCTCGAGCTGGCATTAGAAGAGAAATCGACCTTTAGCGGATGTGTTACTTGCAGTGGTGATACTCGTACAAAAGAACAAAAATCACCTGGTAGTTGTGGCAGGACGTCGTCACCTTGTTGCACGGGCGAGAATGGTGAGATGCCTGGGGAGGGCATCCCTTTTTTCAGTAGCATGTATCCATCCTGTGCCGCGACAACTCCATAGTTTCCACTCAGTATTACCTTCTTCACCTGGGAATTGAAGGAAATGGACTGCAATGGATAGTAAAAACTCGTAGTATCCAGGAAGATATAATCGGCATGGCCATCCTGATAAGGAAAGAGATAGACCGAGTTACGTTCGCTGAGGTGTGGAATAAGGCTTGATTGTGCTGAAACCGAAGCCGATGCCGGGATCATATCGATGAAGCGCTGTGCCAGCGAAACATGAGCCGTGACTTGCGGCCAACTAAATCCTCTTGAGAAAGGCAGCGAGCCGTATGGATAATCCTCTCGCACTACATTAAAGAGCGCAAAGCTTATTAAGAAAATAAGCGATACCAGGCGTAGCCAATGTGCAAGGCGCCAGGAAGGAGCTGTGGCTAGAGGCTGATCATCTGATCGCACTTGCTGCTGTTCATTTCGTACGCGTACGCGGTTCAATAACCATTGGAGTGCCCATAGGATAACGACAATGGCCTCGATAGTTGCAAAGATCAGTATGGGCACGATCTCCGCACTATAATGAAAGACACCAAGATACTGATTTGGATCGGAACTAAACAGATTAAGTGCTGTCGAGGGAACGGCAAGCACTAATATCCAGGGAGCAAGCAGCGGTAAGTACCCTACTGGAGCGAGTAAGATACGCAAGTACAGACGATGGGAACGTTCTAAAACATGTTGATAGATCAGACTGCGTGGATGCAATAAGATGTTACGTGCTATATCAACAGGCCCATTACCCAGGTAGGCATAACGCGAAGCCAGCAGCGAATGCCCTGTGGGACTGAACAGATGATACATCAGTAAGGTTAACCCTAGCCAACCTATCGCCAGCAGTACTGATCCCGACCCGGTGCGCCAGCGCTGTTGAAAGATGATAGACCATAAGCCAAAAAAGGCGATCACCAGCGGTATCTCTTCTTTACATGCCATTGAAAGAATAGCAAAGACGAAGAGCCAGAGGGTACGCCTGGTATACATGAAATACAGCGTGAAGAGCAAGAAGGAAGCGGTAAATGTGACGGCGTGGAACTCAAAGATCGTCGCCTGCTGCTGTGCCGGATAGAGCAAATAGACCAGGGCAATCGCCACAGCAGCCAGTTCATTGCGCAGGCGCAGGCGTGCCAGCCAGAAGGCAGGAAAAGCGCCACTCGCAACAACCAGCGTTTGAAGCACCAGCAGCGTTTTGGGGCCAGGCCAGATCACATAAAGAAGTGAAACAGGGAAGAGCATTGGCTCAAAGTGAATGGCAAAACGCGAAATGCCAGCGGCGCTATAACAGTTCGTATCACTAACCACATTGCAAATCGTTTGGTGCAATATTTGCCCGTGTATGATACTCCAGACTGCCTGGTCCATATTACCCATGTCTTCGGCAGCGGTAAGAAAGGCATCTTGTCGACTCGTGACAAACACGATGAAAAAGCCTGAGAAGAGTAAGACCATTAGGCCGACAAGTCCCATGGCTACCCAAAATAATGGTGTGCGGGGCATTGGTTCGGGTGCTGGATACAGATAGAGACGGCTTCGCAATATTGCCAGACGTTTTTGCCAGGATGCTTTACTCACTCGTCACACCTCTTTCAACTGGTACACTTGTAGATATTTCTGTCGATAGTTTTTCTAATGCTGGTTTTTCATTGTTTGTATCTTCTTTAAGCAACGGACGAACCTGGGCGTCTTGTTGAATATTGATTACCTGTTTCCCACCGCTCAGGTAGGCGATGCTTACACAGACAGCCTCGGCCAACGTAGAGACAAGGCGGGAGAGTAGCGCCATAATCGACGCCAGTCCAGCAGGCAAAGGTAACGCTAGAGCAAAGAGTGCCACAATTGCTGCTTCGCGGACCCCTAGACCACTTGGAGTAATGAAACTCACAAAACCGATGTCCCAGGCAATCGCGTAGATACCAATGCATATAGGCAAAGCTACAAGTGGAGCAGCAGGCCAGAGCGCTAGCAGTAGAACATAAAAAGCTGAACCAGCAACAATCCAGCTTGCACACCATGCCATGGTGATAAACAAAATATCGCTATAACGCAAAGTGAGCTGTATAGGTTCGCGTTTCATGCGACGCAATGCCCAATTGAGCACCCCATTAAGAACACGAGGATGTAAGCCTATAAACAGGGCGACTATACTTGCGACACCGAGAATATCCACCAGGGACCCACGGAGAAGCGAACTAAACTTGCCATAATCTTGCCAAAACAGAAGGCTGACTGAGAAGACGAGCAGCCCAGCAGCAAGCTTTGTTATCAGCTCAATCGCCATGCTGGCGAAAGCAACCGGTCGCGAGACGCCGTACTTTGCAACCCAGAGCATGCGAGTTAAAACATGCCAGACGTTTCCCGGTATATAACGCACAAACTCAGAAGCCAGGTAAATACGCAGGCACACACGCAAACCGAGTTTCGAATCAAGACGTGCCAGGATTGACCGCCAAATCAAGCCGTATGACAATTCCTGTAGCATGAAGCCAAGGAAAGCCAGAGCCAGTAGCCAGGGATTCCATTGGAAGGTATACGCAGTCAGATCTGCCCAGTTCTTTTTTACCTGGTACAGAAATAGCGCTACTATCACTACGGGCAAGACAATTTGCAGTGCGCGTTTGCCGAATTTTTTAATCCCGGGCCTATGCATTAGTCGAGTTCCTGCCTGATACTGTACTCTTCATCGGATCGGAAAGCGTAGTGGCGAATCATCTCACTTTGCAGGCCCGTCAGAATAAAGTTCACCCCAAAGATCATCAGGAGGATACCCACGAAGAGGAGTGGATGGTTGCGGATCGGGTCGTGTGAAAAGAAGTAACTGCGAACGACAACGAACACATCGACTAACATACCCAGGAGGAAAGTCCAGAAACCCAGAGGTGCAAAGAATCGCAGGGGGGTACGCAAGAAAGTCGTAAGAAACAGCACATTCATCAGATCAATTAGCCCGCGCGCAAAACGCTTTGCGCCAAACTTAGAAACACCGTATTTACGTGGGTAATGCCGCACCTTGATTTCAGTCACACTGAATCCGCGCCAGTGCGCCATCACAGGCACAAAACGATGGAACTCGCCATAGAGTTTCAAATGGCTATCCTCGATCACTTCTCGCCGGTAGGCCTTAAATCCGTTATTGATGTCATGCAGGTGAACTCCCGTCATCCTGCTTACCAGGCCATTAAACACACGTGAGGGAAACGTTTTTGTAAGGGGATCGAGGCGTGGGTATTTCCAACCAGAAACCAGGTCATAGCCCTCGTCCAGTTTCGCAAGAAAATTCGGGATCGCTTCAGGGTCGTCCTGCAAGTCGCCATCCATTGTAAAAATGATTTCACCCCGGCAGCGGCTAAAACCTGCCACCAGCGCAGGTGTCTTGCCAAAGTTGCGGCGGAAGCGAATCACGCGTACAGTACCAGGATGTTCTGCATGCAGGGTCTTCAGTTCTCTAAAGGTCTTATCAGTGCTGCCATCATCAACAAAGATCACCTCATAGCTCTGTCCAAGCGCAATTAGCTGGTCTAATAACTTTTCAAATAATGGTCGTACGCTCTGTTCTTCATTCATGACAGGTATGACGACTGATACAGCAACCTTCTGTGGTGAGGACACCGCCAGGGACGATTCTGATTCAGCAAGCGCTGAGGTCATTTCTTCTATTTGTGGCATGCTTCGTGTTCTCCAACGGCAACCCGAGGTGCGGCTCTCCCTTCGTCCGCAGCCAACGATTGCCGCCAATTATAGCATACTGGTCGCTGAAAACAGCAGCAAATAGTACTATTCAGCAGGGCTAACAAGATAGGATTTTGATTTCACATTAATAGAACGGACAAACGGCACCATGAGACACACATTCAGCAAAGTGAGTAGTCTGAATGGGTCAAATTTGACCAAAATCTTGAGAAATGTGTAGGTATTAAACCTTGAGGACTGAGAAGAGGTCAGGCCGATCAGAGGTCAGAGAGTCCACGCCGGCTGCGGCAAAGCGTCGCATTGCAGTTTCTGTATTTACCGTCCAGATACCTAGCTTACATCCATGTTCGTGCGCAATGCGGAGCATATCATTCGTAAAGAGTTCACAATCCACGTTGATCCAATTGCACCAGATCTCTCTTACCTGTTCAATCAGATGGTGCAGCGCGTGCCTGGCGAGTGGATTCCATACATCATCGGAGACAAGCGCCCCTGTCTGTATTGTTGGTTCTAGCGACTTGATCAATGGCAGTACCATCCAGTCAAACGAGATCACAAGCACCTGGTCAAGCATTCCCATCAAGCGCACCTCCTCGACCACGGCTTCTGCAATGTTTGGATAGCGCCCACGAGTCCCATTGCGCTTGCTCGCTTTGATCTCGATATACACCTGGGTATGCCCCTTTGCAAGCTCCAACACCTCGCGCAGCGTGGGGATCTGTTGTGGCTCCGGCCAACCACCGGGAAAACGCGCGGCAGCATTGAGGCTGCGCAGGTACGCGAAGTCGAGATCAAGTACATTACCAGCGCCGTTCGTGCGTGTATCGACGACGTTGTCGTGAAAGACGACCACATGCCCATCACGACTCATATGAACATCCAGTTCAATGGCGTCAACAGGCAATGCGAGCGCGTTCCGGAATGCGGCAAGCGTATTTTCTGGAGCGAGTTGCGCACCGCCCCGGTGCGCAACTCGCTGGATATGCTGATTCATGGAGGGTATGCAACTCCTTTATATGTGTTGTTCCTGACGTTGGATGGCTACTATCATATCATAGAAAATAGTGGTGAATGCTCCAATTGTGCTATTTTTGTTGTATATTTGATGGCGATACTATCGCAACTGCAAAGAAAGGAAATCGTAATATGGCGCTTACACCGGGTTTGACCGGAGAAGCTACAACCACAGTGGTTCACGAGAATACCGCTGCGTCCGTAGGAGCGGGTGGTGTCGAAACATTTGGTACCCCGATGATGATCGCGCTGATGGAGAATGCTGCCTGGCGAGCGGTCGCAGATAGCCTGGAAGAGGGAGACGTCACGGTAGGCACCGCGGTGAATGTCCGGCACCTTGCCGCGACTCCCCTGGGGCAACGAGTACGCGCCACCGCAGAACTGATCGAGATTGAAGGACGCCGCCTCGTCTTCAAGGTTGAAGCATACGATGAGAAGCGAAAGATCGGCGAAGGCCAGCATGAACGCTTCATTGTCAACCTGGAACGTTTCATGAAGAGAATAGACTGAACTATTTTAGTGCTTAAACGAGCTTATGGCATGAACCGGGCGACCGCCAGGGTCGCCCCTACATTTCATGTAGTCATATTGGGCTGGGATATGTAGGGGCGACCCTGGCGGTCGCCCGGCACAAGTGGCATCACGTTTTATTTGTCCTCTTGCCAAGATGGGGGTATGACCTTACAATACGTGTACGCTTAATCGACAAAGAGGTCTTATTTTTAAGGATTTAGTTTAGTATGTTTGAAGTTAACGACCAGGAGCAGGTTAGAAAAGACGCCCAGGATCCGAAATCTGGTAATAAACAAAAACAGTCAAAAAAGTTTAGAAACCAACGCTGGTCTTACCTGTTGGATGCATGTATCATTGTGGCAATGGGAGCGATATTGTTTTGGGGGGTATCGACACAATTTTGGAACCGCTACAATGACGCCACGAGATATCAATGCTATGCTATCGCTTTCTGGCAAGGTACAGCCGGGCTACATGCGCTCGGTCTAGATGCCAACCCGAAGAGCCAGTGCGCTTTTCTCAATAACAGCTCTTCGACCACACTCATTCAAAAAATGCAGGAACGGCATTTCCCAGCCTTTTTGATCAACCTGGTAGCATCACAACCAACGTCGGAACCCTTTCATGCGCTACCACCGGAGTATCCACTTCTCACCCTGGTACCATTCTCCTTGCCGCTGATAGCACCTACTCAATGGTACGAGGTGGTTTTTGCGATCTGTATGGCAATCATAGCCGGCATCATGTACCTTCTCTTGAAACGATACCGGTCTACGAGCGCGGCAATCGCGTTTGCCATCTACCTGGTGCTCGGAAGTTGGGCGACGGCAGAGGGAAGATTTGACCTCATTCCCGCAGGTTTGATGTTAGGAGCGGTCATCCTTGCCGTAAGAACGCAATGGAAATGGGCGTTTGCATTATTGGCTCTGGCATCGCTCTTGAAATTTTACCCGGCTATCCTCATCCCGCCATTCTTGATCGCCCAGCAGATGCAGTCAAGGGAGAAGTGGTTTGCGTGGAGCAGGTGGTCTGCTTTGGGTGTATGTATTGGAATTTGCGCGGTGGTAACTGTGGCCTCGCTCTTGCTCAGTGTTGCGAACACAGTTTATCCATTCACCTACTTTTTGAACCGGCCGATTCAGGTCGAATCGTTCCCGGCAACACTGCTCTGGCTCGGCAGCTTTCCAGGCTACCCCGTTCAATACACATTCACCTACCAGTCGCTTAATTTCCTGAGTCCATTAGCCCACAAGGTCTCATTGTTGAGCGCGCTGCTTCTGGGAGCAGGCCTGCTGTACACGTTCTGGTTGCAATGGCGCGGCAAAATTGACTTGCCTATGGCCAGCCTGTTGACCTTGCTCATTCTGCTCTTAACCGGCAAGGTATTTAGTCCGCAATACTTGATCTGGGTAGCGCCCCTGGTAGCCTACGTAGGTCAGGGTAATTGGAAGTGGCTTGTAAGTTGGGCTGGTGTCTCGATCTTCACGTTGATTATCTTCCCCTATATGTACGTCGATATTGCTTACATCAAGGCCTACTACCCCGTTATCATCGCCCGTGATTGGCTCATCCTGGCGATAGTATGCGGTTTGCTGTTTCATGCTTCGAGGAGACCAGCCGTTAACTATTGAGCAGGGGTTCAGGGGGCGCTGCTCCCTGACGGGGTTTGGGGTGTCCCCAATTTCTATCCTCTTTGGGGGGTGGGAAAAAGGCCAGTGCAACAGCCCTGTTCTACTGGCCTTTTTCCCTTGCTATTTGTCAAGAAATATGGTATCATGACAGTGCGTTAAGGCGTGGAAACAAACGCCTTGAAGCACACATTCACCTGGGGATGTCGGGTTTCGACAGGCGAACAGGTTGAAGAATTGCAGGTCGAGGTGTCGGTACGCACTCTCGTTAAACAACCGACAAACAATAGATGCCAAACCGGCATACAACTACGCTCT
>Ga0137377_10004824_pt1 | contig 10677 bp, 10 predicted proteins | sample SagtaG_22_FD_104815 | JGI IMG/M metagenome (GOLD analysis project Ga0137377, IMG submission 104815) | Vadose zone soil microbial communities from Sagehorn Ranch, Mendocino, California, USA - Sage2_L_40_16 metaG | ecosystem: Environmental > Terrestrial > Soil > Vadose zone | place: USA... | reverse complement strand
CGTCTCGAGCTTCCTGCCGGCCGTCTGGTCCAATGATTTCGGCGGCGTCACGATCGGGATCCGGTCGCGGCAAGACTACCTCGGCCGCTTTGACAAGAACTTCTCCGTGGTCTCCTACGCGTTGGACCCGGACTTTGCGGGAGCTTCCAACTCGACGCAGCGCCGCTACGGTTTCTATCTGCGATTTGCCAACCCGGTCAGTCACCCCATGCCGCGCACCGAGGCGTCCGTGGCTGGGTGGAGTGTCGAGGGACGAGTCGGCGCGGCCATTCACACCGATCGCTCGCTCCGCAAGCACTTGACCTTCGGCCGCGACGTCCACGTCGGCTTCGACGCGATCTGGATGGCCGTGAACGATCTCGGCTACGTGGACCGCCGGCTGTGGGACAACGCCGGCACGATCGAAGTGGGACCGTGGTGGTCGATGACGAAGGTGCGCGGCAACCGCGTGTGGCGCGCCCGGGTCGGTGTCCCGGGCGGCATCGTGTACCGCAATCCGGGCGTCGGCATTCAGGCGAAGAGCCGCTACGATATCGAGGCGTTCGCCCGACCCACCGGCGAACTCAGTCTGCGGACGCCGGTGCTCGGCGTCCGGCTGTTCTTCGGCGCCTATATGGCGGACACCAACTTCGCGCCGCCGCTGCAGCGCCGCATCATGGTGGCGGGCGCCGATCCGTACACCACATTTGCCAATCCATTGCTGCGCAGCCGCGGGGCGCTGTTCGTGCGGCCCGATTTCCACTATCAATCACCGGGCGACGCCAACCTCCGTGCCTTCCGCCCCGACCTCGGCGGTCGCTGGGCCCTCGCGTTGAACGTCGAGGGCACGAAGACGGTGTACCAGCGAGAACAAGGGGGGTTGCTTGCCGCCCTCACGTTCGAAGCGTTCGCGGACGCGGGTTTGGTCGATACCCTTGCCGTGCCGGCGTCAGGCCGTCACTCTCAGACGACCTTGTATGACGCGGGGGTTGGTCTCGTAACGCGGCACCGCATCAACGACCTCGCATGGACAATGCGCTTCGAGGTGCCAGTCATCGTCAACCGCTGGGACTACGCGGCCGACGGCACGGACAAGCGCGTGCGATTCCGCTGGCAGGTGAGCCTGGAGCCCAGCTTTTGAACGACCGGCGCGCGTTTTTCCAGAGCACCATCGGGAAGCTGCTCAACGAAGTTGCGCGGCGGACCGAGGAGCGCGTCGCACCGAAGCGCTGGTTTCGCCCGCCCGGCGCGGCGCCCGAAGTCGCGTTCGTGGCGGCCTGCACCCGTTGCGGCGACTGCATCGACGTCTGCCCCGTGCACGCGATCGTCAAGATGCCCGCGAACGGCGGCGGCCTGGCGGCCGGCACGCCTTACCTCGATCCGACGACACGCGCCTGCATCGCGTGCGAAGACATGCCGTGCGCCGCGGCGTGCGAGACTGGAGCGTTGACGAAGGTACCGTGGAGCACGGTACACATGGGCGTGTTGGAGCTCGATCCGCAGCGCTGCATCACGTTCCAGGGAGCCGAATGCGGCGTCTGCGCCCGCGCCTGTCCCATTGGAGAGCGGGCGCTCGCGCTCGATGATCGCGGCCATCCTGTGCTGAAGCCGGAGGGCTGCGTTGGCTGCGGGGTCTGTGTAACGGCCTGCGTGACGTTGCCATCGTCGCTGAAACTGAGCCTCGCGTGAGCGACGTCCCTTACCGGGTCGAAAAACCGTGGGGGTATGAGCTGATCTGGGCGAAAGCCCAGAAGTACGTCGGCAAGATCCTCCATATCGAGCAGGGCCACGTGCTGTCGCTGCAGTATCACAACAAGAAGGATGAGTCGATCTACGTGCTCTCCGGCGAAATCATTCTGCGCCTCCAGCAAGGCGAGACGCTGATTGAGCGTCGCGTCCGTGCGGGGGAGGCATTCCACGTTCCTCCCAAACAAGTCCACCAATTCGAGGCCGTCGTCGTGACCGATCTGCTCGAAGCCTCCACGCCGGAGCTGGATGACGTCGTCCGGCTCAAGGATCGCTACGGACGGGTGCCATGAAGGTGATCATGCCGATGGCGGGCAAAGGCACCCGCCTCCTGCCGCTGACCAAGCGCGTTCCCAAGCCGCTCATAAATGTCGCGGGCAGACCCGTGATGGACTACGTCATGGATGCGCTGCGGCGCGCCGGGCAGCTCGACGAGCTGATCATCATCACCGGCCATCTCAAGGAAAAGGTCGAAGACTACGTCCGCAAGCATTACGACATTCCCGCGCGCTTCATCGAACAGAAGGTGCTCGACGGGACGGCCGGCGCCGTGAATCTCGCGCGTCCGTACGTGGACGGACCGGTGATCGTCATCTTCGTCGACACGCTGTTCGACGCCGATTTGTCGATCGTGAAAACGACGAAGGCCGACGGGATCATCTGGACCAAAGAGGTCGAGGATTACCAGCGGTTCGGCGTCGTCGTGACCGACACACAGGGCCACATGACGAAGATTGTAGAGAAGCCGAATACGCCGATCTCCAAGCGGGCCAACATCGGCTTGCAGTACGTCAAGGACTGGCGCACCCTGTTCGACGGCATCGAACACGTCCTCAAGAGTCCTCCGGGGAAGGGCGGGGAGTTCTATCTCACCGACGCCTTTCAGTACATGGTGGACAAGGGGAAAAATCTCTTCGTCAGCGAAGTCGGCGGCTGGTACGACTGTGGCAAGGTGGATACGCTGCTCGAAACGAACCGGCACTTGCTCGAGCACGGCCGCGGCAAGCGACCCGCGAAGGTCCCTTCCGGCGTGCAGATCAAGGACCCTGTTTATATCGAGGACGGCGTCACACTGAAGGATGCGACGATCGGGCCCAACGTGGCGCTCGAAGCGGGCAGCACCGTCATCGGTAGCACGATCGCCAACAGCATCCTCGGCAAGGGCGTCCAGGTGAAAAACGCCAAGGTTGAAGGGTCGGTGATTGGTGACAAGCAGGTCATCGAGGGCCGCCAGGTGAAGGATTCCGTGATGGATGCGGGGGAAATTGCGGCCGCCCGGTAGCGCGTGAACGAATTCCTCGAGTTATTTGCATATAACGCCTGGGCGAACCGCACGATCTTCGACGCCGTCGCCCAGCTCCCAGAAGAGCAGTACTTCCGGGACTTGCAGAGCAGCTACGGCGGGATTCATGGGACGCTCGCGCATATCGTGTGGGCCGAGCACCTGTGGTTGCATCGCTGGGTCGGCAAACCCAATCCCACCGTTCCACAGGGAACCGATCTGCAATCGCTGGCTGACGTCCGCGGACGTTGGGAAGCGGTCGAGGCAGAGCGGGGCAGTTTTGTCGACGAGTTCAGCGCGAGCCGGCTCGAGGAGACGAGGCTCGTAAAGCCTTCCAGCGGTGGGGAATACGTTCATACATACCGGCAGATGTTTCGCCATTTCATCAACCATTCATCGTACCATCGTGGCCAGATCGTGACGTTCCTGCGACAGCTGGGCGTCATACCCCCGAGCACGGACCTCATCCTCTACTATCGGCGAAGGGGTTGACGTTCGCGGGGAACCAAAGTTACTTACTGACCGTTCAGTTACTAACTTTGGAGCCTAAATGCCCAGTACACTCGCAAAACCCCGTTGGCGCCGCCGGAAGGATGCCCGTCCGGAGGAGATCATCAGCGCCGCGCTGGAGGTCTTCACCGACCGGGGCTTTGCCGCCACCAAACTAGAGGAAGTCGCACGCCGTGCCGGCGTCACCAAAGGCACGATCTACCTCTATTTCGAAAACAAAGAGGCGCTCTTCAAGGCGCTGATCCGACAGACCATCGTCCCCGTGATTGCCCAGGGCGAGGAGCTGGCGAAATCCTTCACCGGCAGCGCTCGCGATCTGTTCGAGCGTCTCGTACGCGAGTACTGGCGTCTCGTCGGTGAAACATCGCTCGTCGGCATACCGAAGCTGATGATGGCGGAGGCCAACAATTTCCCCGAGCTGGCCCGCTTCTACTACGAGGAAGTGGTGACGCGCGGGCACCGGCTCATGGCCGGCGTCATCGAGCGTGGTATCAACGCGGGCGAATTCCGGCCCGTGAACGTGATGATCGCCGCGAAGCTCGCGATGTCTCCGCTGATGCACGCCGTCATCGCCCGCAAGGCGTTTTCGGCCTGCATGCCCGAAGGCTTCGACGTCGGCAAGTACCTCGACACCCACATCGACCTCTATCTCCATGGCATCAGCAAGTAAGCCACTGATCGCACTGATCCTCGTGCTGATCTGCGCAGATTCGCTGGTTGCGCAATCGCCGGCACCAGTCCGTCTTTCCTTTGCCGAGGCCGTGCGCCAGGCAACCGGAGGCTCACCTGCGGTACCACCGTCCGTCTCGATCGCCGGTTTCCGTGCCGACGCCGCGGCCGCCCGTTTGCGCCAGGCGCGCTCGGGCCTATTGCCGAGTCTCTCGCTCTCGGGCTCGTGGGCGAACCGCAATTTCAACTCGAAAGCGCAGGGGATCTCGTTCCCCGGCGTCCCCACGATCATCGGTCCGTTCAACGCCTACGACGGCCGCGTGCGGTTGACCCAAACGCTGTTCGACTTTGCGAACTTGGGACGGGTGAGCGCGGCGAAGAGTCAGTCATCGGCAGCCGGTGCCGACCGGTCTGCCGTCCTGGAAACCAGCGCGCAGACCGTAGCGCTGGCGTACGCGCGGGCGAGCCGCTCGCAGGCCGTGCTAACCGCGCGCGCAGCCGATTCGGCGCTCGCCGCCGAGCTCGTCGGTCTTGCGGTGGCGCAGCAGAAGGCCGGGGTGAGCGCGTCGATCGATGTCACGCGCGCCAGAACGCAGCTCGCTGAGGCGGCCGGCGCGTTGATCGTCGCGACGAACCAGGTCGAGCGCGCCAAGATCGATCTCGCCCGGACGCTCGGACTCGATCCGACGACCGCCATCACGCTCACCGATACCCTGAATGCGCAGATGGGCGCAGCCGATGTGCCGGCGGATCGCACCGCCGCGATGGCGCAGGCAGCCGGAGCTCGGCCCGATCTCGCTGCCGAAGTCGCGCGCGGCGCGGCCGCTCGTACGTCGGCATCCGCGATCTCGGCGGAGCGGTTGCCGCGGCTCGAGGTCGAGGCGGACTACGGGCTGAGCGGCGTGCGTGCTCCGGATGCCATCGGTACGCGGCAGGTCGCGGTCCAGGTGACGCTGCCGATTCTGGATGGTTTCCGGCGCGAGGGACGGCTGGCGGAGCAGCAGGCGGTGGTGCGCGAGGCGGACGTTCGCGTCCACGATCTGCGCCAGCAGGTCAGCGCCGATGTGGACGGTGCGTTGCTCGACCTGCGGTCGGCGCGCGCGCAACAGATGATCGCGGCGGAGCGGCTGCAGCTCGCGGCCGAGGAAATCTCGCAGGCTAGGGCCAGATTCAAGGCCGGCGTCGCCGGCAACATCGAAGTCATCAACGCTCAGGTTTCACTGCTCCGCGCGCGTGACGCGGACATCGATGCGCGTTTCGCGGCGGTATCGGCGCGGATTGCGTTAGCTCGCTCGGTCGGTACCGCGCGAACCCTGCATTAGGACGGTCGGACGGCCTGACGGCCGGACGGGCGATACAATGGAAAGAGAGATTGGAAATGGCGACGACGATGGAACCAGAGACTGAGACCTCGGCCCGGCCGGCACTCCGGCCCTCCACCCCCACGCCCGCGCGTCCCAAGAGCTCGCGGCGGACGGTCTACATGATCATGGGCGTGATCCTGGTCGGTCTGCTGATTGTCGGCGCGCGCCGGTGGTGGTTTAGCCGTTCGCACGTCTCGACCGACAATGCTCAGGTGGATGGCCATATCGTGCCGATTCTGCCCAAGGTCGGCGGGTACGTCGCCGAGGTGCGCGTCGACGAGAATCACTCGGTCCGGGCCGGGGACACGCTCGTGGTTTTGGACGATCGCGATTTTCAGTCGCGCCTGGCGCAGACGGAAGCCGATCTTGCGGCGTTGCTGGCGACCGTCAGCTCACGCACGCGTGTCGGACAGGCTGAGGCGGCCGTGGCACAGGCGCAGGCCAACGCCTTGAAAGCCACCGCCGATCTCGCGCGCATCGAACCGCTCGCGCTGCAGAACGTGGTCAGCCAGCAGCAGCTCGATGCAGCGCGGGCCGCCGCAACCGCGGCGCAAGCGCAGCTCGCCTCGGCGCAGGCGGCGCTGGTGGGCGCCGATGCCCGCGTTGCCGCAGCGCGCGCGGCGCGCGATCAGGCGGCCCTGCAGCTGTCCTACACCCGTGTGATCGCGCCGTCCAACGGCGTCGTCTCCAAGAAGTCGGTCGAGCTGGGCCAGCTCGTGCAGCCGGGCCAACCGCTCATGACGGTGGTGCCGCTCGATGACATCTGGGTGACGGCGAATCTGAAGGAAACAGAGACCGCTGATGTCACGCCCGGCGACTCGGCCGACGTCACGGTCGACGCCTACAAGGGACGGCATTTCCGTGGCCACGTGGAGAGCCTCGCGCCGGCTACCGGCGCCAAATTCTCCTTGCTGCCCCCGGACAATGCCACCGGGAATTTCACGAAAGTGGTGCAGCGGATTCCCGTGCGGATACGATTGGACTCGGCCGCCGACGCCGCCCATCCGCTGCGGCCCGGCATGAGCGTCGTGGCCACGATTAAGACGCACTAAACGATCGTGACGACCGCTGCCGTTCCGTTCAGTCCCGCGTTCGCGGACGACCGGTACAAGTTCCGGTACATCATCGCGATCACGGTGTCGCTCGCATCGGTGCTGGAGCTGCTCGACACCAGCATCGTGAACGTCGCGATTCCGCACATGATGGGAAACCTTGGCGCAACGCTCGACCAGATCGCCTGGGTATCCACCGGCTACATCGTCGCGAACGTCATCGTGCTGCCGATCACGGGGTGGCTGTCGGCCTTCTTCGGCCGGCGCCGCTATTTCGCCGGCTCGATCGCGCTGTTCACGGTTGCTTCCTTCATGTGCGGTAATGCCGGCTCGCTGGAGTCGCTCATCTTCTGGCGCATCATCCAGGGACTGGGCGGCGGCGCGTTGCTCTCCACGTCGCAGGCGATTCTGTACGAGGAATTTCCCCGCGAAGAGTACGGGACGGCGATGGCCATCTTCGGCGTCGGCGTGATGGTCGGACCGACATTGGGGCCGACCGTGGGCGGCTGGATTACGGATACCTATGGCTGGCCGTGGATCTTCTACATCAACATCCCGTTCGGGATGCTTGCGCTCGCGCTGACGATGTCGTTCATCCAGGACTCCCGGCACCAGGAACGGGCGGAGCGGGTGGACTTCCTGGGACTGGGCTTGCTCGCGGTGGGCATCGGCGCGTTGCAGACAATGCTGGAGCGCGGTGAACGGCTCGACTGGTGGGCATCGGGGGAGGTCCGCCTCCTCGCGCTGACGAGCGCGTTCGCGTTGATCACGTTCATCTGGCATGAGCTGCGGACCGAGCATCCGGTCGTGGATCTTCGCATCCTCAAAAGCCGCCAGCTGGCCGTCGGCGTGGTGTTTGGACTCGTGCTCGGCGTCTGTCTTTACGCGACCGTCTTCGTGCTGCCCGTCTATCTGCAAAACGTGCGGCAATTCACCGCCAATCAGACCGGTCTGGTGATCCTGCCGGGTGCCCTGGCCAGCGCGTTCACCATGGCGTTCATGGGCCGGCTGCAGGGCAAATTCGACGCCCGATTATCGATTGCGGCGGGCGTTGGAATCTTCGCGCTCTCGATGTGGAAGCACGCGCATTTCACGGTCGAGAGTGGGATGTCTGACTTCTTCTGGCCGCTCATTTTCCGCGGCATGGGGCTCGGACTGATCTTCGTGCCGTTGACGAACCTGGCACTCGCTGATCTGCCGATGTCGAGAATTCCGAACGGGACCGGGCTGTTCAATCTGATGCGGCAGCTGGGCGGCAGCGTCGGCATCGCGCTCTCGGCGACCCTGGTCCAGCGCTTCACGGCGATTCACCGCGCCGATCTCGCCGCCAACGTGACGCCCTATGCCGAAGCGACCCGGGAGCGGATCGCCGCGATCACGCAGGTGCTGATCGGCCGCGGTGAGCTTCCCGCGCTGGCGCAGACCAAAGCGATCGGTTTCTTGAACGGCATCGTGACCAGGCAGGCGATGATGCTGTCGTTCGAGCAGCTCTTCCTGCTCTTCGGCGCTGTCTTTGTGCTCTCTTTGCCGCTTCTGCTACTGATGCATCGCAGCAAGGCCATGCCGGGAGCCGGAGCGGGGGGGGCGCATTGACCAGGAAACAGTTTCTGGCGCGGTTGGGGATCGTCGGTGGGCTGTGGACGCTGCTTCACGTTTACGTTGGTGCCCATCTACTCGCCCCCGCGTCCCTCACCGGGGTGCCGCGCGTGCTCGCTTGGGGTGTCGTGGTGCTTGTGGCCTGGTTGCCGCTCGTGGCCATGTTCACTGCCCGTCGACGCTCAATACGGAGTCTCGACTGGGCGGCGTACACGGCGATGGGGCTCTCCTCCTTGCTGATCGTGTCCTTCAGCGTCATCGATTTGCTACGGCTGCCCGGCACCGCCAGGGTGGTTCTGGCCGTCGTGAGCGGAGCCGCATTGCTCACGCTGCTGGGGATCGTACTCGCACGGCGGCCGCGCGTGGTTCGCGTGACCGTGCCGATCGCCGATCTGCCCAGCGACCTCGCCGGCTTCCGCATTCTGCAGCTCAGCGATCTGCATATCGGTTCCACGATCCGGCGCCCGTTCGTCGACGCGGTCGTCGATCGGGCTAACGCGCTACGGCCGGATCTCGTCGCGGTCACGGGCGACGTCGCAGACGGACTCGTTCCGGAGCTCCGGGAGCACGTGGCGCCACTCGGCCGGCTGCAGGCGCCGCACGGAGCATACTTCGTGACCGGCAATCATGAGTATTACTGGGACGTCCGCGGCTGGACCCGCGAGCTCGAGCGGCTCGGCATCGCGGTTCTCACCAACGAGCACCGGGTCGTAGTGCGGGGCGCAGGTCGTCTGCTGGTGGCGGGCGTTACCGATCTCTCGGCTGCCTCGGATCCGGCCGCCGCCGTGGCTGGAGCGCCGCCGAGCGATGTGCGCGTGTTGCTGGCGCACCAGCCGCGCAGTGCCTTCGCAGCCCAGGCGGCGGGCTACGACCTCCAGCTATCGGGGCACACGCACGGCGGCCAGTACTTCCCGTTCAATCTGCTCGTCCGGTTGTTCCAACCGTTCGTCGCGGGACTGCACCGTCTCGAGTCTATGTGGCTCTACGTGAGCCGGGGCACCGGATACTGGGGCCCGCCGCTGCGTCTCGGCGCGCCGGCCGAGATCACGCTACTGGAGCTCGTGCCCGCCTAGCGATCATGTAGCCTCGGCCATCGCCGCGGTGACGAGCAGCGCGCGCACGATGCCGAGCGCGCCCTTGTCGTTTTCGTACCATTCGGTTGGCAGATGGGCGTCGCCCGATCGACCACCACCGCCCAACGCCACGGCAGGGACGCCGAGTGCGATCGGGACGTTGGCGTCGGTCGAGGCGCATGCGAGCTGATGCTCGTGGCCCACGGCTCGCGTCGCGGCGACGGCAGCCTGCACCAGGGGGTGCGTCCGAGGAGTGAGTCCTGAGGGCCGGTCACCCACGCGCCGGACGTCGACGGTGAGGGGAGCGGTACCGGGCAGGCGGTGACGATTCTCCTCCTCGAGCGCCTGGGTCAGGATGGCCTGAACCGCTCCGTCGAGTTTCTCCAGGGCGTGCGGCTCTTCGCTGCGCAGGTCCAGGTCGAGCCAGGCGGTTTGCGGGATGGAGTTGAGGCTGGTTCCCCCGCCCAGTCGCACGACCGAGTGCGCCGTGCGCGGTGCGCGGTGCGCGGGAATGTCGGCGATAAGCGCGATAGCCCGCCCGACCGCATTGGCGGGGTTCGCTATCCCAAATGCGGCCCACGAATGGCCGCCCGGGCCGCAGAAGATGATGTGATAGCGACGAGCGCCCAATGCGCGATGCACGATGCGCTCGATGCCGGCGCCATCCAATGCGATGAATGCATAGGGACGGACAGGGCCATCGAGCAGGTGTCGCACGCCGAGCAGATCACCGGAGCCTTCTTCACCCACTGTCGCGGCGAGTAAGACCGGTCGCTGGGTTTCCACCCGCGCCCGCACGAGCGCTTCGCCGATCGCGACAAGGGCAGCCAGACCGCGCGCGTTGTCGGCGATACCGGGCCCCTCGAGCCGCGCACCGCGGCGTGAGACGGACACGTCGAGCTCCGGTCCGAAAACCGTATCGAGATGTGCGCTGAGCACCACGCTCCCTGCTCCCCGCTCCCCGCTCCCATGCCATGCACGCACATTCCCCACTTCGTCGACCTTCACATCCTGTAGTCCTACCTCATCCAACATTGCCGCGACGCGTGCGCCTCGCGCTGCTTCCGCACCTGTTGGCGCGGGAATCGCGGACAGTGCGGCCTGGCGGCCGAGCGTCGCTTCGTCGGAGCGCTCGATATGCGCTCGCGCAGCCCGCACGCGATCGTGTGACAGCAGCGCCTCCATGGTTCCCGGCATGGTGTGCAATACTATGATGTCGTTTGGCGCGGTTGCAACTTGACCTGGACTAGGGCGGGGGCGACACTAGACCCATGGAGGAGCGGCAGCTCATTTACGACTGGAACAGCGCCGGGGGATCGGACGGCGCCTTTGATTGGACCCGTGCCCGCGTCGATCTCAACGACGAGACGCTGCGCGACGGCCTGCAGTCGCCCTCCGTGAAGGAT
>Ga0137377_10004808_pt1 | contig 10693 bp, 16 predicted proteins | sample SagtaG_22_FD_104815 | JGI IMG/M metagenome (GOLD analysis project Ga0137377, IMG submission 104815) | Vadose zone soil microbial communities from Sagehorn Ranch, Mendocino, California, USA - Sage2_L_40_16 metaG | ecosystem: Environmental > Terrestrial > Soil > Vadose zone | place: USA... | reverse complement strand
CCACCGGGTCAATATAGAGTTGGGGCACATCGTCGAATGTGGGGCGGCCGTCGTCATAGGTCGTGTTCTTCTTGGGTGGATGCAATCTACCGGGCAGGCGTCGACGCAGGCGGTGTCTTTCGTTCCGATGCAGGGTTCGGCAATGACATAGGCCATGGGCCACCTCCCGCTACAAGAGTCAACCGTATGACCGTTCGGGGGAAGATTCAAGCGCCTGCGGCTGGTGCATTGATTCAGTGTCGCCGGTGCACATTTGCCGCTTTCGAGCTCGGCAATCCAAGCGCAGATGTCGTTACCCCGCATGTCCAGCGAATGTTGCGCGACTTTCCCTCGCCTCCACTCCTTTGGGCTGGGGTGGAGGGCCCTGGGTGCCTCCGTCTCAACGAGCGCAAGGCCGGGCGAGCCCCGTGTGGGCCCGCCCTCGTGCGCGGGGGGTTTTAAGCGGCTTTCTCTGCGGCTACTTTGTGGGCGGTGGAGGTGTGGACGTCAAAGGTGCGAACCACGGGTGCGGTTTCGAGCAAATGCTGTACGGTCCTCTGCACCGCGTCGAATTGTTCGCGCTCGTAGCGTTGGGCATCCTCTCGCGTTTGCCAGAAGCTGAGCGCGAGGACGCGATCCGGCTCCGCGTCGGAGACGATCACGGTCTCGTCGACGAAACCGGGTTGCCTCTTCAGAATGGGCAGGACCTTGTCATCGATGGTGTTGCAGAGCTCTCGTGCCTTTCCGGACTTGCTGGTCAATTCAACAGTTCTCGTATACATTGGATGCGCTCCTTTCGGTTGGTGAGGGGGAGGTGAAAGGAACGTCGCGCAGAGCGCGCGGCGACCACTAGCGTTCTTGGATAAGACCAACCTACGCCGGGCTTGCCGGGAGTGTCAATTGCCCAGGATTGGTGCAACGGGCCGCAGATGCGATCATCAGGCGCTCTTCTTCGAGTGATGGCGCTGAAGGCCGACCAGCACTGCTCGATGTCGTGGCTGCCGCAGCGTGGGCAGAGGACCTCCCCTGCGGCGTAGTCGACGAGCGACAAGACTGTCGAGAAGAGCTTCTTGCAATCGTTGCAGAAAAATTCGTAGCGGGGCATACGGACCTCCTCAGGGAAGGAGTGGCTAGAGAAATTCTAGAACTGGCGTCAGCGGAGCACAACATGGTTTCTCGCACGGAACTTCTGGTTCCACTTAGTGCTCTCGGACGTACAATCACTGGCATCGGGAGGAGGCTGCTATGCCCGGACCACCGCATCGAGCCCTGCGCATTTTCCTTCGCGTGTTCTCACTGTTGGCTGCACTCGGAGGTCTGCTGATGATCTTTGCAGAGAAGCCCCTCATCGTGCAGATCTTTCTGCGACCCCCCGAAGGAGAGGTGTCCACATTGTTATTGTCGCTCCTCAAGGAAACGGGCGGCATGGCGCTCATGCTGGGCGTGCTCCTGTGGCTCGCTTCACGTAATCCCGTACGCAACGTGGCAATCGTGGATGCGCTGATTGCCGGGCTCTGCATTCTGGCTGTGACGCCGCTGCTCTCGCTTTGGATGACGGACATTGGCAGGGTGTATCCAGCGTACTTCCTGTGGGGGCGGTCTGTTGTGCGGCTCGCGATAGCCGCTTTGCTTTATTGGCTAAGACCGCGGGAGGCGCGCTGGGAACCTACCGGGAATTTCTGAAGGGTGAACTCTACGGCAGGGTAAGACGTGGTCCAGCCTGACACCGTCGCGCTTGGGCCGGGCGTCACACTTTTTCATTCCTTTCGTTGAGATGAGGCTCTATTCTTCGAGCCAGTCCTCGACGTTCAATTCGGCGCCGGCGCCAACTTCGGGACGCGGACGGTCGTAGCTAGCCCCTATGCAAAAGGCGTTCCGGTCGACATCACCGGCAGCTTTCCCACGCACGACGAACGAGGCACACGGTTCTTCTTCAGCGCAGGGCTCGACCTGGGCATCTTCAGGAAGGTCTTTGGTAAGTTCACAGGAATCAGCAGGTCCGCATCGGGACCCTCGGGAAAATAGGACTTTCGCGGATCTCAGTCGTCTGATCAGGCTTTGTTGCGCTACGTCACTAACAACTCGAAACGTCAGTCCAATGGCCTTATTCGAAGTTTTCGTTTCGAATAGGAGCGAGCGGTCGTTGTGAACCTCTCATCTTTAATCCCGGACTGTCAGAGCGTGCTGAATCTCATAAGGATCAATCTTCCTGTGCTATCCTCGCGTTTGCAGTCACCGCCGGCCAGCTTCTTTCTGATAACCATCTGCTCCGGCTCGCTACAGATCGGCTGTTCTTGGTAGCTGGCTCTCTTTGGTGTGCCGGCAATGACACGATCGAAGTCAAGTGCGGCTTGACTTTTGCCTGAGAACAGGCGAAAAACAGGCTAGCTTATGGCTAAGAATTTCGATCCTGAGATCGGGAAAAATACGCGATGGAGGAAAGGACAGCGCAGCCCAAATCCTGGCGGCCGCCCAAGGTATGGTATTGTCAGTGCCTACCCACGTCAGGCTCTACAGGGTGGCAACGCTGACAAGATCGCCCGCTCCCTACTGAACCAAGCGAAAAGAGGCAATTTGAGAGCTATCAGCGAAGTTATAGATCGAACGGAGTGCAAAGCTACGCAGACAATGGAAGTGGCCGTCGAAAAGAGCGAGCGGAATTCACCAGATTGGCGGAATATGTCGAAAGACGAACTCGTAGAACACCTCATCGATAGTGGCGTCAACATTATCAAGATGAGTCTGGAAGGTCTGAACGACGAGTACCTCGAGGGTGAGGTGCGCAAGGCGGCGCCGAGGTTACGGGAATTCCATCAGGGACTGACAAATCTCATTAAAACCTTGGGTGAAGGCGACAAATGCATTGCGCCGGCTACGCGAAGCGAATGGCGAACTGTGGAATCATTCCCGGGTGGGGGAAGCGTGAAAGTTTATGTCGGACCCTGATCTACGAGGTCGGCTTCTGATCGGCATACTCGTGGAATGCCCCAATGGCCCATTTGGCCATGTGCTCGAATGGCTTGACGGATCACCTGACAGTCACATCGCAGATTGGGATCGTCGCGTCGCAGTCTGGAAATCGTAGTCAGGCCAAGACCATCAAGCGGTTCCCTAGGCGTTTAGGGGCTGTGCCCCCGAGGACGAACCCCGCGCAGTTTCTGGACCGAACTGAATCGAAGCTCGGTTCACTCATCTTGACCTTTGCACCGGCAGAGAAATAGGAGGCTGTGCCTGACTCGATCTCGCAACCGCGCGAAGGCTTGGGAATCGGGCTTGTGAAACAGGCGTTTGGTAAAGTTCAGCCCAGCATCGTAACTGACAGAAACCGCCCATTGCGCAGGAGGTTCTTGAGGCCCGTCACCGACATAAGATATGGCCACCCAGAAAGGGTCCTTCCCATGCCAGGCCCTGAGACCCCAGCCGTAGTCCTCTTGAATAGGCTCTGAAAAGGTAAAACCGTCATCTACCAGAGGCGACAGCTCGCGTTTCATCCAAGCTGCAAAATCCTCGCCGAAGCAACAGGGACAAGTCCGGTTTCACTTCCCGATGTTCGAACAATATCTGCTTCAATCGTAATTGCGTCGTCCATGTCATTTACACCTGAGGGTTACCTTGCCACGTCGGTCAGTGTGGTCGAGCTTCCACAACTGCTGAGGAATTGTCCGAGCGATCTCGCTCTTCCTCGGCCTGGAAAGAAACTACGAGCGGCAAAGCCAGCGCTATAGAAGTCCAACGTTATACTTTTGGGTAGCCTGACCAGGATGGCAGAAGACCAGGTTCGAGACGGTCATTTTTTCATCAGCAACTCAAGTACGTTGGCCTGATCTTCCACGATCTTCGCAGGTCCGGTGTGCGGAATCTGCGCAAGCTCGGCGTGCCGGAAAGCGTAGCGATGAAGATCAGCGGGCACAAGACCCGTCAGGTCTTCGAGCGATACAACATCATCGACGAGAGCGACATCAGAGAAGCCGGCCGGAAGTTGAACGAGAAGCAGAAGTCCAATGCCTTGCTCGAAATTGCGTTTGGGCACGGTTCGGGCATGATTTCACCAAAAACCGGGCATTGTGGCCATTCGGAGGCCGCCATCCCGCAGCTTCCCAACTGATTGATTTGAAATGGTAGGCGCGGCAGGAATCGAACCTGCAACCACCGGATTAGAAATCCGGTGCTCTATCCGTTTGAGCTACGCGCCCATTTCAAGGCAAGCTATTAATTTGGCTAGGCTAATTCACGCTGCTGCTCTCGTCCTTCATGCTGGATTTCGAGGGTACTGTGCCACTACTGTGCCGTAGTTTTCGCTGCTGTGCCTTCTGATCCAGCTTTGCCGCAGCTTCCGCGAGGTCTTTCTCATTCACGATATTGTAGCGATCAAACACCGACCTTGTCTTCCAGCCGCCGATCTTCATAATCGTTTTCTCGTCCACACCCAGACGCCGCAGATTCCGGCATTTTGTTCGCCGGAGATCGTGTATCAAGAGGCCGACATAGTGCAGGCTGCTACGGCCGCACTCACAATTGTCTCCCGTCACAGTTCGATCACAGACGCGACACGCCATCCTGCCGAGCCCAACATTGCAGCACATCTTGTACCAAGTTTTTCGACAGTCGCCGATGAGCTTGCCATCTTCCCGTGTGAACACCTGGTCACCAGGCTCCTTGCCCTCGACGCACATCGAGAGGACTGCGTGGACTCCGTCTCGGATTGAGCCTAACCTCCGTTTACAGGTCCTACTAGCATCGCTTAGACCGTTGGCTCTGCGTAGGCATCGGGTCTTACGATTACTCGAATTACGATCAACCGATTCAGATCGCTGCCGTATACTGCCGATGCCGAATTCTCTCGGCGACCCATGCCCACGGCAGCCGCTGCTCCATCTCGCCTCTCCTACATTGATTGGATGCGCGGACTTGCCTGCGTCCTGATGTTTCAGACTCACTGCTATGACTCCTGGTTGAGTCCCGGAGCGCGCCCGAGTAAGTTTTTCATGTACTCGCAACTGGGTGGAACGTTTCCGGCTCCACTCTTTCTTTTTCTGGCGGGAATCTCCTTTGCGCTGGTGACTGAAAAGTTGTGGCGCAAAGGTCTATCTCCGGCACAGATTGCTCACACTACCGTTCGTCGCGGTGCCGAGATTTTCGTCCTAGGCCTGCTCTTCCGCTTGCAGGAATTTCTCATTGCCTGGGGATGGGCGCCGTGGAGCGACCTACTTCGCGTGGATATTCTCAACACCATCGGAGTATCCATGATGCTGATGGGGTTGCTGTGCTGGTTGATTCTGTCGTTGAACCGCGGACGCAGGAGGCGGACCGCACTTGTACTTGCTGCCGCGGGAACAACGCTGCTCGTCTCTCTGCTCACTCCCCCGCTATGGACCACGTGGCGTCCGCGCTGGCTGCCTTGGCCGATCGAGTCTTACATCAACGGAGTTCATAATCTGGGATCTCCGCAAGCCTGGCTGTTTCCCATTTTTCCCTGGGCTGCATTTGCGTTCGCGGGACTCGCGATCGGATTGATCTTGCAAAGCGACTGGGCCCGGAGCCGCGAACCATGGATATTTCTCTCCGTGGGAGTCGGGGGAATCGTCCTTACTGAAGCCGCACACTGGTGGCACTTGCACCCCTGGCGGTTCTACGCCGTCGATGACTTCTGGCACACGAGTCCGAGTTTCCTTCTAATTCGTTTGGGTATGTTGTTAATAATCCTGGCGGGAAGTTATGCCTGGTGTCGCTGGGGCGCGGGGCAGTGGGGCTTCAGCCCTCTGATTCAGCTAGGACAAGCTTCTCTGCTGGTTTACTGGGTGCACCTTGAGTTTGTTTACGGGCGCCTCTCCATCCTACCCAAGCGTGCATGCAGCATTGGCACTGCATCGCTGGGCTTGCTGCAGATCTTCCTGGCAATGTTGGCCCTCGCCTTCCTTCGAACCAGATGGAAAGGTCGCGGCCCTGAGATATTGGGTTGGTTGCGACGCAATCCAGCCCGAGCAAGCTGAGGCTGCCTGAAGTTGTTGCCACCTGATGGAAGAGTTCTTCAGGCAGCGCGTTGCTTCACAAACTCGACCACCTCGTGCTCTGCCCAGCGGCCGTCGTCCCGCGTCCCGCCATTGATTTGTCCCAGAAACGCGCAATGACCTCCGTCTGCGGTTTCAATGTAAGTGATATTGGGATTGGCAAGGACTTTCTTCCGTGTCTCAGGCGACACTCGGATGAAAGGATCGTTCGCGGCGTGAATGATCAGCGCTGGCACGCTAATCCGATCTACCACATTGGCAGCGGCCGCACGGGCGTAATAATCCGTCGCATCGGAGAATCCACAATAGAACGCTGTAACTCGGTCATCGAAGCCACGCAGGCTGGCCACTCCCTGCAGGCGTGAAACCTCGAAGCGATGGGGAAACAAGCGCACCTTGCGGCGGAAACGGCGGAACAACTGCATGAGGAAATAGTATTCGTAAAGGCGATTCGCGGGTGCATGCAACGCGTCTGCCGAAGCCGCGAGATCCATCGCAGGGCAAACCGCCGCTACCGCACGGAATTGTTTCGGGCCTTTCCTGCCCCACTCCCCTGCCAGTTTCAAGACCAGATTTCCGCCCATGGAAAAGCCAACCAGGGCAAATTGCGAAACACCGTCACGCTCCACCACGTTGCGAGCCACCGCGGCCACATCCGCCGAAAGGCTTGAGTTATAAAGTGTGGCTGCATGATGATCCATGCCGCCGCAGTTGCGCTGGTTCATACGCACCACGTTCATGCCTGCAGCCAAGCCATTCCTGGTTACTCCCAGCATGTATTGCGAGTCTGCCGATCCTTCCAGGCCATGCACCACAATGAGCGTCGGCGCGTTGCGGCGATCGCTCTGCCAGTGACACAGGCAAAGGACGCCGATGCCGGATTCGACCTCGATCAATCGCCGTTCGGGGGGTGGCAAATGAATTCGCCGCTGCAGAAAAAAGCTGGCAAGGGTCTGTACATGGCCGCCCCGCAACCATCGCCGCGGTTCAAAACCCGGGCGGACGGACAACACCCCCCGGTCATCCGGAAAGGACTTCTCAGAGTCGGATGTCCTCCCTGCCGACTGCGGAGTTTGCAAAGTTCCCACAGATTGATTCTAATTGAGGAAGCAGGTTGTTTAGTGATTAGCCGGAAAACACCGTGGCGCCGGAGCGATAACGATGCCTATTTTTGAATACGTCTGTAGAGAGTGTCATCGCGAGTTTGAGGCCCTGATCTACGGCAGCCAAAAAGCGGAATGCCCAAATTGCCACGGGATCAAGCTCGATGCGCGGCTATCGCGGTTTGCGGTTTCCACCAAAGCCCCGGCGACGACGGCGCCTTCGGTCGGTGCCTGCGGCTCTTGCGGCGACCCGCGGGGGCCCGGAGCATGTTCAGTTGGGGACTTGGACTAACTGAGCAGCATCTCCGCGCGCGTGGCCTAGAAATGCCGTGCGCACTCCACAAAATCAATCCGAAATCGCTAAACCGCTGACATGATTGAGTATTGCCCACGTTCGCCACGCGGCGATTGAGCAGACCCATCCAAACTTTCGACACCTCAGTTCAGTGACGGCTGTTACCTATCTCTTCCGGTCAGGCGAGCCTACGATTTCCAAAGAACGCCCAAGGAGCAGCCATGGATCGGCGTCGCCAACAGCGCGTGTTCGTAGACTTGCCCGTACGAATATGGGGCTTGGATGTCCATTCCCGCCCCTTTACGCAGGCCGCCAGCTTGCGAACCATCAGCGGCCGCGGTGCTACCCTGCAGGCCGTCGATGCCCAGCTAAAACCCGGGGACACCGTCGATGTGCAATATGAAGGAACGAAAGCTCAATTTCGCATAGTCTGGTGCGGCAAGACCGGCACTCCCATGCAGGGAGAAATCGGAATCGAGAATCTGTCGGCGGAGATTAAGTTGTGGGATATCGACGTGCTCCACTGCGCAGTGGCCGTGGGGGAGGGGTAAAATTACATTATAAAGAGCACGTCATCTCTGCTGTCTCCACTGCGTTGAGCCAACTTCTCAAAGGCTAATCTCTAGCCCCGGCACACCATTCAATTTTTTTCAAACAAGCGACCCAAGATTTGCGTGAGCAGCAATCAAACTCATCGTCGAGCGCAAGGAATCTTAGGAAGGCACTTTTACTTGAAATCGCTGATACCGTCAAATGGGGAGGGTGGGGGAAGGGCTGAAATCGGTTACAGGGGACGATCCGCAGTATCTAACGTGAAACGTCGCCAATGCAAGCAAAAAGATCGCGGCAGGAGAGAAACCCCCGTCTGGTTGCAGAGATTTTCACAGTTTCTGAGGCCGCTTCGGAAAAAGTATGCAAGTTCTGTCATGTGGTGCGCAAAGCCGGCAGTTACCAGCAGCCCGAGGTCAACCACTTTGTGCCACCGGGGAAGTGAATCACCGAGCCCACGGTAGCCCCTTCATAGCCCAGGCGGCATAATCAAGCTGAAAACCGAAGTCTGCCGTCTCATCCACTCTCCCCGTTGTGCGCCCCAGCTTCGAACGGGAAGTAGAACTTGAGGCTACACGGAAGTGTCGGGGAGCGAAGCGTCGATCCAAATCGGAACGAGGATCGTTACGGTAAACTTCCTATATGCTCATTAAGATTCTCGGCTCAGCCGCGGGCGGCGGATTTCCGCAGTGGAATTGCGGCTGTGCCCACTGCCGCGGCCTGCGAGCCGGAAGCCTTCGCGGTAAAGCGCGCACCCAGACTCAAGTGGCGATCACTCAAGACGGCCAGTCTTGGTTTTTGCTGGGAGCATCCCCTGACCTGCGCCCGCAAATTGAAGCCACCCCTGAGCTGCATCCGCGCGACGGAGTTCGCCAATCGCCCATCTCCGGAGCAGTTCTCCTAAACGCAGACATCGACCATGTGCTCGGTTTGCTGCTGTTGCGCGAATTGCAACCGCTGCGCATTTATTCAACCTCGTCCGTCCGGCGCATCCTCCGCGATGACAACTCCATGTTCGCCATGTTGCAGCGCGTACCGAATCAGACCCAGTGGACTAACTTTGCCCCGCGAGAACAATTCTCACTTCGCAATGCAGACGGCGAAGACTCCGGCGTGCTTTGTCGGACGTTGTCACTCGGAAACCACTATCCCGCGTACGTCGCGCAGAATCGGCAATCGGACCTGGTTGTGGGAGAATCTTCCTTGGGCCTGATGGTTGAATCTCTCTCAGGCGCGAAGCTCGCCTACATGCCGGCTGTGCCGCAGGTGGATGACCCGCTTCTCAAGGAAATCGCATCAGCGGATTTACTCCTGTTCGACGGTGCTTTGTGGAGTGACGACGAACTGATTCGCATCCAGGGCAGCGGGCAAAGCGCTCGCCAGATGGGCCACATCCCCGTCTCCGGTAACGAAGGCAGCCTAAGCAAGTTGGCGGGGTTAAGCCATCCGCGTAAAATCTATGTGCACGTCAACAACACGAATCCCATGCTGGATGAGGCGAGTGCACAGCATCGCCAGGTGCGCGAGGCGGGCTGGGAGATCGCGGAGGACGGATGGCAGTTCGAGCTATAGACACGGCGAAGCCGATGGCGACTTCGAACGACGACGGGCTGATCACACTCGACGAGCTACGTTCCCGTCTCCGGGCCGTGGGTGAGGAACGCTATCACCACAAGCATCCATTCCACCTGATGATGCACGAAGGGCGTCTCAGCCGCGGACAACTGCAAGCCTGGGCCCTGAACCGCTACTACTACCAAAGCATCATCCCCATCAAAGACTCGATTATCCTTTCGCGCGGCCCTGATCCCGCTTTCCGGCGCGCCTGGCGCAAGCGTGTGATCGACCATGATGGCGACGTCCATAGCGAAGGCGGCATTAAACGTTGGCTGAAACTTGCCGAAGCAACCGGTCTCGACCCGGAAGAGGTTCGCGCGGGAAAGGGTACCCTTCCAGCTACGCGCTTCGCCGTGAATGAATATCTCAACATGGTGCGAAGCCGCTCGCTGCTCGAAGCCGTGGCCTCTTCGCTGACCGAGCTGTTTTCCCGCGACTTGATCTCGTTGCGCATGGAGAAACTTCGCCAGCACTATCCGTGGCTTGCTGGCGGATTGGATTATTTCCAGGTGCGTCTGACGCAGGCGCCGGAAGACGCTCAATTCGCCGTGGCATTCGTGCACGAGAACGCCAAGACCCGAGTCGAGCAGGAACTCGCCATACAAGCGCTGCGCGATAAGTGCGACATCTTGTGGGCACAACTCGACGCGCTGTATTTCGCCTACGTTGAGCCGGGATGGCCGCCACCGGGAGCATTTTGCATCAAAGTAAAAGAAGAGGAGAAGGCCTGACATGCCTCCTCCGGAGGATTTGCGCCAGCCGCGATTGGCTGCCGGCTGCCGATGGGGCGGCAGCGAAGAAAACCGTGTGATCCTGTTTCCTGAAGGAGCCATTAAGCTCCAAGGTACAGGCCGGCAGGTGCTGGAACGCTGCGACGGCCAACGCACCTTCGGCCAGATCATCACAGAATTGCAGGCTCAGTTCGGCGACGCCGATCCGGCCAAGATTCGCGACGACATTGGAAAATTTCTGGAGCAGCTCAGGCAGAAGCGGATCGTCGATTACTGAACATGGTTCCCAATCCTCTCGCCCTCATTGCCGAAGTCACTCACCGCTGCCCGCTCCACTGCGTCTATTGCTCGAATCCCTTGCAGTTGGCTGGCACGACGGGGGAGCTCGCAACTGAGGACTGGATCCGCGTG
>Ga0137377_10004807_pt1 | contig 10694 bp, 11 predicted proteins | sample SagtaG_22_FD_104815 | JGI IMG/M metagenome (GOLD analysis project Ga0137377, IMG submission 104815) | Vadose zone soil microbial communities from Sagehorn Ranch, Mendocino, California, USA - Sage2_L_40_16 metaG | ecosystem: Environmental > Terrestrial > Soil > Vadose zone | place: USA... | reverse complement strand
GGTCGTGGTTCTGCGAGCTCAAGCGCGAGCTCGCCGACGAACGTGGGCATGTCGCCGCGCTGCCCCAGACGTTCCAGGCGGGCGAGCGACGGGATGACGTCGTCCTGCAACCCCTCGTGGACGACCTGGAGCGCCAGGTCCCAAGCGGCGGCGCGAATCTCGTCGGCGAGTTGCGGGAGGGCCCTCGGTTGCGCCTCGCCCGTGCTCATCGGCTCTCAGAATAAGACAAGGAGTGACGGGCCTCTTGGTACGATTGCGGCGGTTTTACACCACCGACCCGGCGGATCGGCTGGGTGGCGGTGCCGGCTCCTGACGGAGGCCGGTTCCACCCGAGTCCCGCCGGCAGTAGATCGTCAACCAGAGAAAGGGGCATTGCCCGTGTCCGTCGTCAGCATGCGAGAACTTCTTGAGGCCGGCGTTCATTTCGGCCACCAGACGCGGCGCTGGAACCCGAAGATGAAGCGCTTCATCTTCAACGAGCGCGGCGGGATCTACATCATCGACCTTCAGCAGACCCTCGAGCTCCTCGAGGAAGCGCACGCGTTCGCGCGCAACCTGGCCGAGCGCAACGGCTCGATTCTCTTCGTCGGCACGAAGAAGCAGAGCCAGGACGCCGTCGAGCAACACGCGAAGCGCGTCGGCATGCCGTATGTGAACCATCGTTGGCTCGGCGGCCTGCTCACGAACTGGCGCACGATCTCCGACCGGATCGAGCGCTTGCACGAGCTCAGGCGCCTCGGTGAGGAGGGACAGCTCGACCTGCTGCCGCCGAAGGAGCGGATTGCCATGCAGGCCGAGCTCGAGAAGCTCGAGGCGAATCTCGGCGGAGTCGCAGACATGCGCAAGCAGCCCGACGCCGTCTTCGTCGTCGACCTCAAGAAGGAGCAGCTCGCAGTGCGCGAGGCTCGCCGGCTCGGCGTGCCGATCATTGCGCTCGTGGACACGAACTGCGATCCCGACGAGGCCGACTACGTCGTCCCGGGGAACGACGACGCGATCCGCTCCTGCAGCCTGATCGTCCGTGCGATCGCGGACGGGATCGCCGCCGGCAAGGCGAGGGTGACTCCGGAGGAGTTCGAACCGGCGCCGGCCGAGAACGGCCAGGAGGCTGGCGAGGAGCCGGCGGCGCCTCCCCAGGAGCCGCAGGCGGCTGTGGAAGAGCCACTGCCCCCTGCTGAAGAAACGACGGAGGAGGCCGCTCCGGCTGAAGCGAGGCCAGAGGAGGTTCCCGCGGAATGACGACGATTCCGGCCAACCTCGTCAAGGAGCTGCGCGAGCAGACCGGCGCGGGAATGATGGACTGCAAGCGCGCCCTGCAGGAGGCAGACGGCGATCTCGAGGCGGCCAAGCGGCTGTTGCGCGAGCGGGGCCTGGCGCAGGCCGGCAAGCGTGCGGGCCGCGAGACGACCGAGGGCGTGGTGCTCGCGCGCGTCGAGAAGGCCCGCGGCACAATGGTCGCGGTCGGCTGCGAGACCGAGCCGGTCTCCAAAAACGAGGAGTTCCGAGCCTTCGCGGAGCAGGTCCAGCAGCTCGTCGACCGGGAGGGTCCCGACGCCGTGGAGCAACTCGAAGCCGAGCGAGTCGAGCTCGTCGCCAAGCTCGGTGAGAACGTCGTCGTCCGCGGAGCCGCGCGCTTCGAGGCCCGTGACGGCGAGGTGCTCGCCGCCTACGTGCATCCGCCGGCGAACAAGATCGGCGTGCTCGTGCGCGCTAAAGGCGGCTCTCAGGAAGCTGCTCGCCGGGTCGCGATGCACATCGCTGCCGCACGACCCCAGTTCGCAACGCGCGACGGGGTGCCCGAGGAAGCGGTCGCCAACGAGCGGGAGATCTACGAGAAGCTTCCGGACGTGCAGTCGAAACCCGAGGCCGTCCGTGGAAAGATCGTCGAGGGCATGCTCGCCAAGCGTTACTTCGCCGAATCCGTGCTCGCCGACCAGCCGTGGGTACATGACCCGGGGAAGACGGTCGGGCAGGCACTGGCCGATGAGGGGCTCGAGGTGCTCGAATTCGCGCGGTTCGCGCTCGCGGAGTGAGCGAGACGGCGTCCTCGGCCGAACCGCTCGCGCCCGTCCAGGGCGAGCCGGCGGGATTCCACAGAGCGCTCCTCAAGCTCTCCGGCGAGGCGCTGATGGGGACGAAGGATTACGGTCTCGATCCGGAACGGCTCGTCGCGATCGCCGACGAGATCGTCGGCGTCCAGGAGAGTGGGGTGGAGCTCGCGATCGTCGTCGGCGCCGGCAACATCTACCGCGGCATGGCGGCCGCGGCCGAGGGCATGGACCGGGCCACCGCCGACTACGCCGGGATGCTCGCAACGGTGCTGAATGCACTTGCCCTCCAGGACGCACTCGAGCGCCGCGGGGCCCACACGCGAATCCTCTCGGCCATCGAGGCCTCGGAGGTCGCCGAGCCCTACATCCGCCGGCGTGCGATTCGCCACCTCGAGAAGGGCCGCATCGTCATCTTTGCGGCGGGGACCGGCAACCCGTTCTTCACCACCGACACGGCGGCCGCACTGCGCGCGCTCGAGATCGGAGCGGAGGCGATCCTGATGGCGAAGCACGCCGTCGACGGCGTCTACGACGGCGATCCGCGGGTCGACCCGAAGGCGACGTTCCTGCCTACGATCACGCACCTCCAAGCGATCGAACGAGGTCTCAAGGTGATGGACACGACCGCGCTCTCACTCTGCATGGACAATCACCTGCCGATCTACGTGTTCGCTCTGGCCGACGGCAACATCCAGCGGGTCGTCCGGGGAGAGCGCGTGGGCACCATCGTCTCGACCCCGACCTCGGAGCGGCCTACATGAAAATCGACGAGCTGATCCAGGACGCGATGCGGCGAATGGACCGCTCCGTCGAGTCGGCGCACGGAGACTTCAACACGCTGCGGACAGGACGCGCGTCGACGGCGCTCCTCGACCGCGTCCAGATCGACTACTACGGCCAGAAGACGCCGCTGAACCAGCTGGCGACGATCAACGTCCCCGAGCCGCGCCTGCTGACGATCCAGCCGTTCGATCCGAACTCGGTCTCGGCGATCGAGCGCGCGATCCAGGAGTCCGATCTCGGCCTCACGCCGTCGAACGACGGCAAGGTGATCAGGTTGCCGATCCCGCAGCTGACAGAAGAGCGGCGCAAGGAGCTCGTTCGTGTCGTCCGGCAGATGGCCGAGGACGGGCGCATCGCCGTCCGCAACGTCCGGCGCGACGTCATGCATCATCTGAAGGAGCTCGTGACGAAAGGTGAGGTCGGAGACGACGAAGAGCGGCGGGCGGAGGAGCGGGTCCAGAAGCTGACCGACGACCACACGCACAAGATCGACGATCTGCTGAAGCACAAAGAAGCCGAGATTCTCGAGGTATAAGCGGCCGCCCGCGGCAGCTCGTGAACCTGCTGACGAGAATTCGGACGCTCCGTGGAGCGAAGCCGGCGCCCGAGCCGGAGCTGCCGGAGATCGCGCGGGCGATCGCGATCATCATGGACGGTAACGGCCGCTGGGCGAGGCGGCGGGGCTTGCCCGTCGCGGCCGGCCATCGGGCCGGGACGAAGGCGCTGCGGCGCACCGTCGAGGCGGCGATCGACCTCGGTGTGCAAACACTTGCCGTCTATGCGTTCTCGACCGAGAACTGGACCCGCCCGCCGGACGAGGTCGACGCGCTGATGGAGATCTTCGGCGAGACGATCGAGCGCGAGCTACCCGACCTCGCCAAGCAGGGCGTGCGCGTGCGGTTCATCGGGCGGCGGGACCGTGCGCCCGCGGAGCTCGAGGAGATGATGTCGGACCTCGAGGCGGAAACCGCATCGAACGACCGGCTCGACCTCTGGATCGCGTTCGACTACGGCGGCCGCGCCGAGCTCGCGGACGCGGCGCGCCGGCTCGTCGAGGCGGGAGTTGCTCCCGAGGAGATCGACGAGGACACGTTCGCCAGGGCGCTGTACGCGCCGGACCTCCCGGACCCGGATCTGCTGATCCGCACCTCTGGAGAAGCCCGGATTTCGAACTTCCTGCTCTGGCAGCTTGCGTACGCAGAGCTCGTCTTCACGGAATGCCTCTGGCCGGACTTCGGCGAAGAGGAGCTGCGCGGCGCACTCGCCGACTACGCGCGCCGGCGGCGGCGGTTCGGGGGGCGATGAGCGCCCTTCTCTCACGGATCCTCGTGATCGTCGTCGGGCTGCCGGCGGTCCTGGAGCTCATCTGGCTGGGCGGCTGGTGGCTGTTCGTGCTCGCGGTCGGGGCAGCCCTCTTGGCTCTGCACGAGTTCTTCTGGATGACGCGCCCGCTGCGACCCCTGGTCCTGGCGGGCTACGGAGGCGCGTTCCTCGCGATCCTCGGCGCGGAGCTCGGCGGAACCGGCTGGATGGTGGCCGGCTTCGCCAGCACCCTCGCGCTCGCGTTCCTGCTCAAGGGAGTGGCACAGACGCGCCAGTCGGCGACGGTCGCGGTCGGAACCACCGTTCTGGGTGCCGCCTGGATCGGCCTCGGGCTCGCGCATCTGGTGCTCCTCCGGGAGATCCCGAAGCACGGGCAGCTGGCGGTCTTCACGGTGGTGATCGCCGTGTTCGCCGCCGATACGGTCGCGTTCATCGTCGGCGCGCTGATCGGGCGCCACAGGATGGCGCCGGTGCTCTCGCCCGGGAAGACGTGGGAGGGCCTCGTCGCCGGGACGATCGTGGCGGTGCTCGTCCCATTCTTCGCGCTCTACCACCAGCATTTTCTCGACGGGGCGAGGTCGCTCGTCCTTGGCGGTGTGATCGCCTTCGCGGCTCCGATCGGCGACCTGTTCGAGTCCGCGCTGAAGCGGGACATGGACGTCAAGGACAGCGGTCGCCTGCTCGCCGCCCACGGCGGCATGCTCGACCGGCTCGACGCGCTGCTCTTCGCAACAGTCGCGGCGTTCTACGTCTTCGTCGCCTTCGGTCGGGCTTGACAGCCGCTTCTATCGGAAACTGATTCGGTCTTGCCGCCGTACACTTCAGTCAGATGAAGCGGATCGCGCTGCTGGGTGCGACCGGCTCGATCGGCCGGCAGGCGCTCGAGATCGTAGATGCTCACGCTGACCTGGAGCTGTGTGCGCTCGCGTCCGGCTCGCAGGATCTGACCCAGCTCGCCGAGGCTCGTGGCGTAGCCCACGCCCAGGTCGGCGGCGACCTGGCCGACCTGCTCGACCGCGCGGAGCCGGACCTCGTCCTGAACGCCGTGGTCGGCTTTGCGGGGCTGCCGGCGACCCTCTGGGCGCTCGAGCGCGGCGTCGACCTGGCGCTCGCAAACAAGGAAAGCCTCGTCGCCGCGGGTGACCTGGCCTTGGCAGCCTGGAGACGGGGTGGAGGCCGGTTGCTGCCGGTCGACAGCGAGCACTCCGCGCTCTTCCAGTGTCTCGAAGGTCGGGCGCCTGAGACGGTCCACTCTCTCGTCCTCACGGCTTCTGGGGGTCCGTTCCGCGGCCGAAGTGCCGATGACCTCCAAGAGGTGACTCCTGAAGAGGCGCTCGCGCACCCCACCTGGAAGATGGGCCCGAAGATCACGGTCGACTCGGCCACGCTCGCGAACAAGGGGCTGGAGTTGATCGAGGCGCATTTTCTCTTCGGCATCCCGTACGAGCGGATCGAGGTCGTCGTTCACCCGACGTCCGTCGTGCACGCCCTCGTTCGATTCCGGGACGGCGCCGCGCTCGCGCACCTCGGTTACCCGGACATGCGGGTTCCGATCTCCTATGCGCTCACCTACCCCGATCGGGCCGAGACACCGGTGACACCGCTCGACTTCACGAGCGGGCTCGTGCTCGAGTTCGAACAGCCCGATCTGGAGACTTTTCCGATGCTGAGGCTCGGCCGGGAGGCGGGGGAGCAGGGCGGCACGTTCCCCTGCGCGTACAACGCCGCGAACGAGGTCGCCGTCTCCGCTTTCCTGGACGGCCGCCTGCCGTTCCTCGGCATCGCCGAGACGGTCGAGGAGACGTTGGCGGCGGTCGACGGCAAACCGGCCCGCGATCTGACTGAAATCCACGACGCCGACGCGGCAGCCCGCCGGCTCGCCGAGCGAGGGCTGCCCGTAGCGTGAGCATCGGCATCGCGATCCTGGGGCTGGCCGTGCTCGTGCTCATGCACGAAGCGGGCCACTTCTTCACTGCGCGGGCGGTCGGCATGCGGCCGCGCCGCTTCTACATCGGATTCCCGCCGGCGCTTGTGAAGAAAAAGCGAAAGGGGATCGAGTACGGCATCGGCGCAATCCCGCTCGGGGGCTACGTGAAGATCCCAGGGATGCACCGTCCGGCACCGAGCGACCTGGACGTCTTCTTCGGCGCCGCCCTTGTGGAGGCGCCCTCTCTCGTCGGTCCAGTCGAGCGGGTCAAGCGGCTTGTCGAACGCGGCGAGTTCCAGGCCGCCCGCGGGGAGCTCCCGGAGCTCGAGCGTGCCGTGAAATCGGCTCGGCTCTCACCGCGAACGCGGCGCAGTGCAGAACGAGGTCTTGCGGAGGTGGGTGACGCGCTCGCCCCTGACGCCTACTGGCGCCAGCGGACCTGGAAGCGGCTCGCCGTCATCTTTGCCGGCCCGGCGACGAATCTCGTCTTCGCGGTCGTCTTGCTGGCCGTCGTGTACATGATCGGCGTCCCGGTCGACGCCTCGCGGCGCGTCGCACGCGTGAGCCCGACGCTCGCCGGCAAGGTCTCGCCTGCCGCGAAGGCGGGCCTGAAGCCCGGCGACGTCGTGATCGGAGTCGACTTCCAGGCCAAGCTCAACTTCAAGGAAGTCGCGAAGGCGATCAGGTCGAGCGACGGCAGGCCGATCGTCCTGAACGTCGTCCGGGACGGGGTCGCGCACGTGATCGGACCATTGCGCGCCCATAAGACGAACGGCTATTACGCCGTCGGGTTCGAGCCGGCCGGGATTCGCTACAGGAGCTATGGGCCATTCGGCGCGCTCAAGCTCGCCTCGGAGGACACCTGGACGTGGACGAAGGCGATCGGGAGCTCGCTCGGCCGTGTCGTGAGTGGATCAGGCCGGAAAGAAGTTTCGGGCCCCGTCGGGATCGTGAAGGCGTCGAGCCAGGCCGCGAAGACGGACTACCGCGATTACCTCCAGGTGCTCGCGCTGATCAGCCTCTCGCTCGCGCTGCTGAACCTCTTGCCGTTCTTGCCGCTCGACGGTGGACACATGGCCTTCTCCGTGATCGAGGGAATTCGAGGGCGCGCCGTCGCGCGCACCGTGTACGAGCGCGCCTCCGCCGTGGGCCTCGCAATCGTGGCGCTGCTCTTCATCGTCGGGCTCTCGAACGACATCGGTCGTTTGGGCGGCGGCTAGAGAAGACTAGAATCGGTCTCGTGCCGAGCGAGCGCTCAATCAAGATCGGCAATGTCCAGATCGGCGGCGGTGCCCCGGTCGTGATCCAGTCGATGACGCTGACGCCCACGAGGGACGTCGAAGCGACGACGGCGCAGGTTGCTGCCCTTGCTTCGGCCGGCTGCGAAATCGTCCGCTGCGCCGTGCCGAAGACCGAGGACGCGGAGGCGCTGGCACGGATCGTCCGGTTCTCGCCGGTCCCGATCATCGCGGACATCCACTTCAACGCGAGCCTGGCGCTGAAGGCGATCGACGCGGGCGTCGCGGCCGTGCGGATCAACCCGGGCAACATCGGCGGCCCGGAGAAGGTCGAGCAAGTCGTCACGGCCGCCAAGCGTGCAGGGATCCCGATGCGAATCGGCGCGAACTCCGGCTCGCTGCCGAAGCACCTGAGCGGTCTCGCGCAGCAGGATCAGGCGGAGGCGCTCGTCGTGGCAGCGCTCGAGGAGGTCGAGTTGCTCGAGAAGCTCGAGTACTACGACTTCAAGATCTCGGTCAAGGCGACGCACGTCCCGACGATGATCCGGGCCTACCGCATGCTCGCGGCGAAGGTGCCCTACCCGCTGCACCTGGGCGTCACCGAGGCCGGGACGCCCTTTACGGGCTCGATCAAGAGCGCTGTAGGGATGGGCGCGCTGCTCGCCGACGGGATCGGCGACACGATGCGCGTCTCGCTCACGGCCGACCCCGTCAAGGAGGTCGAGGTCGCCTGGGAGATCCTGAAGGCCCTCCATCTGCGCGAGCGCGGCCCCGTGATGATCGCGTGCCCCTCCTGCGGCCGCGACAACGTCGGCGTGCAGACGCTTGCCGAGAAGGTCGAGGAGCGGCTGAAGGTCTACCCCCAGCCGTTCGAGGTCGCTGTGATGGGCTGCGCCGTCAACGGCCCCGGCGAGGCGGGCGACGCGGACTTCGGCATCGCCGGCGGGCGCGACGTCGGCTTCGTCTACGCCCACGGCCGCGTGCTGAAAAAGGTCTCCTCAGACATCCTGATCGACGAGCTCTTCCACGAGATCGACCAGTGGATCGCAGGCGGCATGCACCGGCCGAAGCGGCTGAAGATGGCCAAGCCTGCGGCACAGGCGATGGCCGAGGCCTCGCTGATCCCACTCGAATAGCCTGCCCGGCGATTGCGTGATCGTCCGGGCCTCTCAGCTCTTCCTTCCGACCCTGCGCGAGGACCCCGCGGAGGCTGAGGCGGCGAGCCACAAGCTGCTCGTTCGCGGCGGATTCATCCGCCAGGTGAGCGCCGGCGTCTGGACGTTCCTGCCGCTCGGCTGGCGCGTCCACCAGAAGATCGTCCAGATCGTCCGGGAGGAGATGGACGCGATCGGCGGACAGGAGATGCTGATGCCTGTCTTGACGCCCGCTGAGCTGTGGGAACAGTCGGGGCGGATCGAGATCCCAGAGGTCTTCAGGCTCAAGGACCGCGCCGGGCGGGAGTTCGTCCTGCCGATGACGCATGAGGAGACGGTCACCTTCCACGCGCGGGAGCTGCAGAGCTACCGGCAGCTGCCGCAGATCCTCTATCACTTCTCGGTCAAGGAACGGGACGAGCCGCGACCGCGCGGGGGTCTGATCCGCGTGCGAGAGTTCATCATGAAAGATGCGTATTCGTTCGACCGTGATGAGGCCGGCCTCGACGAGAGCTTCCGTAAGCATTCCCAGGCCTACCATCGGATCTTCGAGCGCTGCCAGCTCGAGACGCACGAGGTCGCGGCGGAGTCGGGGATCATGGGCGGGAGCGGCAGCCACGACTTCCTCGCGCCTTCGGGCTCGGGCGAGAACACGCTCGTGACCTGCGAGAACGGCGACTACGCGGCCGATCTCGAGATCGCAGGCGGCGTGCCTCCTGCAGCCGACTTCCCGGCCGAGCTACCTGCGCCCGAGGAGGTCGAGACACCCGACCAGCGCACGATCGAGGCGGTGTCGGAGTTTCTCGGCGTCGACCCCCGAGCGACCGCCAAGGCGATGCCGATCGTGGTCGACGGGAAGGTCGTGCTCGCGCTCGTTCGCGGCGACGACCGGCTGAACGAGATGAAGGTCCTGGCCGAGCTCGGCGCAACCTTTCGGCCCGCGGAGGCGGAGGAGATCCGGGAGACCTTCGGCGCCGACGGCGGCTCGATCGGCCCGGTCGGAGTCTCAGTGGAGGTGATCGCCGACGAGGCGCTCCGCGCGGGGCAGTACGTGATGGGAGCAAACCGAGATGGCTACCACCTTCGCGGGGTGGAGACCGGTCGCGATTTCGAACCTCGCTTCGCCGATTTGCGAGAAGTTCGCGAAGGGGACGCATGTACTCGCTGTGGCGGGCATCTACGTCTGCAGGTGGCAATCGAAGTCGGTCATATCTTCAAGCTGCAAACACGGTTCACCGAACCAATGGGCGCTACATATCTCGACGAGGACGGGACCGAACGGCCCCTGATCATGGGCAGCTACGGCATCGGGCCGGGCCGGATCATGGCTGCCTCGGTCGAGCAGCATCACGACGAGAATGGAATCGCCTGGCCGAAGTCGATTGCTCCCTACGACGTCCACGTCATCGCCCTCCCCGGGGTTGAGGTGGAGGCTGCCCAGGCGGCCGAGCTGCTCGAAGCGGCGGGCGCCGACGTTCTGCTGGACGATCGCGACGCGCGCGCGGGCGAGAAGTTCGCCGACGCCGACTTGATCGGCCTCCCGATCCGGGTCACAGTCGGCAAGAAGACGGTGGAGGACGGAGCGGTCGATGTCCGCCGGCGGGAGAGCGGCGAAGAACAGCGGGTTGCAATCAAAGACCTCGGAGGCGTGATCTAAATGGCAAGGCGGCGGAAGTTCAGCGAGGAGGCATTCGGGGCGACTGTCGAGCGGCTGATGGGGGAGACGGGTCTCACCTACCGGGCGCTTGCGAACCAGACCGATCTCTCGGCTGGATATCTCAACCACCTCGTGCACGGGAACCGTCCCGTGCCCTCGAACGACGTAGTCGAGAAGCTTGCCGATGCCTTCGGAGTCGAGCCCGAGCACTTCCGCGAGTACCGGTTGCGAGTGATCACCGACCGGCTGGAGGCGATGCCGGGCATGATCGACCGCCTCTACAAGCGCTTAGGCACGTCGAGCTAAATCGACCCACGGGGCGTGGCGCAGCCTGCTACGGCGTCGCTTGCGATGCCGTTAAGAGGCCGCGCGATTCACTCGCGCGGCCGCTAACCCCGGAGGGCGCTAAGTAGCGGTTTGGCGGCGCGGGCGGCGCTGGGTTAGCGCGCTTGTCTGGGGGACCGGAGGCATCGCTTGCGATGCCGTCGAGAGGTCGCGCGGCTGTGCCGCGTGACCGTTACTCTTGTCCCCCACGGGGCGTGGCGCAGCCTGGTTAGCGCG
>Ga0137377_10004802_pt1 | contig 10700 bp, 6 predicted proteins | sample SagtaG_22_FD_104815 | JGI IMG/M metagenome (GOLD analysis project Ga0137377, IMG submission 104815) | Vadose zone soil microbial communities from Sagehorn Ranch, Mendocino, California, USA - Sage2_L_40_16 metaG | ecosystem: Environmental > Terrestrial > Soil > Vadose zone | place: USA... | reverse complement strand
TTGACGGCTTTAGCATGCCTGGATTTCATGGCCGCTATTTCATGTGGCCTGAGGAGTACTGGCTCCTTTCCAAGTACGTAGACCTAACCGACGGGGCTTATTTGGAGATCGGCTCCATGTGCGGCATCATCGCAATGAGTTTTGCGGAGAGATATCCACACCGCCGATTTGTATGCATCGACAAGTTTTCCGCCGGGAGTGCAACCGCTGCGGGGGAAAAGGAGATGTTTACCAAGAATCTGGAAGAGCACGGATTTACAAACGTCTCCCTTACTGAAGGTGACTCCTTGGAGGTTGTGCCGACGCTCTCGGAAAGCTTCGACTTGGTCCTGGTCGACGCCAACCATGCTTACGATTATGTCTTGGGAGATGCTCTTAACTCATGGCGGTTGCTTTCGCCGGGCGGCTTTATCGCATTCCACGATTACGGATACGTGGAAGAGACTACCCGTGCCGTTGAGGAGTTCCTACGCCAGAGCTCGGGAGTTTTCGTGGAATCTGCCTCCAGTCTTGCGGTGCTACAAAAGACCGGTGGTCGCCAAGATGATTCTTCGCGACCGCTGCGTGCCGGACTTCGGAATCACATGTTGAACCCGCTCCGAAGTGCGGAACTCGAACTCAAGACTGCCAAGCGCGAACTCGGCGCTGCCGAGGACGAACTCGACCGGTTGCGCCAGATCGAAGCTGAATGGAAGGCCGTTGAGAACTCTACGACTTGGCGCATGCTCAATCGTTTGCGCCGATTCCGGCGTCTCTTTTAAGGGCGTGTGCGCCAAATCTGAAATCGGAAATTAAAATCAGCGATTAGGTTCCCGCTTCTCTCCTTCCGTTTCAACGATTTAGCCTCCCATCCAATGCCGCAAATCGCATCTGAGCCATGATTTTCCGCCTTTCATTGCCAAGTACGTGCCTTCCCTCTACTCCCTCAATAACATAGTGACATCCACCAGTGCGGAAAGCCCTACCCGGCGGCTTCCAAGGGTAGGGTGGCAAGAGCAAGACTGACGTTCAGGATAGGAAAGCCAGGGAAGCACTGGCAATTCTCCGTGAATTGCCGGAAATCCCAGCAGTGGAAAGCGAGAACAAATGCATAAACCAGTCAAATATGTGGAGAAAGCAGTCACTGTTGCTGCCACCGGAGCTTGGGCGGTATTCGAGCGCCTCAACCGCGTGAAGCCCAATCCTTCTCCCAAACCCAAGTGGTCCGATAAGCCTTTGCTCAAGTCTTATGAAAAGACTAAGCCGCCGCTAGGCTGGCCGCGCAGTACCGACTCGCTTTGTCCCAGGTGTATCCCTGAGATCCGTCAACAGATTCTCGATGGCAAATTGCCCTACGAGATCCTGCTCAATGAAAAAGTCGGCGAGATCAAGGCACAGATCATCGAGCGCGACGGCAAAATCCTCATGGTCAAGGACTGCCCCAAGCACGGTCATTTTGAAGACGTGATGTCGATCGACCCTGAGTTCTCACGCCACCTGGAAGAAGTCTTTCCCGGGCGCGACATTCGCGCGCACAACGACGAGAAGCTCCATAACCACGGTACTTCGACCGTCAAATACGGACGCGGCTCGGTGCTCACCATCGATCTGACCAATCGCTGCAACATGATGTGCGACCCTTGTTTCATGGACGCGAACCAGGTTGGCTTCGTGCACGAGTTGGGCTGGCAGGACATCAAGACCATGCTCGACAACGCCATTACCATCAAGCCGCGGCGTCAGATGTCAGTGCAGTTCTCTGGCGGTGAGCCTACGCTCTCGCCATATTTCCTGGACGCTGTCCGCTACGCCCGCAAAGTCGGATACAACAGCGTGCAGGCAGCCACCAACGGAATTGAATTTGCCAAGAGCCTGGAATTCGCGCAACAGGCCGCCGAAGCCGGAATGCGCTACGCCTATCTGCAATTCGACGGCATCGGCAACGCCGCCAACGCCCATCGCAAGGTCGGCAATCTTTTCGACGTAAAGTTGAAAGCTATCGACAACCTGCACAAAGCCGGTGTCGAAATCGTGCCGGTAGTGACGATCGTCAACGGCATCAATAACGAACAAGTTGGACGCATCATCAAATTCGCCCTCGACAATCCGAAAAAGATCGGATTCCTCTCCTTCCAACCAGTGAGTTTCACCGGCCGCGACGAAGCCGTAACCGACGACCGCCGCACCGCCCAGCGCTACACTCTCTCTCACCTGGCTCACGACGTAAAATCGCAAACCGGCTTAGGCGAACCCTCTCGCGACTGGTTCCCCATCAGCTTCATGGGCACTTTCAGCGATTGGGCCGACCTGATGCACGTAGAGGATAAAAACAACGACTGGGGCCAACTCTCCTGCGGATGTCATCCTAATTGTGGAACCGGGATGGCGGTGATGATCGACAAAGAGACTAAGGAGGCGGTGCCGGTGACCGCATTCTTGAAGGGCGATCAACTCGCCAAGGATATTGCCAAAGTCAATGACGCGGCTCGCGGGAAGTTTCTTACGATTGTGGGAATGGCGCTGTGCCTGATGAAGAATTACGATCCGTTCCAGTCTCCTACGCATTTCAAATTAACCGACTTGTTGAAGAAGTTTGATAAAAACTTTAATGCGACAGGCAAGAACTACGGTAAGGTCGGCCCAGATCGAACGATTGAAGACGTGGAGTTGCGCCGCAAGGACCGTTGGAACTTCCTGTTTATTGCCGGAATGTGGTTTCAGGATTTGTTTAATTACGATTTCCGGCGGACAGAGCAGTGCATCATTCCTTATGCCACCCAGGAAGGGGAGATTTCCTTCTGCGCTTACAACACGGGCGTGGGATGGCGGAATATCATCGAGAAGATGCATATGACGGCTACTCTAACCAAATGGTACGAGGAGCATGGACGTCACGAGATCTTTGCCGGCGGCAAGAATGTGAAGATGGAATCCACGGAGCATTCGCTGGTGTTGAAGGATGGGATCGTCACCTTGGAAGAACAGCATGATCTGGACAAGCTGGGCATTGCGAAGAACGCGCGTGAAGAAAAGATTCGGGCGCGTGATCTGAAGCAGAAAAATGATCCGGCTTACAATGCGCGCATGGCGGCTCTGTATCGTGAAGTTGTTCTGAAGGAGAAGCCGGTGGTCGCCGAGAACGGATTTATCCCGCTGGGGGCGCTTACGCCCGCGAACGGGAAGGGTCAGGAGACTGTTAAGGCCGAAGTCGGGGAGCCGGTGCTAGGGGATTAATGCTAGTAGCTGGTTTCTAGTTTCTGGTTTCAAAAGCATCAAGAAGCCGCCGGATTCGGCGGCTTTTGTTTTGCCCGAAAACTAGCGACTTAAGCCACGATCTCCTGGGGGAGGACTATCGGCACGGATGTAAGGGGTGCCTTTCCATGTAGTCCAGCGGCCTTTTCTAGCTTCAAAGCAAACGGGGACACACGGTCCCTTGAATTTGCTCGGGATGACAGAGGTTTATTTCAATACGGCCCAAAGCATGGGCTACCTTGCTGTTCGGTTTCTCCATCCAAAGGGCGGACATCTGCGGGCGATTGAACTGACGGTGAAGTGTGACCACTACGATCAAAAGCGCGGCACGGACCGTCGAATGAAACCTCTTCTCTGGCAAAAATGAGGCGAGTCAAAGTAGTCGCGGTAATGATTTTTCTCGTCCTGGGGATGCTGGGCGGAGCAAGGTCGGATGAGGAGAATAAGAAAACTATTGTCTCTTTCAATCACCGGGTAGAGATTCCGGGAGGACAGGTTTTGCCCGCCGGTAAGTATGTTTTCAAAGTATTGGATCCGGCGGCCAATCCCAACATCATTCAAATTCTCAGCGAAGATGAAAAGCACTTGTACGGCACGATCATGGCGATACCGAAATACCGTTCGCGACAGAGCGAGAAAACGGTGATGACGTTTTCGGCGAAAGGCACAGGGGGACCGAAGGCTATTCGCACCTGGTTTTATCCAGGGTCAACTCGCGGCGTGGAATTTGTGTATCCGGAGATGCAGCCGAGGGCTGTTGATCTGGCGAGGCTGGCGCCCAAGCCATCGCCACCGAACACCAGACCGGTTCCAAAGAAACCCCCGAAGGTTGCGTCGAAGAAACACAAACGGACAAAGCCAGTGCAGCCGCCCGTAGTGGCGACGCAAGCGGCGCCAGCGACGGTAGCAGCGCTTCCCGGTATTCAGCCGACGAAGGAGAAGTTTGGCGTGAATGTGGATGTTCTGAACCGTGTGCCGGTGGAATTTCCGGAAGCGTCAAGGGCGCCGACGCGGCCACAGCAGGTTCCTCAGAAGCGTAACGTCGTGTCGGACCTTATTATGGCAGGGTTGATTTTGGGCGCCTTGGTGTTTCTGTTGATGAGCATGAGAAGAGTTGGCGTAGCGGCATCGCGAAAGTCGGCGGAGCAGGCGGGGGTGAAAAAGGAAGGGCGGAAGGCGGCTTAAGGCATACCCCAGCGGCTAAAGCCGCGACGGTGGGGTCGCCGATCGGCACGGCTGAACCGTGCCCTTTCGAGTCAACCTCTCGAGAACGGCTGTGCTTTTTAAGTCGCTTAATGGGCTTTTTGAGTCCGTTTAGTGGGTAAGACGCCGAACTAAAAGCGTTTAATGCTACAGGAAATCCCCGTATTTACTACTACTCCGACCTTATAGTCACAGTCAGTGACTTGCAGTCCAATGAGCATGCGCTGCTTTCTGTCTAGTCTGTCCAGGAGGCCTTACATGCAATCCACAAAAAACCTGTTTCTCTTAGCGATTGCGATGACGCTGGTTGTGGCTTATGCAGTTGCAGCACCAGCACCGCAAGCAGGACAAGATATCAGAATTACAAATGGTCCCATCCTCGCAGAGGTAAACGGGAACGCGGTGGTGATCGCCTGGTCCACTGACGTGCCCTCAAGTTCACGTGTTTGGTATGCGACGGACAAGAACAATCTGACCCATGTTGCGGAAGCGCCGGAGAACGGATCGAACACGCACCGGGTGCGGATCGATAATCTGCGACCGGATACGACTTATTATTTTCAAGTGGAATCGGCGCAATCGCGGGGAAATCGGGGTCAAGGTGAGAGCGAAGGCGTACTCAGCTTCCGGACTTTGTCATCCGGAGCGCAAACTGTGCACAATCAAAAGCCAGTAGTAGCGGCGACTGACGCAGCCGCAGGCATGCAGGAAAACGGCAAAGTAAGAATTACGAATGGCCCGATCATTGAAGAAGCGGATGGCAATCACGCGCGCATCGCCTGGACTACCAACATCCAGGGAAGCACGCGAGTTACGTATGGCACGGATATGGGGAACATGAGCAAGTTAGCCGAAGCGCCGTGGGGTGTAGGCGGACTTACGCATCGGGTGGAACTGAAGAATTTGCAGCCCGGCACGACTTACTATTTCCAGGCAGAGACTGGACAGGCTGCGGGTTCGGAAGTAGAGAGCGATATTTTCAGTTTCCGCACGCCTAATAATGGAGAGGCAGCGATTCGGCAACAGCATCCTCAGATGGTCAGATCCGAAGGGCAAGCTTCCGGACAGCAAGTAGGAGCCGGACAGCAAGTGGGAGCCGGAGCAGTGGACCATCCCAGGATGCGAGAGGCGCTGCAGGCTTTGCAGCAGGCTCGCGCTGATTTGCAGCAAGCTCCTCCTCAGTTTGCCGGCCACCGGCAGAAAGCTATCGAACTCGTGGACCATGCGATCCAAGAGATAAATGCGGGGATGCAGTTTGCCGCTCAACAGGGAATTACCAGCCGAGATAGTGCAGCAAATCAGCAGAGTTATGCGCAGCCAATGGCATCCGGCGTGAATAACACAAGTTATCCCATGATGGCGGATGCGCAGCGGGCGTTGGACCAGGCTCGAAGTGCTTTGCAGCAGGCTGCTCATAATTTCGGCGGACATCGCACAAACGCCCTGCAGGACGTAAACCAGGCGCTGCAGGAAATCAATCTCGGAGTCCAGGCGGCTGGTCAGAGATAACATTTCATCGCGGTGCACGCAAAGCCCTGGCCTCATCGCCGGGGCTTTTCTTTTTGCACGAAATATACTGCTTATGTGATTGTCCTCATTATGGGTGTGGTTGGCGCGGGTAAGACAACCGTGGGCAGCTTGCTAGCCAGGGAACTTGGTTGGGAGTTTGTGGATGCGGATAGCTTCCATTCCCCTGCTAACGTAGAAAAAATCAGGCTTGGAATTCCGCTCGAGGATGCTGACCGGGCGCCGTGGCTTAAGGCAATTCGCCAAGCCATGGACCAGTGGATCGCGAAAAAGCAAGATGTGGTTCTGGCCTGTTCGGCGTTAAAAAAAACCTATCGCGAAGAACTCAATGGCGGCGCGGATGTGAAGGTCGTTTATCTTAAGGGGACATATGACATCATCCATCGGCGGCTAGGTTTAAGACAGGGGCATTTTGCAACGGAAAAGCTTCTGGCCAGTCAATTTGCGATTCTTGAGGAGCCGGAGGAGGGAATCGCGCTGGATGTGGATCAAAGTCCGGCAGATATGGTGGAGGAGATTCGGGGCTGGTTAGGGCTAGAGCCTCGATGATTTCGGGAAGTTCACGCGTCCTCGAAGCGAGTGCGCCATGGACACCTTTTCCCTTTGCCTCGACGCGCTCGCCGGGAGAAGCTAAGTTTTCGAGGTCCGCGGGCGGGGGTGCCCGCGCCACATTGATTCGACTTTGGTGACTTCGCCCTTTGGCTCCAATTGTTTACAATAAGAGGTCCGCCCTCCAATGTGGGTGAGCCACCAGGCCCTAGGTCTCGGGACAAAACAATTTGGAAATGCTACACCACAAATCTAGCCCAGCCAGCGCGTTGGTGTATTGGCGCGTGGAAGGAAGTCTGCTGGACCTCACCACCGTCCGGCCGGTGGCCTTCTTCACCTGGAACGCGCAAACATTTCTGCAGCGCTGGGTGCGGCGGGGATTGGTCTTTCTGATGGCGGCGCTGCGTCCTTTCCTCTACGCCGCGAACCGGGTGTTTGCCACGCGGGTGGTGCACACGGTGTTGCGTGGGGTGAGTCGTGATCGGCTGGATTTGTTGGGTGAGGAATACTTCAAGTACAAGTTGCAGCCAAATCTAAAGCCCGACGGAGTGCGGCAGCTTGAAACCTTAATAAATTCAGGGGCTGAAGTGGTGTTGGTAAGCCAGGGCATGGATCACGTGATGCGGCCTTTGGCGCGGCATTTGGGGGTAAGGTGGCTGGTGGTGAACCGTTTGGAATTTCGAGACGGCATGGCCACAGGGCGATTGCTTGAGCCGATTATCCGTCCGCGAGGGCTGTTTGCACGTGTCACGGGAGCTGGTCCGGATGGAGAGCGTTTGGCGGAGCAACTGACGAGCGATCTGGATTTACGCAGTGTGGAAAGCTTGGAATCGGCGGTAGGTACGGCTGAGCGGGAAACGCCAAGACGCTTTGTCCCTATTGTTCATTTCGACAGCGACGGAGCGAAAACGAGTCCGCTGTCGGTTCGTGCCGTCCTTTCCGGCAAGCGTGCGATGTTAATCGGAGTGACTGGTTTCATCGGCAAAGTGTGGCTGGTGAACACATTGTCGGAACTGCCGGAAATAGCGCGTATCTACCTGCTGATCCGCCGGCAGAAATCGAATCCAGCAGCCCAAAGATTCGAGAAGCTGGTGGAAACTTCGCCCGTTTTCGATCCGCTGTTCAAGCGTTACGGCATGGATTTGCCGCGGTTTCTGGGCGAGCGCGTGGAAATCATTGAGGGGGACGTGACTGAACCGGAGTTGGGATTGGCTCCGGAAGCGTCCGAATTTCTGCGAAAGAGATTGGACCTGATCATAAATAGCTCCGGTCTTACCGATTTCAATCCCGATCTGCGAGACGCCCTAACAACGAACGTGAGCGCTGTATCGAACATTTTGGATTTTGTTCGACAGTCGGACCACGCGGGACTGCTCCACCTTTCCACGTGTTACGTAGCTGGGGCGCGCGATGGCAGAGTGAGCGAGACCCTGCGTCCCAATTACACTCCGGCAGGTGTGCCAAATTTTGACGCGGAGAAAGAGTGCGCATCACTGCAGGCATTCGTGCAGCACGCGGAACGGCTGGCAGTGAGTCCGGAAGTGACAAAAGAACTCTGCCAGCAAGCTTTGCAGAAGGAGCACGCAGCTAAAGATTTAAGTGGCGTGGCGCTGGACAATCAGATACGCAAAAATCGGATTCGCTGGTTGCGCAATTATTTGACCGAGGCTGGAACCAAACGGGCCAATGAATTGGGATGGCCGAATACCTATACCTTTACTAAGAGCCTGGCCGAGTCATTGATTTGCAAAAACGGAGATGGCCTGCCCATTGCCGTGGTGCGGCCGAGCATCGTGGAAACGTCGGTGAAGAAGCCGTTTCTGGGATGGAACGAGGGTATCAATACGTCGGCCTCGCTGTCGTATCTGCTGGGAACTTATTTCCGGCAACTGCCAACCAATGAGCGCAAGCGCTTGGATATCATTCCGGTGGACTCGGTGTGCTGCGGCATGACCCTAATTGCAGCGGCTATCGTGGAACGCCGAAATCGGCGAGTGTATCAACTGGCGACTTCGGTTACGAATCCTTGCGATATGCGGCGATCGATCGAGCTTACTTCTTTGGCGCACCGCAAGTATTATCGGGCACAGGAAGGGTTGGAGTACTGGTTGCGTCTGCGGTTCGACGCGATTCCGGTGTCCAAGGAGCGTTATGACCGCATGTCGGCGCCGGCGCAGAAGGCAATCATTCAGTCAATCCAGCGGATCATGGCTCCTCTGCAACTGCGAAAGCCGCTGGCTCGGGCTGAGCGCAGCCTGGAAAAAGTGGAAAAGCTGATTGGGCTCTTCGAACCATTTATTCTTCATAACGAGCATGATTTCGTTGCCGACAACGCGGAAAAGTTGTCCTACGCTTTGGTGGCGGAGGAGAAAAACGACTTCGGTTATGACACGCGCTCGATTGACTGGTGGGAGTATTGGATCTACGTGCATATTCCCGCGTTGCGAAAATGGACTTATCCTTTGATTGAGGGGCGTCCATTGGAGGCGCGTCCGGCGCGCAACTTCCAATTGACACCAGCCTTCCCCACGAACGGCGAAACTGTAAGGACAGGGACAAACGGAGCAACGTGGCGATATTCCTGACCGGGTCCACCGGATACATCGGCGCACACGTCGCCGCCAACCTGCTGCAAGAGCACAGCGCTTCACTCAACCTACTAGTGCGCGCGCGCGATCCGCATGAAGCCGAACTACGCTTGTGGCAGGCACTGCAACTACACCTCAATTTTCCGCAGTTTTACGAACATCTGCAGGCGCGGGTGCGGATTTTTTGCGGTGACATTACTGAACCGCGGTTCGGTTTGGCGGATGATGATTACGATCGATTGATCCACACCACGGATTCAGTGTTGCATTGTGCGGCATCGTTGAACCGGAAGTCAGAAAAAAGCTGTCTGAATGTGAATCTTCGGGGCACCCTGGAGGTTGTGCAGCTTGCCATGCGCTCGAATCATTACCACGGATTGCGGCGTTTCAGTCATGTCAGTACGGTGGCGGTGGCGGGGAAGCGCCATGATGAGATCCTCAGGGAAGATGAGGCCATTGATTGGGATCGTTCCGATTACGATCCCTATGCGCGAACCAAGAAGTTTTGCGAGCACATGATCCGGCAGCTTCTGCCGGAAGTTCCACTCACCATTTTTCGCCCCAGCATCGTACTCGGTGACAGCCGGTACGCGGAAACCACGCAGTTCGAGATGGTGAAGGCATTTGTGTTTTTGGCGGGATTGCCGGTGCTTCCATTTCGTCCGTCCGACAAAATCGACATCGTGAATGTGGACTTTGTCGCCGACGCGATTGCTACGCTGCATCAGAAAGAAAATTCGCAATATGATACCTATCATCTTTCATCTGGCCGGGATTCGCAGACGTTCCGCGAAGTTACGAATGCCCTGGCCGCTGAGCAGAACAAGCGAGGGCCCGTGTTTATGCCGCTTCTGGAGCGGCCGTTTACGGCGGCGGTGAATGCGTCGGCGAATTGGAGAGGTTCACTGGCGCATGGCGCGTCGTTAATGAAAGTGTTTCTCCCCTATCTGGTCTGGAATACCGTATTCGACAATACCCGAGTCACTGCAGAATTGGGCCGCAATCCGATACCGTTCTCGAGATACAGCTATCCTCTGTTGAAGTTCAGCCGCGACACAAATTTCAATTATAGGTATCAGGATTGGCCGGTGAAGGCTGGGGGATCTGCCGCATGATGGACTTCGTCCTCGAGGCATGGGTCAGCAGCCTGATTGAAATCTCGAAAGTGGGGTGGATGCTGGGAAAGGGAGCGGCCTGGCAGCCGGGAGAAAAGCTGAAGTTGCTGTTTGCCGGCTACAATGGCACCCGCAACATGGGTTCTGACACGCGAGTCGAAGAAATGTTGCGGCAGATCCGGCACATTCTGGGGGCGGAGAATGTAGCTTGCACGGTGATGTCGCAGAACCTCAAGTTTTCTCAGGAATATTTTGAGGGTAGTAAACAGGTACACCTGCCGGATATTTTTCCTCCATTTCTTTTTGATGAAATCCCCAAACATCATGGCGTCGTGGCCTGTGAAGGTTCGATGTTCAAGAGCAAATTCGCTAACGCGCTGACCACGATGATGATCGGCTCATTAGGGATTGCAGCGGCACAGAACAAACTCTCTGTTGGATATGGCGCGGAGGCGGGGGCGATGGATCCGCTGGTCGCCAAAATGTG
>Ga0137377_10004800_pt1 | contig 10703 bp, 10 predicted proteins | sample SagtaG_22_FD_104815 | JGI IMG/M metagenome (GOLD analysis project Ga0137377, IMG submission 104815) | Vadose zone soil microbial communities from Sagehorn Ranch, Mendocino, California, USA - Sage2_L_40_16 metaG | ecosystem: Environmental > Terrestrial > Soil > Vadose zone | place: USA... | reverse complement strand
GAGATCAAGGCGAAGGTCGCCATCACGGTCGCTGGCGCCTCGAAGTCGGCGGTCGCGGCGGTGGAAAAGGTGGGCGGTTCGGTGACCGTCCTCAAGCCGGCGGAGACGGGCGAAGCCGCCGCCTGATGCCTATATAGCGGCGGGTCGACCCTGGGCTGGGCGGGAGAGGGAAGCGCGCATGGTCTCGGCAGCGGAACAACTAGCCGCCAATCTCAACTTCTCGGCGCTCGCCAAGGCCGAGGAGCTCAAGAAGCGCATCTACTTCACGCTCGGTGCGCTGCTGGTCTACCGCCTCGGCACGTACATCCCGTTGCCCGGCATCGACCCGGCCGCCTGGGAGCAGATTTTCCAGACCCAGGCCGGCGGCATCCTCGGCATGTTCAACATGTTCTCCGGCGGCGGCATCCACCGGATGGCGATCTTCGCGCTCAACATCATGCCGTATATTTCCGCGTCGATCATCATCCAGCTGATGACGACGGTGTCCTCGACCCTCGAGACGCTCAAGAAAGAGGGCGAGCAGGGCCGCAAGACCATAAATCAGTACACGCGCTATCTCACCGTGGTGCTGGCCGCGTTCCAGGCCTACGGCATCGCCATCGGCCTCGAAGGCACCGGCAGCGTCGTCACCGACCCCGGCTGGTTCTTCCGCATCTCCACCGTCATCACGTTGACCGGCGGAACCGTCTTCCTGATGTGGCTCGGCGAGCAGGTGACCTCGCGCGGCATCGGCAACGGCATTTCGCTGATCATCCTCTCGGGCATCGTGGCGCAGGTGCCCTCGGCGCTCGCCGGCATGCTGGAGTTGGGACGTCAGGGCGCGCTGTCCACGCCGGTCATCCTGATCGTCATGGTCATGGCGGTCGCGGTCATCGCCTTCATCGTGTTCGTGGAGCGCGCGCAGCGACGGCTGCTCATCCAATATCCCAAGCGCCAGGTCGGCAATCAGATGTTCGAGGGGCAATCCTCCCATCTGCCGCTCAAGCTCAACACCTCGGGCGTGATCCCGCCGATCTTCGCTTCCTCGCTGCTGTTGCTGCCGACCACGGTCGCCAACCTCAACACCACCGGGAGCGGCGGCAGCCAGTCGGAATGGCTGCTGTGGATCACGACCCACCTCGGCCACGGCACGCCGACGTTCATGGCGCTCTACATCGGGCTGATCATCTTCTTTGCGTTCTTCTACACCGCGATCGTGTTCAACCCGACCGACACGGCCGATAACCTCAAGAAGCACGGCGGATTCATCCCCGGAATCAGGCCGGGCGAGCGCACGGCGGAGTACATCGACTACGTGCTTTCGCGCATCACGGTGGTGGGTGCCGCCTATCTCGCGATCGTGTGCCTCCTGCCCGAGCTGCTCATCAATTATCTCGGCGTGCCGTTCTATTTCGGCGGCACCTCGCTCCTGATCGTGGTGAGCGTGACCATGGATACGGTTGCGCAGATCCAGGGCTATCTGCTCGCCCACCAGTACGAAGGTCTGATCAAGCGCGCCAAGCTGCGAGGCCGCCGGCGATGAGGCTCATCTTGCTCGGCCCGCCGGGGGCCGGCAAAGGAACCCAGGCGCAACGTCTCGTCCACCGCCACGGCATCGTCCAGCTGTCCACCGGCGACATGCTGCGCGCGGCGGTCAAGGCGAAGACGCCGATCGGCCGCAAGGCCGAGGCGATCATGGCACGCGGCGAGCTGGTGCCCGACGACATGGTGGTGGCGATCGTGTCGGACCGCATCGACGAGCCGGACGCGCGTAAGGGCTTCATCCTCGACGGCTTTCCCCGCACCGTCGCGCAAGCGGAGGCGCTCGAGCGCCTGCTGGTGGAAAAGGGACTTCGCCTCGATGCGGTCGTCGAGCTCAAGGTGGACGAAGGGGCCCTGCTCAAGCGGCTGGCAAGCCGGATCGCGGAGATGAGGGCGCGGGGCGAATCGGTGCGGGCCGACGACAATCCGGAGGCGCTCAAGACCCGGCTCGACGTCTACCGGACGCAGACCGCGCCGCTGATCACCTTTTACGGGAAAAAGGGCCTGCTCAAATCGGTCGACGGGATGGACCCGGTCGAGGCCGTGGCTGCGGCGATCGACCGGGTGTTAAACCCGGAAATCGCGGTCCGCGGAGGTTGACGAGGGGAGGCGGAATCCAGTAATACCCCGCATCCGTTTGGAGAAAGCTTGCAGGCGATGCTGGCCCTTAAAGGAGGGGCGGCGTCGTCTCGGCGTTATGCCCCCTCAAGGCAGGCCGAAACTACCCTTTCGAGCACCTTTCGGGGTGGTTGCGGGGCAAGAATCTGCGGTTTTTGGCCGAAAAGGCCGTAACAGGAGCAAGGCTGTGGCACGCATTGCCGGCGTCAACATCCCGACCAACAAGCGGGTCGTTGTTGCACTTCAGTACATCCATGGGATCGGTTCCCGCCGCGCCCAGGAGATCGTCGCCAAGGTGGGCATTCCGGCGCCCCGCCGGGTTTCCCAGCTCACCGACCAGGAAGTCCTGCAGATTCGCGAAATGATCGATCGTGACTATATCGTGGAAGGCGATTTGCGGCGTGAAGTCGCCATGAACATCAAGCGGCTGATGGACCTCGGCTGCTATCGCGGCCTGCGGCATCGTCGCGGCCTTCCGGTGCGCGGCCAGCGCACTCACACCAACGCCCGCACCCGCAAGGGGCCGGCCAAGCCGATCGCCGGAAAGAAGAAGTGACCGGCCGGCACCGGCGGCACGCGGGCCAGACGAATTGAGGGCTTCGGCTCCTTGTCGGAGCCGCAGCCGCGAAAGGGTCGAGCATGGGCAAGGAAGCCACGCGCGTTCGCAAGCGCGAGCGCAAAAACATCGCCTCGGGCGTCGCGCACGTCAACGCCTCGTTCAACAACACCATGATCACCATCACCGACGCGCAAGGCAACACCATTGCCTGGTCGTCGGCGGGGACCAAGGGCTTCAAGGGCTCGCGCAAGTCGACCCCGTTTGCCGCGCAGGTGGCGGCCGAGGACGCGGCGCAGAAGGCGATGGAGCACGGCATGCGCACCCTCGAGGTCGAGGTGGCGGGGCCGGGCTCCGGCCGCGAATCGGCGTTGCGCGCGCTTCAGGCCGCGGGCTTCACCATCACGTCGATCCGCGACGTGACGCCCATCCCGCACAACGGCTGCCGGCCGCGCAAGCGCCGGCGCGTCTAGAGTCTTTCATCCGGCGGACGCAACGGCGTTCGCCGCCGCCGCAAATTTCCCCACGGGGCGGAGTGGGGGCCGCGGCCGAAGGAGGCCGCTGATGCCATGGCTGACAATGTGATCCAGAAGAACTGGCAGGAACTGATCCGGCCCGACAAGCTTCAGGTGCAGGCCAGCGATCCGAGGCGCTCCGCGACCGTGGTCGCCGAGCCGCTCGAACGCGGCTTCGGGCTCACGCTCGGCAACTCGCTGCGGCGGATTCTGTTGTCCTCGCTGCAGGGCGCGGCCGTGCAATCGGTGCACATCGACGGCGTGCTGCACGAGTTTTCCTCGATCGCCGGCGTGCGCGAGGACGTGACCGACATCATCCTCAACATCAAGGACATCGCCATCAGGATGCAGGGCGACGGGCCCAAGCGCATGGTGGTGAAGAAGCAGGGCCCCGGCCAGGTGACGGCGGGCGACATTCAGACCGTCGGCGACATCGTCGTGCTCAACCCCGACCTCGTGCTGTGCACGCTCGACGAGGGCGCAGAGATCCGCATGGAGTTCACGGTCAACACCGGCAAAGGCTACGTGCCGGCCGAGCGCAACCGTCCGGAGGATGCGCCGATCGGGCTCATCCCGGTCGACAGCCTCTATTCGCCGGTGCGCAAGGTCTCCTACAAGGTCGAGAACACCCGCGAGGGCCAGATCCTCGACTACGACAAGCTCACGCTGTCGATCGAGACCAACGGCTCGCTGAGCCCCGAGGACGCGCTCGCCTATGCAGCGCGCATCCTGCAGGACCAGCTCAACGTGTTCGTCAACTTCGAGGAGCCGCGCAAGGAGATCGCCGCGGAGTCGATCCCGGACCTCGCCTTCAACCCGGCGTTCCTCAAGAAGGTCGACGAGCTCGAGCTCTCGGTGCGCTCGGCCAACTGTCTGAAGAACGACAACATCGTCTACATCGGCGACCTGGTGCAGAAGACCGAGGCGGAAATGCTGCGCACGCCGAACTTCGGCCGCAAGTCGCTCAACGAGATCAAGGAAGTGCTCGCCCAAATGGGGCTGCATCTCGGCATGGAAGTGCCGGGCTGGCCGCCCGAGAACATCGACGAGCTGGCCAAGCGCTTCGAGGATCATTACTGACCAGGGATCAGAAATCAGAAATCAGGCATCGGGAGTCTCACCTGATGCCTGACGCCTGACAAGTGATCCCTGTTCCGGAGGGACGATGCGTCACCGCAAAGCACATCGTAAGCTCAACCGCACCGCGGAGCACCGCCGCTCGCTGTGGGCAAACATGACGGCTGCGCTGATCAAGCACGAGCAGATCATCACCACGCTTCCCAAGGCGAAGGATTTGCGGCCGATCATGGAAAAGCTCGTCACGCTCGGCAAGCGCGGCGACCTGCACGCGCGGCGCCAGGCGATCGCCCAGGTGCGCGACGTCGCCATGGTGAGGAAACTCTTCGACGTGCTCGGGCCGCGCTACAAGGACCGCAACGGCGGGTACACCCGCGTGATGCGCGCCGGCTTCCGCTACGGCGACAATGCCCCGCGCGCGGTGATCGAGTTCGTCGACCGCGATCTCGACGCGCGCGGCGTCGACTCCGGCCCGGTGCAGGAGAAGGCCGAAGCCGCTGCGCCCGTTTAGTGCGGCGCGAGCCCTTTTGTTTTGCCCGGTTCGCTAGAGCGCTTTCCAGTTCAACTGAATCGGAAAGCGCTCTAGCTTTTTGATTTGTCGCATTTTCTTGCGGAAAACCGGTACCCACTTTTCCGGAAAATGCTCTAGGCCGCGTGCGCCTTGGCCCAGTCCGCCACGTCCCGATGGGTGGCGAACCACACGCCTCCGCGCGCCTTGGCGTGACGGATCACCTCGTCGATGATCCACACGCGCGAGCGGTGGCCGATGATGTGCGGATGCATGGTGAGCTGGCACAGGCCGCCTTCGTCGTAGGCGGCGTCGAACTCGCGCAGGAAAATGTCGAGCACCGCCTGGGGCGGCGTATGCGGGCGCAGCGACTGGAAGCGGTGCATCATGAAATAGACCGCGTCGTCGCGGATCCATTCGACCGGCAGCTCGACCACGCCGGCCGGCTCGCCGTCGAGCAGCAGCTCGTAACAATCGACGTCGGCCATCAGCGAGGAGTCGTAAAGCAGCCCCATCTCCTTGGTGATGCGCAACGTGTGCGGGCTGAAGTCCCATGAGGCCGTGCGCGCGCCGACCGGCCGCACGCCGGTGATTTTCTCCAGCGCCTCGGCCGAGCGCAGCATGAGGTCGCGTTCCGCGTCATACGAGAGAACCGAATTGAGCTCGTGGATCCAGCTATGGATGCCGATCTCGTGGCCCTCGGCGATCACCCGGCGCTGTTCGTCGGGATGGAGCAGGGCGGCGACGGCCGGCACGTAGAAGGTCGCCGGCACGGCATGGCGCTCGAGAATTTCGAGAATGCGCGGCACGCCCTGCCGGTTGCCGAACTGGCCCCAGCTCATGCGGCCGAACGACTTGCCGCCCTCGCGCAGCTCGTTGGTCTCGTGGTCGCTATCGAAGGAGAGCGCGAGCGCACAACGCGCGCCGTCCTTCCACACCGCCGGGCGCAAGCTCCGCCCGGCGCGCACGTGATTGACTAGGCTGCGCCAGTGCTCTTCCGGCCATTGCCACGGTTCGAGGTTGCGGGCGGCTTCGTTCATGGCGTCCTCCTTCTCACATTCATACGAGCATGATCCCGAAAAGTGGGTACCGGTTTTCGGACAAGATCATGCTCAGCTAAACAAGCGGCGAGCCGGTCACCGGCAACACTTGGCCGGTGATCCAGGATGCGTAATCCGACGCAAGGAACATCGCCGCATAGGCGATGTCCTCGGGCGTGCCCATGCGGCGCATGGCGATGCGCTCGGCAAACGCGGCGCGGAACTCGGGCGAATAGCTCGCCCACTGGCGTTCATAATCCGGGCTCGTCGCCATGAAGCCGGGCGCGACCGAGTTCACGTTGATGCCGAACGGCCCGAGTTCCTGCGCCAGCTGTTTGACGAGGCCGACCTGGCCGTGTTTAGCGGCCGCGTAGCTCGCGATCCCGGTGAGGCTGGTGACGAGCCCGGCGCGGCTCGAAATGGTGACGATGCGGCCGCGGCCCGCGCGCTTCATTCCGGGCGCGACTGCCCGCGCGCACAGGAACGCGCCGGTGAGGTTGGCATCGACGATCGCGTCCCAATCCTGTGGCGAGACCCCTTCGATCGGCTGCGCCCTTTGCCCGCGCACGCCCCCCGCCACATACACAAGGATATCGACGGCGCCGTCGCCCGCCGCCGTGGCGACGAAGCGATCGATCGAAACGGGGTCGGTCACGTCGAGATGGGCCGTGTGCACCACGCCCTTTCCGGATCGGCCTGCCAGGGGTGCGATCTCTTCCGTCAGGAGGTCGCCCGCCCACACCGTGGCGCCGCGCTCGGCGAACGCGTTCACGATTGCGCGCCCGATGCCGCGGGCGGCGCCCGCGACGATCACCCGTCGATTTGAGAACTCGATAAGCACGGTCGCCCGCCGTCACCCCAGCTCTTCGTACGCGGTCTCGCGCATCGTCCAGATCACCGCGGTCGAGACCGCCGCCGCGGCGATCAAATAAAAGGTGTGCGCGAGCGGGGAGCCGAACCGGTTGATGAGCCAGACCGAGATGTAGGGGGCAAAGCCGCCGAAGATCGCGACCGCGAGCGCATAGCCCGACGTCATCCAGGTCGATCGGCTGCGGGTCGGGAAAATCTCCGCGATCGCCGCCGGCCCCGGCCCCGAGAACATGGAGATCAGGACGGCGAACAGGATTTGCACCGCGATCAGGGAGGCGTAAGAGGCGCCCGAGGCCAGGAAACTGAAAATCGGATAGGGCAGCACGATGAAGGCCGCGCAGCATGCGAGCAGCAGCGGCTTGCGGCCGACCCGGTCGGAGAGCCTGCCCATCACCGGAATGCTGACCATGAGCACGAACAGGCCGATCGTGTTCGCCCATAGCGCCTGCGACGCGCTGAGGTGCAGGTATTGCTGGGTATAGGTCGGCATGTAGTTCAACAAAATGTAGAAGCACACCGTCCACACGATGGTGAAGCCGAACGCGCGGGCGGCGAGCAGCCATGCCTCGCTGGTCTGGTGGGCGGCCGCGGGCGCCGCGGTCATGCGCTGGTAGGCCGGGGTCTCGTCGATGGTCCGCCGCATGTACATGCCGACCGGACCGATGAGCCCGCCCAGCAGGAAAGGAATGCGCCAGCCCCAGCTTCCCATCTCGGCCGGCGTCATCACCGTGTTGAGCAACGCGGCTACCCCGGAGCCCAGCAGGAGCCCGGCGACCACGCTCGTTTGCTGGAAGCTGCCGTAGTAGCCGCGCTCGGCCGGCGGCGCCCACTCGACGATGAAGGCGGTGGAACTGCCCCATTCGCCGCCCGCGGAAAACCCTTGCAGCAGCCGCGCGATCACGAGGAGCAGCGGCGCGAGATAGCCGATGGTCTCGAAGCTCGGTAGCACGCCGATCAGCACCGTGCCGATCGCCATCAGCAGGATGGTCAGCAGCAAAGCGGCCTTGCGCCCACGCGTGTCGCCGATGCGGCCGATGACGATGCCGCCGAGCGGACGCGCCAGAAAGCCGAGCCCGTAGGCGAGAAAGGTCGCGAGCAGCGCCGAGACTTCGTCGCCCGCGGGAAAGAACTTGCGCGCGATATGGATGGCCACGAACGCATAGACCGCGAAGTCGTACCATTCGAGCACGTTGCCGATGACGGCGGCGGCGACGGCTTGGCGGGTCTTTGCCGGCGTGACCTCGTGCATCGCTTCCTCCCCGGGCGCCCGGCGGGCGCCGGACGACTTGAGCATAGCGTTGCGGGCGCAGCCTGTCTTTTCCGCGCAGGCATTCCGCACGCCTCATACCCCGCGTAGCGGCGGACCGCCGCGACCCTTCAATTGACCCGGCGGGACCGTTATATCTCGCCGGTTCGCAGGGGATTTTGAAAACATGATTCGTATCCGGCAGCTGCTGGTGGGCCTCGCCGCCGTAGTCCTCGCGCTCTTTGGCGGGGCGGCGGCGCAGGAGCGTCACGTCCCCGGCTCGACCGCGGAGATGATGGCGTCCTTCGCGCCGGTAGTGCACCGCGTCGCCCCGATGGTGGTCAACGTCTACGCCGCCAAGATCAACCGCAACCCGTTCGCCGACGATCCGTTTTACCGCCTTTTCAACTTTCCTGGCCTGATGCCGCGCGAACGGGTGCAACGCTCGCTCGGCTCCGGCGTGATCGTCGATTCCTCCGGCCTCGTGGTCACCAACAACCACGTGGTCGAAGGCGCCGACGAGGTGAAGGTAGCGCTCGCCGACAAACGCGAGTTCGAGGCCACGCTGGTGCTCAAGGACGCGCGCTCGGACCTCGCGGTGCTGCGCCTCAAGGACGGCCGCGAGCAATTTCCCGCGATCGAGCTCGGCAATTCCGACGAGCTTCAGGTGGGCGACCTCGTGCTCGCGATCGGCAATCCGTTCGGCGTCGGGCAGACCGTGACTCACGGGATCGTCTCTGCCGTCGCGCGCACCCAAGTCGGCATCACCGATTTTCAGTTCTTCATCCAGACCGACGCGGCGATCAATCCGGGCAATTCCGGCGGCGCGCTGGTCGATTTGCGCGGACGACTCGCCGGCATCAACACGGCGATTTTCTCGCGCTCGGGCGGCTCGCAAGGCATCGGCTTTGCCATTCCCGTCAACATGGTGCGCGTGGTGGTGGCATCGGCGAAGAGCGGCGGCAGCGCGGTCAAGCGTCCGTGGCTCGGCGCCAAGCTGCAGGACGTCAATGCCGAAATCGCCGAAAGCCTCGGACTCAAGCGGCCGGGCGGCGCGCTCATCGCCAATGTTTCGCCCGGCAGTCCCGCGGCGCGCGCCGGGCTCAAGACCGGCGACCTGATCGTCGCGATCGACGGCCAGACCGTCGACGACCCGAACGCTTTCGACTACCGCTTCGCCACCAAGCCGCTCGGCGGCAGCGCGCAGGTCGGCCTGTTGCGCAACGGCCAGGAAATGCATGTGACCGTGCCGCTCGAGCCGGCGCCCGACGTGCCGCGCGACGAATTGGTCATCGGTGCGCGTTCGCCCTTCCTTGGCGCCAAAGTCGCGAACCTTTCGCCGGCGCTCGCCGAGGAACTGCGCATCGACGCGAAGGCCGAAGGGGTGGCGGTGATCGACGTGCCGGACAACTCGATCGCGGCGCGCTACGGCTTCCGGCGCGGGGACGTGATCGTGATCGTCAACGGTGAGCCGATCGGCAAGACTCGCGATCTCGAGCGCGCGGCGGGCGAAGCGACCCGCACCTGGAGCGTCACGATCCTGCGCGGGGGACAGCGGATCAGCGCCGAGTTCCGCGGATGAGCGCGCGTCCGCGGCGCGGGACCAATCTGTTCGAGGCCGCGGGCCTGGAGCAGGACGCGCCGCGCCCGCTCGCCGACAGGCTGCGGCCGGCGCAGCTCTCCGACGTCGTCGGTCAGGACCATCTGCTCGGGCCGGACGGCGCGCTCACCCGCATGCTGGCCACGCGCTCGCTCGGCTCGCTGGTGTTCTGGGGTCCGCCCGGCACCGGCAAGACCACCGTGGCACGGCTGCTCGCGAGCGCGACTGAGCTCCATTTCGAGCAGATTTCCGCCGTGTTCAGCGGCGTCGCCGATCTCAAGAAGACGTTCGACGCGGCGCGTGCCCGCCGCCAGGTGGGGCAGGGCACGTTGCTGCTCGTCGACGAAATCCATCGCTTCAACCGCGCGCAGCAGGATTCGTTTCTGCCGGTGATGGAGGACGGCACCGTCGTCCTGGTCGGCGCCACCACCGAGAACCCGTCCTTCGAGCTCAACGCCGCGCTGCTCTCGCGTGCGCGCGTGCTGGTGTTCAAGCCGCTCGATGCCGAGGCGATCGAGAAGCTGATAGCGCGCGCGGAGGCGATCGAGGGCAAGCCGCTGCCCCTCGACGCGGACGCGCGTACCGCGCTGGTGCGCATGTCCGACGGCGACGGACGTGCCGCACTCACGCTGGCGGAAGAAGTATGGCGGGCGGCGCGCGCGGGCGAGACTTTCGGCGCGGCCGCGCTGCAGGAGGTGGTGCAGCGCCGCGCCCCCATCTACGACAAGGCGCAGGACGGCCACTACAACCTGATCTCGGCACTGCACAAATCGGTGCGCGGTTCCGACCCCGACGCGGCACTCTATTATCTCTGTCGCATGCTCGATGCCGGCGAGGCGCCGCTCTACATCGCGCGCCGCCTGGTGCGCATGGCGATCGAGGACATCGGGCTCGCCGACCCGCAGGCGCTGGTGATCGCGAACGCTGCGAAGGACGCCTATGATTTCCTCGGCTCGCCCGAAGGCGAACTCGCCATCGCCCAAGCGGTGATCTACCTCGCGACGGCGCCGAAATCGAACGCGGCCTACGCGGCGTATGGCCGGGCGATGGAGGTCGCCAAAGAGGCCGGCTCGCTGCTGCCGCCCAAGCACATTCTCAACGCGCCCACCGGACTTATGCGCGAGGAGGGCTACGGCCGCGGCTACGCCTATG
>Ga0137377_10004798_pt1 | contig 10706 bp, 8 predicted proteins | sample SagtaG_22_FD_104815 | JGI IMG/M metagenome (GOLD analysis project Ga0137377, IMG submission 104815) | Vadose zone soil microbial communities from Sagehorn Ranch, Mendocino, California, USA - Sage2_L_40_16 metaG | ecosystem: Environmental > Terrestrial > Soil > Vadose zone | place: USA... | reverse complement strand
CCAGCTTCGGCTCCCACGACACACCGCATCTCGCCACCGGCATTGAAGCCGACGGCTACAGCAAGGAGTATGAGTTCGGTGACGTGCTCAACATCGATGTGAACGAGACGCTCAGGAACTCGCTCGCGCGCACGGGGTCGATCAAGGTGCCGATGGATCTGGATTACTCCGACCTGATGGTGCGACAGGCGGAGTATCGCTCGTCGTGCGCGACGGTGCTGATGCTCGACACATCGCATTCGATGATCCTCTACGGCGAGGACCGCTTCACTCCCGCCAAGAAGGTAGCGCTGGCGCTCACGCACCTCATTCGCACCCAGTTCCCTGGTGACACGCTACAGGTCGTGCTGTTCCACGATTCGGCCGAGGAGATCCCGCTGTCGACGCTGCCGCAGGCGCAGGTGGGACCGTATCACACCAACACGGCGGAGGGTCTCAAGCTCGCGCGGCGGCTTCTCATGGCGCAGAAGAAGGACATGCGCCAGATCGTGATGATCACCGACGGCAAGCCGAGCGCGATGACCATGCCCAACGGACAGATCTACAAGAATTCAATGGGATTGGATTCGACGGTGATCGCCACGACGCTGCGGGAAGTTGCGAACTGCCGGCGGGCCGGAATTCTGATCAACACCTTCATGCTCGCGCGCGACCGGGCACTGGTGGAATTCGTGAAGCGCGTATCCGAGATCAGCAAAGGCAAGGCGTACTTCACCAATACCATGACTCTTGGTCAGTTCATCCTGATGGACTTTTTGAAAAAGAAGACGCAGAAGATCTCGTAGTCCTCCCCACAAAACAGAAAACACGAATGCGAATCACCAGAGTCGTTTCTGCTCTAGCGATCACACTCACCGCGGCGTGCGCGTCGGTCCAGACGCGCGGTCCGGCGGCAACCCGTTACGACGTCCTGATCACGAATGCGCGAATCGTCGACGGCACCGGGAATCCATGGTATCGCGGGAGCGTGGGCACGGTTGGCGACCACATTGCGTACGTCGGTCCGTCGATTCCTGGTCTCAACGCACGGCGCGTAATCGATGCCAGCGGGCAGGTCGTCGCTCCCGGGTTCATCGACATGCTCGGTCACTCGGAGTTCTCGATTCTGCGCGGCCCGCACGCGGTGTCCAAGATCACCCAGGGAATCACCAGCGAAATCACGGGAGAGGTCCACTCGGCGTGGCCGAACGTCGCGCTCGGAGACCAACCGGATTCAAAGTATCCATGGCGCTCGCTCGGAGAGTACTTCACCTACCTCGAGAAAACAGGAAGCGCCATAAATCTAGGGACGTACGTCGGCACCAGCTCCGTTCGCCAAGCGGTTATGGGCGACGTCACCCGCCATCCCACGGACGCCGAGATGAAGCAGATGGGCGCGTTGATCGACTCGGCGATGCGCGATGGGGCGGTCGGACTAGGAACGGGACTGATTTATTTGCCGAGTACTTTTTTCTCGACCGACGAGCTGATCGCGCTCACCAGATACGTGACGCCGTACAAGGGCGGCTATGCGGCGCACATCCGGAACGAAGGTAACGGGCTCGTCGATGCTGTTCGTGAAACGATCCAGATTGCGGCCGGCGCGGGTACGTGGGCGGAGATTCGCCACATCAAGTCAAGATCGCTGCCGCTGATGCAGCAGGCCGTCACACTGATCGATTCCGCTCGTGCGGCCGGGGTCGACATCACGGCGGACCAATATCCCTATATCGCCAGCGCGACCGGTCTTGCCGCAATGCTCAACACCTGGGTGCAGGAGGGCGGGTCCGATTCTCTGGTGATGCGGCTGAAGGATCCGGCCGTGCGCGCCAGGCTCAAGGCGGAGCTGGGACAGGACAGTGCTTCCGGAATACGGACCGCGGCTCGAACGATGATCAACGATGTCGTCGCTGATTCTCTGAAGAAGTATGAGGGGATGCTTCTGACGGATGCCGGGAAGCTGCGCGGTGAAGATGCGTACGATGCCGCGTTCGATATTCTCGTCGCCGATCAGGGAAGGACTGGTGCGATCTACTTCTCCTTCAATGAGGACGCGCTGCGCCTGGCGATGAAGCAGCCGTGGGTTTCGGTGGGACAGGATGCGGGCGCGCTGAGTCCGGATTCCACCGGGAAGTTCACCGAGCGCGAGCATCCTCGCGCGTTCGGCACTTTTCCGCGGATACTCGGCCGCTATGTTCGCCAGGACTCGGTGATTACGCTCGAGTTCGCGATCAGGAAGATGACGTCACTCGCGGCACAGCGGGTGGGGATCAACGATCGTGGCCTGCTCAAGCCCGGCATGTTCGCAGATATCACCGTTTTCGATCCTGCGACGATCCTTGACCAGTCGACCTACGAGAATCCGGCCCAGCTCGCAACGGGAGTGAGCTACGTGTTCGTGAACGGTGTTCCAGTCGTGGACGCCGGACGGGTTACCGCTGCGTTGCCCGGGCGAGCTCTACGCGGGCCCGGCTACCAAGCAAGGCACTGAGGGCAGTTGGATTGACGGAAGCGCCAGCGAGCGATACGTCGTCCATTGCATCGATGTACTCGGCGGAGAAGATCCGCCAGGGCGCTGATGGGCGCCCTCGCCCAACTTGACGTGGCTAGTCCGCGAGCAGCCCGATCTTGAGCGCGAAGTCGACGTAATCGCTGCGGTGTGCGAGCCCCAATTTCTCGTTGATGCGCTGCTTGTAGGTGTCGACCGTCTTGGGGCTGATGAACAGCTTCTCGCCGATCTCGGGTGCACTATAGCCGCGGGCCACGAACTTGAGGACGTTCTGTTCGCGCTCGGTGAGCTTCTCGAACATGGTGCGCTCGTCGGCGTGTTCCGCCCGTCGCTGGATCCGTTGCGCCAGCGCGCGTGCCGCGGACGGCTGCATGTAGACATCACCATGAGCGACGGCGCGAACTGCATCGATGAGCTCGCGATCCGCGGCGCTCTTCACCAGATATCCGCTGGCACCCGCCTCGAGCAGGGGAACGAGATAGGAATCCTCGGCGTGCATCGTGAGTATCAGCACCTTTCCTCGCGTCTTCTTACCGACCAGCGTCTTCGTCGCCTCGGCGCCGTCCATCTCCCCCATCGAGATATCCATGACGATCACATCCGGATCGCGCCTTTCAGCGAGAGAGATCGCATCCTTGCCAGTGGATCCTTCGCCGATCACCTCGATATCCTTCGCGCTGCCGAGCACGGCCTTCAGGCCGGCGCGTACTACGGCGTGGTCGTCGACGAGAACTACTCTGATGACGCCGTCTCTCAAGCCGCCTCCGTGTCCATTCCTACCCACGCGGTAACGCGCGTGCCGCGATCTCCCGCCGTATCAATATGTAGCTCGCCGCCGGCAAGTGAGAGTCGCTCGCCCATCGCGGCGAGACCGGATTCCCCGCGCTTCTTTTCAAGAGGCCCCTGGAATCCACGACCATCGTCCTTGACCTCGAGCTCGACGTAGCCGGGCCTGGCGCGGAGCGACACCGTGGCACGACCGGCGTCGGCGTGACGCTCGACGTTGCGCAGCGCTTCCTGCGCCACGCGGTAGAGCGTCGCCGACAACGCGGCTGGAATCACTACTCCGGAAATATCGACGTTGACCTGAACATCCACGAGCGAGCGCTGCTGTGTCGCGTCACCAAGAGCTTCGAGTGCCGTAGGCAAACCCAGATCTGTCGCGACGCGCGGATGCAACGTGCGAGAAACGTTGCGTATTTCCTCGAGCGCGGTGCGCAACAGCTCACGCACCGCTGCCAGTCGCGTCGAGGCAGTGTGAGTTCCGAACTCGTTAGCCACCGCGGCGATCTGGAAACTCGCGGCGGCGAGCGTCTGGCCGACCGAGTCGTGAAGCTCTCGGGCAACTTCGGCACGCTCTCTCTCCTCAGCGTATACGACTTCCGCACCCAGTTTTCGCATCCGGTCGCGACCCGCCTGGAGATTATCGAGCATCGCGTTGATCGTCGTCGAGAGCTGAGTCAGCTCGCGGTCGGCCACCATGGACGCGGGCACTCGCTCGGCGAGTCGACCCTCGGATACCCGTCTGGCGACACGCTGGAGATCGTTGATCGGGCGAAGGGCGAGCCGCACCAATACGAAATTCACGGTCGCGCCGATGACCAACGCCGCCACCACGACGTAAACGTCGGTCAAGCCTTCGGCCTGAAGATGAGTTGGCGTAAATAGCACAAGCAGGGCTATGCCCAGGATGATGAGATTTGCGCCGAGCAGCTTGATCTCGAGTGGAACCCTGAGGAGCGCGCGCACCCAGGATGGAAGAAGCGGTGAACTCGTACCACGGATAAGTTGCGCGCTACCGCGGGGTGTGCGCTGGAACATTGTCATGGGGACTCCTATGTCACGATCAGGGCAGTAACCATTCCGAACATCCCGTGATCCGACTCGGCGTGCGGGAGGATATGGCAGTGGAACGCCCACGTCCCGGGATTATTGCAATTGACGATGACATCCCACCGATCGCCCGGCGCGATGTTCAGCGTGTCACACTTCCACGGAGCTGGCTGAGGCCATCCGTCTTTCGCGATTACGGTCATGTGCATCCCGTGAAGGTGCATCGGGTGAATCATCATTCCCTCATTCATGAACCTGATGCGTACCTTCTGGCCCTTCTTGGCCACGATCGGCTCGGTCGCCGGGAAGCTCTTGCCGTTGAACGTGTAGCCGTGCATGCCATCGTTCAGGACGAGCACGTAGTCGACATCGGCCTTTTCGATCGGCACTGGGTTCTTCGGCTCGACGATGAACGCGCCAAGCAGCCCAAGTCCGACTTGGGTCGCGGCGTTGTGGTGCGAGTGGTACATGTGCGAGCCCGAATTGGGCACTGTGAACTCGTACGTATGGCTCTGTCCCGACTTGATCGGAGGCTGGGTTATGAATGGAACGCCATCCTGGTCGTTGGGCACCTCGAGTCCGTGAAAGTGCACTGCGGTCGATTCAGGGAGCTCGTTCTTGAGAATCAGGCGAACGCGATCGCCCTCTCGAACACGGATCTGCGGACCGGGGATCTGATCGTTGTACGCCCAGCCTTCCACTGTTTGACCGGGGGCAGTCTCCCAGCGAATTTTTCTCGCCGTCAGCTCGTAGACCTTCACCCCTTTGTCCATCCGAGGCTGCAGCAATTGGTTTCCTTTTCCCGCCGTCTTCGCGGGAAAGGCCTTGATACCTGCCTCGTGCATCCTGTCCATTTCCTCAGCGGCGGCAGCCGACGAAAGCGGCGCGGGGTTCGGCGCCATGGTACCCCCACTGTGGTCGACGTCTTTTGCCTTTATGCTTTGCGCCTCGGACTTATCGATGGAACACGCGGCAAGCGTGCTGCCTGCGAGGGCGGTAACAGCGGTGCTTCGCAGAAAATCCCGACGCGAACCCTTCTTACCGAATAGAGCGGCGGGCATCTTTAGCTGGTCGTTCTCGGGCATGGTCTTCGGTCTCCTATGGGTAGATCCGGCATATGCCCAAATTACGATCCAGCCAGCGTTGACTCTGTCGTGAGTTGGAGGATTGTTCAAAGGGAATCGACTCCTTCTTGTAGGGGATAACCCGACAATCATGCCCGATCGGATAACGCACGACATCCTGGCGGAGATCGTAGAAATCGCAGCCGATGCGGTGATCTGCATGGACGCGTTTCAGCGCATCACCTTCTTCAACAAGGGAGCTGAGGCCATCTTCGGCTGGACGTCGGACGAGATCGTCGGCCAGCGGATTGAGACGCTGATTCCCGACCGTTACCGGTCCACGCACCCCCGGCACGTTGCGGAGTTTGGCCGCTCCCAGGTGAACGCCCGGCGAATGGGCGACAGGCGCGAGATTGCCGGTGTTCGAAAAAACGGTCAGGAGTTTCCGGCTGAAGCCGCAATCGCGCAAGTCCACCAAGGCGACAGCGTCATCTACTCCGTCGTGCTGCGTGACGTGACGGCCCGCAAGCGCTTCGAGCAGAGGCAGCAGTTCCTGGCCGAAGCCGGCGAGAAGCTGGCGGCTGCCTTCGGGTCGTCGGAGACATTGAATCAAGTGGCGCGGCTGGCAGTTCCGACCATGGCTGATGGCTGCATTCTCGAAAACAGAATCGGCAACGGATTTCTGGCTGGCGCAGCTGCGCATGTCGACTCAGGTATCGAGGAGATGCTCGATGAGATCGGCTTCGCCGGAGCGCGTATTCCGCCCAGGGGCCATCCGCTGACAGAGATTCTTGGAAAACCGTCCCCCGTACTGTTGCAGTCGAACGCGGCGTCCCGCCTTCTGGAAGCGAGCGCCAACCCCGCGTACGTGAAAGCGATTAGGACGATGAATCCCCAGTCCGCCCTCTTTCTTCCACTAATCGCGCGTGAGCAGCTAATCGGCGTGCTGACCCTATTTCGGGCGACGCGGACCTTCGACGGCGACGATCTCGGATTCGCCGAGGATCTGGCGCGGTTAGCGGCACTTGCGTTGGACAACGCCCGCCTACATGACACGGTGCGCGCCAGCTTGCGTTCCCGCGACGAGATGATGGGTGTCGTATCTCACGACCTTAGAAACCCCGTCGCCGCGGTGAAGATGTTGAGTCGCACTCTGCTCCAATCCAACGAGAACGACGGGGCACACGCACGTGAGAGCATTGAGCTGATTTCGCAGGCGGCCGAACAGATGGACGCGCTAATCCGGGACCTGCTGGATGTAAATCGTCTGGACGCAGGCAGGCTGACGATCTCGGCGATGCCAGTGGACCCGTCTGTCCTGCTGACGGATTCCCTACAAACTCTCCGGCCACTCGTCGAGGAAAAGGGGCTCGCCCTCGACCTCCAGATAGAAACCGCTTTGCCCAAGGTCACAGCAGATCGCGAGCGGATTCAGCAGACGCTGTCGAATCTCGTGGGGAATGCGATCAAGTTTTCGCCGGTCGGATCGAAGATCGCGGTCGTTGCTCGCAGAGATGATCAGGACGTGATCATTTCGGTGCTGGACAACGGAAAAGGAATCGCTGCCGAGCAACTGCCGAGGGTATTCGATCGCTACTGGCAATCCTCGCGCACGGACCGCCAGGGCGCGGGCCTCGGGCTTGCGATCGCGAAGGGCATCGTCGAAGCGCATGGCGGAAGAATCTGGATCGAGAGCACCCCAGGCGAAGGTACGACTGCTTCGTTCAGTCTGCCGTTCGCTTGACTTGCGTCGTCGCTTCTCGTCCGCGCACATCGCCGACGGCGATCCGGAAGAGCGTCTGCCGGAACATCACTGGGTCATTCTCAGTAAGCGCGCCAGGAACAATCTTGCCGACCAACTCGGCTGCCTTCATCCACAACTCCTCGGCCCGCGGACTGCCCCGCGGGTGCATGATCCAGAAGCTTCCGTGGATGACGATGCTCCTCCAATCGAAGAGGTCGGTGACTTCATCCACCTCGAGCGCCACCCACTGGTTGTGCTCCAGCGCCGTGATCTTGTCTCCCTCTGAAGTGCGGCCGTACAGCCAACCGCGTTCGTAGATGTAATGAATTGGCTGGACGTCAACTCGGTCGTGGAGTGAGAAGGCGAGGCGACCGACGCGGTTGCGCTGCAGCATCACTTCGATTTCATCGCGCGACATTTCGCGGAAAGTCACATCCCCATGCCGTGCGGGCCACATCCACTCAACTTCCGGCTCATATTTCGCCACATCCGTCTCATTCGCGCCCGCTCTGGCCGGCGATCCCTTCGCTTTAGTCATGTCGGGCTCCTGCCAGGGCTTTTTCGCCAGTGGATTCACCGGCGTCTATCTCGAATGGGACCTTTGGATGGAAGACGAGAAGCGAGCTCGTCGACTTTCTGGTTACCTGGTCGGCAACAGTCCCGAACGCTAACCGGCTCATTCCGCCACACCCGCTTGTCGCGAGGGCGATAATGTCAGCCCTCGTGCGCGCTGAGTAGTCCAGGATCGCTGTTGCGATGTCGTCGCTCAGGACGACGTCCTTGCTGACGGCAAGTCCTTCCTCGCTCAAGTAGCTCGCCGCGCGGGTGAGATACGCGTCCGCCGTAGCGATGTCTGCGTCCCACCAGGGCAGGCCCGGCTGCATGATCTCCTTTTGCGAGTAGGTCAGCGGAGTGAGAACGTGCATAAGGCTCACAGTCGATTCCAACCGCAAGGCGAGCGCGGCGACAGGGGGCAGGATTTGCTCCGCCAGCTCCGAGCCGTCGAGTGGAACGACGATCCGGCTGACTCCTTGTCCTGGAGTCGCGCCGACGAAGGAGACAGGCGGCCTCACCACCAACACAGGAATGTTCGTACGGCGAATGAGGTAGTCGGTGATGCTTCCGAGTGCGATTCTCTTCAATCCACCGCGAGAGTGACTCGACATCACTATCAGATCGACGTTGAATTTCCCGGCGTAATCCCTAAGCGTCGGTCCCACGGGTCCATCTTCGAGCGCGGTAATGACCCGGATTTCACCGAGCGTGCGGCACTCGGCGCCGAGCGCCTCCAGTTTGCGTAAATGTGCAGCGCGCTCCTCGAGCAGCATCTCATCTGTTAGTACGATAGGCGTCTGGGTCATCGGCTCGATGAGCAGTGGGGCAGATTTTACCCGAACGAGCCGGAGATCAGCCTCGAAACGCTGCGCGAGCCTTACGGCCACCGATATCGCCGCAGCCTCACTATTCGAGCCCTCGGTTGGCGCCATGATGACTTTGTACATTGTTCCTCTCAGTTTTTTCGGACCTGTGGCGTGCCCGGCCTTCTCAGGTGGAGCTTGTCTATCACACCACGCGAGCCGCTGACGTTGCGAAGGCGTCGGACGACTTCCTCCCGAGTTGTTCGCGAATTTGCGATACCCTCCAGGCGGAGCCATCCGTGTTCAACTACGATCTTGATTCCCGGATCGGTAACGCATGGCGGCAGCTGAAGCTGTCTCACTGCTTCGTGTGCGACTTCCGCCGGCGTAGCCTGCTCCTTGGAGGGAAACTGCGTTTCCATCTGTTGCACGACAGCATGCACAGCCCACACGCCAAGGACCGCAGCCTCGACCGCGCTCCGCTCGGCGGCATCCTCTGCCACGCCAGTCAGCACGACCACGCCGTCGAACGCATCGACGCGAACCTGTGATCCGGGGCTGAGGGAAAGTTTCGCGAGCGCGCATTCAACGCACTGACGGAGGACTACATCGAAGTCGGCCTCGCCCGTATCGCGAACAAACCTCTCGGTGGAGAACAGCCTTTTCCCGCCGCTCGGTTCGGAGGAACGACCAGAGATTTCAACCGCACGAATACGAAAGAGTTGATCCCGGAAAGGGGTCGGATCCGAGACGGTTAGCGCGGATGGCGCTAGCCGACGGATCAGCGACACCGCCTGCGTGTAGACGCGTCGATCCTCTGGTAGCGTACCCTGCTCTATCAGGTACAGAGGTCCTCTCACCACCACGCTCCGCCATTCAAACAGATCAGAGTGCTCGTCCACTTCGAAGGCAATGCGGCGATTCCGGAGTATCTCGCGCAGCTTTCCTCCCGCGGCGGTTCGGCCGTAGATCCAGCCGCTCTCGTACACATAATGAACCGGTACGACGCTCACCCTGTCCTGCAGCGCAAAAGCAATTCGCCCCACGTTGTTGCGGGCGAGAATGGCTTCAAACGCTTCCAACCTGTCGAGTACGGCCAAGCGGGGAGCATCTTCGGTGGCAAGGCGATTCTGTACTGCGGCGTTATCCATCATGGCGGGCATCCTCCGTGAGCGGCTGCGTAGTGGAGCTGCGAGACGCCGCGCTGTTCCTCAGCCGCGGCGCCACGCAGTCCGGTCAAAAGGCCACAACGCCCTCGACCATGAATCCCTTGAACTGTCCGCCGTTCCGAATGTCGGTCGTCGGGAAGTCGAGGTACTTCTGGTTCACGTACTCGATCTTGGTCAGCACGTTCGGGGTGAGGAACCATCCACCGCCGACCTGTGACCGATTGACCGTCACATCAGGCGTGCCTACGGTGAGCTGTCCCTTCACCGTGTTGTAGCGCGCTGCGACAAACAGCCGTTGATCGGGAAGGAAGCGGTACACTACCTCTCCCACATTCTGCTTCCACGTACGGTTGGCGAGTTCACCGGCCGCGCGGCCTTTCGCGCGTTCGACGTTCCCAAAGAACTCGAGTCCGTGGAACTGGATGAACGGGTTCACGACGTATGAGTGAATGCTGTTGCTGAGACTCGGCTGGATCGCGCCGGACCAGGCTTGCGCGGACTCGGTCGAGCTGGTGTTCTGCAGCACGTCGTAGTACCGCGATCCAGCTCTGTCGCCGCTGAACAGTGTGTTGCTCACGGAGCTCGCGGTCGCGTATTCCGAGCCCGTGAGACGGAAGCGGAAGTCATCGCTGAATTTCTTGTCGTAGCCGATCTTGGTCAGATAGCTCGGGGACCGTCTCTGGGGATTCGTGATCATCCCACGGCTCTCGCCGCCCGTGACGCCTGCCATCGCTAGGAAACCATTTGCGCGAACGTAGACTTCACCGCCGACTTCGGTCGTGAAGGCATCCATTATATAGTTGCCGACGAGTGCATTACGGATCGAGTTGCCGTTGTCAGTGCGACGGAAGTGCGCATCGCCGTAGTTGATCTCGAAGTGTCCGGCGCGAATCGTCACGTACTTCATGATGTCGTTGAGCGGTTTCCAGTCGATCGGCGAAGCATCGACGAGCAGATAGCCGTCTTTCACCCACGTCTCGTTGTGATGGCGAGCGGACGAGTAGGTGGTCATCGCGACGCGGATTCCGCGTGCGAGCTGGCCGTTCATGT
>Ga0137377_10004795_pt1 | contig 10706 bp, 6 predicted proteins | sample SagtaG_22_FD_104815 | JGI IMG/M metagenome (GOLD analysis project Ga0137377, IMG submission 104815) | Vadose zone soil microbial communities from Sagehorn Ranch, Mendocino, California, USA - Sage2_L_40_16 metaG | ecosystem: Environmental > Terrestrial > Soil > Vadose zone | place: USA... | reverse complement strand
GGTCTCGAGGTCGTGGGGGTTGCCCTTACTGACGAGCTTCCTGGGGTCGACCCACGGGGCTTGCTTTTCGCGCTCTGCCTGCCTGCGCGCCATTGCGCCGCGCCGTTCGCGCCGCTCGCGGAGCCGCTTGCGAAGAATCCGTTCGATGGTCTCGGTCTCGGCTGGTTCCGAGACCGCGAACTTCAACCAGGCACGGCGGTCAGAGAGGGTGGCGATCGTCATGGACGGCCCTCCTTCTTGGCGGCGGCCGCTACTCGTCGCCGCCTCTTGCGAAGCTCCATCGGCCCTCGCGCGTACTGCCCGAGATATTTGCCCTCCTTAGTGAGGAGCCCTTTGTGCCTTAACCACTGCAATGCGGCCTCAACCGGGATCAAGCGGCGCTCGTTGATGGGTAAGCCCTCGTCGATCAGCCTATCAATCGTTCTTATGTCGGCACCGAGTCTTTTCGCGAAGTTCGATCGGTTATCGAATCCTGGCGTCGATCGCACGTTCGGACGGATGTATTCACCATCCGCGGTAACGAGCCCTTCGCGTTTTAGCCATTGCATAGCCGCGTCGATCGGGATCAAGCGGTGCTCGTTGATCGGCAATCCTTTTTTAATCAAGTTGCGGAGTGTTTCTTTGGTGACACCGATTCTCTTCGCAAAGCTGTTTTGGTTATCGAATCCCGGCATCGATTGCGGCATCTGCTTTATATACATGCCATCTTTGTCGAGGAGTCCTTCGCGTCTTAACCACGCCAATCCGTCTTCAATGTAAATCTCGCCGTTTGCTGCTTTCGGAAGACCGCGCTTGGTCAAGGCATGTATCACCCCCTGACTTATTCCGACCCTCTTCGCAAACGCGCGTTGAGTCTCATACTTGGCCCTCAGCCGCTCAACGCGAGCCAATCCTTCCTTGATCTTGATGAGGCGTCGCGGCCCATATGTAGCCAAATCTTTCTGTTTGATATATCTCGCGATCACGTGCCGACTAAGCTTGCAGCGGCGCGCAAAACGCGCTTGATTCTCATACTCCACACCCTGCGTGATCTCCCGTAACTCGCCGTAAACCTCCTCAACGGTTCTATCCTTGATCTGATAGACGTAGCCGCACTCCGGGCACTTCACGGACCACTTATGGACAGCGGAGCATTGGGGGCAGCGGCGTATTTCCAACCCCCTGGGGTAAGAAGAACTTTGGGCGATACCGCTTCGCAGTCCATCCAGGCTCCACTCACCGTCGTTATCAGGAAACGGATGGTCAGCAATTAGGCCGGCATGATCGAGGATAGTTGTGTACCGCTTCCCTTTGGCGATGCGCAGGCATCGCCCGATCATCTGGCGGTACAGCCCAAAGGACTTGGTCGGTCGCAGCAGCAAGACAGCATCGATCGCCGGCAGGTCAAAGCCCTCGGTGAAAACCTCCCGATTCGTGAGCACGCGAATTTTGCCGGAGGCCAGGTCAGCGACAGCCTTGTCGCGTTTTGTTTGCGAAGTTTTCCAGTCTACGCATTTCGCCGGAATGCCCGCCTTCCTGAAACGCGCCGCCAATTCACGGGCGGCTCCTACCGATACGCAAAACGCAAGTGCCCGCGCATTTGGTGCCAGCTTTTCCTTGAAGTGATCTACGACATCTCCAACTATGGTGTTCATTGCCTTTTCGAGATCGCGGGGATCATATTCTTTCTCCCTCACGCGAACGCCGCGCATGTCGGGAATCTCCGGCGCGAAGTACTTGAATTTCGAGAGGTAGCCCTGGTCGATCAAGGCCGAAGTGCCGGGCCCGACGATCATATGCTCGAACCAGTCGCCGAGCCCGCGACCGTCCAAGCGCAGCGGCGTGGCCGATAAACCCAAAAGTTTTGTATCGGGAAAACGGCTGATCAGCTCCGCCCACGATGCCGCCGGGAGGTGATGGCACTCGTCGAGCACGATCAAATCCGGAGGGGGATATCGCTTGAAACGATGGCGAAGCGCGCCGATCGAGCAAACTTGAATCTTCACAGCCGGGTCTTCCGGATGCGGAGGCGCCACTATGCCGTGGCAATGGAATCCGGCTCCCTTTAACGCCTTCGACGTCTGGCCTATCAGCTCATGGCGATGAACAACGAACCAGCTGACGCCGTCTCCAAGCCTGCGCGCGATCTCGATGGCCATCTCAGTCTTGCCAGCGCCTGTCGGAGACTGCAGAAGGACGGACCGATGCGCGCGAAACGCTTCCACGGTTTCGTCGATCAACTCCAGTTGATACGGCCTGAGGAGAGTGCCGGTGGCTCTTTTGATGGAATTATCCGTGATGTCATGCATGTTCACGCGCTCCTTCTTGTTGAAGGCACGCACGAGCCCTTGATGCTGACGGGTATCTCGGCTAAATGAGGCGCATCTGCCCGCAAAGCATGATATGCCTCAAGCGCCGGATCCCTCCCTCATCAGGGGTCCGTGCGCTGGGGTTATTCCGCGGGCTCTTGCTGGAGGTGCTGCTCGGCCGGCGAGGTGGTGGTCGGCGCCGGCGCATCTTTGCCGCCTTCTCCAAGGTGTCCCGCCGCGGGCCTACTACCCGGCGCGGCGATGGTGGCGGCGCCGGCCTTGCGCTGCCGAGCTACTACGCTAGCGGCCGTTGCGGCCCTAGTATCGCGCCCGGTGTTGCGCCTTGCGATGGGTGCATTTGCGTTCGGCACCGATTCACCAGAAGCGCCACCCGCCTCCATCCATGCGATGTCGTCGCGGACACGAACGCCAAGCTGGCCTGCTGAGATGTTGATGAGTCTCGGCCCAAGGCCAGCCTTACGCATCCGGCGTTCAGTAGAGGCGGAGATGCGGCGCAGCGTGCGCCATTCGGCGAGCGTCATCACGCGGTCGAGCGGGTCGATGGCGAAGGTGGTCCCGATGAGCATGGCCGCGAAGGGCGCGCTCAACATGGCGTGGCTAACGCCCGGGTCGACGACGACCAGGGCTAGAACAAGACAAATTGCGAAAGCAATGAAGCTCGTGGCGCGCATATGCGGCTCCCATCGACGATCTTGCGATCGCCGTTCAAGCAGTCGTCGGGGTAACTGCTGATAGGGAGCCCTATCGGCGTCTCTTCTCGGGCTCGGGGCGCGACCCAGTGTATGGACCACCGGGATTCTAAGTCTGGACACCGATCTCTTTTAATCAACGTGCGCGCCAGCGCGCATCCCGAGCGCGCCGGTAATTATGCTGTGTTCTTCATCCACGAAAGTCAACATGAGCGGCATCGACGCTCCCCGGCGTGCGGAGAAGGTTTTCCACAAGAGAATTATCACGAAGCGTCAACAAGGCCCCCCGCGGTGCAAATCGGGTGTGGACGTACCCCATGTTTCCCAGGCGCTTCCCAAAGCCGTTATTGGGAAACAGCGGATTGCGAAAACATGCTATTTTATTGGCTTTCCGAGCGGTGCAAGGTCGCCGCTAATCCTATCCGGAGAACAGGAGCTGATGCTCCCCGCGAGCCGGCCGGGGAGCGCGAGTCAATCAAAGTATCCGTGGTCACTTGGGGTGCGTTCCGGTGAGGTTAATCCACCCCTTTGGCCGTCACCCGCGGGCTTGACCCGCGGGTCCATCGTCTGTGGTGATGGGTTGCCGGGTCAAGCCCGGCAATGACGTTGGAGGTGTCGGCGGACCGCGCCCTACGCCGCGGGGAATTTGCAGGCCGGCGGGAACAGCGTCTTCTCCTTCTCGACCGTCTCCACGATCCGGTGCTTGCCGCCCTTGATCTCGAAGATGAACTCGCGCACGAACGCTTGGTGGTCCTCCTTGCGGAGCACCTTGTCGCCCTGCGGGAAGTCGTCGCCTTCCTTCATCTCCAGACCTTCGAGCGCCTCGATGAGCTTCATGGTGTCCTCGCGGCCTCGGAAGCCCGACTTCTCCATGCCGAGCTTCAAGGCGTTCATCGACTCATAGTTCGACTGCACGTAGCGGTCGGGCAACGGACCGGTAGGATCGATTCTCTTGAGGCGAACCATCGCCTCTTCCAGGAACTTCTTGTGCGCCGGCGTGTTGAGCGGGCCTTCGAGAATCGGCAGGTAGCGATTGATGCCGATAAAGCCCTCGATCTTGTTGCCAAGAGCCGGCAGGTTGGTGGATTCCGCAATGGCGCCGTCTCCGGCCCACTTGTACTTCCGGGTCAGACCGAGATCGTAGGTTTGATTGCCCACGGTGACCCCATCCGTCGCGAAGATGGCGAGGAGCCCATCAAAGTTTCCGCTGATCTTAGACAGGAAGGGCGTCATGTCTGCGGTGCCCAGCGGAACGCCGGTCGTACCGACGACCTCGCCGCCCGCTTTCCTGAGTTGCTCCACATAGGCATCCCGCGTCGACTGGCCCCACGAGTAGTCAGCGAAGGCAATGTGCCATTTCTTGCCCATCTTGCTGATGAGATAGGGGGCGAATGCCACGGCCTGTGCCGGCGCATAGTCGAACGGCCGGAAGCTGTAGCGATTGCATTTGCTTCCGGTCAGCGTGGTGTCGAGGCACACGCTGATGATGTTGACGATCTTTGCCTCTTCCCAGACCGGCATGCAGGCGAGGCATATGTTGGAGAGGAAGCCGCCGACTTGCGCGTCGATCTTGTCCTCGACCACGAGCTTTTCAGCCTTGCGGCGGCCGACGTCGGGCTTGGACTCATCGTCGGCGACCACGAGCTCGACCGGCCGACCGTTGACGCCGCCGGATTTATTGATGCGGTCTGCCGCCATTTGCACGCCGACCAGCGCGGTCTTGCCGCCCACGGCCCCCGGGCCAGAAAGCGGCTGTATGGTGCCGATCTTGTACGGCTTGGCCTGGCCGAAAGCGGCGCGCCACGGCGCCGGCACCAATATCGTTGCGCCCAGCACGCCGGCGCCCCATCCGACGACACGGCGACGGGTCACCTTGCCGGCGTACCAGAACGTGTGTGAACTATCATGGTCATTCAAATCATTAGCCATTGTGAGTTCCTCCCGCTGGATTTCCTGCCCTCAGATTGGAAGCATTTTCCGTGCCTGTCACGCCGATGTGGCGTCGCACCCCACCCGGCAAGCCGGCAACGCTTACAAATTATCGTCCAACCCGGAGCAAAGCGCCATCCTGCTCGTCCAAACGGCTTTGGCTGGCCGAGACCGCTTAGTTGTGCCGATCCAAGGATGATGTAGGGGCGACCCTTGTGGTCGCCCTGCTCCCCGGTGGACGATGAGAACCCCGAGAAGGTCCCGGCATGACGCGCTTTACCATCCGGTCAGGGGCACGCGAACGGGGCGACCACAAGGGTCGCCCCGACAGTGCTAAGCCCAATGCCGGTCGTCAATCTGCGATCGAGAATGCGTACAGCTTGTTGTTGGGCGTGCCGAGCCCGAAACGGCGGAAGCCCGAGCCCCAGTAGATGGAGTTTCCGACGATGGCCGGGCCCGCAATGACCGTACTCCCCGCAACGAATGACCAGAGAGTCTTTCCGGTCTTTGCGTCCAGGGCGAACATCGTTGGAGCCGCGGGATTGGGGTCCATCGAACCAACGTACACCACCCCGTTGGCAACGCTTGCAGGCCCGAGCCCCATGCAGCCCTGAGCGGTGTTGGGGATAAACGGCGAGCATGCTCCCGGCGTTGCGGTCTGCCACAAGAAGCTGCCGGTTGCAGGATCGAGTGCGGCCCATGAGCCGCCGTTTACAGAGGTGCCGGAAGGCTGCAACTGATAGGGAATGCCGTACAGATTGGAGATCGGCACGTAAATGCGCTTGCCGTCGGTGGCTGTACCCCACTCAATGCCGCCAAGCGCAGAGCCGGGTCCGACCTGGGTATTCCAAATAACGCTGCCGTTATCCGGATTGAGCGCCCAATAGATGCCGCTCTTCTCGCCGATTCCCAAGATGTCGCGTCCGCCGACCGATAACAGATTGGGGCCGTTGCCGCCAAAATCGTAATCCGGTCCGGCCGGCACCGGGCAGTTCGGCCCGGGGCCAGGTCCGATTGAGAAGGTCGGCGGAGTGATGGTTTCAATGCAACTCACGTTCCATGCGTCGTAGTACAGGGCCCGCTTGGCCCATTTGATCTTTCCGGTGTCCAGATCGAGCGCCACGACCGAATCAAAATAATCCGTCGGATCGGTACAATTCGGATTGTTGTTGTCGGCCGCGAAGCAGGTCTCGACCGTAATCGGCACCGAATAGTTATTGCCGGTGCCGACATAAAGCGAATTGCGCTTCGCATCGACGACGGGCGTCGAGTCCCAAACGCCGCCGCCACTGTAGCCACCGACGATGCCGCCATTATCTGGCACCATGTAGGTCTTCCAACGAATCTTGCCGGTATTCACGTCGAGGGCGACGACGCTGCCGCGCGAAACGCAGCACGGAGTCCCGAGCACCGCCGCACTCGCCTCCTCGGCCGACGCGATCCCCACATAAACGACGCCGTTGTTGATGACCGGCGAACTGGTGACTATTGCGGTGGGAAATGTTTCGACCTGGGTCATCCATTTCAACGCACCGGTTTTGGCGTCGACCGCCATGACCTTCGCACCGCCGCCGCCGAGGTACTGGCTGCCGTTCCAAAATGCATTGCTGCCGGCCTGATTGCCCAGGATCACCATCCCGCCGTAGACTGCCGGATCGTTGCGTGCGTAGTCGCCGCCCACTCCTGTCCAATCGGCAAGCTGGTGGCTCCACACCAGCGCTCCGCTCTTCGCATTGACAGCGTAAAAATTGCCCGCGAAATCCGGAAAATAAACGATCCCGTTGGCGACCGCCGGAGTGGCCGAAACATCGCCACCGGTGGTGAACACCCACTTGGTTTTCAACTTCGCAACGTTCTGGGCGCTGATGGGGGTGTCGCCTTGATTGCGCCAATTGCTCAGATTCTGGCCGCCCATAGTCCAATCGTCGGCCAATCCAATCGGCGCTGACATTAACAGCAGTCCGCCAGCAGCAGCGCCGCGGAAGGCCTTTCCTAAACTGGCCGAAACCGGCAATATCGATCGAAATCGCAACATAATGCCTCCTCGATTTTCCCGTAAAACGGGCAATGGCTTTCCGCATGCCCTCTTGCAACAGGGTGGTCACTCATCGTTGGGCTGAGTACGCGAATACCCTGCACAACGGATTCGTTTCATTTCCTCAGCGTATTGGCATCCGCCGTTTGGGGGAGGGCCGACGAACAAATCGTAAAACCACTTAAAAGTGTGTTCTGGCCGGCAGCGCATCTGCAATGTTAATAGGATGCGCAATGTTAATCGGGCATGTACAATGTTACTTTAGCGCTTTCAGACTTGATGAATTCCGCAAGACCAAAAGCTTGAGTGTCGAATGACTGCCGATTCATTGTCGCCACAAGAAATTTCGAAGCTCATCGGGTCGATCTACGACTGTGCGCTCGATCCTTCCCGTTGGGAACTAACGCTCGACGAGATCAGAGACGCGTTCCACGGTCTGACCGCGGTGCTGCATCTCAATGATCTGCATGACGGCCATTTGCTGATACACCGGACGGTCGGAATGGAGCCGTACGCACTGGACCTGATCGCCAAGCATGCGCCGGAAATCAATGCGCGATTCAAATACGATCTCGCCACGTGGCCTTCGCTCGGCGAGCCGCATTTGATTTCCCGGCACCTTCCCCCGGCCTACGTCGAGAATTCTCCCTACATCCAAGAGTGCCTGAAACCGCATGGCATCTGCGATGTCATGACTTACTTCCTGTTGCATACGTCGACGCGCCTTGCGGGTCTTGCCCTTGGCCGGCACGAGCGGCGCGGCGTCTTCACGGAGCGCGACCTCGAAGTTGGCGCACTGCTGCTGCCTCATGTGCGCCGCGCGGTCACGATCAGCAATGCTCTCGATGTCAACGCAATCAAGCACGTCCGGATGGCCCAGTTGCTTGACGGGCTGAGGTGCGCCGTGTTGCTGACTGACGAGCGCGGCGCCATCCTTTACGCCAATCGCTCGGCCGAACTCATGCTGCGCGATGGCGACCTCATCCAAAGCGTCTGCGGCCTTCTGCGGCCGACGACTCCATTGGCGGCCGCGGAGTTGCGGGCAGCCATTCGACTTGCGGCGCGCGACGAGGCCGCGATCGGAAAGACCGGACTTGCTATCTGTCTCACGGAACCCGACGCGGCGCCAGTCTTTGCGCACGTCCTGCCCATGACGGGCGGAGAATTTCGCACGCGTTTGCAGCCCAAGGCCGTCGCTGCCGTGTTCGTCGGTGCGCCACCGAACGAGCAGGATGGCGCGGACACCATAGCTGCCGCCTTCGGCCTTACGCCGGCCGAAACCCGGGTGCTGGCCAGTCTCGTCGCCGGGCGAACGCTGGCGGAGACCGCCAGGACCCTCCGCATTGCAGTTGCGACGGCGAAAACGCACCTCGAACACATCTTCTTGAAGACCGGCGTCACACGCCAGGCCGACCTGATGCGTCTGACTACCGGACTGATCTCCCCGACGAGACCAAGCACGTTCCAGTATCGCAGAAACGGCGACCCGGCGCGGCGGCCCTAGAACAAGTTAGCTACCCATACAACCTCGCTACGATCGGCATCCGGGCCGCGCGCAGCGCCGGAAACAGGCCGCCGATGAGGCCGACCAGGAGGGCGAGCATCACGCCTTCCCCGATGAGACCCGGGCTCAGCTTGAAGCTGAACACCACCTGGGTGAAATTGCCGCCGAGCGTCGAGGCGCTGAGACCATCGAAGATGGCGTAGGTCAAGGCTGCTCCGATGGCGCCGCCGACAGCGGCAAGCAGCAGCGACTCGATCAAGGTGCCGACGAACGCGGAAAAGCCGCCAAAGCCGATCGCGCGCAACGTGGCAATCTCGGTCGCGCGGGCGGCGACCGACGAATACATGGTGTTGAGCGCGCCGGCCAGAGCGCCGAACGCCATGGCGATGGCGAGCGGCCACCCCAGCTTCTGGATGAGATCCGTCGTTTGCGACGACTGATCGGCGAAATAGGCGGCTTCCGATTTCACGTCGAGCTTCATGCGTGGGTCGTTGTCGTTGTAACCCTTCAATTCATCGATGGCGGCTGGACCAGCGAGCCGCGCCCGCACGGTCTGGACGACATTGTTGCGGTTGAACAGGCTTTGCACCACCGGCAGGTCGGCCCAGATTTCCGACTCGAACACGCTGCCGTCGGCATCGAAAATACCTACCACGGTCCATCGCGTGGTGCCGAACGCGACGGTGCTGCCGAGATCGAAGCCGTCGAATTCCCGCACCAGCCCCTTGCCGACGACGATCTCGTTGGCGCCGCGATTGAACATGCGGCCGGCCGTGACGACGATCCCCTTGCGCAGCGCAAAGCCCTGCTCGCCGATACCGCGCAGCGGCAGGTTGGCCTTGGTCTTGGTGGTATGCTTGACGCCGTCGACCACGAGATAGAGCTCAGGCGAGACCAACGGCTTGCCGTCGCCGCCGCGCGCAACGCCGGGTCCGTCCTCGACGAGGCGCACCTGCTCGCGTGTCACCGTGCTGTTGATCTCGGACTGCGATCCAGCGCGCAGCACGATGCCGATATCTTCGGAACCCGAGCCCGCAATGGTGCGCTTAAATCCGTTCGCCATGGCGAGGAAAGCGAGCAGCACCATGACGACGAGGGCGACGGCGACCACGGTCGACAATGACAGCAATATCCGCCGAGGAATGCTCTTGAGGTTGATGGTGGTGACCGCAACGATCTGGAGCAGGAGGGAGTGCATGTGTTCGCTTCCGCTTAACACGGGCGCCGCGTAGGGTGGGCAAAGGCGGCCGAGGCGTTGCCGTGTTGACAAGAATTTGCATCCGCCTTTGCCCACGCGGTCCGCCGATGCAATTGAGCACGCGAAGCCGGACGGCGTGGGCAAAGGCGTGAGAGGCCGCGCGAATCACCTGGGTCGTGCGACGCGCCTTTGCCCACCCTACGAAGCCGAGGGTGCATCATCCTCTCCCAACCGCGGTCGCGATCTTGAGGCGCATGGCGTTGAGCGCTGGGATGATGCCGGTGACGAGGCCCAGCGCGAGCATCAGAATGACGGCTTCCGCCGCGATGTCGCCCGTGAGCGCAAAGCCAGGCAGCAGGTTGGAGACGCCGGGGCGCAGCCAGACCGTCGCGAGCGCAGCGAGCGCAAGTCCCGGAAGCCCGCCGAGGAGGGCTAGCAGGACGGACTCGCCAAGCACGAGGCGCAGAATGCGGCCGCCGGTGAAACCCAGCGTCTTGAGCACCCCAATCTCGCGCGTGCGCTCGCGAATGGTCAGCGCCATCGTGTTGCCGACGATCATCAGAATGGTGACGAAGGCAGCGCCGACCACGAGAATGACGATCAGCGCAATGTTACCGAACTGGGCCGCGAACGCCTTGTTGAAGGCCTTCTCGGTGTCGGTCGCGGTTTCGGCAGTGGAGTTGACGAACATGGCGTCGATCGCTTTGGCGATGCGGTCGTTGTCAGCAGGATTTACGGTCTGCAACACCAGCCAGCCGGTCGTGTCCTTGCCGAACGAACGGGTTTCGTCGAAATAATCATATTGGAAGAACATCAGATTGGTGTCGTTCTGCTGAGTCTTGCCGGTGAAGATGCCGACGATGTCGAAATCCCAGGTATGGGAGCCGTTGCGCTGAGAAAAGATGTTGCTCGCGACCGGCACGCGGTCGCCGACTTTCCATCCCCATTTACGCGCCATGGCGTCGCCAACGACGGCGCCGGTGCGGGTGCGGATGAAGGCTTGTCGTGCGTCTGGCGGAAAATCGAAGTCGCGCGCGTAAAT
>Ga0137377_10004793_pt1 | contig 10709 bp, 9 predicted proteins | sample SagtaG_22_FD_104815 | JGI IMG/M metagenome (GOLD analysis project Ga0137377, IMG submission 104815) | Vadose zone soil microbial communities from Sagehorn Ranch, Mendocino, California, USA - Sage2_L_40_16 metaG | ecosystem: Environmental > Terrestrial > Soil > Vadose zone | place: USA... | reverse complement strand
GCGCAATGTGGGCATAGCGCTTGCCCTTTCCGCTTCTCGGACGATCGCTGCGCCCGCACGCTGCCACCGAGTTGCGCCCAAGTCCATCTGAGGTCGATGGCTGTGCCGCCCATGCCACCACTGACATCAGGCATGCCCCGCAAGAGTAGTGTGCAGCACAGCAGCAACATCAGGTGCCGAATGTCGGCGACGGGTCAAGAAGCGAATAACTCAACTTGAGCATATCACTTCCGCTCTACCTTCATTAGCGGACATAAAGCGGACCTGCTGCAACGGCCGAGTCGTCAGCCAGGACCTTCAAAGTCACTGACCCGGCAGACCATCTACCGCATCCAGGGCGATCCGGTTGGCTGTTAGCGGGCTCGGGTCAATGAAGGTGCGACCGGATTACGTAACGTCGGCCTGTCCTTGGACCATTCGATCTCTACCACGACAAAGCGCGAGCACACGTCGTTTCAAAGTACGCCGAATGATGGACACTTGAGACGAATGGTCAGCCCGATCCCGGATGCCTTATGGTGCTCGGCCGACCAGCACTTGCAGCCGTTGCGCCGCCTCTGCCGAGCCGTACTCCTTAGCCTTCTCGTACCAACTACGCGCCTCGGTAACATCCGGCTCGACGCCTTGGACGCCGAGGGCGCGCAGCACATTCGGGTCGTACATCCCACCCAGCGCAAGCGCGGCTTGCGCGCTGTGTGCCTCTGCCGCGCGCCGCAGAACCAAGCGCGCGGCGGCAATGTCGCGGGCCTCTGCCAGTTTCCGAGCGCGCTGGAGAAGCGCTGCCACCGCGTCCGAATCCGGCTCGACAGTAGTTACGGTGGGCGCCGTCACGGCAGCATCATTCCCTTGCGGCAGCGGCGGCGAGCCTACGGCTCGATTTTCGGCTGCTCGGCAATTCCGAACAAAACTGTTCCATTTCCAGATGATGCGATTCTTGCGGACGACCTCGTCGACGCATTTAGCTCCAAAACGCTCGTCCCCGGAGGAATCGCATTGCTGGTAGTCTATATAACTGTACGAAGTGTAATCGGAACTACACTTTGCGGGCACTTTATCCATTAATGCTTGGAGTTGATCAACATTTTGGGCGCGGCCCACCGTCGATAGAAGCGGCAACGCGAGGACGATTAGGAACGCGTGAACGCTTCGCATCAAGACCTCTGCGGCGCTCGGCCCGATCTTCGCGTGCGGGTTATGCCAAGCTCAGCTCACTTTCTTTGGCAATCCGTTCGTGCGCTTCACTTGAATGCTTGATCCTATATTCAAATTGCCCGTCATCGCCCTGCGGAAGTCGCGCGGTTATCTCGTATGCGCCGCGCGGAGCATCTTGACCGCGTGAGGCTGGCCGATAACTCACACTTTGGCCAACACGGAACCTGTGATTCGGCATCGTGGCCCCACGTTCGGAGCCCGCGCCAGTGGCCGCCGCCGCGTTTGGGCCCGCAGCGCGGCACCGCATGATGCCAAGGCGGCCCGGTCGGGTTGATGCACCGGCTCGGCCGCCAGCGGCTTCACGGGGTGCTGCCGGCGTTGCGCGGTAAGGTCGCGATCATCCCCGAGCCAGCGCGCCCGGAGCTAGGCGAGGATATCATTGGCCGAACACCCCGCAAGCACCTAAATAGGACAGTCTCCCTGCCATTCTTAACAAGCCGGCCATGCACTCTTAATCCGGTCAAACGAGGCACTTCAAATGAGCCGTTCCCGCCGAGCCGTCTTCGTTTGCTGCGATGGATTGGGGAGGAATTGGGTGACACGAGCGCTGACCCCCCTCCTTCACGAGATCGCGAGCCGAAGCCTTTGGTGCGCTGACCACCGGGCGATATTCCCGTCCGCTACCCGCGCTTCCGCCGCATCCGTCGCAACTGGTTGCTATCCGGGTCGTCATGGCCTCCACGGCAATCGCATGGGGCTAATCCAAGACGGCAGGATTACCGTGTGCGATGTCGGTAATCCCGTGTTCCGAACTCAGATGCGTGCCGCCACGGGCGGTACATTGCGCGTGCCCACGCTCGCCGAGCGCGTCGCTGCCTCAGGCGGCTTTGTCACTTTCTCCAATGTTTCTCCCGGTGCCGCCTATTTTCTCGATCCCGAGAATTTCGGATTTGTCTATCACCGCACCGGCTCCTACGCGCCGGGCGGCGGCCTAATCGAAGGCCGGGACGCGCTCAACGTCAGTCATGACCTCGCCGGCGATTGGGCCATGACAGAGCGGTTTTGCTCGGAGGTTCTCTGCGACCGGAAGCCGAGTGTTTCGATACTATGGCTTGCCAACCCGGACCATACACTCCATGGCGCGCCGCTGGGCTCTCCCGAACATCACGATGCGCTTCGGGCGACCGAGCGATGCGTCTGCGCGGTGATTGAGACCGTCGAACGCTTACGGTCGACCGGAGACACGATTTTACTCCTGCTCGGCTCGGATCACGGTCAGGAAACGATCGGTGATTACGTCGCAATTGAGAAGTGGTTCGAATCTCGTGGTCTCGGCGCTGAACTCGTGAACGGTCAGATCGCCGTCGCAACTCAAGGCACCGCCGCTCTCCTCTACGCAACGAAAGAAGGCCGCACCGCGCTGCTCGATGTGCTCGAAGCCATGCGAGCAGAGCCTTGGGCGGGCGAGGTCGTCGTGGAGGACGGGCTCGTCGAGTTGGGTCACGCAACATCAGGCGGAGTGGTCGCAGCCGTCAACATGGGGCGGCGAGACGATGAGAACATCTATGGCGTCCCTGGCGTTCGTTGGGTTGCGGCCGACCCGAACAATTCAAAGCCAGTGGGATGCGGCCAGCATGGTGGCTGGGGACCGGATGAGACCCAACCTTTCCTGCTGCTCAATGGAACGGATGTCGGTCCTGGCGTCCTCAGCCGCACAAGCAGCCTCGTCGACATCGCACCGACGATCCTTGCCTTTCTTGGCGCCTCGATCGGAGGACTCGACGGTGGGCCGCTGGCCGCCTTCGAGCAAGACTTGCGTGCGAACTGATCGTATCGCGGGCCGCCTTAGTTAACGGCCTTATCTACTAAAGGAGGCCATTGCCTGATGTCCGCTTTGCCCCCGAAAGCGGCCAAGTTGCAGAGCTCTCAGAAGGTCCGAGTTGTGCCAAACTGCGAAATGCTCGCAGCGAGCATTTATTGTCCGAAATCGCCCCGATGGCGGACCTGCAGCGGACGTGCCGGTAGGTCCGGGTAGTGCCGGAATCGGACGTAGTCGACTGCAGCCGCTGACGTCCTCATGTCCTCCAGGTCCTGGATGTACACTGGGTTGTCCTGAAGCTTGCGTAGGTATCGTCCTTTCGTGTCAACTAGGCTCTTTCGTTTGGGCTCCCGCGCGACGCCGCGCCCGCGCCTTGACATGATTGCGTTGAGCGACCCCGTCGAGCCGCGCCGCAACCTCGTGGCGCGCGCGCGGCAAACATCGGTCTTGATGATGAACAGAGGTATCAGAACGTCAATTGTAGGTGTGGGAGCCTGGGGTAAGAACGTCGCTCGGGAACTCAGTGCAGTCAGCGACCTGGCTGGCTACGTCTCTGCGCGACCCGACCGGCTTGGCTGGCTGCCTCGTTTGAGTATCGATGAGATTCTAAGCGATCCCACGATTAAAGCAGTGGCAGTGGTGACGCCGATTGCACTGCTGTCGCAGTTCGCTCGGCTTGCGCTTAACGCAGAGAAGCATGTTTTTGTGGAGAAGCCTCTTGCCAGGACCGCGGCAGAAGCTCAGGTGCTCGCCGAGGCGGCTCAAATGCGCCACCTCATCCTCGCAACGGGCTATCAATTCGTTTACCATCCCGTTTACACAGAGCTCAAGCGCCGCTTGGATCGAGAGTCTGTTCGACGGGTAACGCTTGAGTGGCGAAAATTCGGCACATTTGTCGATACGATCGAACATGTGCTTCTTACCCACCATCTGGCGATAGCCTTGGACCTGCTCGGAGAACCACTGAGTGGAACCATACGCCGGAATGCGGCTATCAAGACGGCTTGTGACAAGGTTGAGACGACCCTGTTGTATCGAAACTGCGAAGTTCGTTCATTGATTGACCGCCACGCAAATGAAAGATCACACATCATTCAAGTGGAATTGCTGAATGGGTCGTCCTTCATATGGGACGGCAATCATCTTCTGCTGCGACGGGCAACGGGAGGTGTCGTCGAGACGCTCTATGAGGCTCAGGGTACTTCTCTCGCCGTGGAGCTATCGAGCTTTATCGGCGCCATCTCGGGCAACCGGATGTTGCTATCCACCGCGGGAAACTTCGGCGCGCGAGTCCTGTCTATTTACGAAATGCTGGCCGCCATCAAATGAGTTCACAGGCAATTCGGGCAGCTTCAACGCAGGTGGAAATTTTTCCGGAGAATATCTTTATGATAGTTGTGCCGACTCTCTCGACCAAGGTGGGCCGCTCATCGGTCGCATCGCGATAAGGGAGGACGGCTCGTATTGTATACATCGAGCCTGCGTGTGCAGCCAGCCTTAGAGCTGGAATAAAGGCGCTGCCGGATTTGATGAAATCTTCCATACGTGTCAAAGGCGGATCTTTGATGATACCCTTGTTGAGGTACGGTTGAATACCTGCCGGAATGTCGGGTCTCAGTCCGATATTCGAGTGATGGATCGCATGTTCGACGTGACCGAGTACATACCTCCCAGTACGACCCATCGGGCCGACGCTCATGAACGGCCCATCGATAATAACAATATCCGTATTACCAAAAGAACGCGGCAGGGTGACGACCGGCTTCTCACAGACTTCATACTGGTATTCTTCCTCGGCGATCCCCAAATCGGCAAGAAGTTCATTGTTGCTGCTGTAGGACGCCAGTATGATCTTATCAAAATTCTTCGCCATGCGTCCCTCAAATCTTGCCCCTAAATGCACAAACACGCCACTCTGCCGGAGTTTTGCGTTCACTAGAAGGAAGATGGCGTCAAAATCAAAACTCGCTTCGGTAACTTCAATAACATCCGCGACATCGGGGTTGATGAGTTGTGGTACCTCGACGCGCTCGTAGGGGAGTCCGTGAGCTCTGCAAAAAGAGAGAAACTCAACGAGTGACACTTTGCTGCCAATTTTGGCAACTCCATAAAAGTGCCGAACGTGCCGGATAATAGCATCGCCGTACTCCAAGTGGAATGACGCTTCCGCATGACGACACGATTCGGCTGTATCCGGACTGCGCGGATAATGGTATCCGCTGTGCAGGCGGTACTGATTGATTCTGGAAGCTGCTTGTAGAAGCTGATTTTCCTTTTCAAAAAGATGGACTTCGTGACCGCGACGCGCGGCATGGATTGCGACGGTCGAGCCAAAAATCCCCGCGCCAATTACCGCGACTCGCCTCCTCATCCGCGTCGTCCGACCGGTGCTTGTGCGCGCATGAGGAACGGGAGATTGCGGAAGTAGATACCCAGGCTCAAGGTCCGTCCAACGATGAAAACCACGCCTTTCCGATGGATCGAGTGCACCAGAAATCGTGCGCCAAACAGAGCCTGAGCAAGAAGACCAAAACCAAGCCACCAATCAAGGCTCGCGATGAAATCGTGGTAGCGATCAGGAACAAGGAAGTGCATCGGGATGGTCTCGTTGTGGTTTCGCGCCGGAGCCCATGGGAAGTAGACACCACACTATGAGGGGTCAAGCTGTTAATGGACGAGCTTGCGTTCAGGTGGGCCAAACAGCGACCCGACGAAAGTCAGGTCGAAATGGCGTGCGGCTCGCCGGCGAAATGCGGTGGAAGGTCGATCTCCTTTCCCCCTCGCAAGCCGAAGCGGGCAGCGCATATAGCCGATGTCCGAGATGGGTCAAACTGCACACGCGCCGGCAGGTCGCAGAAGTGCCGGAAGCGACAATCGGCGGCGTGCCTGGCAAAGCGACCACTCGTTGCCCGGTGGGCGCAGATGGTGAGGACGCCCGCCGATCCGTGCCGGTGGCAACGGGATTGACATTGTTCACGGATCAAGACCGAAGTTACCCTTGCTCAAGCTCCTTGGAGGGCATCGCATGAAGACGGTCCTGTGCGAACGCCTCGGCATTGATTTCCCGATCATCCAGGCTCCGATGGGCGGCGCGGTCGGCCCGCCCCTTGCGGCGGCGGTCAGCAACGCGGGCGGTCTCGGTATGCTCGTGCCGTGGCGTGCGGACATCGAGACGGTACGCCGCCAAATCCGCGAGCTGCGTGCGCTGACGTCCCGGCCGTTCGGCGTCAACCTCAACCTCGAGTTCCCACAAGAAGAACGCCTCGCCGTCTGTCTCGATGAGCGCGTCCCTGTCATCTCCTTTTTCTGGCGCGACCCGGCATCCCTGGTTGCGCGGGCAAAGGCGGGCGGCGCAATCGTGATGCATACTGTCGGTTCGGCCGCCGCGGCCAAGCAAGCCGTGAGCTGCGGCGTCGACATCGTCGTTGCCCAGGGCTGGGAAGCGGGCGGCCACGTCTGCGGAACGGTGGCGACGATGGCTCTGGTGCCGGCCGTCGTGGATGCCGTTTCCCCGGCGCCGGTGGTTGCGGCCGGCGGCATCGCGGATGGGCGCGGCCTTGCGGCGGCTTTGGCGCTGGGCGCCGCGGGCGCCTGGATTGGAACGCGCTTCCTGGTCAGTCGCGAGGCCGCCATCCACCCGCGCTATCGCGAACAGCTGCTGCATGCGACCGAGGACGATACGGTTTTCCTGGATAATCTTTTCGACGTTCGCTGGCCCGATGCGCCCCATCGCGTTCTGCGAAACAAAACGGTGCAGACCTGGGAGGCGGCCGGACGCCCACCGAGCGGAAAACGCCCGGGCGAAGGAGAGGTGATCGCAACCTCACAATCGATCGGTCCGATCGTTCGTTATCAATCCTACACGCCCGGCGCCGATGCAAACGGGGACATCGATGCCATGGCGCTGTGGGCCGGACAGGGCGTCGGCCTCGTGTCGAAGGTGCAGCCGGCCGGCGACATCGTGCGCGAGATTGTCGACGAAGCCCAAGGAATCATTCGCGCGCTGGTGCAGTGACCGCTTCGCGCTTCACTGCGTACCGCGGCCCCAGCAAGGTTTGCTGATATGCGGGACATCGTTCTGTGCGGGCGCCAGGCGCTGGACGTGTATGTTTCGACTTCTCTAAAGCCACGACCGTGATCGAGATCCGGCGGTTGTCATGAGCAATCGCGCGATCGATCCGACGGGCCCTGCAGGCGATGCTGGATGCATCAGCGCGGATTGGCGCCACCGCCAATGGCGGGCTGCGGCGCCTCACGCTCACGCCGGAGGACAAAGCGGCGCGCGACCTCTTCATGTTCCGACCCGTCCGGTTCGCCCTGCGAGCGGCCGACAACGCGACGGCATCACGCTCGCTCAGCCTCGCGTCTCCGCCGGCCCGATCCCGAGGTGATCGCGCAGGGTCGAGCCCGCATAGTCCGTGCGGTAGAGCCCGCGCCGCTGTAACTCGGGCACCACGCGGTCGACGAAATCGTCGAATGCGCCCGGGAAATAGGCCGGCATGATGATGAAGCCGTCCGCGAGCCCGCCCGTGAACCACTCTTCGAGAATATCGGCGATCCGCGAGGCCGTGCCGGTGATCACCCAGTGGCCGCGCGCCGCCGCGGTCAGGTTATAGAGGTCGCGCAGCGTCATCTTCTCGCGCCGCGCCATCTCGAGGAGCGTCGACGAGAACGACGAGCCGCCCTGGGTGTTCACCGGCAAATCCGGAACCGGCGCGTCGAGCGGATAGCCCGAGATGTCGTGTCCGATGCGCCCCGAGACGAGGGTCAGCGCATTGGTGGGCGTGAGCCAGCTTTGCAGGCGGTCGAGCTGCTCCTTCGCCTGCGCATTCGTCTCGCCGATGATCGGCATCACGCCGGGCAGGATCGAGACCGCGTCAGGCGCGCGGCCATGCTTGACCACGCGTGTCTTCAGGCCGTCATAGGCGGCCTTGGCGGCGGCCTGGTCGCCGCTGACCAGCGAGAACACGAGATCGGCGGTGCGCGCCGAAAGTTCCTGCCCCGGCACCGAGCCGCCGGCCTGGATGATGAGGGGGTCACCATGCGGGCAGCGCTCGATGTTGAGCGGCCCCTTGACCGAGAAGAAGCGCCCCTTGTGGTCGAGCGGGCGCACCTTGGCCTTGTCGATGAAGCGGCCGCTTGTCTTGTCGGCGACGAACGCGCCGGGCTGCCACGTGTTCCACAGGCCCTTGACCACGTCGACGAACTCGTTGGCGATCTCATAGCGCAGGTCATGCGCGTTGAGGTGCTGCTGGCCGAAGTTGAGCGCCGAGCGATCAACCGAGCTGGTGACGACGTTCCATGCCACGCGCCCGCCGCTGATATGCTGGAGGGTCGCGAAGGTGCGCGCGACGTTGAACGGCTCGCTGAAGCTCGTCGACACGGTCGCGCCGAGGCCGACGTGTTTGGTCACCGTGCTCAAGGCGGCGATCAGGGTGGTCGGCTCGAAGCGCGTGATGAAAGACGGGTGATCGCCCGGGTCCATGGCCAGCGAATCGGAGATGAAAAAGAGGTCGAACTTGCCGCGTTCGGCGATCTGCGCGCCGGCCGACACCGCGGACCAGCTGGAGTTGCTGACCCAGGCGCCGTCGTAGCGCCAGCCGGCCGAGTGGTTTCCGGCGCCGATCCAGAAGACGCCGAGGTGCATCTGGCGCTTTGACGGGGCCAACATGATCCGGCTCCTCCCGGCTATAATTCTAGTGCCGCTTTGAACCCGAAGTTCGCAATCGGTCTTGCGGCAATTGTAGTGCGAACTTAGGGTTCGCGGCACTAGGCCGGCCGAGGTGTCAGGCCCTCAGCCCTCGTGGCGCCTTACCCCTCTGTAACATTCCCGCTGGCAGTCCAAAATGGCGATGTATGCATTGCGACGCGATCGGCGGCAGTGCGGCTCGCCGGTGGGCGGCAATAGTCAACGAGCGGCTGATCTTAAGAGGTCCGGATCGGGTCGATACCGGACAGTTAGCGGCCGTTGGCCATGCCGACGTTCGGGGTTAGGGTTCATCGGCATTGGCGGTGCGGGTTTTGGTGGAGTTCCAGCAATGTCCGGTCATGGCATCGATGAGAACGGCAATCCAATGAAACGCGTCGTGACGAAGCAGTTTGTCAACAAGTGCATGCCGGGCGCCTAGGCACAAATGTCGGTCTTTGAGGACAAGGACGCAATCCGCGAAGTCATGGCCGCCTATTGCCACGCGCTCGATGCCTGCCGTTTCGCCGACGTCGCGAGCCTGTTTGCCGACGACGGTATATGGACTACCGATTACGGCGAGGCCAAGGGGCGCGGCGCGATCGAGCAGATGCTCCGCAGCATCGTACCCGTGAAAGGGGAAGGGCCCCAGCGCAAGCATTACATCACCAACATCATCATCAAGGTGAATGGCGACAGTGCCGACTCGATCTCGGACTACTTGGTCGTCCGCGAGTCCGGCCCGGATCTGATCCCCGTCATGGGGGGCACCTACAAGGATAAATGGGTGCGCCAGGACGGGACATGGCGCTTCAAGCGAAAAGAGCTGGTGCATGACATATCGGGAGATATGGCATTGAAGAACAGCCGGTGAAGTCATTATGTATTTGGGCGCATGGACCAGTATTGCGGTCGCAGACTTGCTTCGCGTCGCCCGAAAGTCCGCTCGGCAATTTTGCCGCGTCGGCGCGAGTTCCTTCTATCGTCGCTTTCCGGGAGCGCCGGACATGTGTGTGTTTCGACTTCTCTAAAGTCACGAACGTGATCGAGATCCGGCAGTCGTCATGAGCAATCGCGCGATCGATCCGGCGGGCCTGCAGGCGATGCTGGATGCATCGGCGCGGATCGGCGCCACCGCCAAAGGCGGGCTGCGGCGCCTCACGCTCACGCCGGAGGACAAGGCGGCGCGCGACCTGTTGGCCGGCTGGGCCCGCGATGGCGGCTACGCGCTTGCCGTCGATGCGCTCGGCAACATGTTCGTGCGCCGCAACGGGGCGGATGCCGCGGCGCCGCCGGTCCTCATCGGCAGCCACCTCGATACCCAGGCCAAGGGCGGACGGTTCGACGGCATTCTCGGCGTGGTGTCCGGCATGGAAGTGCTGCGCACGCTCGACCGCCTCGGCATCAGGACGCGCCGCGCCGTCGAGGTGGTCAACTGGACGAACGAAGAAGGCGCGCGCTTTCAGCCCTCGATGCTGTGCTCGCTGGGCTTTTCCGGGCAGCAGAGCATCGCCTGGATCTACGACCGGCGCGACAAGCAGGGTGTGCGCTTCGAGGACGCGCTCGCCGCGATCGGCTATCGCGGCACGCACCCGGTGGGCGGCCGCGCGATCGACAGCTATTTCGAGTTGCACATCGAGCAGGGACCGACGCTCGACGCCATGGGAGTTCCGCTCGGCGTGGTTACCGGGGGCTACGAGATGCGCGGCATGCGGATATCGGTGCGCGGCGAGACCTCGCATGTGGGGCCGACCCCGATGAACCTGCGCCGCAACGCGCTGGTCGGTGCCGCGCACCTCGCGGTCGCCATCGACGAGATCGGCTGGCGCTACGCACCGGAGGACGGCAAGACCACGGCGGCGCGCATCGACGTGTCGCCCAACCTGCCCGGGATCGTCTCCGACGAGGCCGAGCTCTATGTCGACTTCCGCCACCCCTCGAGCGAGCGATTAGCCGACATGGAGCACGACGTGGCGGCTGCCATCGCCGAGAGCGCGCGACGATCGCGTACCGACATTGCAATTGCCGAGCAGTGGGGATTCGGCGGGCTCG
>Ga0137377_10004787_pt1 | contig 10716 bp, 7 predicted proteins | sample SagtaG_22_FD_104815 | JGI IMG/M metagenome (GOLD analysis project Ga0137377, IMG submission 104815) | Vadose zone soil microbial communities from Sagehorn Ranch, Mendocino, California, USA - Sage2_L_40_16 metaG | ecosystem: Environmental > Terrestrial > Soil > Vadose zone | place: USA... | reverse complement strand
CGCCGCTCGGGTAGCAGCATCGGTCTTCTCTTTCTATCTGCCCGGGCAGAGGGGCTTCGTGGGCCTGCTCCGCCCGCTGTCTGAACGGGGAACAGAGTGGGTCACTGTCGCGTTTTGGCGGAAACGCGACAGTCGTGCCGGCTTCGGACTACGTTTAAACGTTTTGGGGGCAATGGGCGTCGGACCGCGAACATTTCTTCCGGAGAGCCAACCCAGGAGGAGCGGCGTTAGGATCAGGCCGTGGCGAAGCTGGTCGATGAACTTAGGCAGGTTCCGCTTTTCAGCGGGCTCAGTCAGCGACAGCTGAAGCAACTCGCGCGCGGCTTCAAGGAGCGCGAGTTCCGGCCCGGGACATCAATGGTTCGGCAAGGCGAGATGAGCGGCGTGGGCTTCTTCGTCATTACGGGCGGAGAGGCGTCAGTCAGCGTCGATGGAATGGAAGTTGCCAAGCTGGGCCCGGGCGATCATTTCGGCGAACTCGCCCTGATCAGCGAACAGGTTCGTTCCGCAACCGTAACCGCGGAAGGACCCTTGCAATGCCTCGTCATGGCGTTCTGGGACTTCCGGCGCTTCGCCAAGGAGAATCCTGACGTCACGTGGAAGCTCCTTCAGCACCTGGTCGGCCTTCTCACCGAAGAGCGGAACAGGCGCGCGCAAGCCGCCTTGCAGACCAGCTGACGCCGCGTCGCGGAGTCTGTGGCCGAGTGGATGCGCACCCGGCCGAGGTCTCTGTCGCGTTTCCAACAAAGGGCGACAGCGCATGCGCCTGCTGCTGGCGCCGCTCTACCCGAAGCCGCCCGAGATGTCCCCCACCGGGCCTATGCGGCTGTGTGCGCGGCGTTCTTCGCCGCGAGATAGCGCTTCGCATTCCAGTCGCCCCTCGCGGCGGCTTTCTGCTCGGCGATTGGGTCGGCATGTGCGAGCTTCACTGGCTTGAACGTTTGTACGACAATGCTTGACCTTGGATGCCTCGACCTCGGAGTTGAGCTCGGTCGTTCTATCGACCGCGCCCTAGCGAAAGAGCGGCACGATCCGGCGGATCCGTCGTCGCTCGGCGGGAAGGTAGAACCCGAGTGGGAGTAGGACGAGCGGATAGATGGCTATAAGCGTTACCGCGACGAGTAGCGGGACGTGTTCAAGTTTCCCGGCGACTGTGAGGGTGACAGCCACTGCAGCGAGCGTCCAGATTCGTCGCCACTGGTATGGCACGGGAAAGAGACGTTGTGCGTTCCAGGTCATGAGCAGAAACATCAGCAGGTATGCGGCGACAGTCGAGACTGCAGCGCCGATCATTCCGTAGTGTGGGATTAGCAAGATGTTGAGGCCGATGTTCAGCCCTGCGGCTGCGCCGGTGATGATCCAGTTGAAGCGTGTCCTCCGTACTCGGCCGATGCTGATTGCAATCACTGTGTAGCCGGCGTACGCCGTCGCGGCAAAGCAGAGGAGCGAGACGACTCGTGATCCAGCGTAAAAGCGCGGCGTGGTCAGCGGGTGCACGATCCATGGTGAGAGCAGGCCTAACGCCAGTGACAGCCAGCAGGCGACGAACAGAAGGTAGGTGAGCACGAAGCTATAGGTGCGCCGAGCCTCGTCGTCGTCGGAGATCGAGTGCGCGAAGGCCGGCCAAGCGGTGCGAAAGGCGGCAAGGAGGAAGACGACTGCGCTCGAGATGCGAACGCCGATCGAGTAGAGGCCTGTCTCGCCGGCTCCGGAGATCGTGTTCAGGAACAGCCGGTCGACAAGGTCGATCGCCCAGAGGGCAATCCCGGATGGGACGAGCGGCATCCCGAACCGGTTCATCTCGCGCAAGAGCGCCCGGTCGAACTGCAAGCCAAGCTGGTAGCGGCGGCGCGTGAGTAGGATCGCGTAGACGACCAGCGTGCCAATGAAGCTGCCGACAAGAACGCCGAGGGCGCCCTTGTGCCAGACGGCAACGAGCAGCACAGTCGCGGCGACGGTGACGAGTACGTTGGCCAGCGACGCAAGCGCGAATTGCATCGAACGTTCCTCGACGCGGAAAAGTGAGGTCAGCTGCTCGTAGTTCGCCTGTGCCCAGAGCCCGATGAAGGCGGCGCGGACGAGCCCGGGCGTCATCCCGTTGAGCGCATGGGCGATCGGTTCTGCCAAGACAAGGCCGACAATCAGTCCCGCCGTTGCCATCGTCATCGTGAACCAAAACGACGTTCGCACGAGCAGCACTCGATCCTCGGGCGTTTGAGCGTCAAAGTAAAAGCGGAAGAACGCGGACGTGATCCCCGCGCGCAACGCGATCACGAGTACTGCTGTAAGCGCCAGCAACGTCTCGATCGCTCCGTAATCCGCGCGCGTGAGGTAGTGCGTGTAGAGCGGCAGCAACAGGACGGCGAGAATGCGCGAGACGAGCCCGCCCAGCCCGTAGACGAGCGAATGACGCCCGAGCCGCTTCAACTCCAAGGCAAGACTCACAGCGCCTCCAACAGATCAACGAGTCGGATGCCGACCGGGTCGGATCGTTCACGAGCCCAACCTGCCTGCGAGCCAAAATCAGCGGGTGTGTGCCTTGGCGGCTCGAATTCAATCCGCTGACGTACCGGCTCCACGGGCATCTCTTTCGTCGCGTTCACGATCGGTCGAACGGACGTCGGTATGGGACCGACAGGCCGCCAGGTATGTCGAAGTTGCGCAAAGTCCGAAAGGCTTGGCTTTCAGCTCGCGTGGCCGTCTCTGACGGTAGTGCGGGCGAGAGGTTGGGCTCGTGTTGCGAGCTGGCCGTGGCCTTTCCGGACGAGGGCAAGCCCTACCCGCACGTTCCTTCCTCGTCCCTTACACTGGGGAGCGGCGGTCTCTGAGCCTAGGCGCATTGGCAGGCGTTTTGGCTTATGAAAATCCTCATCTGCTCCTTCTATTTTCCACCGACCGGAGGCGGCGGCGTCCAACGACCGCTGAAGTTCGCGCAACTGCTGCCCGATTTCGGAATCGAGACGCACGTACTCGCCCCCAGCAACGCGAAGTGGCTACACCATGAGGAGCCCCCGCCGCCGCTAGCAACCCGGTACCTAAATCGTGCACCTTTCATCGGTCCCCGTGGTCGGCTGCCGGCGGAGGAACTGTATGGCCGCCGGGGAGGCGATCGCCTGCTGCGGAAGCTCTGGTTGACGCCCAGGCGTTTCCTGCTACCGGACGAAGACGTGACCTGGCTGCTGACAGCTCTCCCGGTCGCAACACGAATCATCCATCGAGAGCGCATCGACGTCCTGCTCACGACCTCACCGCCAACCTCCGTGCACCTGATCGGAGCGCTCGCAAAGCGCCTGACCGGCGTCCCGTGGGTCGCAGACGTGCGCGACTCGATCGTCGCCAACCACGACAGACGCCTCGAGCGGCGCGCTGTGCGCGCCAAGGAACAGACCCATCGTTCGGTCGCCAGACTGGTCGCCAAACGAGCAGATGCGGTCGTTGCAGTCACCGACCAAATTGCTGCCGAGATGCGGGCGATCGAACGTTCAACCCCGGTCGAGGTCATCCCGAACGGAGCGGATTTCGACGACTTTACGGACCTTAGCTACCAGCGACGAGGGGAATTCCGAATCACCCACACTGGCAGTTTCTTCGGCCAGCGTGATCCACGACCATTCCTAACCGCGCTCGCGCGTTTGGGCCCGGAGGTGCTCGCCCGCTTCGTCGGTGATTTTCGTCGCTCCGATCTCGACTGGGTGCGCGCGAACAGCCTGGAACACAGGCTCGAACTACTTCCCTACAGTCCTCGCCAACGCTCGCTCGAGCTCCAGCGCGAATCCGACGCGCTACTGCTCCTTCTTCCGGATGTCGGCCAGCGCGGCCAAGACGTGCCCTCGGGCAAGCTGTTCGAGTATCTCGCAGCCCGCCGGCCGATACTCGCCGCCGTTCCCCCCGCTGGAACCGCCGCGCAACTGATCCGGGAGGCGAAGGCCGGCATCGTCGTTGCACCCGACGACGTCGACGGAATCCAGCACGCGCTCGAAAAACTCGTGGATCAATGGCGCTCAGGCGAAATGGCCGATGTCTCGCTGCCACCCGCCCTCATCGAACGGATCTCCAGACGAACACGCACACGCCAACTCGCCGAGCTACTTCAGAACATCAAGCTGCAGTCGGCGAGACCTCAGGGCGCATAGTCTCGACTGCGCGTTCGCGACCAGTACGCTTTCCGAAGTCAGCGGCTGGGCCGACCCCGACCCTCCACGCTGTCACACTTCCAACAAAGGGCGACAGCCACGCAGGTCGATACGAGGCGCCCCCTTGAGCGTTTCCTCGCGGTCCTCCACCGGCGCGATGACGAGGTTCTGGTCGACGTCCTCGACTGGTTAGGCGTCTGCCGGCGCCAGCGTCTGCGCGCGCAGGCTGAGGGTGAGCGAGAGGGCGACGCCGACGAGCGCGGCGAGGAGGGCGGTGCCGCAGAGCAGGAGGCCGGAGGCGAGTCCGAAGTTGATTGCCTGATCCTTGCCGATGCCGAGTGCGAGCAGGATGCTGGCGGTCATGCCGACGTTGACGATCCCGCCGCCCGAGGTGATCGGGAGCAGCGAGGCGGCGGCGCCCAGGCAGAGGACGACGAGGGCGAGCGGGGGCGAGAAGGCGACCCCAAGCGCGGCGAGCAAGACCGCGCTCCCGAGCGCGCGCGCAGTCCAGCAGCCGAGCAGAAAGCAGCCGGCGGCGATCGCGGAGCGTGTCGTGGAGGCCGAGCGGCGCTCGAGACGCCCGGCAGCCCTGTGCAGGCGCGCGTGCCGGCGCAGGTACGGGAGCCGGCTCAGCCGCGGGCCGGCGGCGAGCACGCCGCAGGCGCCGACGCCGAAGAGGACGACCAGGATCAGTGGCGGGCGGAAGCTCGCCGAGCTGGTCGCGGTGGCGGAGATCGAGAGCGGCAGGATGGCGACCGCATCGACGAGGCCGAGCGTGACGATCGAGAGGGCGATCGCCTCTAAGGTGAGCCGGACGCCGCCGAGCCTACGCAGGGTGCCGATCTTGACCAGGTAGTCGAGCCGGAAGGGCAGGACGGCGCCGCTCGCGGCGGCCGCCCCGCACGCGGCGAGACAGCGCGCCCGGTCGGGACGCGAGCGGGCCGGAAACAGCTTCTGCCAGCCGAGCGCGCGCAGGATGAAGCTGGCGAGGTAGAGGCCGCCCGCAAGCACGACCAGGCCCACGTGGGCGCGCTGCAACGGCCAGCTGGTGCGCGTCAGGTGTCGTGACACGAGCAGGCAGCCGACGAGCGTCAGCGCGGTGAAAGCGCAGCCGACGAGTAGACGGCCGCGCTCTCGCGCGACCACATACGCCCTGGATCCGACCGAAGACAACACCCTCCCTGCCATCGGCCACCAGCCGGCTCGGCTCGTGACCCAAAGCGGGGTTTCTGCGCTCACAAACCGAGACGCTCACCCCGACATGCAGCCGCGGATCGACCAAGAAGAAGAGGCGCTTCGCCCTCGCTTCGTCCTCACGCTACGACCGCCCACTCGAGCGAGCAAAACGCAGGGCGCCGCTCAGGCCTCCCCCCTCAAGCTCGCTGCATGGCCAACCCGACTCGGCGATCGCGGCCGTGCGAACCGAGGGATCGGCACGGCCGCTCAGGTTGCCGATTCTAGGGGTGCGCGGCGATGAAGGAATTGATGAAGTTGAGAACGTTCGCGCGATCCATGCGGAACACGCCGCCGGTACCACCGCAGGTGCGGCTAAAGCGAACTCGTGCGGGCCGAAGGCGAGTGTCGGCCACGTGGTTGAAGTAGAGACCCCTCGAGCGCCAGATCGTGCGCCCATGCGAGAGCAGGAAGAAGCGGTCACGGGAGACGAGCTCGCAACCGAAGCCGAAGCTCAGCCAGATTGAGACCTGCCGAGCGAGATCCTCCGGCCGCGGGCAGGAGCCCCGAGCGCGTTCGCAGCGATCGGCGAAAATCCCCGGGGATGAAGGTCGCAATCGTTGCCCCGTTCTCGTGGTCGTACATCGGCGGTGTCAACGAGCATGCGGAGTCGCAGGCGGAGGCTCTCGAAGCGCTGGGCGTGGAGACACGTCTGATTATGGGCTACGACCCGCCCGGAGGCTTGGCAAGGCGATTGCACTCCGGAATCGCGCGGCTCGACCCACCGCCGCCGCGGATGCTCTCGGTCGGCACCTCCGTCAACGTGCCGGCGAATGGGTCGCGGCCGAACATCGTGCTCACTCCGGCGTCGATCACGCGGATGAACCGGCTACTGCGGCGCGAGCGCTTCGACCTTCTCCATCTCCACGAGCCGATGACTCCGACGATCTGCGTGGCGGCACTCGCCTTTGCCCGCTGCCCCGTCGTCGCCACCTGGCATGCCACGGGCGAGCTCAGCTGGATGAAGGCGGCGATGCCAGTCTGGGGATTCCTGGCCCAGCGGATCGACCACCGCATCGCGGTCTCCGAGGAGGCGCGGGGCTCGGCGGCGCGGTACCTGCCGGGCGACTACGAGATCTTTCCGAACGCGATCACGATCCCAGCCGTTGTGGACCCGGACGGGCGTCGGAACACCGTCGTCTTTATCGGGCGGCACGAGCCCCGCAAGGGTCTGCCCGTTCTCCTGAGGGCGTGGCCTGATGTTCACCGCCGCACTGGCGCACGGTTACGGGTGATCGGGGCCGATCCTCGTGCTGTGCGGCTGACGATGGCCCGCGTAGGGCTTTCCGGCGAAGATGTCGACCTGCTCGGCGTCGTCGTCGGCAAGCCGCTTACAGCAGAGCTGTGCGCGGCCAAGGTGCTGGTCGCGCCGTCGCTCGGGGGCGAGTCGTTCGGGATGGTGCTCGCGCGGGCATTTGGCTGCGCGACGCCGGCGGTGGCGTCCGACATCCCCGGCTACAGGCGGGTCATGGCACCCGAGGTCGGTCTCCTGGTACCTCCCGGCGACGTCTCTGCCCTTGCCGCCGCCCTCGTCGAGCTGCTGGAGCACGAGTCGAGACGGAGGAGCCTCGGCGCCGCAGCCCGGGCCCGGGCCGTCGAGCGTTACTCCTGGCCGGTCCTGGCCCGACGCCTCGTCGGCGTCTACGAACGGTTGCTGGTCTAGTTTCGTCCGGTTCGCCGCTCTAGTATCAGCCGGCCCTTGCGCCACGCTGGCTCCACACTCCCTGCCTCTTTGTGATCAAGGTTCTCTCGATCCTCGGCACACGGCCGGAGGTGATCAAGCTCGCGCCGATCCTGCGCGAGCTCGATCGGAGGAGCGACGTCTTCTGCTCGCGCGTGTGCGTAACGGCGCAGCACCGCGAGATGGTCGACCAGATGCTTGCGCTGTTCGAGATCGTGCCCGACTACGACCTCGACGTAATGCGCGCGGCCCAGTCGCTGACGGACGTGACGGTCGCCGTTCTCGAAGGGGTCCGCGCGGTGCTCGAGGCGCAGCAACCCGACTGGGTCATCGTCCAGGGCGACACGACCACGACGATGGCCGGCGGTCTCGGCGCCTTCCACCACGGTTGTCGGGTCGCGCATGTCGAGGCGGGCCTGCGCACGTTCGACCGCCGGGACCCGTGGCCGGAGGAGGTAAACCGACGTCTCGCCGGCGTCCTCGCCGACGTCCATTTCGCGCCGACGCTCGAAAGCGCGAAGAACCTGTACCGCGAGGGTGTTCCGGAGCAAAACGTCTACCTGACCGGCAATACCGTGGTCGATGCGTTCAGGATGGTCGCCGAACTGCCATTCGATCCCGCGCTCACCCCCCTCGCGGGAGTCGCCGCCGACCGCCGTCGATTGATCGTCGCGACGGTGCATCGGCGCGAGAAGTCCCGCGCCGAGCTCGACGAGATCTGCGTTGCGCTGGCCGAAATCGCCCTCCGCCACCCTGAGGTGCTGATCGTTTGCCCCGTTCATCTGAACGCCAGCCTGGCCGAATCCTTCGAGCGGCTGCTCTCAGACGTCGAGAATGTCGTCGTGCTACCGCCGCTTGACTACCAGGCGATGGTGTGGTTGCTGCAGCGCTGCCACTTCCTGATCACGGACTCCGGTGGACTCCAGGAGGAGGCGACCGAGGTCGGAAGGCCGCTGATCGTCGTCCGCAAGACGACCGAGCGGCCCGAAGCGTCGGACGCAGGAACGGGCGTACTCGTCGGCTCTGAACGCAGTGCGATCGTGAGGTGGGCAGAACGCTTGCTGAATGAGCCTGACACCTACCTGCGAATGGCTCAGGCGATCCGACCGTACGGAAGCGGCAGCGCGGCACGCGAGATCGTCGACGTCCTGTTCGAGCGCTCCAACGCAAGCCAGACCCGCCCATAGTCATGCGGACAGGACTCGCGAACGGCGTCGAGGCGACAGTTGCCGGCCTGCACGAGTGGCTCATGGGCGCCGCACAGGGCCCGAGCGGCGCGTTCTGGGCCTGGTGCGACCTCTCGACTGGGCAGCCGTCGTTCGAGTACCCGGAGATCACCGGCTACGTCCTCACCTATCTCGCAGGCCTTGCCTCGCTCTCTGCGCGCGAGCGTGCGGTCGGCGAGCGTGCCGGTTCCTGGCTCATTCGGCGGTTCGACCGCGGGGATCTCTCGGCGAGGGACGGCTGGGACAACGGCACCATCTATCTGTTCGATCTCGCGATGGTTGCTGCCGGGCTGCTCTCATTCGGGCGCAGGATCCATGCAGAGCGGCCGGTCGAGAGCGGCCTCCGGCTGGTCGCACTCCTGCGGCGCGCGCTCGAAGAAGATCCAACATTCTCGCCGACGTCGTCTCGCACTTCGGCATCGGAGCGTCGAGCGTGGTCGACACTCGGACGCGCGCACCTCGCGAAGATCGTCCAGGCACTCCTGCTCGGCGAGGACGTCTCGGACCGAGGCGCGACGAGGCTGATCGAGCACGTGAAGTGTCTGCAACACGACGACGGCCGCATTGAGACCGGGCCCGAGCCCGAGACGATGCTCCACCCGCACCTTTACGCGGCCGAAGGTCTCTGGATCTGGGGTACGGCGCGCGGCGACCGTGACGCCCTCGAACGCGCACGCGCGGCGGTCACGTGGGCGTGGAAGGAGCAACTCGCGACGGGCGGCCTCCCACGTTCGGCGGCGAGTGCGGCGCCCGTCGAGCAGTCTGATGTGACGGCGCAAGCTTTGCGGCTCGCGCTCGCGCTCGGGATGGAGTCGGCGGAAATCGACCAGGCGGTGGCACGACTCATCGGGTTGACCCGTGGCCTGGCCGAGGATCACGGGATCGTCTACCAGCCCGCGGCGGCACGCGCGCACGTCAATACTTGCGCAACGCTCTTCGCGGCACAGGCCCTTGCGAGCGCCGTTCTGGGGGCTCCGCCGATCCCGTGGTACCACCTTGTCTAGTTGACCGCGGTCGAAGAAATCCGGGTCTTGGGAGCGCGACCACAGTGGGTCGCTGTCGCATTTTGGCGGAAAGACGACAGCGCCTCGTTACCGAGCCTGCGAGCTTCGTTCCACTCCATTCCCCACCGAACTCAACGACAGGGTCGATTGGAGTCGTGGAGCGTCACGGGGCGAAGGCGCAATCTAGAGCCGGCCAATTCGTCCCGTTGAACGGAAGCGGGAACGGGTTGGCCGCGAGCGCTTGGTCAAAAGTCTGGTACCACGGGCAGACGTGCTGACCGACCCAGTAGTCGTACATCTGCTCGTGGTTCCCGATCTTGGTGATGATGAGAGCTTCGCGGATGGTGCCGTTTGACACCGGCTCAAAGCTTCGAGTTCCTTGCGCGACTCGGTTGGCGTTGGCACAGATGACGCTCGGAAACCACGAGGGGCATGTCCATTGACCTAGTGGCGTCAGCAATCCAATGAACGCCCCGTCTTGGGGCGTCCATTGGAAGTCGAGGGCAGGCTCCGGAACCTTGCTGTACTGACAGACCCAGTTGGCCCCCTCTACACACTGGAGGCGTTCGTGCTCGGGTGGGTGCGCGTGGTCACTGTTCACCCTGTGCCAGTCGTGGTCGTCGTTTGTGATCGTCCCCGTCGCCGAGCCATCGGCGATCGTTGCGTTGACGGCACCCGACAGGCTGATCGTCAGCGTCTCGTCGGACTCGCTGACCGTATCGCCGTTGACCTGGACCTCGATCGTCTTCGTCGCTTCGCCTGGCGCGAAGGAGATGGTTCCCTTCGCGGCGGTGTAGTCGCTTCCGGCCTTCGCCGTGTCGTCTCCCGTCGTGTATGCGACCGAAACATTCCACGTCACCGGTTTCGACAGCGTCAGCTGGAAAACGAGGGGCGTCGTCCCCGAGTTCCCTTCCGCAACCGACGCATCCCCGATCGAGATCGACGGCAGCGCCGCCCCTCTGACGGTCTCGCAGTCGACGGCAACCTTGTCCTTCGCCCCGCCAATCGCGATGTCGCGGCCTGGCCCACACTTAAGCCTGTCCGCACCCGCACCCCCGACGAGCGTGTCGTTCCCTGGGCCACCAACCAGCGTGTCGTTGCCGCCCAGCCCGTACAGCTTGTCGCTGCCCGTGTTGCCGATAATCATGTCGGCCTTCGCGGTGCCGCGAAGAACGTCATTCTTCGCCGTCCCCACGATCCTCGCCGCGAGCGCGGAGCCCGACACAAGCAACACCAGTCCGGTCAGAACGATGCCGACCGTGGCCGTCCTTCGACCCACCTGCTTCAGGGCTCCCGCCCCCTTCAATCGCACGACCCATTCGACCTCGATCAGAGGTTCGAACAGCCAGCAGGATACTCCTCTCTCCTCAACCAGCACATCCTCGGATTCACTGGGCGCCGAACCTCTTCGACCGTCGTAAGCGCTGTTGTCGGCATGT
>Ga0137377_10004783_pt1 | contig 10720 bp, 10 predicted proteins | sample SagtaG_22_FD_104815 | JGI IMG/M metagenome (GOLD analysis project Ga0137377, IMG submission 104815) | Vadose zone soil microbial communities from Sagehorn Ranch, Mendocino, California, USA - Sage2_L_40_16 metaG | ecosystem: Environmental > Terrestrial > Soil > Vadose zone | place: USA... | reverse complement strand
ATGCCGTGATCGTGCTCAGAAGAGATGTAATGAATTCCCGCCGCCTCATGGGCACCCCCTAGCAAGGAGGACTTCCCACTTTAGCACGTCAACGAGCGGGTGCCATCTTGTGCAGCACAGCAAAATCTAGGTGGTCAATTTCCGACTTGGGTCAAAAGCGGACGTGACGCTCTCAAATTTCGATGTCCGCTTTGCCCCCGAAAGCGGACATTCGCCCACGCGATCGGGATGTCAGCTATGGGCCATAAGCGGACTCATGCAACTGCAGCAAACAACATCTCTCTTCGAGCAATTCGTCCGCGCGCTGCATCGCCGGGTCATCAAACCCGGTTGCGCGGGCTCCATGTCGCCATCGCCATCAAGTCACCGTCTGCCTCAGCAGCTCGCAACTTGATTGCGGCAGTCAAGCATTTAATCAGCGATGCTTCGTCAAACGGCTTGCTCAGAAAGCCGACCGCTCCGCCAGCGAGCGCCCGATTGCGGTGGTTCTCATTTGGGTAGGCGGTAATCAGAATTATTGGCGTGCGATGTCCCTGCGACCGCAGCGCTTCCTGCAGCTCAAGGCCGTCTAGGCCGGGCATTTGCAAGTCGGTAATGAGGCATGCCGTTTCAGTGATCTCATCAGACATCAGAAAATGCTCGGCCGATCTGAAAGTAATGGCTTTGTATCCCAGGGACTCGACGAGTTCCCGTATACCATCTCGGGCCAGCGAGTCGTCGTCCACGATCGAGATCAACGTGTCTTCACATCTCAAGATTGCACCGGGTCTAGGCTATGAAGGGTCTCGAATCAGCAGCTCGACAAAACGCAAGAGTCCAACTCAAAGTATTTGATAAAACTCACAAAGTGGGTAGGTTGTTCCGGATATCAAACGTAAACATTTGTTACTATTTCTCACCTGCCCTCTCGCTCTTCTCATCTTCAACGAAAATGCTGGCTATGGATCAAAGGAGTAATTCCGCGATGTCCGCTTCACTCCCGTCTATCCCGCGATAACGGAATCAGAATCGGACCTGCCGCCCTCTGCGCGACTGCCTGTTTGTTGAACGATTGGCAACGCGATCTCAAAACTCGAGCCATGGTGGCTCGTTTTAGTAAGCCGCAGCTTGCCACCGTGGGTTTCGATGATATTCCGACAGATTGACAGCCCCATTCCCATGCCGGTGGGTTTGGTCGTAAAGAACGGATCAAATATGCGGTCTTGATTCTCGCCAGTTATTCCAGGCCCAGAGTCTTGGATATAGAGCGAAACTACCGATTTGCGGTCGAAACCAGTCACCAGCCGCAATCGCCTTTCGCCATGGGGAACAGCCTCCATCGCGTCGATTGCGTTTTTGACCAAATTCAAAATCACTTGTTGCAGTTGTGTAGCTTCAGCCTGCACCTCAGGAAGATTAGGTTCATACTCAGTTGTGAGTGAAATTCCATTAGCTTGCAGATCGCGTTGTACCAAGCTCAACAATTGGCGCACGACGTCGTTAAGTTGAACCATTGTGTGCAGACTGGACGTCTTCTTGAACATGGCGCGCATGCTAGAAACTACCTTTTCTGCACGATCAACCGTATCGATTACGGAAGTTACATTCCTGCGTACCCTTTCCAGGTCGGGAGGAGTTCTCTTAAGCCAGTTAAGCGCTGCCGCACCAAACGATCGCATTGCAGCCAGGGGCTGCTTTAGCTCATGGTCCATAGCGGCTGTCGCAGCTTCCAAGCTCATGAGCCGGTCAGCACGCTCGCGCCGCAATAGAAGGAGCGCGTTGGCGAGACGCCCATAGAGCACGGTCGTTTCCGTGAGCAGCGCGATCAGCACTATGCAACTGGCAAGCAGGGCATAACTGCGCGCAACGTACCAACCAAGCGTAAAGCGAACTGAAGTCATGACGGTCGACAATGCGAGGTCTGGCAAGGTCGCAAAGACCGTCACCGTCAACCAAACAGCGAGCACGGTTCGTTTACGAGCAAACAGCAACACAAGTGCGACCGCACTCAATAACCAGATAGAGCCAAGCAGATAATTAGTAAACGGAGTTTGTGTTGTCGTATTCACAAAAAGGCTTGGCAGATATCTAGCGCCCGCTGTCACGGCCCACGTCAGTCCCGCCGTCAGGGCCACTACGCATGCGACGGCAATGCGGATTACGACTGCGGTTGAACTGTCGGACACATTTGCGCCTTTGCCCGTATCCCTTGAGAGAGCATAGACAATGACTGCGAGGGGAAATGCGATGTGCCAAAGGCAAAACAGATAAGCTGCAGTACTTAGGTCCCCGAACAAACCGGCCGGGGCGTATGCTCCGGGGAACGCAAATGTTTGCATAAATGCAAATAGCCCGCTGAACATATATCCGCATGCGAGCGCCAGAACTCCTCGCAACGGTTCGATCGAATATTGAGCAAACAGAAGAGCCGCCGTAATGAGGTCGGCGACGCACAGAACAGTTTGAATAACCGGAATGAAGGCATCGACCCGGGCGAGCGGCACACGCGCGAATGGCATGATGATCAGAAATGCGACCAATAGCAGAACGATTACGCCGAACGCGAACCTGCGCTCTCGTGTGCTTGCCGGCATGCTAGCAATGACGATGGGAAAGTCTTCTCGCCGGTCGTAAGCTAACTCCTCAACGTCGCTCGTCTTCATGGGGTAAGGCCGGGCTTTTGTTGTTGGTTGTGTTCCACGTACTCAGGCGACCAAAAATAAAAGGCAAAAATGAAGCGGCCAAGACCGGAGCCGATTGGCTGAAAACCGTATTTCGGTTCGGTCAGAGCCGCCTAGCCCTTAAGCACCCCGCCTCCCCCGTACCTTGCAATCTCAGATGCGCCTCAAAAGCATCCCGACCCTTCGGCCTCTCATGTCCGTTTGGGTCAATAGCAGACATGACGCCGCCGAATTGTGATGTCCGCTTTACCCCCGAAAGCAGACATTCCTCGGCGCGGTCGCGATGTCCGCTTTGGGCCATTAACGGACATCACTAACTAGGCAGCTGACGACGCTAGAACGTTATAAGCCATCATCGGGCGGCGAATCCCCTTCAGTGCAAACTCGCCCACAGACTCGACCATTACGGCCTTCTCAACGGCTTGCCGAACGCGCGGGCTGATGAGGATTTGACCGGGCTTCGCTTCATCGCACAGGCGCGACGCGACATTGGATACCGTTCCAATCGCCGCATAGTCAAAGCGGCCTTCAAATCCAATTGTGCCGAGAGTTGCGAATCCATGAGCTATACCGATGCCGAAGCCAAGTTCATGTCCGAGATCGCGCCACTTGTCGATCAAACCGCCGATTGCCTGCCGCATTTCGAGCGCCATTAGGACGGCTTGCAGCGCCGGGTTTTCGACCGGGACCGGATCGTTGAAGACGACCATAACGCCGTCCCCGGCATAGCGTTCAAGCGTGCCGCTGTACTTGATGATGATCTCGCCGATCGCTGCATGATACTCGCGCAGCAACGCCATAACATCTTCCGGGTCCGAGCTTTCCGAAAAGCCAGTGAAGCCGCGCAGGTCGCAGAACAGCGCCGTAATTTCCCGGCGATGGCTTTCCAGCTGTTTCTCCGTTCCGGACGCGACAATCAGATCGGCAACCTGCGGCGGCAGGAAACGACGCAGCCGGCCCATGCGCTCGATCTCGCCGACCTGGTCAGCAACGCGGTGTTCAAGTTGTTGGTTGAGCTTATTGAGCTCATCAATCGTGTGTTCTCGATGGCGATCACGGCTTGGTCGGCGAAAGTGGTAACCAACGCGATGTGATTGACGTCAAATGGCCGAACAGTCGGACGAGTCAATACCATCACGCCGATCGGAGTCCCCTCCCGCAAAAACGGAACGCCGAGTGCTGTCCGATACCCACCCCGCTTCTGAGCTTCTAAAAATGTATATTCCGGATCAGCGAGAACATCAGGGATATGGACCGTCCGACCTTCAAGCAGAGCCCGCGCTGCAATCGTGCCACGGCCTGGCCGGATCGTCTGCTGCTTCAGATATTCGATCCATTCAGGTATATCGCCGCTGCCAGAAACACAACGATAAGCATCTCCTTCGCGTATAAAGATGAATGAGTGGTCAGCTTGGCAAAGTCGAGCTGCCGACTTGAGCAGGGTATCGAGCACGCTTTGTAAATCGAAAATTGACCGGCTGATGATTTTCAGCACATCGGCGGTGGCCGTCTGCTGCTGCAGTGACTCGGTGAGATCGTCGGTACGCAAGCGCAGCTCGTTGAGCAGCCGCGCGTTCTCGATGGCGATGACGGCCCGGGCGGCAAAGGTCTCGAGAAGCGCCATCTGCTTATCCGTAAACGGATTAACTTCGGTACGTCGAAGCTGGATTGTTCCGACCGCCACTCCTTCACGCAGCAATGGAACACCAGCAATCGTCCGGTGTCCCAACCGCCTCGCCAGGGCGCTTCCTTCTGGAAAGTCCTCGGCCTCCGCCTGGAGGTCACTTACATGAACGGGCCTCCGCTCGAGAACGGTGCGGCCTGCAACACTTCCACGCGTGCACGGGAAACGAAAGCCGATCTCTAAGATCCCTAAGTGTGGGACCGCACCCCAATGGGCGGCTACACGTATGTCCTGCCCATCCAGTTCGAAAATCGTTACATCGTCCGCTTTGCAGAAGCGCGCCGCACTCCTGACAACGACCTCCAGCACGGCCTGGAATTCGGTCGGCGAAGTACTGATGATTTTCAGAACCTCCGCTGTCGCCGCCCGCTGTTCAAGCGCCTCGTCACGCTCGCGGGTGAGCCGCGCGACCTCTGTTTCCCGGTCAGGAGCGAGAGCAGCCCGACCGCGCACCTTCGGTGCATTGAGGCGCTTTTGCACCACCGCCTTGCGGTGTCGTGCTTTTAGGGGTTCGCCGCCTGCTCTGGAGCGCCGTCTCATTGCCTCCCCCGGGCTCAGGACAAGGCACGGTAACTGATCAAACTTTAACACACCGGAAGTGGCCGCGCGTGGCTTTAGACACAGGTCGTTGAGCGGCCCGCCCATGTCGCAGAATGGGATGGACCGGCCGTGCTCCTGCCCCTGACGACTTTCAATAGGGGCTTCGAATCACGAGGAGCTGAGCATGTTGCCATGTCGCAGAAGGCGCCGAGTTCGATGGCAAGTATTAGTCCGCAAGGACCCGCCCCAATGATGATCACGTTGCTCGATGACGCCTGTTTCATTGCTTCGCGTCTTTACGTTTTTTAGTCCGGGAGCCATCCTTACCGTTTCGAAGCGACATAGGACAAGGACCGCGAACTTCACATTTGCCGCCATTCGCCCGAGGCGCAGGCTCACTCTAAATCCGCTGTCCTGGGTGATGTAGCAATGTAAGGTACGGGTTGTACGACATTCGCGAGGGATGGGAATGGCAGGCAAATTTCAAAGTATTCTTGAAACTGTTGGAAATACTCCTGTCGTCTGTGCTTCGCGATGTGACAACACCTGTCGCACATGCCGAGTTTGGGGCAGTCCAGACAGTAGCGCCGTCGTTCGGGGTGGAGATAAGCCCGCTTGGTGTACGCGACGCCGAAGAGATCGAGCGCGGTATCGCTAGCTTCGCGCGTGGGTCGAATGGCGGTCTGGTTGTGGCGTCTAGCCCGGCTACGTTTCGCTATCGCAAGTTGATCACTACACTCGCAATTCGGCATCGTCTGCCTGCGGTCTATCCATTCCGTTATTTCGTCGACCTCGGTGGCCTAGTCTCATACGGGTCCGATCGGATCGATCAGTTTCGACGGGCTGCGGGTTACATCGATCGTATCCTCAAGGGGGATAAGCCAGCCGACTTGCCAGTTCAGGCGCCAACCAAGTACGAACTCGTAGTGAACCTTAAGACTGCGAAAGCACTCGGCCTTATGGTTCCGTCGTCGGTGCTTGCGCGCGCCGATGAGGTGATCGAATGAGGGGTATTTTGCTGCGCTGCATGAGTCCGTTAATGGCCCGAAACGGACGGGCAAAAGCCGACGATCAATGTCCGCTTATCGGGGTGAAGCAGACGTGACCCGGACAGCGCGGAATGTCTGTTGATGACCCAAGTCGGAAGTCGGGCACTCGATTTTGCTGTGACGCACGACGTCTCCCCTGCAGCACCGATGTGGTAGGGTGTCGCCCTCATCGGTCTGAGGAAACAATGAAGCGGCGAGAAGCCATCGTCCTACTGGGGGGCGCTGTGATCGCGCCGCTGCCGTTGAGCGCGCAGTCATCAAGCAGGGTTTGGCGCGTCGGCTTACTAGAAACGACGCCGATGGATCTGAACGCTCCAAACATAAATGCGTTTCGCCAAAGCCTGCAGGACCTCGGATACGTCGAGGGACAGAACTTAATCATTGCGTACCGCTCCGCCGAAGGTCGCGGCGAGCGCTTTACAGAGCTAACCACTGAGCTGCTTCGGGCCGGGCCGCGCGTTAGCTTTATGTTACCTCCATCACATGAATTTTGGGCGGGCCAATCCCCAATCGGCCGATTAGAGAAGCGGACATCCCAATGTGCTCGGCCGATGTCTGCTTTCGACGGTAAAGCGGACGTCGCACAAGCCTCCGAGAATGTCCGCTTTTGACCCAAAGCGGACATGAGCGGTCCAATTTGGTGTGGCGCACGCGGTTCAGCGCCTTCACCGATACTGACCGGCGCCGCCGCCGTCATTGTCAGTGCAGATGACGACATGCGAAGCTGAAGCGGCATCATATAAGCTGCCGAGGCCATAGCCGCGACGTACCTACCCGAAGCTTCGACCGCGCAGTTGCGCGATTTGAGCAGCCGACTGCAGGCTGCTCACGCCGCATTGAAGGCGGCCGGCCGCGAGCTAAACCTCACGCGCGGTAAACCTGCGACCGAGCAGGTCGCACTGTCGGATGCATTATTGACCGCGGTCACCGGCCGGGCCGACTGCCTCGCCGAGGACGGCACCGATTGCACTAATTACTACGGCAGCCCCCAGGGCCTGATCGAGACGCGGCGGCTGTTCGCGCCCATCATGGGCGCGCCACCCGAACAGATACTCATCGGCAACAATTCCAGCTTGGCGCTGATGCACGATGCCGTGGTGTTCGCGCTGTTGACCGGTGCGCGCGACGGCGGCGAGCCTTGGAGCCGCAGCCGCACGCCGATCGCATTTCTCTGCCCAGCGCCGGGCTACGACCGCCATTTTTCGATCTGCGAGCAGTACGGCATCCGCATGATCCCGGTGCGGCTGACTGGCCATGGGCCCAATATGGACGACGTCGAACGGCTTGTCGCCGATCCGCAGATCAAGGGCATGTGGTGCGTGCCGAAGTACTCAAACCCGACCGGCGAAACCTACGCGCCGGAAACCGTGGAACGCCTCGCACGCATGCCAGCCGCGGCCGACGACTTCCGCGTGTTCTGGGACAACGCCTATGCGGTGCACACCCTGACCGAAACGCTCGATGACCTTGTCAACTTCATGGACGCTTGTGCGCGTGCCGGCCATCCGGATCGCGCGCTAATCTTCGCCTCGACGTCGAAAATCACCTATGCCCAGGCGGGGCTCGGACTGTTTGCCGCTTCGCCGACCAACATGGCGTGGTATCTGAAGCGGCTTGCCTCGCGCACCATCGGGCCCGACAAGCTCAATCAATTGCGCCATGCGCGGATGTTCGGCGATGCCGCCGCCATCGACCGGCACATGCAGCGCCAGCGCCGACTCATCGCGCCGAAATTCCAAGCCGTGCAAGACGTGTTTCGCGCCCGGCTCGGCAGCACCGGCGCGGCCCGCTGGACCGAGCCGCGCGGCGGTTATTTCATTTCGCTCGATGTGATGGAAGGCTGCGCCAAGCGGGTCGCCATGCTGGCCAAAGATTGCGGCGTGGCGGTGGTGCCGGCGGGCCGTACCTTTCCTTACGGGCGCGATCCGAACGACACCAACCTGCGCATCGCGCCGACATTTCCGCCGATTGAAGAAGTGCGCCAAGCCGCCCAAGCAATGGCCACATGCACGCTGCTGGCGGTGACCGAAAAACTATTGCGCGACCGCGGCGTGAACGATTGACCACGCCCGGAATGGCAGTCGACGGCGTAGGCCTGGTCGATTGCGCAGTCCGTGTACGCCATGGCGTCGGCATCCGACCATACGCTCGCCATTCTATGCCTGCCTAGCAGGACCGAGCCCCCTCGCTGCGTGGATACCACTCTCGGCGTGAACTTTGCCGCAGTGCCATTGGTCACAACGCGAGGCGGCAACTTGATCGCGCCCCGGGTGTTTGCAAACCTGGTTCAAGTTCGTCCATGTACTGCATGCAAGCACGGAAAGCGATTTCGATATGGCGGGCCTGTCGAATGTCTGCTTTTGGCCCTTTGCGGACATGCGTAGCGCCAACGCTCGCGGCGAAAGCCGTAACTGCGACGATCCCGATTGTCTTCGGTACCGGCAACGACCCGGTCAAGCTTGGTTTCGTGGCCAGCCTCGCCCAGCCTGGCGGCAACGCGACTGGCATCAATTTTTTCACCAGCGAGGTGTTGACCAAGCGGCTGCGGCTCCTGCATGAACTCGTGCCCAAAGCTGTTCGTATTGCCGTGCTTGTCAATCCGGCCAATGCTGCGACCGCCGAGTCCACGTTGCGGGAGGTGCAGGAGGCCGCCCCCACCATCGGACTGCAAGTCCAGATCCTCAACGTCAGTACGATCGGCCAGATAGACGCGGCTTTTGCCAACCTTGCGCGCGAGCGCGCCGACGCCCTCTTCGTCGCTCCCGACGCATTTTTCCTCAGCCGCCGCGTGCAACCTGTCACCTTGACGGCGCGCGACAGAATTCCGGCGACTTATGGGCTCCGTGAATTTGTGGAAGCCGGCGGGCTGATGAGCTATGGAACCGACATCGCGAACATGTTTCATCAAGTCGGCGTCTATACCGGTAGCATCCTCAAGGGCGCAAAGCCCGCCAACTTGCCGGTGCTGCAGTCGACCAAATTCGAGTTCGTCATCAACCTCACGACTGCCAAAGCGCTCGGCCTCACCATTCCTTCGGGTGTGCTCTCCATCGCTGACGAGGTGATCGAGTGAATGGCAGAATGTCCGCTTATGGCCCAAAGCGGACATTCAAGTCGTGCTCCGCAATGTCTGCTTTTGGGGGAATAGCGGACATCGGCTGAACTCTCCGAAATGTCCGCTTATGACCCAAAGCGGAGATTGGCTACCTGACAATTGTTCCTTGATGCCCGCGGCACGAATCACTGGGCACGGGGGCGCCATTTTCCGTTTGATCGATTCTAAGCTCTACAAATAAACTGTTACGCTGAGGGGGTCGCGGGGGAGATACTGAGCCGGGAGGAATAATCATGAAACTGCGTATCACACGAACGCAGGCGGTTGTGGTTGCAGTCGCCATCTCAACCTTGCCGCTATTCGCGATCAATGCCGCAGCGCAAATTGCGGTATCGTCAAATGACGGCAAGGTTGTCCTCAACAACGGCATCGTCAACGTTCCCTCGAACCCCGTCGAGGACACCGTCACCATCATCAACCTCGGCGTTTCGCCGCCGAAGGTCATTGCCGAATTCAAGGCGCCGTCGAGCGTGACCGGTCCGCCGCAAAATGTGGCCGTCGCGCCGGATGAATCCTTCGCGCTCGTCGCAGCGACGATGAAGCTCGATCCGGGCGATCCGAAGAAGCTCGTCCCGGATAACCGGCTATCCGTCATTGACCTCAAGGCCAATCCGCCGGCCGTGATCGCGACGCTTGAGGCTGGCTTAGGCCCGAGCGGGACCGCAATTAATCCCGATGGCACGCAGGCTTTGGTGGCCAATTACCGGGAGGGAACCGTGTCGGTGTTCACGATCTCCGGCAAGACATTGACCGCGGCCGGCAAAATCGATTTCGGCGACCCGAAAGCGGGGCCGGCGGCTATAGCTTTCACGCCGGACGGCAAGACTGCACTGGTCACGCGCGATGGCGACCACCGCATTTCGATTTTGTCGGTGGACGGCACCAATGTCTCGGACACCAAGCGCGTCATGACCGGCGGTCACCGGCCCTATGCGGTGCAAGTGAGTCCCAAAGGCGATATCGCGGTGATCGGCAACCAGGGCGCTAATGTCGGCGACATCATGCCGGTGAATGTCGTCGATCTCAAAGGCAACGCGCCCCGCATCGTGAACACAGTGGATGTGGGGCAGTATGTCGAAGGCTTGGCTTTTTCCGACGACGGCAACTATCTGGCGGTGATCCCGCAGAACGGATCAAATCTGGCGCAAAGCCACCCCTTCTACAATGATCACGGCCTGCTCGTAGTTTTCAGCGTCAACGGAACGACGCTCACGAAAGTGGCCGAGGTCAAGATCGGGCAATGGCCGCAGGGCGTCGCGTGGAGCCACGACGGCAAGACGTTGCTGGCACAGAGCATGGTGGATAACGCGCTCGCCGTCGTCAGCTTCGACGGCAAGAACCTGAAGGTCACCGGCCAAGTCAAAGTCACCGGCGGCCCTGATGGCATCCGCACCTCTGGGCGTTGAATCGGGATTGAATTTCGGGGGGGGGCCGTGTGAGGCAATCTTCTTTTGTGCTCACAACACTGGGCAATGTCGCCTTTTGGCACAAAGCGGACATGCAGATCGCCGCATAGAATGTCAGCTTTTGGGAGAAGAGCGGACGTGTCGCACGGCGTGTTTTATGAGTCCGAACCCTAGCGAACCCGCCCTGCCATCCACCCTTTCGTTCGATTAATCTGCCTGACGGGCAAATCACCGAATTGCTGTCCAGCCCCATTTGCAAAAATATT
>Ga0137377_10004779_pt1 | contig 10722 bp, 9 predicted proteins | sample SagtaG_22_FD_104815 | JGI IMG/M metagenome (GOLD analysis project Ga0137377, IMG submission 104815) | Vadose zone soil microbial communities from Sagehorn Ranch, Mendocino, California, USA - Sage2_L_40_16 metaG | ecosystem: Environmental > Terrestrial > Soil > Vadose zone | place: USA... | reverse complement strand
GCCGAGCTCTTTGGGCAGCCCGGAGTAGAAGCGGAACAGCACCTGATGCGCGACAGACCCGCGGAGGCGTGCATCGACCCGGGCATCGATGCTCTTCGGATCGATCAGACGCTCGAGGAACCAGATCGAGGAGCAGTCCGCGAACCGCTCCAGCTCCGTGACGCCGAAGGTGGACTTCGCCGCCAACTCGGCGAGGACCTGCGGATGCGTCAGCCGCGTCGGCCGTCACGCTGTCATCGGCGGCGCGAATGGCGACCGCCCGCAGGCGTTCTCGGTCCGTCGGCGCTTCTTCCAATGGCCACGTGAGCGCGGACAGCGGGCGGCGGCGTGTCCACCGCGCAACGTCCTCCTTCGGGAACACAGCCTGCACCTCGTCCCAGAACGGGCTCGGCTCCCGCGGGCTGCCCTCGTCGGTTGCGGCCTCGCGGACGAGGTACAGGCGCCTGCTCGCTCGGGTGCACGCTGTGTAGAAGAGATAACGGTCACGCGCGACGTGGTCCGGCCGCGTCAACCGCGCGCGAGAGCGCTCGTCGAGGTCGCGGCGTGCGTCATCTCCCAGAAACGGCGACTCGTGACCACGGCGCGGCAGGCTCCCCTCCTCCAGGCCGAGGAGGAAGACCACTTCGAACCGTCGCGTGCGGGCGCGGAGGAGGTCGAGGACGGCGATCCGTCCCGCCTCGCTCGTTGAAGACCGCCGGACGTCCGCTCGTTCCACGGCGGAGAACACTTCTTCCGTCGAGAGAGATCCTTCGAGCTCGCTCCACCCCCGCAGCTCTTCGACGAGCCGCATCACGGCCTCGTGCGCACGAATGTCCTGCCGCGAGAGCTCGCCGACCGGCGGCGCCTCCAACCCATACGCCGCGCGCAACATGAAGGCCGCGAGACCGGCGACCGCATCGAGTGGCGAGGCTGCAGATCGAAGCGCCTCGAGGACGGCCAACGACTGGCCGTCGCGCAACCTGATCGTCTCTTCCTCGACGCGCTCGGGTGAATCGACGGCGCGGCCGCGCAGGCGTCCTTCGAGGAAGTCGACGTTCTGCCGTGTCAGGCTCGAGTAGGGCGAGCGCAGGAACGCATAGAGGTCGCCGCGGCCGCCGCCGAGCCACGCAAACCGGAGCAGGCTCAGCAGCGCCTGGCCGTACGGCGTCCGGTCGAACCGCGCATAGGCCTCGAGCGCATAGGGAACACCGAGCGTGCCGAGCGCCGTCTCGAGCGGCGCCTGCCACCGCTCGAGCGACGGGCAGACGATGCCGATCTGGTCCGCGGCAACGCCGGATCTCAGCAGCGAGAGCAGCTCCTCGCCGACGAGCTCCAGAGCTCCGCGCTTGCCGGCGCTCTCGAAGAAGCGGATGGCGCCGTCGATCGACGGCGCTTCAGGCACAGACTCGGCGAAGAGCGTGCGCTCCAGATGCGCAAGCGCGGGCTCCGCAACTTGCTCAAATGCGGGCTGCAGCTCCTCGATGCGGCCGTCTGCGAGGCCGGTCAGATCGTCCATGGTGCGGCGCAGCGACGCGAATGCAGCGCGGCCCGGCTCGTACGGCATCGAAACCGTGACGTCGCTGCGGCCGGCAAGTGCCTGGAGCAGCGCCCACTCCGCGCCGGTCAGATCCTCGAAGCCGTACGCGAAGACGGGCTCCCCGCCCCAGGCCTCGAGCTCCCCGGCAACGCGTTCGGCCGCATGCCGGCGCAAAAGATCGCGGTCCCACATGCCGAGCCGGTCGAGCTCGCCGCGGTACGCGGCGTACAACGCCGCCAGCTCGCCGTCCAGTTCGTTCGGATCGAGCAATCCGGACTCGAGCTCGCCGACCGTCGCGAGCAACGCATCTGCAAACCCGCCGAAGCGGGCCGAGCGGCCGAGACCGTTGAGCGATTGACCGGCGAGTGCGCGCCGGACGATGAGAGCCCGTTGCGCCTCGGTCGCAACGGGACGCGACTCGCTGCCACCGCGCGCGAGCCGCCTGAAGAGATCGTCGAACGTGCCGATCGAGCCGCCGAGGAGGGCGGGCTGGATGGCGAGCAGGTCGCGCTCCACCCGCTCGACGTCCGACCGGTTCGGCACGATCAGGTACGGCTCCCGAGGCAGCACCTCGAGATACCGGTGAAGCAGGAGCGCAACCTTCCCGGCGTTGGCCGGGCCGGTGATGAGGTTCAGACCCAACTGACCCACTCTAGTCGGGCGTTCAGACGACGCCCGGGCGCCGGACGCTCGGAGCGGGAAAGCTAAGGCGCCGACTCGGCGGCGCCGCATAGAGGCCGTACGGGCTCCGCCCGTGCGGTGTCCTAAGCAGCAGTCGTCTTCGGACGCCGGCCACGTCGTGCGACCGCCTGGCCCGGCATCTTGCCGGCGCACGTGTCGCAGAGATCAGCCTGCTTGGAACCCCGCCGCGCGTCCGTGAAATTGATCCGCATCACGGCTCCTTTTGCCTCTTCGACTTCCTTGCCGCAATCGTCGCAGACCAATCTCGTAACACGTGCCACTGATTTCCTCCCTCTCAAGGCGATTGAACTGCGCCTGAGCGTAGCGGAAAGGAACGGGAATCAGGCGGCCGCTCGAGAGTGCTTAATTCGCCAGGAACGGAGCAGGCTCAACAAGGCCTGTTCCTCCCGGTCGAGACCTAAATCACGTGCACCTACCACGCGCAAATGTCGGGGGCGGAAATCCTCGATCGTTGTCGCGTCGAGATACTGATCGATCACCGCGGGACTGACGTACGAGTTACGGGCAACTGCGGGCGTGTTTCCAAGCTGCTCTCCAACCGTGCGCATGACCGCCGTGATCGCGCGCTTGGCGTCGGCTTCCGTCTCGGCCGGTCCGCGTTCGGCCAGTGCGATGGCAGCGATCAGGGTGCCGCCCCAAGTCCGAAAGTCCTTCGCCGTGAACTCCTCGCCGAGGTAAGCCCGTACGTAGTCGTTCAGCTTCGGGCCGGTGAGCGCGCACAAGCCTCCGTCCCACCCGTAGCGGAAGAGACGGCCGCTGCGTGGCAGAGCGAGCAGCTCCCTGATCGCATCCGCCAGTTCCTGGTCGACGAGCGTCGTGCGAACGACCGACCCGTGCTTGCCGCGGAAGTCGAATGCGATGCGGTGCCCACGCACACGCACGTGGTCCTTGCGGAGCGTCGTGATGCCGAAGGTCTTCGATTCCTTCGCGTAGCGCTCCGTACCCACGCGGAACCATCCACAGTTGATGAGGCGCGTCGCGATCGCGGAGACACGCTCACGATCCAGAAGGTCGTTGTCCATGTGCTCCGACATGGCCGCACGCAGGTCCGGCAGGCGCTCCGCAAATCGAATCAACCGGTCGAACTTCGCCTGCTCCTGCTGCGCCCGGAAATTCGGGTGGTAGATGTATTGCTTCCGGCCGGCAGCGTCGACGCCCGTGGCCTGGAGCTTCGACGAAGCGCCGGCCGAGATCCAGACCTCTTTCCAGGCGGGCGGGATCGCGAGAGATTTGATCCGCTCGAGCTTCTCCTCGTCTGCGATGCGGTTGCCGCGCATGTCGACGTAGCGGAAGCCTCCGCGCGATCCTTCGCGTCTCCATCCCCCCTTCCTCGGCATGCCCCACGCTAGTGTCCGGACCCGTGGACGCCAAAACGATCGTCGTGCTCGAAGGCGATGAAACCGGGCAGGAACTACTGGAGGAGGCGCTCCGCGTACTCGCGCCGGAAGTGACCGGACTCGAGCTCGAGTTCCCCCGGTTCGACCTCTCGCTGAGCTCGCGGCGGGCGACGAAGAACGGCGTCGTGCACGAGGCCGCCCAGGCGATCACAGAGCACGGCCTCGGCCTCAAGGCCGCCACGATCACGCCGGAAGGACGCGACGACGTCGGCTCGCCGAACCGGATCCTGCGGGAGGAGATCGGCGGGAAGGTGATCGTGCGGACGGGGCGCCGCATCCCGGGCGTGGTGCCGCTCGGCGGTGTGCATGCGCCGATCTCGATCGTGCGCATGGCGGTCGGAGACGCCTACGGCGCAACGGAGTGGCGCGAGGGCGCGGGAGACGACGAGGTGGCCTTCCGCACGGAGCGCATCGAGCGGCGCATCTGCCGCGCGGTCGCAGAGTTCTCGTTCCGTCAGGCGGAGCAGGTGGGCGCGAAGGTCTTCGGCGGCCCCAAGTACACCGTGAGCCCGATCTACGAAGGGATGCTGAAGGAGGAGATGGACGCCGCGGCCGAGCGACATCCCGAAGTGCCATACGAACCGCAGCTCATCGACGCAACCTTCGCGCTGCTGATCGCCTCGGCAGGCGACCCGCTGGTGATTCCGGCGCTCAACCGCGATGGCGACATCCTGTCCGACCTCGTGCTACCGCTCTTCGGGTCGATTGCCGGCTCCGAGTCGCTGGTCGTCGCGTTCGAAGACGACTACGAGCCGAAGGCGCTGATGGCGGAAGCCGCGCACGGAACGGCTCCTTCGCTCCTCGGCAAGAACGTCGCGAATCCGATGGCGATGATCCTCGCCGGCGCTGCGCTCCTCGCGTTCGGAGACGAGCAGGCGCAGCAGGCCGGGCGGGCGATCCGGGAAGCATGTCTGGAGGCCGTCTCGCAGGGGATCCGTACGGCCGACCTCGGCGGACATGCGGGCACGAGCGACTACACCGATGACGTCATCCGCCGGGTGAAGTCGAAGCTCGAGGTCTGGGCGACGCTTTAGACTGCGGCGGCGTCGGCGAGGGCGCCTGCACTCCACGCCTCGAGAAAGGCATGAGCGAACGCGGGATCGAACTGAGTTCCTGCGCAGCGGTCGATCTCATGGAGTGCGCGCATGGTCGGCAATGCTCGGCGGTAGGGACGCGTGGAGGTCATGGCATCGAAAGCGTCCGCGACTGCCAGCAGCCGTGCTCCCTCCGGAATCTGGGTTCCGCGTCGGCCAGTGGGATAGCCGCCGCCGTCCCAATGCTCGTGGTGATACAGGACGTAGGGCAGCGCGTCCCGCGCGGGGCCGATCGGGCTGATCAGCTTCGCGCCCGCGGCCGGGTGCGTCCGGATCTCGGCGAGCTCGTGCGGCAGCAAAGGGCCGCGCTTGCGCAGCAACGCCTCGGAGATCGTGACCTTGCCGATGTCGTGGAGAGGAGCTCCGACCTCGACCGTCCGGAGCTGCCGCTCGTCCCAGCCGAGCCAGCGCGCCAAGCGTCTGGACAGGAAGGTCACGCGCGTGCAATGCGCAGCTGTCGCGGGATCGTGGGCGGCGAGCGCTGAGGCGAGGTCGGCGAGCATCGGCTCGACGTCATTCCAGGCCGCACGGCTTTTCCCTTCACTTCCAGATGCCAGTCACCGGCGCGACGTGAGCCGAGTGACCGAGGAGCGGCAGCCCCCACGCCTGCTCGACGGTCCGCAAGAGGCCGTAGTGACCGGTCAGCCCGGTGTAACGGGAGCCCGGCCGAACGGCGGTCCCCAGCGCCAGCGCCGCGGTGTGGCCGCCTCCCCGGGTACTGGTGCTGCCCTCGTCGAAAATGACGAACACGACCGTCTTCGGCAGTTTCAGGAACTTCCCGACCTGGCTCCGGAGCCACGCGTCGCCGACGGAGACCGAGCAGTCGTGCATCGAGTGGCAAAGGTCGGGAACGACGAGCGAGAAGCTGGGGAGCGCCCCCGTACGGAGATCGGGAGACAAACGGGTAAGCGGCACGAGCCGCGTACGGCGGGCCGGATCGTCTGCGATGTCGCGGAAATAGGCAAACGGATTGTGCTTCTTTGCGTAGCGGCCCTTGGAGGCGCCGAGGAACCCGGGCGCAGGCAGGCCTTCTGCATAGGTCTTCCACGTCCGGCCCGAAGGCTCGATCGTGTCCGCCAGGCTCTGCATGTCGACGACACAGTCGGTGCAGTCGGTGGTAATCCCCTGCGTCGAGCCCGAGACGAGCGCGAGGTAGTTGGGCAGACTCGGATGCGTCACGCCGTAGTAGCGCGTGAGCGTCGCGTACCGCCGTGCGTAGGAGTTGAATGTCGGCGCGGCACGGTTGCCCAGGACGCTCGTCGTCTCTTTGTTCTCGAAGACGATCACGACGACATGGTCAAACGCGGGCACGGGAGCCGCCGCGGTCGCCCGGCCGGCGAGGAGTGCGCATAACAACAGCAAGCAGATGGCAGGTTTCACGTCTGCTCCGCTCGGCGCCGTACGACGTGCACGGCTGCGATCGCAAGCACGATTACGACGCCGATTGCTATGCCTCCGTACACGCCGTAGCGTGTGATCGCATCAGCGGCGGCCTTGCCGGCGTAGAACGAGACGAGCCCGACAGCAGCTGCCCAGACGATCCCCCCGAGCGCATTCCAGAAGAGAAACCTCCACCACGACATGCGCGTGATCCCAGCCATCCACGCGCCTGTCACGCGAACGCCGCCGAAGAAGCGGGCGAAGAAGACGGCCTTGCCGCCGTGCCTCTCGAAGAACCGCTCGGCGGGCGGCATTACCCGGTCGGCGATCCGCTTGATCCAGGCGTAGCGGTAGATGAGGCGGCGGCCAAGCTCGCGTCCGAGCCAGTAGCCGATGTTGTCCCCGACAATGGCCGCTACGGCTGCGACGACGATCACAGCGGTGATCGAGAGGTGGCCCTTGGACGCGTAGACGCCTGCTGCGATCAGCGCGGTCTCTCCCGGAACCCAGAGGCCTGCGGACTCGAGGCAGACGATCCCGAACAGGAACCAGAGCCCGTAGTGCACGATGAAATGGGTCAAGGCCGGGCAGGGTACGTAAACTCGCGCCGTGCGAATCGGCGTTCCGCGGGAGGTCGAGCCGGGCGAGCGTCGAGTGGCGCTCGTCCCTGAAGCCGTCTCGAAGCTGGTCGCAGGCGGGTTCCAGGTCGTCGTCGAGCGAGGCGCGGGAGTGGCTGCGTCGTTTCCCGACGAGGCTTACCGCGAGGCCGGTGCAGACCTCGTGGATCAGGCGTGGGACGCGGACGCAGTCGTCAAGGTGCGCAAGCCGACGGCTGATGAAGCGCAACGGTTGCGCAGTGGGCAGGTGCTGATCGGATTCCTCGAGCCGCTCACGGATCCAGCCGGAATCGAAGTGCTGGCGCAGCGCGGCGTGCAGGCGTTTGCGATGGAGTCGATTCCGCGTACCACACGCGCGCAGTCGATGGACGCACTCTCCTCCCAGGCGACCGTTTCCGGGTACAAGGCCGTGCTGCTGGCTGCGGAGCGCCTCCCCCGGTTCTTCCCGATGCTGATGACCGCGGCCGGCACGGTCGCTCCCGCGAAGGTGCTGGTGCTCGGAGCCGGCGTTGCGGGACTGCAGGCGATCGCGACGGCACGCAGGCTCGGCGCGGTTGTCGCCGGCTTCGACGTGCGGCCGGTCGTGAAGGAACAGGTCGAGAGTCTCGGGGCGACGTTCCTGGAGCTCGGCGTGCGTGGTGAGGAAACTGCCGGCGGTTACGCCGGCGAACTGAGCGCGGACGAGCAGAAGAAGCAGCAGGAGGAGCTCGCGGAGCGGATCCCGGACTACGACGTCGTGATCACGACCGCGCTCATTCCCGGCCGACCCGCGCCGAAGCTGATCCTTGCGGCGGCGATTTCCCGGATGCGCCCCGGCTCCCTGATCGTCGATCTCGCAGCCGAGGCGGGTGGCAACGCGGAATCGACCGAGCCGGGCGAAATCGTTGAACGGGACGGTGTGACGCTGGTCGGACTGATGAGTCTCGCGTCGACGATGCCGTTTCATGCGAGCCAGCTGTACGCCCGCAACGTGAGCGCGCTGCTGCAGCACCTTGCACCCGAAGGCGAGCTCGCGCTCGACTGGGACGACGAGATCACGGCGGGTGCGTGCGTAACCCGCGAGAAAGTGGCTGCCGCGTGAGTCACGGACTACTTTTGACCTTCGAGATCACGATCCTCGTGCTCGCGATCTTCCTCGGCTTCGAGGTCATCTCCAAGGTCCCCACGCTGCTGCACACGCCGCTGATGTCGGGTACGAACGCGATCCACGGCATCGTCATCGTCGGCGCGATGCTCGTCGCCGGCCTCGACCACAAGGACACGCTCACCAGCGTCATCGGGCTGATCGCAGTCGTGCTGGCGTCGGCGAACGTCGTGGGCGGCTTCGTCGTCACCGACCGCATGCTCGAGATGTTCAAGAAGCGGGAGAAGAAGCCGGAACCTTGAGTCGAGAGGTCACGAATCTTCTCTATCTGATCACGATCGTGACGTTCATCCTGGCGTTGCGCTTCCTGTCGAACCCGGCAACTGCGCGGCGCGGAAATCAGATCGGCGCGGGCGGGATGCTCGTCGCGATCGTTGTCACGTTCCTGCAGAAGGACGTCAACAGCTACTGGGAGATCATCGTCGGGATGATCGTCGGCGGCACGTTCGGCGCTGTCGCCGCGCGCAGGGTGCACATGACCGCCATGCCGCAGATGGTCGCGCTGTTCAACGGCGTCGGCGGCGGCGCGGCCGCGCTCATCTCGCTCGCGGAGTTCCACCTGCACGCACCCGATCCGGGAATGCTCCAGGGGGACATCAGCTCGTCGATCGTGCTCTCCGCAATCATCGGGAGCATCTCCTTCTCGGGCTCGATGATCGCGTTCGCGAAGTTGCAGGAGCTGATCCGCGGGCGGCCGATCACGTACCCGCTGCAGCAGGCCGTGAACGGTCTCCTCTTCGCCGCCATCCTGGCCGCGGGCATTGCGATCGTCGCTGGCGCCGAGCAGCAGTGGCTGATGTGGGCGATCCTCGCCGGCGCGTCCGTCTTCGGGATCCTCTTCGTCCTGCCGATCGGCGGTGCCGACATGCCGGTTGTGATCTCGCTGCTGAACGCCTTCACCGGCCTTGCTGCAGCGGCAACCGGATTCGAGCTGGAGAACAACGTCCTGATCGTGAGCGGCATGCTCGTCGGCGCTTCGGGAACGTTCCTCACGATCATGATGGGCCGAGCGATGAACCGGTCGGTCGCCAACGTGCTCTTCGGCGCGTTCGGCCAGCTCGCTCCCCCTGCCCCGGGTGCCGCGGCCGGCGGGGATGCCGACAGCCAGGTTCGCTCGACAACAGTGGACGACGTGGCCGTGATGCTCGGCTATGCGCACAAGGTCGTCATCGTGCCCGGCTACGGGATGGCGGTCGCCCAGGCGCAGCACGATGTTCGTGCTCTTGCCGATCTCCTGGAAACGCGCGGCGTCGAGGTGTCGTACGCGATCCACCCTGTGGCGGGCCGGATGCCCGGCCACATGAACGTCCTGCTCGCGGAGGCGAACGTACCCTATCCGCAGCTCAAGGAGATGGAGGAAGCAAACGCGGAGTTCCCGCGCACCGACGTCGCTCTCGTGATCGGCGCGAACGACGTCGTCAATCCCGATGCCCGCAACAACCCCGGCAGTCCGATCTACGGGATGCCCATCCTCAACGTCGACAGTGCGCAGCAGGTCGTCGTCCTGAAGCGGAGCATGAACCCCGGCTTCGCCGGGATCGAGAACCCGCTCTTCCTGAATCCCAAGACCGTGATGCTGTTCGGCGACGCGAAAGAGTCGATCGAGAAGCTCGCCACGGCCGTCAAGCATCTCTGAAACTACGATCCCCGTGGTGATCGCGAAGGTTCTGTTCTGGTCCTCGCTGGGTTCGCTGGCCTGGACCCAGCTCGGCTACCCGCTCTTCGCCGCGGCTCTGGCCCGCCTTCGCGCGCGACCGGTTCTCAAGCGAGACTTCACTCCGTTCGTCAGCTTGATCATCGCCGCCCATGACGAGGAAGACGTCATCGTACGCCGGCTCGAGAACCTGCTCGCGCTCGAGTACCCGCCCGACAAGCTCGAGATCCTGGTCGCGTCCGATGCCTCCGACGACCGCACCGACGAGCTCGTCGAGGCGGTGGCCGCGCGGGAGACTCGGGTGCGCCTACTTCGTTGCCCGCGCGAGGGCAAGGTCGCGGCCCAGAACCGGGCCGTCCGTGAAACCCAGGGTGAGATCCTCGCGTTCTCGGACGCCAACGCCCAGTGGCAGCCCGACGCGCTGCGCAAGCTCGTGCGCAACTACGCGGACGCCGATGTTGCGTACGTGTGCGGCTCGAGCGTCTACGAGGCCGCTGACGGAACGAACCGCGAAGGGACGTACTGGCGCTTCGAGGGGTGGCTGCGCCGCAACGAGTCGGAACTCGGCTCGATCACGGGCGGGATCGGAGCGATCTACACCGTGCGCCGCTCGGACTATGTCGACGTGGATCCACGCTTCGGTCACGACCTCGCGTTGCCGTACCTGATGGTCCAGCACGGGCGGCGCGCCGTATACGACCCGGACGCGCTTGCATCGGAGAAACCCTCACGCGACATCGAGGACGAGTACCGCCGCAAGGTGCGCATGTTCGAGCACTGCTGGCTGATCGTCCTGCGCGGCAAGATGCTGCGCAGGCTCGGACCGACGTATCTGCTCGAGGTTCTGTCGCACCGCCACCTGCGCTACGCGAGCGGCTTGCTGCACCTCGTCCTGCTCGGCTCGTCGATCGCGCTCGTGCCCGAAGGAGTCGTGTACCAGGTCGTGCTCGGAGCGCAGCTTGGATTGCTACTCGCGGCCGCCCTCGGCGTCGGGATCGCGCGCTACTACGTGCTCGTCACCTGGGCGACAGTCGTGGCGCTCGTCCGGTATCTGCGGTTCGGCGTGCCTGCGGTCTGGACCAAGACGGAAGGAACCCGGTGAACCGGGCGCTCGACGCTGCAGCCGCCGCGCTCGGGCTGGCCGCGGCGAGCCCGATCCTTGCCGCGGCAGCGGTCGCGATCAAGCTGGACGACGGCGGGCCCGTCTTCTACCGGCAG
>Ga0137377_10004774_pt1 | contig 10728 bp, 8 predicted proteins | sample SagtaG_22_FD_104815 | JGI IMG/M metagenome (GOLD analysis project Ga0137377, IMG submission 104815) | Vadose zone soil microbial communities from Sagehorn Ranch, Mendocino, California, USA - Sage2_L_40_16 metaG | ecosystem: Environmental > Terrestrial > Soil > Vadose zone | place: USA... | reverse complement strand
TCCTATTGAACTTAGGACGACAGTTGGGCCTGAGATACCTGCGGCAGGAAGGCGGCAGCTTGGCTGGGCTGACGACGGTCGAAGGCGCGGTATTCGCTTTGATAGGACTTCTCTTGGCGTTCACGATCTCTGGCGGTCTCCAGCGGTTTGATGACCGGCGACAATTGGTCGTTCAGGAGGCGAATGCTGCCACTGTGGCCTCTGATCGAATCGGCTTGTTCGAAGGGGATGTCGCCCGCAACCTGCAGTCCAAACTTCAAGAGTACGTGCGCGCTCGTATTGAGCTGTACCACATGCCACACGATTTCTCGTTATTACGACAGACGGAGCTCTTCTCTACCGAGCAGGAAGACAAAATCATCGAACTGAAGAAAACTCTTTGGGGCGCTGTGGCAGCAGCGTGTCCCCAAAACAACTATAAACCTGCGTGTTCACTGACTTTGCCCGCTCTTAATAACCTGTTTGAAGTTGCGCGCCTACGCGCCGGTGCCAGCGAGAAACATCCTCCTCAGGTTATCTACGCTATGCTGTTCGGTCTTGGACTGGGCGGATCGCTGCTGGCCGGTTTCGGTATGGCTGCCGCTAAAATGCGGAGCTGGATTCACATGGTGATTTTCGCGGCAACGCTAACCGTGACGCTTTACGCAGTTACAGATATGGAATATCCGCGTCTTGGCTTACTTCGTATCGAGAATTTCGATCACTTTCTTATCGATGCATACAAACAGATGCCGTCGCTACGCGAATAGTTTATCGTGGGTGCGCTGCCCGGCGCGCCCGAGCACCAAACCAATTAACTTGCGGGTACCGGCAGCATTCTCAAGCGCGCCCGCCGACAAGGTGATCGAATGAAGAGCCGAATGTCCGATTTGGATCACAACCGGACATGACGGTGCCAATTTGCGATGTCCGCTTTACCCCCGAAAGCGGACATTCGCTCACGCGATCAGGATGTCTGCTTTGGGCCAACAACGGACTCATGCAGCGCAGCAAAAAGACCGCTATTCGATCACCTCGTCGGCGCGGGTTAGTAGCGAGGATGGCCCGGTCAGACCAAGCGCCTTGGCGGTCTTGAGGTTGATCACCAACTCATACTTGGTCGGCGCCTGGACCGGGAGATCGGCCGGCTTTTCGCCTTTGAGGATGCGATCGACATAACCAGCAACCGAAATCGTAGGGAAAGCTCATGCCCTCGGGCAGAACAGTTGACAGCTGCATGCAATCGCACTCAGGATCGTAGCTGTATTTGTTGCGGCTGCCTTTCGGCGTTTCAATGAAGATGCGCAATTCATCGCCTTCCTTCTCGAACGGCGCGATCTCTGAGAGGATCGTATGGCGTGCTGAGCGCGGCGACATAGGATGGAACCCGAGGCTGACGCATAAAAAACGTCTGGCGGCGACAGGAAGTTCCGTCTTGTGGCAATCGGCACGTCGGCCAAGATCACACTTGGACCCTATTCACCGCGGCAGCGATGCCGTCCGCCTTAGATCTTCGACAGTAGGTTCTTGTCGTCGGCGCGGCCTTCAAAAAGTTAGATTGCCCTCAGCTGATTGACTCCACGACGCGGGAACCGCTAGCGCCCTTGCACTGTTCATCCCACCGCGCCCGGTCGCACTGGCGGTAATCGGATGATCAAGGACCTTTGGTATAAGAACGCCGTCATTTATTGCCTTTCCGTCGGCACCTATATGGATGCTAATGGCGATGGGATCGGCGATTTCCAGGGGCTGATGCGGCGCCTAGATTATTTGCAGGGGCTGGGCGTGACGGCTTTGTGGCTCATGCCGTTCCAAACTTCGCCCGGCCGCGACGATGGCTACGACGTCTCCGATTATTACGGCGTCAATCCAGTCTACGGCACGCTCGGCGACTTCGTGGAATTTACCCATGCTGCCAGTCAGCGCGGCATTCGGGTGATCGTTGATCTCGTAGTCAATCACACTTCAAATGAGCATCGGTGGTTTCAGGAAGCGCGGCGGAAGCCGAATTCAAAATATCGCGACTGGTACGTTTGGTCCAAAAAACGGCCGCTGAGAGCAAACAAAGGAATGGTTTTTCCCGGTGTGCAGAAGTCGACCTGGAGTTACGACGGTATTGCGCGACAATGGTATTTTCACCGCTTTTACGATTTTCAGCCCGATCTCAATACGTCGAATCCCGAAGTGCAAGCCGAGATCCTCAAAATTATGGGCTTCTGGATTCAGCTCGGCGTTTCTGGTTTTCGCATGGATGCGCTGCCTTTTGTGATCAGCGCCAAGGGAGCCGAAGTCAATAAGCCGCGCGAACATTACGATATGCTGCGCTCGTTCCGCGAATTTCTGCAGTGGCGCGTCGGCGATTCCATCATCCTAGCCGAGGCAAATGTCGTCCCGCGTACCGATATGAATTATTTCGGTAACGAGGGTGACCGCATGCAGATGATGTTCAATTTTCAGGTCAATCAAAATTTGTTTTTTGCTTTGGCAGCAGCGGATACCCGACCCCTGGCCAAAGCCATGATCAAGACCAAAACACGGCCGCCCAGCAGTCAATGGGGAAATTTTCTGCGCAACCACGACGAACTCGATCTTGGCCGTCTGACCGATCGGCAGCGTCAGAGGGTATTCGCGGCATTTGGGCCGCGGCCGGAGGATCAACTTTATGACCGCGGCATCAGACGCCGGCTTGCACCGATGCTTGGCGGCGACCGGCGGCGTATCGAACTGGCTTATAGTCTGATGTTTACGCTACCTGGGACGCCGGTGCTGCGTTATGGCGACGAAATCGGCATGGGCGATGATCTGAAACTGCAGGAACGAACAAGCTGCCGAACGCCCATGCAGTGGTCGCGCGAACCGCACGGTGGATTTACGAAAAATAGTAAGCCGGTGGTGCCGGTGATCGATGATGGGCCCTACGGCTATGAACATGTCAATGCGGCGGAACAGCGCCAAGTTCCAAATTCTCTATTGAATTGGACCGAGCGCATCATCCGGATGCGCAAGGAAGTCCCTGAGATTGGCTGGGGCGAATTCAAGATCTTGGATGTGGGCGACTATGCGGTGCTTGCGGTACGTTATGACTGGCGAAACAATGCGGTTTTGATCATCCACAATTTGGCCGCCGAGCCGCGAGAGATCGAGTTCGCGACTGGGTTAGAGGCGGACGATGGCGACATCCTCGTCAGTTTGTTTTCGGGAGATCATAGCCACCGTTTGCAGAATGGAAAGCACCGGGTCTGTCTGGATGCCTACGGCTACCGCTGGTATCGCGTTGGCGGCCTCGATTATTTGCTGAAACGTCGAGAGTTTTAATGTGTAACGCGTGCGTCGAATTATCAAAGTGCGTTAGCTCACTTGAAAGATAATTCCCTCACCGGCTCTTAACAGTGCTTCTGTCATGGGCCCCTCTCGATCCATAAAGGTCGAGAGCAGCGCAGTTGCGCCATTGACCTCAGGAATTTTCACCTTTGCTTCTTCTTGTCCGAGGTTGATGGTAACGACGATTTTTTCACCTTCGAAAAATCGCTCGTATGAAAGCACATCATTCTCCACTGGCAGCACGCGCGCGTCACCAAGGACTAGTGCCCGATGCTGTCGCCTTAGTTCGATCAACCGACGATAAAGACACAGCAAGGAATGTGGATCGCTTTTGAGCGCTGCCGCATTCTGTTGACGATAATTCGGATCGACCGGCAGCCAGGGCGTCCCCATCGTGAAGCCTCCCGCATAGGTGGCGTCCCACTGAAACGGACTACGCCAGGGATCGCGGCCTACTCCTAGGCCTGGCTCATTCTTCTCCCACAAATCCTGTACCAAATTTTGTGGGATCGGCACTCGCCCTAAACCGATCTCATCGCCGTAATACATCGTCGGTGTGCCGCGCAGGGTGAGCAGCAGCATTGCGGCATTTCGCGCTTGCTGCGTGCCTACTCGGGCCGCGATTCGCGACTGGTCGTGATTGCCCAAAACCCAGGTCGGCCAGCCGCCGCGAGGCAGCGCTTTTTCATAATCCGAAATCAGACCGGCGATTTCATTGGCATTCCATGCAGCATGAATAAGCGCGAAATTGAATGGCAATTGCGCGCCTTCGAGATTTTCGCCGTAATAGGCAACCAGTGTGCTGAACGGCAGGTAGATTTCGCCGATGAGCACGCGGTCGGAGTAAGCGTCAAGCACCGAACGCATTTTCGCAACTAACTCGTGAATTTCAGGTTGATCGGAATTGTAGAGCGACAAGTATCGATCGATCGCCGGCTGGTTAGGGCGATAATTGGGATTTGGTGGATTGTCACGGAAGTCGGCGTCTTTAATCAGAAGCCAAAGGACGTCCACACGAAAGCCATCAACGCCGCGACTGAGCCAGAATCGCAAGACCTTCAACATCGCATCAACAACTTCCGGATTCCGCCAGTTCAAATCGGGCTGCTGAGAAAGGAAACTGTGCAGATAATATTGTCCGGTGTGGCTGTCGAAGGTCCAAGCTGGTCCGCCGAATTGTGAAATCCAATTGTTGGGTGGTTGGCCGTCCGGCTTGCCGTCACGCCAGATGTACCAATCCCTTTTTCTGTTGTTTCCAGATGATCGGCTCTCGATAAACCATGGATGTTGATCAGAGGTATGATTTGGAACGAAATCCAGAATTACCTTAAGACCGCGTTGATGTGCTTCACGTAAAAGCTCATCGAAATCACTAAGCGTGCCGAATACCGGATCGATGCCGCAATAATCGCTGATGTCGTAACCACAGTCAGCCATCGGTGATGGATAAATCGGTGAAATCCAGATAGCGTCGACACCGAGCCATGTCAGATAGCTCAGTCGTTGCCGAATGCCATTGAGATCGCCGACACCGTCATTGTTGCTGTCTTGAAACGATCGCGGATAGATTTGATAGATAATTCCGCTCTTCCACCATGTCGCGTCGATCAATTCCTACTCCTTCTGCAAATGGGCGAGCGCTGCTAACCTCGATGAGTCGAGAGCGTGAAGAGTAAGAAGTAATGTTCCGGTTACAAAAACGCGATTGGATCATCCTGCCGGTATTCATCGTAGCCGTTGCCGTTGGCTACGGGGTTTATAGCGAATGGCCAGGGCCCGAAGCGGGACTACACAGGATCGAAGCAGACATGAAGAGCAATCCTCCTCTGCGGGTAGATCAGAACACCACTTTGGGCGATGTAAAGTACGAGAGAACGCACAGCACCTATTGGTATGTGATATTTGAGCAAATGTCCGCTTTGGTCATAAGCGGACATTGAAGCGCCTTCACCCGATGTCCGCTTTACCTCCAAAAGCGGACATTGCTGAGCGCGATCACCATGTCCGCTTTGTGCCAAAAGCAGACATTCGCCCCCTCTCGGGCGGTCAGGCATAGCAAATTGTAAAGGCTATTCCGGCAGCCCGCTGACGTGGAGCGCCGGACTCAGAGAGGCCGAAAGCGCTGGCGCGCAGCCCACGGCAGCAAGTTGGCGGCTATAACGATATGCAGGTTGTAATTCCAAAACTCGCGCCGCAGCAGCCTTTGCTTCTTCGAGCCGCCCGAGTTTCGCGAGTGGCGCCGCCAGTGCCACGTAACACACGCTGAAGCCAGGATTGGATTGGATGGCCTTGCGGGCGGCGGCAGCCGCCGCCTCGTATTGGCCGCGGTGGTAATGTCCAAGTGACGATGAGATGAAGGCGGAGGCGCGATAGGGATCAAACGGGCTGAAGCGCAAGCCGCGGTCGGCCCATTCGATCGCGCGCTCGGCTTCTCCGCCCCATGCGAGAATGACGCTGCCGAGAATATAAGTCAGGGCCGATGAAGGACTGACGGCGAGCGCCGCCTCGAATGCGGCGAATGCCGCGGCACGATCGTGCTTGTCCATACCGATGACGAACCCGGCGAAAGCGAGAGCAGGTGCATCGTCCTGGCCGTGCGCTATTGCAGCTTCAGCATGACGGATTGAGGCCGTCCGGTTGTCTTCGCGCAGTCCACCGCGCAGAAAGAGAGTATGATAGCACTCGGCGGCATAGGCGTGCGCGAGCGCATAATTCGGATCGAATGCAAGTGCGCGTTCCAGAAGCAAAAGCGCTTTCGTCGCATGCTCAGGAATCCTCGAATAGACATCGGGCTGAGCCTGCAAGACAAGATCATAGGCGTCGAGGCTATCCGACCGTTTACGTTTGACGCGCTCAATCTCAGCCTGACGCAAGCTCGGTTCGATCGCACCGACCACGGATAGAGTGATGTCGTCCTGAAGGGCGAAAATATCGTCGAATTTGCGATCATAGCGCTCAGCCCACACATGCGCACCTGTTGCGGCGTCGATAAGCTGCCCAGTGATACGCACTCGATCTGCGGCCTTGCGCACGCTGCCTTCGAGCACATAGCGTACGCCGAGCTCGCGGCCGACCTGCTTTACGTCGACTGATCGGCCCTTGTAGGTGAAGGTCGAATTGCGCGCGATGACGAAGAGCCATTTGATACGCGAGAGGCCGGTGACGATGTCTTCCACCATGCCGTCGACAAAATAGTCCTGCTCCGGATCGCCGCTCATGTTCTGGAAGGGCAGTACCGCGATAGATGGCCTATCGGGAAGTGATAGCGCCGGGCGGGTTCCGGCAACATCGAGGCGAACGCTGTAGACGCGCACCGGCTGTGCAATGTTCTTGAGCTGCTGCTCGCCCACATCACCAACCTCAAGCGTGAGTTTGCCTTTGATCTGCTGGTAAGCGTTGTCGGAAATGCAGATTGCACCCGGGCTGGCCAGCGTCTCTATGCGGGCGGCGATGTTGACTCCGTCGCCGTAGATGTCGTCCTCGTCAATGATGATGTCACCAACGTTGATGCCAATGCGGAACTCGATCCGGCGATCTTCGGGAATAGCGGCGTTGCGCTCGGCCATGCCGCGCTGGATTTCCATGGCGCAACGAACGGCATCGACTGCGCTTGCAAATTCGACGAGGGCACCGTCGCCCGTAGTCTTGACGATGCGGCCGCGGTGTTCGGCTATCTTGGGATCGATGAGTTCGCGACGGCACGTCTTGAGCGCAACGAGAGTGCGTTCCTCGTCAACGCCCATTAACCGGCTATAGCCGGCCACGTCGGCAGCGAGGATGGCAGCCAGCCGCCGCTCGACACGCGCCTCAGCCATAAAGATCGCCTCGAACCACCGTGATATTGAGCTAAGTCTATGTTCGGAGGTGGGGTGTGTCTATCGAGGCAAGGACAATGATGAGACAACGCAAATACGCTGCTTCATGCCGGGCGCCGGTACTTAACTCCAGTCGTGAAGATTAAGAACGAAGGGCGCCTGCGCCGCAGGCGCACGCTGCCAAGAATGAGTCATCGTATCGGCTAAAAATAGCTGCTTGAAGGGGGCGGTCCATGTCCGCTTTGGGTCAAAAGCGGACGTGACGCTCTTAAATTTCGATGTCCGCTTTACCCCCGAAAGAGGACATTCGCCCACGCGATCAGGATGTCTGCTTCGGGCCAGAACCGGGACTCATGCACTGCAGCAGACAGTATGTCTATTCGATAATCTCGGCGGCGTGGGCGAGCAGCGCCGGCGGCAAGGTGAGGCCGAGCGCCTTTGCCGTCTTTAGGTTGATCAGGAGTTCGAACTTGGTGGGCTGATAAATCGGGATGTCGCCCGGTTTGGCCCCTTTGAGGATTTGGTGCACGTCATCGGCCATGCGCCTGAGCAACTCAGCGAGATCGACGGCATAAGCCATCAGCGCACCGGCCTCAACGTAATCGCGGTACGGACACATCACCGGCAAGCGGTTCTTCTCGGCGAGCTCGGAGATCAGCTGGCGGTGAGCATAAAGGTCGCCTTCCCCGCTGACCAACACTGCGTCCGGCCGTTGCTTCGCCATTGCAGCGAAGACGCGCTCAATCTCCGAGGTAGTTCCCTCCTGCGGAAACATAGAAACCAGCGAAATTCCCAATCGGCCGGCGGCGTCTCGCAAGGATTGCCCAGAAGAACCTTCCCACCCCTCGCGCATGCCCAGAAATGCAGCCTTGGCTGTCGAAGGAATGGCTTCTTTCAGCATCTCTAGGCGCTTCCCCCAGATCTCGATCCCGGGATCCAACGTGATGCCGGTGAGATTACCGCCGGGTCGGCTCAGGCTCGTGATCAGCCCTGCCTTCAGCGGATCCAGCATGAATGCAACAACCGGTATTGTGTTGGTTGCCGCCGCGAAGGCGATCACGACAGGGTTTGTTCCGGTGACGATCAAATCCGGGTTGCGGGTCACGATCTCCCGGGCCAAATCGGCATAGCGCTCGTGATGCCCCTCGGCGGAGTAGCGGTCGATGATCAGATTTTCTCCTTCGACGTAACCCAAGCGGCGTAGCTCGGCGAAAAATGCACGCCATGCGCTCCCTCCACCCGTTTCGGTGAGGAGGGTAGTCGGGATTGCCGGATGGAAAATCGCGATCCGGTACCGCCTTGCCAGCTGCTGCGCACGCACCGCGAGGGGCCAAACAGCCGCGCTGCCAATGAGCGTGATGAACCCGCGCCGCTTCATTCGATCACCTCGTCGGCGCGCAGCAAGAATGATTCCGAGATTTTTATCCCAATTGCCTTCGCAGCCCTAAGATTGACTACCAATTCAAGTTTGGTCGGTTGCACGACCGGAAGATTCGAAATCGTCTCGCCCTTGAGAACTTTGCCAACGTAAGATCCGACTTGATGATAGACGCTGGAGAGGCTCGGCCCATAACTGAGTAGCCCACCGGCCTCAGCGAACTGTCGTCCTTCATAGATCGTCGGGATCGAGTGTCGTGCAGCAAGAAGGGCGAACTGCTGTCGTCGGCCGACAAAAAATGGATCAGCCTGTTGAATGAGGGCGTCAGCGTGCAGCCCAGCAAGCGCCTCAAAGGCCGTTCCAATCTCATTATCGTTAGAAGCCTGCAAGACTTTCAGTTCAACACCCTTAGCGGCTGTGGCCTGTTGCATTGATCGAATCACGCGCTCAGTCTGCGGACTTGCCGGATTAACGATCAACGCCACGACTTTTGCCTGCAGCACCAGCTCGGAAAGCAATTCAAAGCGTTTGGCATGCAGCTCGACAACAAAGAAGCTGACCCCAGTGAGATTGCCGCCAGGTCGCGCCAGGCTGGCAACGAGCCCCGTGACGACGGGATCATCACCACTGGTGAAAACAATCGGGATCGTTGAGGTCGCAACTTTGGCGGCGCGCGCTGCGAGATCGCCGCCGCCTGCTGCAATGACATTCACATTGCGATTAACAAGCTCTGTGGCGAGACCCGGCAACCTGTCATATTGACCTTCAGCCCAACGATATTCGATCGCAACGTTTTGCCCTTCGACATAGCCGCTCTCGCCTAAACCCTCGTGGAATGCTTGCACTATCGTTGCAAATGGCAGACCGCCATTAAGGTAACCAATTACGGGCACCAGACGTTGTTGCGCGACCGCATCAAACGGCAAGAAACCCGCCGCACCGGTCAAAATACCGAGGAATTCCCGCCGCCTCATGTCCGCCCCCAGATCGTGCGCCGTTGGTGCGCGCCGAGCCATCGTACCGGGGCAAAGCAGTGCTGGGAAAGGGGCGCTTGACGTCCGCTTCGGGTCAAAAGCGGACGTGACGCTCTTAAATTTCGATGTCCGCTTTACCCCCGAAAGCGGACATTACCGAGCGCCGTCGCCACGTCGGCTTTGGGCCAAAAGCAGACATTCAACCGCTTATTCGATCAACTCGTCGGCGAGTTGCTGGAGCTGTCCAGGCACCACTAATCCGAGCGCCTTCGCAGTCTTGAGGTTGATGACAAGCTCGAACTTTGTTGGCCGCTCAATAGGAAGCTCGCCTGGGTTTGCTGCGGAGAGAATTCGATCGACGTAGCTTGCAGCCCGCTTAAACAACGAAGGCAGGTTCGGGCCATAGGCCATCAGCCCGCCAACCTTGGGATAATTATTGAACAGACTAATCGTCGGCAGATGCTGCTTTAGCGCGAGATCGGCAATTTGCGACCGCTGAAAAAAAATAAACGGCGAAGTGAGAACGATCATCCCGTGGACGCGATCATGCGCGGCGTGCTCGACGGCGTCCTTGATCTCCACCTCATTCCGGATCGGGAATGACTCCAGCGTTATTCCTAAAGATCGCGCTGCCGTCTCTGTCGCGCGGAATTGAAGGGAGGCGATTGTCGCATCCCAGAGAACAGCCAGACTCGTAATCGTCGGTACGACGTTCTTGAGAAGCTCAATCTGTTTGCCCCCAAGCTCGGGGATGTCCAGAAAGAGCCCCGTAAAGTTGCCTCCCGGGCGCGCCAGGCTCTTAACCCATCCGTTCGCCACGGGATCGCTTTCCAGGTCGATCCCGATAATCGGGATCGTACTGGTGGCTTTCATTACGGCTCGGATCGCATATGGACCTCCGGCGACAATAACACTGCATTTGAGGGCAACAAGCTCACGGGTAAATTCATCAATCCGTTCGAGCGAGCCGTGGTAATACCGCGTATCCAAAACAATATTCTGGCCGTCTACATACCCAGCCTCGCGCAGCCCCTGGTTTAACGCCTCGCTATTTTCGGTCGGGGCACTTTGGATGCTACCGATCCTGGGCAGTGCCGGTTGCTGTGCGCGCGCCGCGACCGGCCACGCTGCAGCACCCGCCGACAAGCCTTATGAACTCGCGCCGCCTCATGGACCCCCCTTGGGCCGACGAACCCTAGCACACCGCCGGGACTGATTGTGCGGCACAGCAATATCAGGCGCCGAATGTCCGCTTTGGGTC
>Ga0137377_10004769_pt1 | contig 10730 bp, 4 predicted proteins | sample SagtaG_22_FD_104815 | JGI IMG/M metagenome (GOLD analysis project Ga0137377, IMG submission 104815) | Vadose zone soil microbial communities from Sagehorn Ranch, Mendocino, California, USA - Sage2_L_40_16 metaG | ecosystem: Environmental > Terrestrial > Soil > Vadose zone | place: USA... | reverse complement strand
CAGATCTACTGTCCCGGAGAACCCTCCTGTGCTCGTCACGATTATCGTGGTTTGTGTGGAAGTAGTGGCGTTCATGTTGATCGAATTGGTTATGCCTCCAGCGCTAGATGCAAGATCAAAGTCTGGAGGCGGTACGACAAGCTTGATCGTGACAGAGTTCGTGGGAAGTGGAACACTGTCTCCTATCATCGAAACGTTGTAGTTGCCTACGTTTGCAGTGCTTGGCACGGTGACGGTGAGAAAGGCGGTATCAGAGCCCCCTGGTGTTAGAGTGATGCTTGGAGGTGCCAGAGTGGCCGAAGGCGAGTTGGGACCAGAAGGGGCAACTGAAGTCGTAAGAGTGACCGTTCCTGTGAAACCGTTTAGACTGGTAAGGGTGAGGATGGTCGATGAGTCCATTGTCCCATTGAAAATAGTAAGAATCCCGACCGACGTGGTCATTGAATAGTATGGTAGGTTACTGAAACTCCCATTTTGGGACGTTTCTTTCGTGGTTTGCCCGCTCCCGCCAGACACTGAAATACAGAGGGGCGGTACGCTCGTCCCTGCGCCGCAGCCCGTTTGGAAGCCAATGGGAGTGGTACGTGCAGAACCCGTAATGTTGAAGACTGCAGTAAATAAGAGTCCAGTGAATCCTACAGGGGTAGAGGCTCCTAGCACCTCAAGTTCGACCGTGTCTGGTGTGGCTGTCGACAGGCATGGCGCTGCTCCTCCTACTTTCTGAATTCCACCAATACACTGGCTGATCGGACTTGCGCCAGTGAAGACTCCGTTGTTCAATGCTCCTGCGGGCTTGATTATGTTGTGGTCGACCAGGAGTGTGATGTCGAAGATATTGAATGTGTCCGTGTTGTTGATGAAGACACCTACGTTCAGTTGAGCTGTTGTTGGGAGGGGGGGTCCGGTGAGAGTCTCTGGGTTGATTGGACACATCGTGTCGGTCACATTGGCGACGCACACTTCTCCAATCGTGGTTGCGTGGGCCAGGGGGATAGTGGTCGGGTTAATGGTTGGGCTTACAAAGAATAGTGACAGGAAAAGTGGCAGCAGAATAAGAATCGAGATTTTTCGGTTCAACGGGTCTCTTGCATCCTAAGTCGGAACCTGTGTGGCTTCGGTGTTCGCGAAATATATCCTTTGGGAACCATGTTGGGCATGGGCTCGTTGCTGGGGTCACAGACTCGCTCGATCCCATTTTGGTGACACCGCTCCCGTTTGATAGTCGATAGGTTTCATCCCACCGGCATTGAAGCTTCCCCCCGGGGGCAAAACTAATAGTTGGCTCCGACAGTGAGTAAGTTAGCGCGAAGTCTTGGCCCGTTCTCGACAAAAGGCAGCCGATAGGAGGCGTCTAGTTTACTATGTTGCGGTTCCCGTTCTGGTCCTGGCACTTTCCGTTGTCGCCTATGTTGCTCTCGTACCGCCCGCGCTCTCCTGCCAGAACACTACTCCCGCGATGAAATACGATGTACAGATTTCGATTCAATATGCCACAACAAATTCCACGGGGGGTCGAGGGATACAATTTGTCATTCCAAAAGGGGCTGGAGAGGCGGGGCTCGCTTGGAACTCTCATACGTTCGACGCGAATGGGCTTGATTGTCGGTATCCAGTCTACATGGATCCTCCTAGTCCGAGTCAGTCTTATCCTGGATACTCTCAGATTCATGTCGTGTCAACGATCTACCACAATTATACTCTAGGCGATTTCTTTAGCCTGTGGGGAATGCCGATCAGTCAGAACGACACGATCAATATTCAATCTGCCCATGGGAATCAGTGGAGCATGTGCGTTGGGCCGTCCCAGTCTACTCAGCGGCCTGGGTTATGGGGTCAAGAGCCGCTAGTCAACTACAACTCGATTACTCTACTCTACGACAACATCGGCTGCATCTGACAACTCTTTCCATTCTTTGTTTACTCCGAGCTTTGTCCCTTGTGCCTTCTGCTGTCAGGGTCTTCTCATCATAATACAGGTGAGAATTTTATGTTGATAGGTACTGGATTGTCGTTGATGACCACCACATCCCACGTGAGTGAACTCGGAGGAGTAAATGTTAGAATTGTCTGGGTTGTCGGTCCGGCTTGTGCTTTACAATAGCTCCATGGAAAATTGTAACCATAGTTTTGTGTGGTGGTGGTTGCCTGCCACGACAGGTATTGCTGGTCAGTTAGGATGCAAAACCTTGCACCGAGTGTTGAGTTTATCACTGCAACTCCGACGGAGAAGATTCTCTCAGCCTGGAGGGGCGGAGTCAGCTGGAGAGCGAAGAATCCTGGCGCAGCGGTAGTGCCCGCCCCTACCTGACGGTTGACTGGGCTGGCGAGCGTTCCAATCTGTGGATTTCCATGTGGGAGTTGGGGGATTCCGACTGCTGCGATGCCGATGGATACTGCGATTATGAACGCCGCGATTATCAGCTGGTTGCGGCGCTTCGGCTGCATTAGTTTTCCTCCCGGCTAGACATTATGGCTCGGGATTCTAATAAACGAGATGGGAGTCTCGTTTGTGATTGCATCACTCAGATGATGCCGATTCTCTTTTGAAACTAAGTTTTTCCTTAGCATGAAATTAGGAGGGTTTGATACTCTATGGGCATCTTTAGATTCCTATCTAGTCCCGAGGGATTCCATGTGTTACAAATGTTGAGTTTTCTTCGAAGATTTATATCGAGTCTTGACCGTAGTCGTAGCAAAGGGTGCTTCCGGCTGCGCCGATCCTTCCTTCTCGCAATTCCTTTCTTGCTGGTTGTTGCGATGCTCCTGTTGCCTGGCATTACTTCCCAGGTACACGCCGCTACGTTGACAGGAACGGTGCGGGCGGTTCGCTGGTTGTAGGACCGACCTGTCTGGGCACGGATACACCTGACACCTTTCATTTCGCCGTGTCTGCGGCTTCGGGTGCTCTCAGCACAACAGGAACTGGTCCACTGTTCACCGCTATCTACAACATCACCGGGACGACTCCCACAGCGGGCGTCCTTATCGGTTTCCAGACGGGTTGTGGTACACCTTATAGTCCAACTAGTGACCCGCCGTTATCTGTGACCGTAACCAAGAGGTTTAGTTAAAGTGAGAAGCCGCTTTAAATTATCCTTACTTGTGTTCCTGATCCTAGGCATCACAAGTAGTCTTCCCGCAGTGACTTTGCGGGGATACACTGGTCCTAACACATCGAACACATCGAACTCTCTGGGCCTCTCGAATAACCTTTGGCAAGTACAACCTTCGAGTAATCGAATCTCTCATGGTGATGGTAGCCAGAAAGCGTACTTGGCATCAACTGTTAGCGTTCGTGACCTGCGTGATGCCGAAGCCAGCTATGACGGGCCATTAAGTCTCTCTTCTTCCATCGTCCGCAGCGGTCCGGTCGGACCTCTGCTTGCAACATATCCGTACCAGGGCGGGTTTACATCCGACCATTCATCGAAGATCTCCAATACTCCTCAGCCTTTCGTCATGGCAACTCAGAGTTCGTCGAACGTGACGATCTCGAGCAAGTTCGATGCCTTGAGCATGATTGGGACCTGCTCATGCGTTCCGCCTGATGTCCAGGTGGCAAAAGGCCCATCGTACATTGTGGAGATGGTCAATCTAGGCGGTGGGATCTACAATCCCCAAGGTACTCTTCTCAAGAGTTTTCTCTTAGCCGATTTCTTCGGCACTGGGCTCGATACTATCTCAGACCCGAAGGTATTGTATGATGCTCAGTCGGGGAACTGGTTCGCGAGCCTAATCGACACGACCGGGAGTCTCAATCCAACCAATCTGACCATCGCGACGACAGTGACTAGCGATCCCACCGGCCTTTGGCGAGTTTACAAGATTCCGGGAATCCCGGGCCTCGTTGACCAGCCTTTGATAGGCGTAAACAACGACAAGTTCGTTATTAGTGGAAACGATTTTGCATCTCCGAATTTCGCCTTCATGGGAGCGGAATACTGGGTTCTTAACAAGGTCGAACTGCTCGCTGGCGAGTCGGTTGTCGATACCCAAGCTTTCGGTCCGGATTCGACGCTCATCACGGCCCATCCGGCTCAATCGCTCAGCTCAACATCTACCGAATGGATGGTGAGCAACGTGCCGAGAATAGCGGGCCATGAGACCTTCGCAAACAACACAGTCTACCTAATAGCGCTGAATGGCGTCCCGCCCTATGTCACAGCGTCAAGAACTAGTTTTGCCGTTACGATTGGAACATACGCGAATGGGACTATTCCTGGAGGGATTCAGCCTGGGACAACCTACAGGATAAACACCAACGATATTCGGATACAAGACGTCTCATGGTTTCAAGGCAAACTCTGGTTCTCTGTGAATGACGGCTGCAGGCCCACTGGAGACACTGTGTTCCGATCTTGCTTCCAACTCACTCAGATAGAGACTTCGACTCTTAGTCTGAAGCAAGAGTTTGACGTAGGTGCGAATGGCCAGTCGTTCTTCTTTCCCGCGCTGCGTCAGGACGCCTTTGGGAATCTTATCGTGATCTACGGATATTCCTCATCCTCGCGGGCCGGTGGAACTGACATCTACCCAAGTCTTGCTGTTGCCGGACAGGCTTCGACAGATCCCGTAGGCAGCCTGACGCCCTCGAAGACGATCGTTGTTGGGACCGCAAACGAGACACGTGCGGTGCCAGGAAATGTGACCCGATATGGAGACTACTTCGGCGCAGCCGTCGACCCGTCAAATCCCAGCGTCGTTTGGGTGGCGGGAGAATATCATAACATTACCAAAGGACCTCGCTGTTTTAGCGCTTGCTTCAACAACTGGGGAACATACGTTGCCAGCGTCAGAATGAGCCCGACCAACTCTGCGAGCACTCCAGTGACTCTTTCTGACTTTGCGATATCCTCCGGCGTCTCGGTCATGGCTCTCGGTCAAAACCAGAAATCGAATGCCACAATGACTGTGTCGAGCGTCAACTTCGCAGGGGCCGTCAGCTTCAGCGGATCCTCTGGCGGAGCGACGACGACTTTCGCACCGTCCAGCGTCACCCTGACCAAAGGGGGCAGCGCCACCTCAATACTGACTTCTACGGGCGCTCCCTACTCGACGGGTTTCGATGGCATAACTGTCACCGCGTTAGGAGGCGGTTTGAGGCATAGTGTCATCATAGTTCTGTTTATGACTCCGCTTGCGTCCCGGTTGAACAACGTCACAACTTTCCACGGCGTCACCGTGAACACGACTGGTCTTATTTCGTTAGACTCGCCGTCCAACGCGTTCATTGTCTCAGGGACGCTTTCTACCACAGCAAAGAACAGCTCCACTGGAACGGTTCTTTATTCCAATACGTATCCAGTCTCAAAGATTTCGTTTGCAGTCGACTCGACAGGACATTACTATCAATCAGAATTCCTGCTGACCCAGTGGGTGAATCCCTACCCAGTGTCGGTCAATATTGCAATGAGCTACCTCGTCAACCAAACGGGCTCGGGAGGAGGCATCAACGCCACCACGATAACTTTGACAAGGAACGTGGACATAAACCTCGACGGCACAGTCGATGCGGGAGATGTCAATATCCAGGTGGCGTCCTGGCAAACTTCGATCGGAAATCCGAAGTACAACCCGAGAGCTGATCTAGACGCCGATGGAATCGTCGACCAGATTGATGTCAACATCCTACAATCCTACATGGGAGCAGCAGACATTATCCCAGCCTACACGCTCTCAGCACTTAACGTGATTGTCTTTTCGTCGGGATCTAGGGGAGCTTCGACTCTGACCGTAACGAGCACCAACGGCTTCTCAGGATCTGTCGGCCTGACACTAATTCTGTCCCCGAACGAACCGAACGGTCCCGCGGTCTCGATGAGCCCTGCGGGTGTCTCGCTGTCCAACGGAGGGTTCGCAACATCCGGTCTTACGATAAGCTCGACAACGTCCACTCCCACCGGACTTTACGTGGTTAACTTGACCGCGTCTAGTGGAAGCCAGACGCACAGCTTATTCTTTGCTATTATGATCGGTCCATCGCCCGTAAACGTCGCAGCTGTAGGGAGTGTCGGGGGCGCTAACGTCACCTCCTTTGGGGATCTCGCTCCTGACTCGGGGGCAACCAATGGCTTGACGGCTTCAGGGTCAGTGACTGTTGTTGCTATGAACGCATCAACTGGACTGCAGCTTTACTCGTATACCTATGCGTTGTCTAGGCTTAGTATTCCTCTTAGTGGCCCGATCAGCCCTGGCGGGTCAGGCACAACCTTCGGTTTTCAGAGGAACCTTCTCCTCGACATTCCCGTTACCAATTTCCCTCTCACATTGGAAATCAGGCCCTACTGGTCGGGGCCTACAATTACGACGCTCGTAGCACCCAGTCTTCACGACAAAGGAGTCTTTAGGAATCCAGACTTTAACATGGATGGGGTTTTCGACAATCACGATGTTCAGGTTCTTCTTACGGATCAGGGTTGCTACAAAGGAACCTCTTGCTATGATTCTCGATCAGACCTCTACGCCACAGGATTCACCGGCTTCGGTAGTAGCATCCAGTTTTTCATTGTACGCAACGTTGGCGCTACAGTCTTCTACCCCTTTGCGGTGTCAGTCTACGCGGCGACTCTGAACATATTCACCGGTGCCACGGGATCTTCAACAATAACGTTGGCAAGTCAAGGCTTCGCCGGAACCGTCACGCTATCGGCAGCCTCCTCCGGTCCAAGTGCTACACTCGCGGTGACACATCTCATGCTTACGATCGGTGGGACTAACACGACGACGATTAGCATCACGGCGAATGTTATGCGTGGAAACTACACTGTCACAGTGACTGGATCGAATGGTTCTCAGTCAGCTTCTGCGACTATTTCCATTAGAGTCTCAGACTTCTCCATCTCATCTCAGCCAACTGTGATCGTCTTTCCACGCGGCTCCGGAAGTAACGCGACAATAACTGTCAACTCATTAAACGGGTTCAGTGGAACTGTTACCTTAACTGGTGTTTACACACCTTCTGGCCCTAGCGTCTCATTTGTCCCGGCCTCTGTCACTCTTGCTTCTGGAGCAATTCGCGCTTCAACGATGACTCTTTCTGCGAGCATGATGGCTACAGCAGGAATCTATAGCTTCGTCGTATCAGGCACTAGTGGAAGCGTATCCCACAACGTGACCCTCATCGCAGCTATTTCAGTACAGTTCACGATCAACGACAGAGAGTCGTTCATCGGGGTGAACGTCACAACGACAGGGACTCTGAGTCTGGATTCGGGGTCCAACAGCATTGCGGTCTCCGGGCGACTCACTACGGTCGCGACTAATGGTACCACTGGAGCCTTCATTTCTTCGAAAAACTACACGCTAATTCATGCGGCGTTCTTTAATTATGGATCTGGCACCTACAAAAGAATCTTCATACTCAACGTCACCGCTACCCCCACTCCCCTCGGAGTAGGCATAACCCTAAGCATCTCTGCACCTACCTCGTCAATTCCAGGCACGGCAAGCCAGTCTCTCGGATTGAGCCGAAACCCAGATGTTCTGGAGCATGGAATAGTTGACTTTGTAGACTACTCATGGGCTAGTAGCAGGTATAATTGCTCACTTGGACAGTCATGTTATGATCCACGGGCCGATGTAGCGAACAGGGGTGTTATCGACATAGTTGACATAAATAGAATAAGCTACTTCTACGCCGCATTGAACCTAAACTCATAGCGTTCGACCCTCTATCTGCGTCGATAGACGCGATCTAGAAACGGCACGTGTCACCATAGGCAAATGCAAGGGTGAGAATCCCGCTCGCATTCCTTACGCTATGTTTTTCCCTGGCTTGAACTCGACCAAGTTTGATATTTTTTGCAGGCATCTGTGGATTCCCGTCTCGTCCTGAGGGTTTCCCCGACTTAACGGGTGCTGTGTTTTTCTTCCAAGATTTATATTGAGTCTTGACCATAGCCTTGACCAAGGTGCTTCTTACTGCGTCGGTCACTCCTCTTCGTGGTTTCTTTCTTGCTGGTTGTTGTTATGCTACTATTGCCGGGCGTTGCGCCCAAGGCGCACGCCGCTGGGGTTGTCTGTCTCAATGATCCCTCCTCGTTCTCCACATCTACCCCTTGTCCTGCCGCGGGAACTAGTCTTAACGGGCCCGCACCGACCGCCGCATTGACTAATCCTCTCCCTGCGGGCTCAGTTCACGGGCCAACTCAGATCCGGGTGGGAGTCTATCTATCGGGCCCTGACCAGACCAATGGTTTTGACATTACCATCTTGACTAATCGCACGGTTCTCACTCCTACCGATGTTGATCTAACCGGTACGATTCTGGCTGCTCCTACGAGTATTGTTATCGAATGCATCGACGGCAACCTTGTTCGAGGGCCCCAATGTCTGACAACTGACACTCCTGGTACGATTCACTTTGCCGTCTCGGGTGGTCCGGGCATTCTGAGCACCGCTAGTACCGGTCTTCTCTTCACAGCCATCTACAATATTACCGGGAAGAGTCCTGCCAGCGGAATAAGTATTGTTTTCCAGACCGGTTGCGGCAGTGCTGATAGTCCGACTAGTGATCCGCCGATCTGTGTGACGATAACGAACGGCACGTCTGCTCCAGTTTCTGAGAGTGTCGGGCCTATCGGTTTCAACAACAATGTAGACCCTAACTGGGTCGCCATATCCACGACCACACCGACAATCACTTTCAACCTAGCTGCTCCTTCCCCAGTCGCCATAATCAACGCGACTGCTGAGAATGGCTATCCCGGGCTAGTCGGTACCGACAGCATATCCTTCACTACGATTGCGTCGCCTAGTCTCACAGTGTCATTTACTGGAGCGGTTACCACATGTGTGACCGCGGGTCTAACATGCGGTGTTAGTGCCAGTTTTAGCGCCGCTTCGACCGGAACTTACCCTATTACTTTCTTGGGAAACTACGTCTACAGTAATGATACGACTCTTTCGCCGGGAGGAACTCTTGCGGGAACTGTAAACTTGGTGGTGATTGTGCAGGACTTCAAGGTTAGCGTTAGCCCAACGAGTCTGACTTTCATCGCGGGCCAGAACATGAATGCCACCGTAACGCTGACGAGTGTGAACGGTTTCAATGGAGCAATTACTCTCTCAACGAGTGCTCCCGCTGGAGTTACGGCGATCTTCAGTCCCTCAGTCATTCAGATGACCACTTCTCCTCAAACATCGAAAGTGACTTTCAACTCCTCCAAGGGTGGAATTTACGCTGTCACAATTCGCGCTACGAACTCAAGCACTGTGAGGAATTCTAACATAGTCACCGTTCATGTCCAAGACTTTACCCTCTCCGCCAGTACCATCAGCATCGTTGGATTGAATCCAGGAGCCCAAGCCACATCCACCATCACAGTGGCGCCTATCCAAGGGTTCTCAGGGACCGTCGCGCTTTCGATCAACCCATCCACTGGTCTTACCGCATCTCTGGACAAGACTAGTCTCCCGGGTGGATCGGGAACCTCCACCCTCACTGTCAGCGCTCCCGGAGCAGGAAACTACACGGTAGAAGTGACAGGAACTTTTGGCAGTCTCGCCCACTCTGTAACCGTCTCCGTGAACGTGGTCGATTTCGACATGACCGCTAGCCCGATTTCCCTCGGCCCATTGAATATTGGTGTAAGAGAGAATTCAACGATCACAATTATCGCGGTCAATGGTTTTCAAGGCTCGATTACACTGACCGTCCCACCAGTCACCTCGCTTACAGCTTCGCTCTCGGCGAACACTGTCATCAATTCTGGCAGCGTTATTCTGACTGTGAGTGGTAGCCAGGGTGGCAATTTCACCCTGGTGGTAACTGCCACTACTGGATCGTTGACGCACTCAGTGCAATTGAATGTGAGGATTGCGGATTTCGGCTTATCGGCCGCGTCGACAAGTCCCACGGTTCTTCTCGGCCATTCTACAGATGACCTGATCACGATTCAGAGCCAGAACGGCTTCGCCGCAAACGTGACGCTGACAGCCTCTTCGTCTTCACCCGGACCAATCCTTTCCTTTAGTCCCTTCACATCAGTGTTCGTCCAGTCTGCTGGCTCGAACAGCACCACCCTCACTATCACCGTTCCTGCAAACGCTACGCCCGGCACATATCTCATTAGCGTGAATGGGACGATCGGGACAAGGACAAAGACGCTTCTCGTCACGCTTACAGTTCCGACACCAGACTTCCAAATCTCATCCAGCCAATCAGTCCTGATCATTAACCAAGGCAACTCCGGTAGCGTAACCATTAGCGTCTCTCCATTGAATGGTTTCAGCGGCAATGTGACTCTCTCCGTTTCTTCTCCGTCAGGGTTGACCGCTTTTCTCACGCCTACAAGTGTCCTGAGCTCAGGCAATTCCGTCCTCAACCTTACAATCTCCCTAACGGTCTCTGAGGGCAATTATATCGTCACGGTCACCGGAATGAGTGGTCCTCTGACTCGCCCGACGAGTGTGACTGTGAGAGTTGCCGGGTTCACTCCAATCGCAAGCCCTGGCGCGCTCGGGATCGTGATTCATTCCTCGGACTCCTCCGTCATCACTGTTACAAGCGATAATGGTTTTGATGGTACTGTGACGTTTGTCTACGGTTCTCATCCAGCGGGACCCGGCCTTTCTCTGACCATTAGCTCGATGCACGTGAGCCCTGGTCTTGCAGGCACTACGACTCTAACCGTCACTGTCGGAAATGATATGCTGCCAGGAAGCTACGTGGTTGATGTGAACGCTACTAGCGGAAAAATCGAAAAGGGTCTACAGATAATTCTGACAGT
>Ga0137377_10004767_pt1 | contig 10732 bp, 12 predicted proteins | sample SagtaG_22_FD_104815 | JGI IMG/M metagenome (GOLD analysis project Ga0137377, IMG submission 104815) | Vadose zone soil microbial communities from Sagehorn Ranch, Mendocino, California, USA - Sage2_L_40_16 metaG | ecosystem: Environmental > Terrestrial > Soil > Vadose zone | place: USA... | reverse complement strand
GCGCCCATGCTGATCAAGAGATCGGAACGCCACCGAACCCGTGGAAGAGTTGTTGCCGCACAGGCGAGTAGAACAAGCGATAGCTTGGATCGTCGCAGTTTCCTGCAGCGTTCCGGCCTCACAGCCGGGGCGCTGGCGGCGCTCGGCAGTTTGCCGCTCGGCAGCGTGCGCAAGGCCGAGGCCGGTCCGCCACCGCCGCCGGGCGCGACGGTCACAATCCGCAAGAACGTCTGCACCCATTGTTCGGTCGGCTGCTCGGTTATCGCTGAAGTCGCAAATGGCGTGTGGATTGGCCAGGAGCCGGACTATGACAGCCCGATCAATCGTGGATCGCATTGCTGCAAGGGCGCGGCGGTTCGCGACGACGTGCTGAGCCAGCGCCGTCTGCGCTATCCGGTGAAGCTCGTAAACGGTCGATGGATCCGGATATCCTGGGAAACGGCGATTGACGAGATCGGCGACAGGTTGCTGGCCATTCGCCAGAAGTCGGGACCGGATTCGGTTTACTGGCTTGGTTCGGCCAAGTTCACCAACGAAGCCGCCTACCTCAACCGCAAGCTCGCCGCCTTCTGGGGGACCAATAACTCCGACCATCAGGCGCGCATCTGCCATTCCACTACGGTCACCGGGGTCGCCAATACCTGGGGCTATGGCGCGATGACCAACAGCTACAACGATATTCGCAATGCCAAGACCATTCTGCAAATGGGTGGCAATCCGGCGGAGGCGCATCCGGTTTCGCTTCAGCATATTCTCGAAGGCAAGGAGCTCAACCGAGCCAACATGATTGTCGTCGATCCCAGGATGACGCGGACCGCTGCGCACGCCACCGAATATGTTCGCGTGCGGCCCGGCACGCATATCGCCACGATCTACGGGATGCTTTGGCACATTTTCGAAAACGGCTGGGAGGACAAGGAATTCCTGAGCCAGCGCGTTTACGGCGTCGACGAAATCCGCAAACAGGTAGCGAAGTGGACGCCCCGCGAGGTGGAACGCGTCACGGGTCTGCCTGAAGCGCAAGTCAAGCATATCGCCGAAATCTTCGCCAAGGAAAAGCCCGCGACGCTGATCTGGGCCATGGGACAGACCCAGTTCGCGACCGGCACGGCGAATGTCCGCGCGAGCTGCATCCTGCTGCTCGCCACCGGCAATGTCGGATACGCCGGGGGCGGCGCCAATATATTTCGTGGCCACACCAATGTGCAGGGCGCCACCGATCTCGGCCTCGATGTGACGACGCTGCCGCTCTATTACGGTCTTGCCGAAGACGCATGGCGACATTGGTGCCGGGTCTGGGAAGTGGATTACGAGTGGATGAAATCCCGCTTCCCGAACAAGACGCTGATGGAAACGCCGGGCATTCCGAGCACGCGCTGGTTTGATGCGACCTTGCTGCCGAAGGACCAGGTCAGCCAGCCCGATACGGTGCAGGCGATGTTCGTCATGGGGCACGGCGTCAACACCATTACCAGGATGCCCGAGGCCGTCCGCGGCATCGAGAAGCTCGACCTGCTGGTGGTCTGCGATCCCTATCCGACGGCGTGGTCGGTGCTCTCCGATCGCAAGGACGGCACCTACCTTTTACCCGCCTGCACCAGCTTCGAGATGGACGGCTCGCGCACCGCCTCGAATCGCTCGCTGCAGTGGGGCGAGAAAATCGTGGAGCCGGTTTTCGAATCGAAGAACGACTACGACACGATGTATTTACTCGCCCGCAAGCTCGGCTTTGCCGACCTGATGTTCAAGAACATCAAGGTCGAAAACAACGCGGTGTCGGCGGAAGATATTTTGCGCGAGATCAATCGTGGCGGGTGGTCGACGGGCTATTGCGGACAATCTCCCGAACGGCTCAAGCTTCACATGAAGAACCAGGCCAAATTCGATCTGGTCACCATGCGCGCGCCGAAGGATGATCCGGAAGTCGGCGGCGACTATTACGGTCTACCATGGCCATGCTGGGGAACGCCGGAGTTCAAGCATCCCGGCTCGCCGATCCTCTACAACACCAATCTGCCGGTGAAGGAAGGCGGCGGCACGTTCCGCGCCCGCTTCGGCGTCGAACGCGTTGTCAAACGCAAGGTGATGGAAAACGGCCAGGAGCTCGAAAAGGAGCAACACGATAACTTGCTCGCCGAGGGCTCGTATTCGGCAGGCTCCGAGATCAAGGACGGATATCCGGAGTTCACCTTGGCCGTGCTCAAGAAGCTCGGTTGGGACAAGGACCTCACGGCGCAGGAAATGGAAATCATCCAGCGTGTGAATTCCGCCAATCCGGATGCCGTATCCTGGTCGCTCGATCTTTCCGGCGGAATCCAGCGTGTGGCGATCGAGCACGGCTGTTCGCCCTATGGCAACGCCAAGGCGCGCATGATCGCCTGGAACCTTCCCGATCCGATTCCCGTCCACCGCGAACCGATTTATACGCCGCGCCCGGATCTCGTCGCCGACTATCCGACCTTGCCGGACGCCAAGCAGTTCCGCGTCCCCAACATCGGCTTTTCCGTACAAAAGGCTGCGGTCGACCGCAGCATCTCGAAACAGTTCCCGCTGATCCTGAGCTCGGGCAGACTTGTCGAGTATGAGGGTGGCGGCGAGGAAACCCGTTCCAACAAGTGGCTCGCCGAGTTGAAGCAGCACATGTTTGTCGAAATCAATCCGGCGGATGCGAGCGAGCGCGGCATCAAGGACGGCGGATGGGTCTGGGTAACCGGCGCGGAGAGCGGTTCAAGGACCCGCATGAAGGCGCTGGTGACCGAGAGAGTCGGCAAGGGTGTTGCCTGGATGCCGTATCATTTCGCCGGCTGGTACGAGGGCGCCGATCTGCGCGCTAAATATCCGAAAGGCGCCGATCCGATCGTGCTCGGCGAGAGCGTGAATACACTTACGACCTACGGCTACGATCCCGCGACCGGCATGCAGGAGCCCAAGGCCACCCTTTGTCAGATCAAGGCAGCGTGAGAAAGTGAAACAATGGCACGCATGAAATTCCTCTGCGACGCGGACCGGTGCATCGACTGCAACGCCTGTGTCACCGCATGCAAGAACGAGAACGAGGTACCCTGGGGGATTAACCGCCGCCGCGTCGTCACCATCAATGACGGCAAGCCCGGCGAGCGTTCGGTTTCAATGGCCTGCATGCATTGCACCGACGCACCCTGCGCGGCGGTTTGCCCTGTGAAATGCATCTATCCGACCGAAGACGGCATCGTGCTGCATTCGAAGGATCTGTGCATCGGCTGCGGCTATTGCTTCTATGCCTGTCCGTTCGGCGCACCGCAGTACCCGCAGGTCGGCAATTTCGGCTCGCGCGGCAAGATGGACAAATGCACCTACTGCGCCGGCGGTGGCGGAGCGGAGGCGCCTGGGAGCGCGGAGGAATTTGAGAAATACGGATCGAACCGGTTTGGCGAAGGCAAGCTGCCGCTGTGCGCCGAGATGTGCTCCACCAAGTCGTTGCTGGCGGGCGATGGCGAAATCATCGCTCAGATCTACAAGGAGCGCGTGATGAAGCGCGGCTATGGTTCCGGCGCGTGGGGCTGGATAACCGCCTATCGTGAGGACGTCGACGTCAAGGTCTGAGCGGGTGGACCTTGGAGAGGTCGCAGCATGAGAGGAGGATGCGCGTCATGAAGTTTCCTGCACCCATTCGCCTCGCGACTTTCGTCCTGATGCTGGTTGGGATTGTGCTGTCCGCTCCTGCGACCGCGCAGAAGCTGGGTCCCGATGGCGCGCCCAATCCAACGGCGAGCGTCATCGATCAGCAGACGCTGCTCAAGCAAGTTCCCCGCGTCGAAGGGCGGATCGACATCCCCGATCCCAAGGCCGCGGTGCTGATCCAGCCGGCGGGACGGACGTGGGATTATTACCATGAGGTATGGCTGCGTTGGGGCGGGGCGATCGTGATCCTCGGCGTGATCGTGGTTCTGGGCGCCACCTACCTCATCATGGGACGGCTGCGGATTTCGGCTGGGCGCTCGGGGCGGAAGATCCTCCGCTTCAAGGCCTTTGAGAGATTCTCGCATTGGCTGACGGCGGTATGCTTCGTCGTTCTCGGTCTCACCGGCCTGAATATCACCTTTGGCAAGATTTTGCTGTTGCCACTGATCGGCCCGGAGGCGTTCGCCAGCGTCTCGGAGGCGGCAAAGTATGTGCACAACTTCACCAGCTTCGCATTCGTGGCAGGGCTGATCCTGATCGCGGTGATTTTTTTTCGGGACAATCTCTTCGAAAAAGTAGACGCCGAATGGCTCAAGCAGGGCGGCGGATTCATCAAATCCAAACATGCGCCAGCCGGCCGCTTTAACCCGGGCGAGAAGCTTGTCTATTGGCTTTCAGTTGTTGCCGGCGTCGCGGTCTCCGCGTCGGGTTTTCTGCTGCTGTTTCCCTTCTATGCAACTGATATCGCCGGCATGCAGATCGCGCAGGTGGTTCACGCAGTCGTGGCCGTTCTGTTCATCGCCCTGATCTTTGGCCACATCTATATCGGCACGCTCGGCATGGAGGGTGCGTTCGAGGCCATGGGCACCGGAGAGGTCGATCTCAACTGGGCGAAAGAGCATCACGATCTCTGGCTTGCCCAACAGCTCGCGAGCGAAGACCGACAGGCGCACCCGCAGCCATCGGCGACAGCGGCGGAATAGAACGGCATCGTGGCCGGCGTGCCAATCCGGCACGAGGAGCAAGTGAATGAGATCTACAGCTCTCGCGCGGATTGCAGTAGGCGTCGTGGTCGAGCGGCGCCAGGCGAAAAGCGCGTGGGTTGATTTTCTGTGGCGACCGGTGTCGGTTTTTGCAGGAAATCCGTCGGCCGCGCCCTGGACACCGCTTTCTGCGGAGGCTGAAACGACCCTTTTTTTCGCAGGTGAGGCCGTGATCGAATTGCACCGGACCGAGACAACAAATTATCGCGACAACCTCGCTTCAGGCGCGCCCGCGTTATGGATTGCCTTGCGTCCCGTCAGTTCGGAGCGGCCGTATGAGGTTCTTGCCGTAACGGCTGATCCCGCGGAAGGCGAGGCGTTCACCGATGCGGGCAGCAATCTTGTCGAAGTCGTGCCAATGCCACCCGACGTCGCAGAAATTGTCGCTCGATTCATCGCCGAACATCATGTCGAGCGGCCCTTCGTCAAGCGCCGCCGTGAGCCAGCGGAACCGACGCCTGCCCGCCGCGGCAACGGACAGGAGAACCGGGAGTGACCGCGTCCGAAGCTTTCGTCTCGCGCTGGGCGCGATTGAAGCGCACCGCCGATAACCAGCGCAGAATGGAACCTGCGGGAGATCCGCTGATGCTCCGGGCATCGCCGGGCGGTGCGGAAGCCGCTATTGCACAGCCTCGGATCGATGCGGTCGACGAGCCGTTTGATCCGGCCAGCCTGCCATCGATTGAAACGATCACCATCAACACCGACATCCGCGGCTTTCTGCAAAGCCGCGTGCCCGCCGAATTGACGCGGGCCGCATTGCGCCGGGCCTGGGCGAGCGATCCGGCCATCCGCGATTTCATCGGCATCGCCGAGAACCAATGGGATTTCAACGACCCGGACTCGATAGCCGGCTTCGGTCCGCTGCTGGAGAGCGACAATTTGCCGGGTCTTCTGGCCCAGGCGCTTGGCCGGCACGACAAACTCGCCGGGATGATTCCGGAAATGCCGGCATCCGCGGAACAGTCGTTACCTGCCGAAACCTGCGATGAGCCCGTCGCTCCTGATGACAAGTCACAGCAATTGTTTGACGGTTCGTCGCCTGGCATCGGAGAGGGTGCGGCAACCGGCAACGATCGTGTCGCCGAAGAAAATGAGATGGATAAGCTTCCACGACACCGTTCGCACGGCGGCGCTTTGCCGCGGTAGGAATGGATATGCACGAGTCCAAATTTCAGATTTCCTCCCACGGCGTCGTCGATGAGATCGATCGCGCCCGTGCGCAGGAGTATGCGCTACTGGCGATCCTGCTTTCGCGCAGCCCCGATAGCGAAATGATTGAACGCTTGGCCCTGCTGCGCGGCGACGCAAGCCCGCTCGGAGCCGCACACGCTGATCTCGCGGAGGCCGCGGCCCGAGCCGATGCGGCAAGCGCGGCGCGGGAGTATTTTGATTTGTTCGCCGGGCTCGGGCAGGGCGCGCTGCTGCCGTATGCATCGCACTATTTGACGGGCTCGCTCTACGGACGCCCGCTGGCGCGGTTGCGCGAAACCTTCAGGCGTCTCGGCATTGAAAGGGATCGCGGGCATTCGGAGCCCGAGGATCACGTCGCCATTCTCTGTGAAATCATGGCAGGTCTGATCGGCGGAGATCTTGCGGTGCCGGCCGGAGCCGATCGCGAGTTCTTTGAAAAGCATCTGGCTCGCTGGATCAGACGCTTCTTTGTCGATCTGGAGAACTTCAAATCGGCTGACTTTTACGCTCGCGTGGGCTCGCTGGGGCGAACGTTCGTGGACGTTGAAACGGAGGCCTTCGCCATCTCGGCGTGAGTATCCGGGGCTATCCGCGGGAAGGATCGCTCCGTTCAGAAAATGTGCTTGATGATTGTGAGAAACAGGAGAAATACGATGCGCGTATTCATCGCCGCGTGCGTTGTCGCCGGCGTTATTGCTGTCGGAGCCGCTGCCATACTTGACAATTTCGTTCAGGAGTCTGCCTCGGCCGCATTTACCGAGTCCAGCGCGCGGCTTTAGTGCTGCGCGTTGGCGCGGCGCGGAACAACCAACCAGTCCCCCGTTTTGCCCGAATTCCTTGCGAGACTTTCAGTTCGGCCGGGCTGCTTGATGGCATGGAGACTTCCCATGATGCGTCCGATGATTTCTGTGATCGCCGTTGTTATTCTGATGGTGGTTGCAACGACCGTGCAGTGGTCTCGGTCTCCTTTCGAGCTAGCGACCGCGGCCATGCCGCCGTTGCAGGAACTGCACGCGATGGCGGGCGTACATAAACTTCCGGTGCAGGAGATCGAGGATCAATCGCTGGTCTATCCGACGCTAGAGAAGCGATAATGGTTCTGCCGGTTGACGCGTGATGGATTTCAAGGCGCCGCCGAATTGAAATCCTGGTCCGAAGTGGATGTGCCGCTCGGCACCCGAATCGCGACGACACCGTGGTTCAAGGCCTGGTGGCATGCGTTGCATCCGGACGTCAGATCTGCATAGGCCTTGGCGAAGCCAGCGTCGTCCTTTGAATGAATCGCGCTCTTGAGTTCCGTGAACGGCTGCTCCGTCACAGATGCGATCATGTCCGGGAGGGATGTACCGTGCTCGGTCGGATCCGCTTGTCCGAGACGCTGCAACGCGCCATGCAGATTGCCGAGTTCGTACGCCGCGAAGTCCCAGTCTTTGTTCTGTGCGGCCTATCAAAGTCTGCGATGGCGCGGTTGAATCGTCGCGATCATCAGATCGCTGATGCTCGACAGATAGGGAGCGGTCTGGGATGCGGGCGATGCCTCCGGCGCCGCGGCATCGCCATGCGAGCCCGCCAAAGCGATCCCCAGAATGACCGTTGCTGGAATTGCGAAGAGCGTGAAGATGATCGAACGACGTCGGGCCGACATGTTCATGATACAACCGCGCTTTTAACGGATACCAAACTTTCTGTTTTGTTGCATTACAACGCTGGGCGGGCGCGAAGTGGCGAGCCACTAAATTGAAGTTTAAAGTCGCGCGATCGTCGAGAGCGTGGCCCAATTTAGGATGGTTCACTCGGCGGGCAGGGCGCTCGGATTTTTGTCAGCGCTGTGACCTGTTCTCAGCGCAGAAGCCCAGACGCGGAATCGATCCACGTACAGATAGACCACGGGCGTCGTATACAGCGTCAGCAACCGCAGCAGCGCCTGCGTGTAGGGGTGCCGCAGCCGCATCGCTTAAATTCGATTTGAGAATTCTAAACTGCTTTTTAATTGAGAACATCAGGTTCGGCCGGCATGTTTGTTGGGCACCCGATGCTTGCGTTTTCGGAAGTTGTTTGAACGAGTTTCCAAGAAAATATCAGGGAACACTAAGCCGGGTTGCGGAAATTCAAGTCGGCGTGACCTGAATCTGTTCGGAGGTAAGATGACTGTGTTCTCGCGTTCCTTCGTCCGCAAACGTGTGATCTCGCTGGCGACCACGGCGTCAGTTGCAGCGACGTCGCTGGCCCTGGCTCAAGGATCTACATCGAGCTATCACGTTCGCGGAGCGATGCCTGTTCAATATGTTGCCGAACGGCCGGGCTACTACGAAGAGTCGCCATTCCTGTCAGAAAATGACGCCGCCATGAACAAGATGATGGCGGATATGACGGTGAAGCCGACCGGCGACGTCGATCGCGATTTTGTTGCGATGATGGTGGCGCATCATCAAGGCGCTGTCGATATGGCGCAGGCCGAACTCAAATACGGTCATAACGAGCAGCTTCGACGGCTAGCGCAGGAAATCGTGGTGACCCAGCAGCAGGAGATCGCCGTGATGCGGCTTGTTATCGGTGATCAACTGCCGCCGCCGGTGGCTTCACCGACCAGGCCCGCGACGGTTTCCAGTCCACCAGCGATGCCGCAAGACGCGATGGCGATATCCCGCAATGCCACGCCTCACCATTGAACCACTCGAATATCGAATGATTCGGAGCGTTCGCCATGATCTCCTTCTCGCATGCGTCGATTTCCTTTCGCGCCTTGCTGGCCACCGTCGCAGTGGTGGGCGCGGCGGGCTTTGTGGCGGGGCGGACTAGTCAGCCGCCTTTCGTGATCTCGCCGTTGACGCTTTGCTCGCGGGCGACCCAAGCGGCCTTTCCTGAGGAAACGCCGTATCTGCGGGAAAACGACACGGCCATGAACAAGATGATGTCCGACATGGTGATCAAGCCAACGGGCGACGTCGACCGCGATTTCGTTGCAATGATGACGCCGCATCATCAAGGCGCGATTGAGATGGCGCAGTCGGTGCTGCGCAGCGGCCGCAACGAGCAGATCAGACGGCTGGCGCAAGAGGTGATCGTCACGCAGCAGCAGGAAGTCGCGGCGATGCGGCTGGCGATTGGCGATCCGCTGCCGCCGTCGATTCCCTCTCCAACGCAAGTGTCGTCCACCAGTCCCTCGACCATGCCTTCGATCCTCGCATCATTGCTTCGGAAAACGGGAGAGCCCCAATGAAGCGCGGTCTTTTGACGTTGGGGGTTTTCGCCAGTGTTTGCTTCGCCGCTCAAACCTCGGCTTGGGCCGGCCAGGCGCCCGGCGCGGCCTCCGATCCGGATATTCCGGTCAGTCATCGCGACCGGGTCTATTCCGCCGAGCAATTCTCCAACACCGTGTCGGTCACCGATCCCGTCGACAATAAGTTGGTCGGCGTTATCAAGCTCGGCGATCCGCAGCCGGGAAATTTCAGCCCGCTCTATAAAGGACAGGTTCTGGTCCACGGCATGGGCTTCTCGCCCGATCACAAGACCATTGCGGTGGTTTCGATCGGCAGCAATGCCGTGACCTTCATCGATACCGCGACCAACGCGGTCAAGCACACCACTTATGTCGGCCGCTCGCCGCATGAAGCCTTCTTCACGCCCGATGGCAAGGAGGTCTGGGTCACGGTCCGCGGCGAGGACTACGTCGCCGTGCTCGACGGGCAGAGCTTTGAGGAAAAATCGCGCATCAAGATGCCGGCCGGACCGGGCATGCAGATCTTCTCGCCCGACGGCAAGTACGGCTACGTCTGCTCCTCCTTCAATCCGGAGACCGTGGTCATCACCGTCGCCGATCATCAGGTCGTCGGTCACGTCAAGCAGGACAGCCCGTTCTGTCCGAACATCGCCGCCACGCCTGACGGCAAGCAGGTCTGGTTCACGCTGAAGGACGTCGGCAAGACCATGGTGTTCGACGCGCAGCCGCCGTTCGCTGTATTGAAATTGATCGACACCGGGCCGATCACCAACCACGTCAATTTCGCCCGGACCGCCAATGGCACCTTCGCTTACGTGACCATCGGCGGATTGAACGAGGTCAAGGTATTTCGCACCGACGACTTCGCGCAGGTCGCGACGGTTCCGGTCGGCAAGCTGCCGCACGGCGTCTGGCCGTCTGGCGACGGCAGCCGAATTTACGTCGGGCTCGAAAATTCCGACGGCATGGCCGCGATCGACACCGCCACCAACAAATTGATCGCGACCAGCCCGATCGGTCAGGCGCCGCAGGCGATCACCTATGTTCCGAACGCCGTGCCGGAAGGGGATGGTACGCAGGGCCTGCAGCCGCTGGATGTGGCGGGCCGGGCTACGCATCTCGCGCTTGGTGCCGTGGAAGGCCGCAAGACCGTTGGTCGTGCTGGCAGTGTTGGGAGCGAAGACAAGGCGCCGACCAGTGTCTCGCTGTTCGATCAGGGGCTGATCCAGGTGCTGCAGGCGTCGGTGACCGGACTCGAGCCGAAGCAGCCTTACGTTCTCGGGCTTGCACACGAGCGAGACGGCGAGGGGCCGTTGGAGCCGCTGGCCGCCTTCATGACCAATCCGGCGGGCTCGGCGATCGTCAACGCCACCGGCGCGATCCGCCAGGTCGTGCACGGCGAGGACAGGATACAGCGGCGCTATCTGGTGATCGCGCAAGGCCATGCTGATAAGCCCGGCGCTGTCGTGCAGGTGCAGTTGAAATAACCAACGCGGCCGGTTGCGCCGATGCGGCGGACCGGCGCAGTCAAGGATAGATGATGGGCATCGTTCGTTTCGCCCTGCGATTTCCGCACACGTTCTATGTGGTCGCCGCCCTGATCCTGTTTCTTGGC
>Ga0137377_10004762_pt1 | contig 10735 bp, 10 predicted proteins | sample SagtaG_22_FD_104815 | JGI IMG/M metagenome (GOLD analysis project Ga0137377, IMG submission 104815) | Vadose zone soil microbial communities from Sagehorn Ranch, Mendocino, California, USA - Sage2_L_40_16 metaG | ecosystem: Environmental > Terrestrial > Soil > Vadose zone | place: USA... | reverse complement strand
GCGTGAAGAGATCTACCAACGCTTAGCACAGTTGTGGAGCCAAAGCATGGCATCCGCCATGGAAGTGGCTTGAGCAGCAGAAAGGAGACGGCAGGGCGGAAAATTGCGGAGAAGCGAGGGGGCCCCCAGGCCCTGCTCGCGAGCAGGGCCTGGGGGCCCCCTCGCTTCTCGGTAACATTTTCATTTGAGTGCATCATCATCCTTCAGTAACATTTTCATTTGAGCCAGCCATGAGCCGCAGGCTCGCCACCGTCCATGAAAAATGGTAGACTAGCCGCAGGACACAACCAACGCCAAGAGATCGATGTCAATTTAGTGCTCCGAGCCTGAATTTGAGTCCGATCCGGGTGCTGCCAGGCACCACCGTCTGTCGCAGTCCGGGAACCTGTTCCTATGACTAGCACGTAGAAGAGATTCTGTATCGCCACGCACCCCGTTGGCTGGTCCAAGCAAGTTACACTATTTGGAGGGGAACTATGCAAGTCGTCTATGAACGCTGTTGTGGACTCGACATCCACAAGAAGCTGGTCGTTGCTTGTCTCATTGTCCTGACTGCCAATGGGCAGCGGCACAAGGAGATCCGCACCTTTCGTACCACCACGCAGGAACTGCTGCTCCTGAAGGACTGGCTCGCCGCTGCTGGCTGTACCCATATCGCCCTCGAATCGACGGGCGTGTATTGGAAGCCAATTTTTAACCTCTTGGAGGGAGACTTTGAACTGCTGGTGGTGAACGCCCAGCACATCAAGGCGGTCCCAGGTCGCAAGACCGATGTGCGTGATGCGGAGTGGATTGCCGACCTGTTGCAACATGGCCTGCTCAAGGGAAGCTTTATCCCACCAACACCCCAGCGGGAGTTACGGGAACTCACGCGCCACCGAACCTCCCTGGTGGAGGATCGTGCGCGTGTGGTCAATCGGCTCCAGAAGGTCCTGGAGGATACCAATATCAAGCTGGGGGATGTAGCGACCGATATCCTGGGGAAATCGGCGCGTGCCATGCTGGAAGCCCTGCTTGCCGGCCAAACGGATCCCAAGGTCTTGGCAGACCTGGCCCGTGGACGGCTGCGTAGCAAGATTCCCGAATTAGAGCAGGCCCTGGTGGGCGTGGTGAAGCCGCATCATCGCTTCCTGCTGACCGAGTTGTTCACCCAAATCGATACGCTCGATGAAGCGATTACCCGCGTCGGCAACGAAATCGCGACACGGATGCATGAGGAGGAGCCAGCTGGACAGGAGCCAGCAGAGCGACACAAGGCCTCCTCCCATGGCGAGCAGCGGGAGGCTCCCTTACAGGAGTCACTGCAGGCAAGCGAGAAACCGCCTCTTACCTGGGCACTCGCTGTGGCGTTGCTCTGCACCATTCCAGGCATTAGTCAACGCGCAGCTGAAGGCATTCTCGCCGAGATCGGCCTGAATATGGCTCGCTTTCCCTCCGCAGGTCATCTGGCCTCCTGGGCGGGGATGTGCCCTGGTAACAGCGAAAGCGCAGGCAAGCGCTTGAGTGGGAAGACGCGCAAGGGAAGTTCCTGGCTGCGCATCCTCCTCGTGGAAGCTGCGCATGCTGCAGCCCATACCAAGAACACCTACCTCTCGGCTCAGTACCACCGCCTAGCCGCACGGCGTGGAAAGAAGAAGGCCATGATGGCCGTCGGGCACACGATCCTCGTCATCATCTACCATATGTTGCAGCAGCAGAAGTCGTACGAAGAGCTCGGAGGCAACTACTTCGACGAGCGAGAGCGCCAGGACACCGAGAAACGGTTGGTGCGCCGCTTGGAGAAATTGGGCTATCAGGTCACCTTGCAACCAGAGAACCCTGCCGCTTGAGCAGTATTTTTCAGAAGAGTTGACACGGACGCGCCTTCACCTCTATTTGGCTGAAACCCTGTCTAACCCCTACAAAATCGTCCCATCTACACGGGCTTTGGCTTCCAACAGCATCCAATCATTCAACGGGATCATCAATGCAGATTGCCCCCACTGATGACCCTCAACCTTATAATGTCCCATACGATACTGATACACATCAGTAATACCATCAAGCCGTAACCGCTCGATGACAATCCCCTTCGCAGGATAGTCGCTCTGTAACATAGCCGTTACAGCTTCAATCCAATACTTATCAATTGTCCCGTCTTCTCTCGGACAATCAATAAAGTTTTTCCCAGCATCTTTTTTCGTCTGTAAATTCTTTGCCGTCCAGGCAACAAAACCATTAGTCTCCATATTCATACTCTTCTCTTTTCTCCCCTGTTGAGGCACCTATGCATATTCCGCGCCCGAAGCGCACTATCTCTACTATAAATATACACTATAGATACACTAAAGTCAAGCATTTTGAGAATCAGTGTCATATAATAGAGATAAGAATAGGTGATATCTATCACCTGGCCTAAGCGCCTGCTCACCCGGCAACTGATCACTGCCACGCCGAGTACGCCGCTTAGAGATGCTGCACCTAACGGTGCTGAGACCATGCCGATAGAGAAGCATCACTGCGATAGATGAAAGGTATACCTATGTTAACATTCAAACAAAAGTGGGAAGAAGAAGTGGAGCAGCAGCGTAAGGACTACTATAACCGTATCGGTGATCACTCGTATAGTAGTCCACCGCTGCGACCTACTACTAGACCAACGTCTATCCCTTACCCTGTCACAACGCAAGCCTGGTCAGAAGTAAGTGGTATGTCAAGCATTTTTGCAAAGGAATGCTATGAAAGTGAAGTTAAGGCCCAACAGGACGTGTATACTGGTAAAAGCCACAAGCGTTTTATGGATGCAATAGACAAGTTAGAACGCTTTAGAGGGTTTGTAACAGTTGCTCAATTGCCTCGACTATCCTATACTCACTTTAGCTCTTTTGATGAAGAACAGAACAAACAGCAGGGACACATTCCTCGTGAGGGAGAGCTTTGGCTTACTTGGTGCGTCGGCCAGCCTCTCGGGTGTGCACCTTGGTTTCAGAGATCAAAAGGAAAGGAGACATCGCACTTGTTATGAAACTCACACCCTTTCTTCTCTTCGATGGGAATTGTGCTGAGGCGATGGCATTTTACCACTCATGCCTTGGGGGAGAGCTTATTATCACGAAGGTGGGCGACTCTCCCATGAAGGGGCAGCATCCACCGGAGCAGCAGAACAAAGTGGTCAATGCCAGACTCATCAGTGGCGCCATAGACATTTCGGCAACGGACTGGCTGCATCCCACGAGAACCCCAAAACAAGGCAATACCGTCTGCCTGTACATGAGCGAAGCAACCTCTACGGAACTCAGAGATATTTTCGAGAAGCTTTCCGAAGGAGCAGACCCCACCCTGCTCGACCCGTTGCGAGATATGCCATTTGGAAGCTACGGACATCTCGCTGATAAATATGGTGTTCATTGGTTCTTCACAGGGGAGAAACAAGAGTAGCAGGAGCGCATATTAGACCGATTCTCGCGTCGAAGAAGCCATGAATAAATAGCCTGAGATGTGCCAGAAATGCGACGTTTTCAGGCATTTCCTGGGTTTATCATATAACTTGCCACGAGGCCTCGCGCTTTCAGCGGATCGGCTCTCACTCATCGTGTGGCGTGGCATCTTGGGGAGCTCTGTTTTCGTTCTCTCCCTTATTAACCAAAACACTTGCCCAAAAAGGCAAAATTTTTTGCCTGCACCTGTTCGTGGGTATTCACGAATATGCCATTTCGCAATCTACTTTACTCCGTGGGGCAGCCTTTCGAGGCAGAAAAAGCCGCGAAGGGCTACCCACCTATTACAAGGACATTACGAGGAAGTCTATTCCGACCCCTTCTCCCCGCATCTGCTGCATACGTATTCCTGATTGCGCAGGTCAGCAAGGAAATTCGCTTCGGCATCGTACACATAACAAAATGCCCCGCGATGGCACCCGGAACGGGCGTATGCTATTGTGGGATTCCTGCCACACCTGGCGCAGGACAAAGACACCCGGATCGCCAGTGTCTCCAGCATCGGAACGATGGGGAACGCCTGACCATGCCAGGCGGCGTAGCGCCCAAACACCTGTTCGAGCGGAGCCTCGCTTTCGAGCAGATCGTCCAGGGGACCGAGTTCAAGTAAGGTTTCGATGGTCTCGCCAATGACTGTCCAGGAGCCACTTACCGAAAACAGGTAGGAGGCGTCGGGGCCGTCGATGCCGTTGTCGCGGAAGAACGTGACGGTGACCTGGTCGTCGATATCGTGAATTCCTTGGATATGGATCAGTTCTCCGGCCTGGGCAAATGCGCCTTTCTCTACGATGTGCCGCAGCAGCATGGCGGGCGAATGCGGTTCATATTCTGCGATGCGCTCGGGCGAAAGCGGTGTTTGCTGTTCGTTCAGCCAGGCAACGAGGTCATGTACGAGCTGGCCCTGGCGCTGCATGGCTGCTATCACCTGGGCATTGAAATCATCTGGCGGGGTCACTACCTGCCAGGTACCGAGGTTGAGCGCGGCTTCCAGGTCCTCGACTGATGCCACCTGCAGGGGGACACGTGTTCCAGGCTGATTCTCAGAAGACTGGTTTTTCTCCAACCCCTGCAGGTGCAGGAACTGCTGCGCTAACCTGACAGGCAGCGCGTAGAGGTGGTGTTCGGCGCGGTCGAGCAGGAGGTAATAGCGTGGCCGCGTTTCGCTACTCCCAAAATCGAAATGCCGCAGGTGGACCGCCACTTTGGGGTGATCGACGAAGGCCTGATAGCCTGTGTACTCACCCGTGCCCATGGCACGGCCATCGTCGTAGTTGGCCTCGTCACCGCTCCTCTCCCAGTAGAAGCCTACCCAGCGTGCGTCCAATGGGTGGCCGAATACCTGGCCGGTGTAGCCGATGGCCTCGGCCAACATGGGTGGGACGGGAACATAGAGCAGGAAAGGTCGCATGTCAAGTTGTCGGTTATATCGTGTTGTCATGCTTCAACTCCTTTGCATGTTGGTACTGAGGAAACGCACATCTCACTATTCATGAGCATCCCTTTTCTATTGGAACTCATAAACTAATGTGAGCAAGCTCCTGCATCTTTACCGAAGCTTGCTCACATTTAGTTGACAGTAATTTGATCGATCGACTCTCCTCAAACATATCTAGAACGAACTACCAGCTTCCTGGCCCCTACTACCAATGCAGTCGTTCTTTCAAACTCACAAACGTGTGGTGGCCGATAATTAGGTGATCGAGAACCTCTACATCTAAGACCTTTCCGGCCTCCACAAGTTGCTTTGTCACCTCGATGTCCTCATCCGATGGTGATGGGTCGCCGCTAGGGTGCGAGTGACAAATGATGATCGCCGGGCAATTCCGCACAATCGCCAGGCGAAAGATCTCGGCGGCTCTGAGGACTGAGCTATTGATGGTTCCCCGGTAGAGCGGAATATTGTCTACGACCCGATTTTTCGTATCGAGCACAATCACACGCAATTGCTCAAAATCCAGAAATGCCATGTCAGGCATTACAAGACTCGCCGCATCGGCTGGGGTTTTGATCTGATATTTCTCTTCTGCTTGCGGCTTATTCAGCCGTCTTCCAAGCTCCAGGACGGACTTTAACAGCGCAATCCTGGTCTCACTCAGCCCATGTTCTTGCATGAGTTCTCTCCATTCAGCCTGCAGCAATCCTCCCAATCCTCCATATGTCCCGAGCAACTTGCTGGCCAGTTCATACCCTTTCTCATCGGCAGAGCCTATCCGCAGTACAAGTGTTAACAGTTCCTCTGTTAAGAGTGTCTGTGAGCCATATATCAGGAGCCGTTCTCGTAGTTGTTTCATCTTTCTATTCCTTTCAGACAAGAATAGCTCGCAAGCCTCCCAAAGAAGCTTTGCGAGCTATTCTTTCGTTGTTCAGTTGTTCCCTGATCGGTAATTCTCCTTGCGAGAAGAACTCTCAGCCAGGATATATCTGTCTTTTCAGTGTGCTCTCAGGCACGATTGCATGGAGCGTTGTCTGAGCTTGTCTTGTACCAGCAAAAAGCCCACAGGTGGTTCGAACTCCTGTGGGCTACACTCTGTAAGCAAACTTTTTCATCTCACTTTATCCCTCCTGCAGGCAGTGGCTGATACTGGTAGCGAGCCGTGTGCAGGTGGCAAATGGCTATCGCGGCGGCGTCAGCAGCATCGTCTGGCCGCGGAATGGACTGGAGATGCAGTAAGAGACGCACCATCTCTCCCACCTGCCACTTCTTGGCAGCTCCATAACCAGTCACCGCGAGCTTCACTTCGCTTGGCTTGTATTCAGTGATAGGGATACCACCATTGGTCAACGCCAGCATCGCCACGCCACGTGCATGCCCCACAGCGATGGCGGTGGTCACATTTCTGCCGAAGAAGAGTTCTTCCATCGCCGCTTCCTGCGGGCGGTACTCATCGACTAGCTCACCAAGCTGCTGGTAAATCTGCTGCAAACGCAGTGGCAAGACTAGCCCTGCAGGTGTGGTGATCACTCCGCAGGCCAGCATGCGCAGTTCATTGCCATGTGCTGCCACGACGGCGTAGCCGAGGATCGCATATCCAGGATCAATACCTATCACAATCCTCTCGTTGGATGTTTTCATCTGGCTGCTCCTCCTCACCTGTCTGTCTCATAGAAATTGAGGCCCGCCTGTTGCAGTTTGGCCTTCGCGCTTTCGTTGACAGAGCCGTCGTCATATTGGATCAAGGCAAAGCCGGTGATAGGCAACGCAGCAAACAGCCCTGGCTGTAACCCCTCTGCAGACTCCCCTGTTGGCCGGTATTGGTAGATGGTGCTGCCAACCTTGCGCAGGCAAATCGGGCTTTCTCCCTCCAGTTCCAACACCTCCGTTGCCGTCTCTTGCGGGAGGACATCCCACAGCTTGAATAAGCAGGGGCCTACCTTCTGTGACGAGTCGCTGTTCAGGAAGGCAAGTGAGGCAGCGTCGTGCCGGGGAAGATGCTTCTGGCACTCTTGTGGTGGGCTTTGTTCCTGCCATAAGGTATTGATCGCTCGTGGATGTGCCAGGATCATGCGGCTCTCTCTTGTGAGTCGTGAGAGTTCCAGGTTGGGATTGATACGCCGTGAGGCTCCGAAGCGCCGTGTTTCCTCAATATAATCACTACACCACTGATAATGTTCGCTCCCAATCCAGATGAGCAGGTGCGTAATGCCAGTTGCGGGATCTTCCCACAACTGCGGCTTATTAATCAAGTCTAAGCCTTCCGGCAGTGGCCTGGGAGGGTCGATCAGGAAGAATTCGAGCGGCGTGCCGTAGGGACTCAGCCCTGTTTCGGCATACACACCCCCTTGCTCCCGTTCTCCACATCCTCGCTCGACCGGATCAGCTTTCGGAAAATCTATCATCATGGTTTGTGTTCTCCTTCTTCACTCTTCTTTATGATGTGGTGGTATGCTTTGCCGGTTGCCGTTGCAATATCTCCAGTTCCTGGCAGAGCGCCTTCGTGAGCAGGCGTGCCCTGGCCGTCTCCTGGTGCTGGGGAAGCTGCTGCTCAAAAGCAAGCAAGGCGGACAGCAGGTGCGAGAGCGAGAATTCCTCTGCTGGAACCTCTGGATGCAACTCCCATCCAGATGCTCCTTGATCTGCAGAAGCCGATTCATGCGGGCTCATCGCCTGATTGCCATTGGAGTGTATGATCTCCATCGTAGGCTCTTCCCAGTGCTGCGCCAGCATCTCCTGTAAGGGCGCAAGCCCTGTACTGATCTGCCTGCGCAGGATGTGCTCTACCAGCTCGGCGGTGATCTCTTCGCCCATCTCCGCCAGGGATGCCAGGAATGCCTGCTGCGTTTTGCTCAGCCGCACTAGTTGTTTGGCCGTTCCCAGACTCACCCTCCCGGCAAAGATCTGGCCCAGGAGTGGTGGTGGCAGGTGCGCCAGCTTCAATTGCTCGCGCACCCTGGTCACAGGTACGCCGAGGGATTTCGCTAGCTCTGTATCGGTCATGCCCACACCCCCATCGACCAGTTCCACCAGCGCTTTCAACTCCTCTATCCAGGCCGGTGAGCGATGCATGTTTTCGCTGAGTACGATCAGTGCTCGCATCTGGGGGCTGAGCGCGTCATAGACACGGCATTCGATATAGGTCAGCCCTGCGCGGCAGGCACCTGCCACACGCCTGCGACCCGCGACCACGCGGAAGATGGCCTCCGGATCGTCGATCCCCTGGCCCTGTTCGAGCACCACCAGGGGCGCATGCAGCAGGCCCACTAACTGGATGTTGGTCTGGAACTGGCCTGCGCTCGATTTCATGAGTTTTTCTCCGGGGATAATGAGCCGGTCAATGGGGAGATAACGTGTTTCATAGGTGAGAGGCGACTCGATGCCGAGCCGTTTCATCAACGCGAGCAGCGCTTCATCTTGCGCGCTAACCTCACGCTCTATACAATCATGTGGAGTAGTTTCACCAAACAGCTGGTCTTCGTTCTGCAAGTCCCCGTGCTGTGACGCCTGCGGTGTGTGTTTCATCATGTGAATAGACATCTGATCCTCCTTTGTATCAGTTGGTTGTTCATTGTTGTTTCCTTCAACAGATGTCTACCCTGTCTCGCTCGCTTTTCTGCCGGGTGTGTTGTAAGCCACCATCACCATTTCTGCCTCTGGCACTTGCCATAGCAGAGGTGAGATGGTACACTCCAAACAAGACCGAATGTTTCCCTAGATGAGAATCACTCAGTCGAGCACATGAGACAGGGTAGAGAGAGTTAGCATATGTCAGTTACCACAGACTGGCCTGCGAAACCTGAGTGGTCTCTGACATTAGCTCCTCTGCCTTTGTTGTATTCAGCGTTGTTTTACATGGTTCACCTCCCTCCTCTTGTAATTCCCAAAGATTGTTCGCTTGAGTTGTTGAGGCTGCCTGTTCAGGCTGCTTTCTCCGCGACCTGGACGATGCTTTCCCGGCCTTTTCCGCTTCCAGAAGGTGCAGTAAGGCATCCCAGGTTGGCCTCGCTCCATGCCCATTGCTTCCATTCGTTCCGTTTACCGGCGCACTCGACACAGAGATCGGAAGCAGCTCTGCTCCATTAGCTGTCGTTATGGAGGAGTCTGCCACCGAGGAGTCAGTCACCAGATCACTTCTCATGGGTTGCAGATCCAGAACTGACGCGACGGTCACTTCCTCCATAGGCAGCGAAATCACTTCGGCTGGGACTTCTGGGGCCTCTTCTGCTAACTCCGCCTCAACCATCCCATAGCGGTTTGCCACTGCGGCAATCGGTTCAGGTTTAGCAATCCCCGCTTCCGCATGGAGAGCGGCCAGTCGTTCAGGGAGCGTGTCTACCACCCCGATCCACTGCCGACCGCGTTTGAGCGCTTGCTGCAATTCCTCACCGCGCCGGGCAAAGGCTGCCTTGAGTGCTTCGGTCTCGTCTTCTGGCTGCGATAGGAATGGAGCCTCCTCGTCCATCGACTCCAGGCTCTGGCTCAGTCGCGCTAGCGTGGTTTTGTCTGCGCCGGCATGCTCTATCAGGGCACCTCGCGCAGGTTCACCCGCGAAGGCGGCGGCAGCGCCACTTTGACTGCCGAGCTTGCGCAGTTTATAGTGCCCTGCTGTGCCTGCGTAGACGAGGTAGTAGATGCGTACCTCTTCTTGCTTGCCCAGTCGCCAGGCGCGTCGCGAGGCCTGGTCGAGCATGAAGAGGTTCATCGGCATCTCAAACCAGATCACGGTGTCGATTCCACGCTGCAGGTTGAGCCCTTCGTTCACTCGCCGGTAGGGGACAAGCACTACGTGACGGCCTGACGCCACTGCCGCCAGGATGGCTTCCTGTCGATCTTCCGCTTCCACATTGTTTGGCAGTGTCCATGGCGTGTACTCCTTGAGCACCCACTCCAGGCGCTTGGACATACTGCGGATGTCGTTCTGCTCCAGATACACCATGACGCGACGACCCTCAGACAACTCCTGCTGGACGATCTCTCTGAGCCGTCGTTCCAGGGGGTAAAGGTAGTCGGTGGCCAGCACCGGCGTGCGCACGAGCAGTCGCTTGCCGGTCACATCACCCCAGTCGTCCTTTTCGGTCTGTATTACCTCAAAAGGACTTTCACAGGGCAACGCCGCAAACCAGCGTGGGATGGTGCCTTTCGCCAGTCGTGCTGCATTGTTGCGCTCGCGCGCTAGGTCGTCTAACCTACGCACGAGTTGGAGGTAGCATTGTGAGAGGTTGCGCTCTGCCGCCCACTCTTTGACTTCCGCCTCGTGACGATGCGCCTCGGACACACGCTGCTGTGCCTCTGCTTCCTTTTGTTGAAACTCTACTCGTAGACGCTCACGATCGTCGTTTGAGAGCTGTTCCTTAAGCACCGAACGATGGGTTTTCTGCAACTCGGCGAGCTCTCGTTCGGCGTGCGTGCGCGCCTGCTCTGCTTCCCTTACAGCATCCCCTAGCTCCGGGTCGCGCATCGAAACTACTTCCGGGATCTCAATACGCGGTGGCATATGTGACCCGACATCGAGCACGGTGAGGTAGCACAGGTCTTCCAGCAGTGAAGGGATAATGCGCGCGGAAATGCCGGGTGCGGGAATGGTGCTGACCTGCACATCAGTACGCCCCGTACCGCGACGCGCCTCCGACTCGTATTCTTTTGTCCAAACCTGAATTACCCCATAGCGGGAGATGGCTTTCTCGACATCGTTCCAGCCCAGTCCCAGCCTCTGCCAGAACTTAGGCGAAAATCTGAACCAATAGTAGAAGAAATCGTCCAAGTTTCCACCGTAATGGGTGCCGCTGGCATTCATCTGTGCCTGAGAGGCCAGCTTGGCCAGGTG
>Ga0137377_10004757_pt1 | contig 10738 bp, 8 predicted proteins | sample SagtaG_22_FD_104815 | JGI IMG/M metagenome (GOLD analysis project Ga0137377, IMG submission 104815) | Vadose zone soil microbial communities from Sagehorn Ranch, Mendocino, California, USA - Sage2_L_40_16 metaG | ecosystem: Environmental > Terrestrial > Soil > Vadose zone | place: USA... | reverse complement strand
GACGGCGGGCTCGACCAGCGCGGGCGCCTGCGCGGCGCGCCGCTCCAACCGGCGCACCGCCGAGGCGAGCACGGGGACGGCCGAGCGCGTACCGGCCACCGCGTCGTGCGCGTCGCGCAGGTCGCCCGCGACCTTCTCGGCCTGCATCATGGCGGTGCGACGGGCGGCGAGCGCGGTCTCCTCGCCAGCCGTCGGCGCAAGTCTTTTCAGCTCCTCGACGGCGTGGCGCAGCCAATCGGCCTCGCGGCTCGCCTGCTCGACGCGCGCGCGATGCGCCTCGAACGCCTCGACCGCCGCGCGCCAGTCGCTCCACGCCCTGCCGGTCTCCGCCACGTCGGTCTCGAGCCCGCCGTAGGCGTCGAGCAGCATGCGGTGGGTCGCGACATCGACGAGCGCGCGCTCGTCATGCTGGCCGTGGATTTCGACGAGCACGGTGCCGAGGCTCTTGAGCACCTGCACACTGACCGGCTGGTCGTTGATGAAGGCGCGGGTGCGGCCGTCGGAAAGTTGCACCCGGCGCAGGATCAGCTCATCGCCGGCCGCGATGTCGTTCGCGGAGAGAATCGACCACACGGGATGGCCGGGGGCGACGTCGAACGACGCGGTCACTTGCCCCTGCTCGGCGCCATGGCGCACCAAGCCGGCGTCACCGCGCGCACCGAGCGCGAGCGCGAACGCATCGAGCAGGATCGATTTGCCGGCGCCGGTTTCGCCGGTGAGCACCGAGAGGCCGGACACGAAATCGATGTCGAGCCGCTCGATCAGCACGATGTCGCGGATCGAAAGACGGGCCAGCATGCCCCTCTAGTATCCTGATTCCGAGCTAGTGTCCCGATTCCGAAGTTCGCCTGAGCTTGCGCCTCGCCCCGGAGCGAACTTCGGAATCGAAGGACACTAGCAACTTTATGATTCTAGTGCCGCTTTGAACCCGAAGTTCGCAATCGGACTCGCGGCAATTGTCGTGCGAACTTCGGGTTCGCGGCACTAGGGAGCACCCTCTGATGCGGGGCGCCTGTTGATGGGGCTAGAGCCCGATCTTCTTGAAAGCGCGGCTGATCCACGAGCCTTTGTCCTCGTGGGGCTCGAACCCGCCCGATTTCACGAGGCTAAAGGCGTCCTTGTACCAGCGGCTGTCGGGAAAGTTATGGCCGAGCACGGCGGCCGCGGTCTGCGCCTCGCCGGGAATGCCGAGCGCCATATAGACCTCGGTCAACCGATAGAGCGCCTCTTCGACGTGGCGCGTCGTCTGATATTGCGTCACCACCACCTTGAAACGATTGATCGAGCCGACGAAGTCACGCTTCTGCTGATAGTAGCGCCCAATCTCCATTTCCTTGCCGGCGATGTTGTCGCGCGCCATCTCGACCTTGTGCTTGGCGCTCACCGCGTATTCGGTGTTGGGGAATTTGCGCGTCACCTCTTCGAGCGCCTGCACCGCCCGCTCGGTACGCGCCTGGTCGCGCGTAATATCGGGAATCTGATCGAAATAGGACGAGCCGATCAGAAACTGCGCGTAGGCCGCGTCGGGACTGCCGGGATGCAGTGTCACGTAGCGCTTGGCGGCGGAAATCGCCTCGTCGAAGTCCCTGCTCTCGTAATAGGCGTAGGCGGTCATGATCAGCGACTTGCGCGCCCATTCCGAATAGGGATGCTGGCGGTCCACCTCCTCGAATTTCTTGGCCGCCGCCTTGTAGTCCTTCTTGCTGTTGAGGAGGAACAGGCCCTCGTTATAGAGCCGGTCGGCCGGATCGTCCGCGATCGGCGGGTCCTTGTCGCCGAACAGGCTGCATGCGGGCAGCACGGCGAGCGCGAGCGCGCACAGCGCGGCGCGGGCGAACGCACGCCCTTCCCGCCCCCAACGGGTTGGGTTGACTGCACGCGAAGCCATGGGCGCGGTTTTGGTCCCCGTCTCGAAAACCCGCGCAGTAGTACCGGAAAACCCGCGGGCCCACCACGCGATTATGCGGACATTCGGCCGGGAATAAGGCGGGGTCTTAGGAAACCTCGGCCCCGAAGGCCGGCACCGCGAGGCCGGCAGTCACGTCCGCATGGGCGCGCACGCGCGGCGCCGGGGCTTCCACCACCGTCCAGGCGGTCGGGTCTGCCACCAAGGCGGAAAGCACCGCGTGATTGAGCTGGTGGCCGCCCCGCACCGAACGGTAGGCGCCCAGAATCGGCGCTCCGGCGAGGGAAAGATCGCCGATCGCGTCGAGCGCCTTGTGGCGGACGAACTCATCGGCAAAGCGCAGGCCTTCCGGATTGACGACCCGGTCCTCGGCCAGCACCAGCGTGTTCTCGAGCGATGCGCCCAGCGCGTAGCCGGAACTCCACAGCCTGCCCACGTCGCGCATGAAGCCGAAGGTGCGGGCACGCGCAATTTCATGCCGGAAGCTCGCCGGCTCGACATCGAGGGCAAGCGCTTGGCGACCGATCAAGGGGTGGTCGAAGTCGATTTCCACCTCGACGCGGAAGCCATGTTCGTAGGGCCGCAACTCGCCGTAGGCATCGTCCTTGATGATACGGACCGGCTTGAGCACCTTGGTGAAACGGCGCCGCGCCGCCAGGGTGACAATGCCGGCCTGATCGACGGCCTCGACGAAGCGGGCAGCGCTGCCGTCCATGATGGGCGCTTCCGGCCCGTCCAGTTCGACGATCGCATTGTCGACGCCGAGCCCGCACAGCGTCGCCATGATGTGCTCGATGGTCGAAATGCCGGGCCCGCTGCCGTCGCCCAGCACGGTGGCAAGTTCGGTCGCCGAGACCGAGCGGGCGTTGGCGCGAATCTCGAGTTCCGGTCGGCCGTCCGCGCTGCAGCGCACGAACACCACGCCGGTGCCGGCCTCCGCCGGATGAAGTGTCAGGGTGACCGGCAGGCCCGTATGAACCCCGATGCCGGCGACCGTCGCGCGGTCGCCAAGGGTGGTTTGCCTGCCCGCTTTCATACTCAAGGTCCGCAACCCCGTTGACCCGAAGGCGCGCGCCAACACGCTTTGGCCGCAACCCATCAGGCCTTGCGTTCGCCTTGACTGGAGGAAAGTTGAGTCGCGAACCGAAGGTGGTCCGCCGCCGTCCCCCATGGCGAAGAGCCCCTATGTCGAAAACAATACCGGGAGTAGCGAATAAGGCCAATTCACGGTTTTTTACCGACTGTTACCATGGGCGCGCCGCAAGTCGGGCAGGGTCGCGCCCGGCCTTGGGCCGAGGCAAAAGCGGCCATTCCTCGCCGTCCGGCGGGTGGCTAGTGCCGCCCGCCGACGTTTCGGCGCTCAGTTTGCTCCGCGCCGCAGGAATGCGGGGATCTCGAGTTGATCCTCGTCGATCGAGTTATGCACAGGCGCCGGCCGACCGTGGTGATCGAGCCCCTGGGGCGCCGGGCGCGGTGCCGGCGGCCGCTTGGCATATTCCGATACCGGATCCGGGGCCTGGGCCCGCGGCTCGATCGGGCGCGGCGCCGGCGCGGGCCGGGGCGGAATGGGCGCGGCGGCGCGCGGCTCGGCCGGCCGGACCTCCTCCTCGTCCTCCTCGCGACGGCCGAGACCGACGGCGGCGAGGCGCTGAAGCAGCGAGGTGCGCCGCTTCTCAGGGCTCGCGCGTTCGGGCGTCTCGCCACGGCTCGCGCGCAGCTGGTTTTGCGCCGGCAGCGGCAGTTCCTCGATGCGCGGCATGCGCGGGCGCACGGGCGGCCGCTCCGGTATCGGCGGCACGAAGGCCTGCTGCGACTCCGTGGCGGCCGGCGCGGCGCGATCGTCCGCCGCGTCGATGAACAGCGAGGGCTTGGGCGGCATTGGCCGGATGGTCACGTCCTCGATCGTTCCCGCCGGCGGCAGGGTCGGGGCCGGTGCCACGGCCTTGGCCGGATGCGGCCGAGTTGCCGGCGGCGGCGCCATCTCGGCAGCGGCCGGTTGCTGCGGCTGCTCGTGGCGCTCGTTGAGGCGCTGCGTGTTGGAGCGCAGTTTCTGGGTCAGCTCGGCGAGACGCGAGTCGATCGTGGCGTGTGGCTGCGCCGCCACGTTGCCCTGATCGATGCCGGTCGCCACCACCGAGACCCGGATAATGCCGTCGAGCCCCTCGTCGAAGGTGGCGCCGACGATGATGTTGGCCTCCTGGTCGACCTCCTCACGAATGCGGGTCGCCGCCTCGTCGACTTCGTAGAGCGTGAGGTCGCGCCCGCCGGTGATCGAGATGAGCAGACCGCGCGCGCCGTGCATGGAGGAGTCGTCGATCAGCGGATTGGAGATTGCGCCCTCGGCGGCGGTGAGCGCGCGCTTCTCGCCCGAGGCTTCGCCGGTGCCCATCATCGCCTTACCCATTTCGCGCATGACCGCACGCACATCGGCGAAGTCGAGGTTGATGAGCCCTTCCTTGACCATCAGGTCGGTGATGCAAGCGACGCCCGAGTAAAGCACCTGATCGGCCATGGCGAAGGCATCGGCGAAGGTGGTCTTCTCGTTCGCCACCCGGAACAGATTCTGGTTCGGGATGATCAGCAGCGTGTCGACGTGCTTGTGCAGCTCGGTGATGCCGGACTCGGCGACCTTCATGCGGCGCTGGCCCTCGAACTGGAACGGCTTGGTGACGACGCCGACCGTGAGGATGCCGAGTTCGCGCGCCACCCGCGCCACGACCGGCGAGGCGCCGGTGCCGGTGCCGCCGCCCATGCCGGCGGTGACGAACACCATGTGCGCGCCGGTGAGGTGATCGCGGATCTCGTCGATCACTTCTTCCGCCGCGGCGCGTCCGACCTCGGGCTGAGAGCCGGCGCCGAGCCCCTCGGTCACCTGCACGCCCATCTGGATGATGCGCTCCGACTTCGACATCGCGAGCGCCTGCGCGTCCGTGTTGGCGACGACAAAATCGCACCCGACGAGGCCGGCGGTGATCATGTTGTTGACCGCGTTGCCGCCGGCGCCGCCGACGCCGAAGACGGTAATGCGCGGCTTGAGTTCCCGGATGTCGGGCATTTTCAGATTGATGGTCATGGCTGCCTCATCGAAAGCACGGGCGCGAACGCCTCTCCGGCCGGTCCGCCGCCGGCCGATCGGTGATCCTGCGGTCACGGGTCATCAAAAGCTCTCCCGGAGCCATCGTCCGACCCTTGCGAAGTAGCCGTCCGTCCCTGTCATCAGGTGCCGCGTGCGCCGCGGTTCGTAGTGTTCGAGGTAAGCGAGCTGCGGATAGACCAGGAGTCCGGCGGCGGCCGCGAAGGCCGGCCCTTTGGCAAGGTCGGGCAGGCCCGCGATGCCGAGCGGGCGGCCGATCCGCACTTGGCGGCCGAGAATGCGCGCGGCGACCTCGGGCAGCCCGGCGAGCTGGCTCGATCCGCCGGCGAGCACCACGGGCCCGTGCGGGTCGGCCGCGAACGGCGAGGCCGCGAGACGGTCGCGCACCATCTCGAGTATTTCTTCCACGCGCGGCGTGATGATCCGGGTGACCGCGGCGCGCGGCACGAGTTGCGGCGGCTCGCCTTCGTGCTCACCGACCGGCGTGATGCTGATCATGTCGCGGTCGTCGGAACGGCCGGCGATCGTGCTGCCGTGCAGGATTTTGATGCGCTCGGCATCGGCGATGCGCGCGTTGAGCCCGCGCGCCAAATCCATCGTGATGTGATTGCCGCCGAGCGCGAAGCCGTCCGCGTGGACGAAGCGGCCGGCGGAGAACACGGCAGTCGTGGTGGTGCCGGCGCCGATGTCGACCACGGCGGTGCCGAGGTCGGCCTCGTCGTCGGCGAGCACGCTTTGCGCCGCGACATAGGGCGTCGCGACCATCGCCTCCACGGTAAGATGGCCCTGCTCGACCGTGAGCATCAGGTTGCGGGCCGCGGCCGCGTCGACGGTGACCACGTGCATGTCGACGCCAAGGCGGCGACCGAGCATGCCACGCGGATCGCGGATCGGATGCACGTCGTCGAGGGCAAAGCCGATCGGCAGCGAATGCAGCACGGCGCGGCCCTGGCGCACCGAATGGCGGCTTCCCACGGCGAGTACCCGCTCGATGTCGGCCTCGCCGGCGGTCCCGCGCAGCGGCACGCTCGCTTCGTAAAGCTCGCTCGCCAAGCGGCCGGCCGACACTGAAATGATGACGGATTCGATGTGAACGCCGGCGCCGCGCTCGGCTGCGTCTACCGCTTGGCGCACCGCGGCCTCGGCCTCGACGAGGTCGACCACCGTGCCGGCCTTCATCCCGCGCGCCTGGGTATGGCCGAGGCCGAGCACCTCGACCGCGTGGCTGCGCCGGCGCAGCACTTCCTGGGGCGAGCGCGGCGTGAGCCTACCGATCAAACAGGCGACCTTGCTGGTGCCGATGTCGAGCGCACAGACAATGGCCGAGCGCTTCGCCGACACCGGCTTCATCTTCGGGGTGAGACCGTGCTCGAGGGAACTCATGCGTCCCCCCGCTTGCGCTTGGCGGTCTTGTCTTTGAGCGCCTCCTCCCGCGCCCGGGCGGCTTCATCGGAGAGATGCACGCTCACGCGGTCGGAGAGGCGCAGGTCGATTGCCGTGATGTCGCGGCTGATGAGATGCTTGTCGCGATCGAGCTCGGCGAGCGTGTCGAGCGCGCGCGGCACATCGGCCTCGGGCAAACGTACATCGAGGCCGTTCTTGAGCTTGAGGTTCCAGCGCCGCTCCGCCACCAGGACCGACGCGCGCACCTGCTGGCGGATCTCGGGATGGGCATCGAGCAGGGAGAGGAAGTCGCGCGCCCGCGTGGCAGCGCCGGGGCCGACCACGAGCGGCAGATGCGCGAAGCGCCAATCGGGGAGCGATCCGACGACCGTGCCGTCCGCGGAAATGACGGACACGTTGCCGCCGCGCTGCCACAGGGCGAAGGCGTCCCGCTCGGTGACCGTTATCTGGAGCCGGTCGGGGTAGAGCTTGCGCACCGCGGCCTCGGCGATCCAGGGGATCGCCTTGAGACGGGCGCGCGCGGCGTCGACGTCGAGGAACAGAAGCGAGGCACGATCGGTGACGCCGGCCGCCGAGAAGATTTCCCCGCGGCTCACGTGCTTCTCGCCGGAGAGCGAAACGGCGGCGATGCGGAAACCGGCGGCGTTCGCCGCCGCGTCGCGCGCATCGTGCAGAGCATCCACGATCATCGGGAAGTGGCCGCCCTTCCAAGCGCCGTAACCGATACTGGCGAGGATAAGCAGCGCCGCTGCCGCCGCGCCGGTCCAGCGCGGCAGTCTCAGGTCCGCCATCCGCATCGACCAGTTTCGCATGAACCGGGTGATTCGCGTCCGACGTTTTGCGGTGCGGCGCGGGCGCGCGGGCGCGGCCCCGGCGGCGTGCCCCGGGTCCGTCTGCTCAAGCCGCGTCAGCGGTTGAGCGAGGCGTCCTCGACCATCCATCGCACCAGCTCACTGAACGAAATACCCGCATGGGCCGCGAGCTCGGGGACCAGCGAGGTCTCGGTCATGCCGGGTTGCGTATTGACTTCGAGACAGACCAATCCCCCGGTCCCCTCCGTGCTGCCGTCGTAGCGGAAGTCGGCACGGCTCACGCCCCGGCAGCCGAGCGCACGGTGAGCCGCAACTGCCAGTCTTCGGACCTCTAGGTAAACAATTGGTGAAATTGCCGCCGGCAGGACGTGGCGCGACCCGCCGGGGGCGTATTTGGCCTCGTAGTCGTAGAATCCCGTCGCCGGGAGGATTTCGATCACGTCGAGGGCCCGGTCGCCCATCACGGCGCAGGTCAGCTCCTTCCCGGGCACGTAGCGTTCGGCGATGAGTTCGTCCCCGTACGGCCAGTCGTCACGGTTGAGCTCTTGGGGCGGGTGTTCGTGCTCCGCGGTGACGATGAACACCCCGACGCTCGAGCCCTCGGCGAGCGGTTTGATCACGTAAGGCCGGGGCAGCACGTGGCGCTGCGCCGCTTCGGCACGAGGGACCACCATCCCGTCGGGGACCGGGATACCGGCGGCGCGAAAGACGGTCTTCGCCACGTCCTTGCGCATGGCGAGCGCCGAGGCGAGCACGCCCGAGTGGGTGTACGGGATGGCGAGAATCTCGAGGATGCCCTGGAGCGTGCCGTCCTCGCCGGGCCGGCCGTGCAGCACGTTGAGGGCGACGTCCGGCTTGAGCGTCTGCAACAGCGTGGCGATGTCGCGGCCGACGTCGATGCGGGTGACGCGATAGCCCTGCTGTTCCAGCGCCTCGGCGCAGGCGCGCCCGGAATTGACCGATACCTCCCGCTCGGCCGACCAGCCGCCCATCAGGACGGCGACATGCTTTGCTCGCGCCATTCAGACTCTTTCTTCACCTCCCCAACGCATCCCGTGGCGCGCGGCCCTGGAGGCGAATCAGGAGAGGAGAAAGAGAATCGATTCACGCGAGTTTCGCCACCCCGATCCGCTTGATTTCCCATTCGAGGTCGACGCCGGAGGTATCCTTCACCCGCGCGCGCACGGTTTCGCCCAGCGCCTCTATGTCCGCGGCGGTGGCGTTGCCGAGGTTGATGAGAAAGTTGCAGTGCAGTTGCGAGACCTGTGCGTCGCCGCGCTTGAGGCCGCGGCAGCCGGCAGCGTCGATCAGTTGCCACGCCTTGGCGCCGCGCGGATTCTTGAATGTCGAGCCCCCGGTGCGGCTTTTCACCGGCTGGGTCGCCTCACGCGCCTCGGTGATCGCCTCCATCTCGGCCGCGATCTTTGCCGGATCGCCCGGTTCGCCTTGCAGCAGCGCCTGGGTGAACACCACGTCCTCGGCGACCTCGCAGCGGCGGTAACTAAATCCCATCTCGGCATTCGTGAAGATGCGCACGGCGCCGGTGCGGTCAACGCCGCGCGCCTCGATCAGCACGTCCTTGGTCTCCCGGCCGTAGGCCCCGCCGTTCATGCGCAACGCGCCCCCGATCGCGCCGGGAATGCCGCGCATGAACGCGAGCCCGGCGACGCCGGCCTCCTGGGCCGCGCGCGCGACGCGCACGTCCGGCACCGCGGCGCCCACGCGCACGCGCGTGCCCTCGACGGCGATGTCGCCAAATCCACGGCCGAGCCGGATCACCACGCCCGGCACGCCGCCGTCGCGCACGATGAGATTGGAACCGAGACCGACGACGGTCACAGGCACATCGGTCAGCAGGCGGCCGAGCGCATAGGCGAGATCGGCCTCGTCCTCGGGAACAAACAGAACCTGCGTCGGCCCGCCGACGCGAAACCACGTGAGTTCCGCGAGCGACTGGTTGGCCATGAGTCGCCCGCGCAGTTGCGGCAGTCGCGCTTTCAGCTCGGGCAGGATGTCGGGGAAGCTCATCGCTTGAGCGCGGCGAGTTCGCCTGGCAGCGCATAGGCCCATTGGGTGATGTTGCCGGCGCCGAGGAACACGACGTAGTCGCCGGCTTTTGCCAGGCTCTGCACCAAGCCAGCCAGTTGTTCCGGTCCGTCGAGCGCGATGACGTGACGATGGCCGCGCACGCGCAGGCCTTGCACCAGGCCGTCGCGATCGGCGCCGGCGATCGGCGCCTCGCCGGCGGGATAGACGTGCGCGACGATCACCACGTCGGCGTCGTTGAAGCAGGTGCAGAACTCGTCGAATAAGGACGAGAGCCGCGTGTAGCGATGCGGCTGCATCACCGCGATCACTTGGCCGCCGGTCGATTCGCGCGCGGCCTTGAGCACCGCGGCGATCTCCACCGGATGATGACCGTAGTCGTCGATCACGGTGACGCCGTTCCATTCGCCGGTGCGGGTGAAGCGGCGGCGCACACCACCGAAGCCCGCGAGCGCGGTGCGGATCGCCGCGTCGGGAACCTCAAGCTCGTGCGCGACCGCCACCGCCGCCGTGGCGTTGAGCGCGTTGTGGCGTCCGGGCATGGGCAGCGCGAGATCGGAAATCGCGTGAGCCTGCGCGCCGACGCGGTCGCGGAACTCGACACTGAACTTCGAATGGCCGTTCGCATGGGTGAGGTCGACGAGGCGCACGTCGGCCTGCGGGTTTTCGCCGTAGGTGACGATGCGGCGGTCGGCGATGTGCCCGACCAGCGTCTGCACCACCGGATGATCGGTGCACATCACGGCGAAGCCGTAGAACGGCACGTTCTCAACGAACGTCTGGAACGCCGCCTGCACCGCCTCGAATGTCTGGAAGTGATCGAGATGCTCCGGGTCGATGTTGGTGACGATCGCGATGTCGGCGGGCAGCTTGAGGAAGGTACCGTCGGACTCGTCCGCTTCGACCACCATCCAGTCGCCGGCGCCGAGGCGCGAGTTGGTGCCGTAGGCGTTGATGATGCCGCCGTTGATGACGGTCGGATCGAACCGGCCGGCTTCGAGCAGCGCGGCAACCATCGAGGTGGTCGTGGTCTTGCCGTGGGTGCCCGCGATGGCAACGCAGCTCTTTAGCCGCATCAGCTCGGCGAGCATTTCGGCGCGGCGCACCACCGGGATGCGTCCGGCACGCGCGGCGGTGAGCTCGGGATTGTCGCGCTTGATGGCGGAGGAGACGACGACGACGGCGGCGCCTTCGACGTTCGCCTCGTCGTGGCCGACTTTGACCGCGATGCCCTTCTCGCGCAGGCGCTTGACGTTGGCGCTGTCGGCGACGTCCGAGCCGCGCACCGCGTAGCCGAGGTTCGCCAGCACCTCGGCGATGCCGCTCATGCCGATGCCGCCGATACCGACGAAGTGGATCGGACCGATGTCGCGCGGCAGTTTCATCGCGGGCTCCCTCCGATTGTGTTGATCACCAGATCGGCCAGCTGCTCGGCGGCATCGACGGCGCCCTGGGAGCGGGCGGCCGCGGCCATTG
>Ga0137377_10004754_pt1 | contig 10740 bp, 7 predicted proteins | sample SagtaG_22_FD_104815 | JGI IMG/M metagenome (GOLD analysis project Ga0137377, IMG submission 104815) | Vadose zone soil microbial communities from Sagehorn Ranch, Mendocino, California, USA - Sage2_L_40_16 metaG | ecosystem: Environmental > Terrestrial > Soil > Vadose zone | place: USA... | reverse complement strand
CGGGCAATCGGCGGCCGTTTCCCAGCCGCCATGCGCAGCTACTCAACTGACAAGATTCAGGATCATGACTCGCATCTCGATCCCTGCTGGCCGTAAGAGCTGCGCACTTGGCGCCTTTCGCAGGGCCTGGACCGCGCCCACCAGCCTCATCGGACACGGTGTAGCCAAGCTCTTGGGTTGTGAGAGGCCCCAGCGCGTCGGCGGTGCGGCGACAAGGGCATGGCTCTATTGCCTGCCCGCCGGACGTTTCAAGCGCGCAAGAGGCATTGCCATCGGACACGTCATCATTTTGGAACCGGCGTTCCTTGCCGCCCATGGTCGATGGGTCCTGGCTCACGAACTCTCCCATACGCGCCAGCACGATTGGCTTGGCCCGGCATATCTGCCTGTCCACGCAATGGCGTTGCTTGCAAGTAGCATCATCTTTCTCTGTCGCCCCGTCGCCAAGTTCTCGCCATGGCATGCCTACAATCCGCTGGAGCGGATCCTGATTTGCGTACCGATCGACGTCATTGCTGATCCGCCAGCGCCAGAGGGCGCCCTCGCCGACGGGGTGTTACGTGTATTTGGCCTGAGCGGATGAGAGCTACGGAGATTCGCCATGGTCGACACCCAAGTTCTCATCGTTGGCGCAGGCCCGGTCGGGCTAACCCTCGCGGTCGATCTCGGGTTGCGCGGCGTGCGCTGCACCCTCGTCGAGCAGAAGGAAGCGCCGCAGTTCCTTCCCAAGATGGAGCGATGCAATGCCCGCACCATGGAAATCTTCCGCCGCATGCGGCTCGCAGACCGCATCCGTGCCGCCGGCTTGCCGGCCCACTGCCCGATGGATGTCTTCATCGTCACCTCGATCGTCGAACCGCCGCTTCTCCATCTGCCCTACCCGTCGGTTGCCGAAGCCAAGAAGGAGATCGCGGCCTCTACCGACGCATCGCTGCCGCTTGAGCCCTACCAGCTCATTTCCCAGTACACACTGGAGCCATTGCTGAAGTCCGTTGCCGAGAAGCTTCCGAGTGTAACGGTACGCTACGGCACCGAGTTCGTGGACTTCATCGAAAATCCGGATAGCGTGACGGCACGACTGCGCAGCGGCGGCAGCAACGCCGAGATCGCCGCGCTCTATCTCGCGGGCTGCGATGGCGGCGCCAGCCCGATCCGCAAGCAGCTCGGCATCGGCCTCAGGGGCGAGGGCAACATCCTCGAACTGCGTCAGGCGCTCTATCGCTGCGATGATCTCTATGAGCGCATCCCGATCGGCAAGGGCCGCCATTACCATGTCGCCGACGCCCGGCACACGTTCCTGATCCTCCAGGATTCGACGAGACACTTCACCTTGCATGCCGTCGTGGAGCAGAACTCCGACATGGTGGCGCAGTTCGCGAAGACCATCGCAATGCCGCTGCCCTTCGAGATGATCAATTGCGGGGTGTGGCGGCAGAACCTCCTGATCGCCGATCGCTACGGCAGCGGCTCACGGGTGTTCCTCGCCGGCGACGCCGCGCACCTTGTGATTCCGACCGGCGGGCTCGGCATGAATACAGGATGCGGCGACGCCATCGATCTGTCGTGGAAACTCGCCGCCACGCTCGCCGGCTGGGGCGGACCCAACCTGCTCAAGTCCTATGAAATCGAGCGCCGCCAGGTCGGCGAACGCAATGTCGCCGCGGCACGTTTTGCCTCGACGGGGCGGCGCAAATGGCGCTCGATGTGGCGTCCCGCCATCGGCGACAACACGCCGGAAGGCGCCGAGGCCCGCGCCAATCTCGCCCGCGTCGCCGACGTCGAACAGCGCAAGACAAATGAGATGGTGGGCGCCGAGCTCGGCTACCGCTATGTGGGCTCGCCGCTGCTTGCCACGGAGGCCGGCGAAGGACCGGAGCACAATTTCATCGACTATGTACCGAGTACCTACCCGGGGGTGCGGCTCCCCCATGTCTGGCTCGAAGATGGAACTGCCGTGCAGGACCGCATCGGCTACGGCCACGGCTATACGCTGTTGCGCTTTGCCGGCAACGGCGATGTGGCAGCCCTCGACCGCGCCTTCGCGAGATACAGTGCGCCCTGTAGTGGCCTCGACCTGCCGGACCAACGCGCCCGCGACGTTTATGGCTATGATCTCGTTCTGGTGCGGCCCGACTTGCACGTAGTTTGGCGCGGAAATACCTTGCCCGACGGTCTGGCGAGACTCGCCGCGTTGGCTACGGGGCATGCTCCACCGTTCCGTAGCCCGGGTTGAGCGCCAGCGAAACCCGGGGACCGCGGTGCCACAAGGATCGACCTGCCCCGGATTTCGCTGCGCTCAATCCGGGCTACGGATCTCTGGCGGGTGCAGTGCTCGCAAAACGATCAAGGAGGAAACGATGAGGAACCGATCGGTAAGTCTCACGGTTGCGGGCTTTCACCTTGCCGCCGCCTTGGTATTTGCGGCATCCGCACTGCCGGTCGCTGCACAATCCCCCGACACGGCGCTCGTAAACGCCAAGATCATCACGCTCGACGAACGGTCGACCATTGCCGAGGCATTGGCCGTGCGCGACGGCACGATCATCGCGGTCGGCCGTTCGGCCGACATCCGCAACTTGGCGGGACCCGCAACCCGGATTATCGATCTCGGCAGCCGCACCGTCATCCCAGGCCTCATCGATTCGCACATGCATGCGATTCGGGCGGCACTATTCTACGCGACCGAGGTCAACTGGATCGGCACGCGTTCGATCCCGGAGGCGATGGCACGGATCACGACGGCTGCTCGCGCGGCACGGCCGGGCCAATGGATCATCGTGGCGGGTGGCTGGACCGAGCAGCAGTTCGCCGAAAAGCGGCGGCCTACCCAAGCGGAACTTATGGCCGCGGCGCCCGACCATCCGGTCTACGTTCAGCTGTTCTATTCGGCCGCGCTGCTGAGCCCTGCGGGCTTCAAAGCGCTCAATATCGCAGCCGACGCCGACGTACCGCCTCGAGGTAAGATCGAGCGGGACGCCGGCGGCAACCTGACCGGCTGGATCAACGGCGACAATCCGACCATTACGGCCCTCTTCGACCGGCTGCCGCTGCCGAGTTTCGATGACAGCGTCGCCGGCACGCGGCAATTCTTTCGCGAGCTCAACCGGCTCGGACTGACCGGCATCAGCGATCCGGGCGGCTTTAACCTGACGGCCGCGAGCTACCTGCCGCTGTTTCGCGTCTGGCAGGATCGCGCGTTGACCGTGCGGGTCGTCTTCAGCCTGTTCGCGCAACGCCCCGGCAAGGAACTGGAGGATTACCAGAACCTCACCCAGATGCTGCCCATGGGTTTCGGCGACGGCATGCTGCGCTTCAACGGCATCGGCGAGAACGTCACCTGGGGCATGTACAACAACGACAGCCCGACGGAGGCCCAGAAGCAGCAATACTACGAGGTCGCCAAATGGGCGGCCTCGCGCGGCATGACGCTGACGCAGCACTGGAGCAGCAACGCCTCGGTGCACCACCTGCTCGACGTGCTCGAGCGCGTGAACCGTGACACTCCGATTGCGGGGCTGCGCTGGTCGATCGCCCATCTCAATGACGGCTCAGTCGCAAACTTTGACCGCATGAAGGCGCTGGGCGTCGGCTGGCTCATGCAGGACGCCATGTATTTCGGCGGCGATGCTCTGATCAGGACGCGCGGCGCCGAGGTTGCCCGACGCACCCCGCCAATCAAGACGGCGATGAATATCGGCGTCCGCATGGGCGGCGGCACCGACGCCCACCGGGTCATGTCGTACAATCCCTTCGTCTCGCTGCAATGGATGATCGACGGCAGAACAGTCGCCGGCACGCCGACCCGCGACGCCGATGAATTGCCAAGCCGCGAGGAAGCCCTGCGGCTCTACACCCAGGGCAGCGCCTGGTTCACTCACGATGATGGACGCCGCGGCGCGCTGACGGCCGGCCGGCTGGCCGACCTCGCCGTGCTGACAAAGGACTTCGCCAGCAGCCGGACGGATGAGATCGGCGGCATCGAATCGCTCCTCACCATGGTGGGCGGACGGATCGTGTATGCGGCAGCGCCGTTCGCGGTGTGGGAGGAGAAGGCGGGGAGATGAGAACGAACCTGTGGCTGTGCACTTGACGGTCGTACTCTCAATTCGTCATGCCCGCGCTTGTCGCGGGCATCTACGTCTTGCAGCGGTCCGAACAAGAAAGGCGTGGATGGCCGGGTCAAGCCCGGCCATGACGACGTACGAAGGACAACATGACCAACAAATCAAATCCCGGCTTCGTTTGGCCCAACAACGCGCGGCTCGCGATCGCGGTGACGTGCCTGTTGGAAAACTGGTCGGGTGACAAGGGCCCGCCGTTCTCGGTGCAGACCACTGCGCTCAAGCCCGGCACCCATGACCGTGCCGCGATGACTTGGGGCACCTACGGGGTGCGGGCCGGCGTGTGGCGCCTCATCCGCATTCTTGACGACAACAACGTCAAGGCGACGTTTTGCGCGAATGCGCATTCCCTGGAGCTTGCGCCGCAGGTCGCCGAGCAGATGCTCAAGTCGGGCCACGAGATCGCCGCCCATTCCTACACCCAGGACAATATCCTGGCCTATCTGGACGCCGAGCAGGAGCAGGCGGTGATTCGCCGCTGCGTGGATATATTCCGGAAAATCACCGGCGCGCCGCCCAAGGGCTGGCTCAGCCCGGTCCTGGCGTCGACCGCCCACACGGAAGAGCTCCTCACCGCGGCGGGCTTTCTGTGGTACGGCGACTACAACCACATCGACCTGCCGTTCTGCGCAACGAACCGCAACGGCACGATCGTGGCGTTTCCGCACACCGATTATGCCGACCATCGGGTGCTGCGCGGCAATCCGCGCGACTGGTACGATGTTTACAAGGACACCTTTGACTACCTCTACCACACTGAGCCGACGGCGTTTCTCAACGTGACCGTTCACTGCCATTTCGGCGGACGTCCGCTCATCGCCGCGATGGTGGACAAGATCCTGAAATACTTCCGCGGCTTCCCTGATGTCTGGATGGTGCGGCACGACGAGCTGGCCCAATGGGTGCGCGACAACGCCATTGCGGAATGGACCAATCAGCAGCGGTTTTTTCCGGATTCGTAGACTGGTAGGTGGCAACATCGCTGCCGTGCAGTGGGGCGACGGTCTTGCAGTTGCTGAAGCCCCTCACGGCCGTATTGCCCAGGCGCAGGCCTGGGGTATGGAAGCGATCTGCGCTCGCACGGCAGTCGCCGCCGCAACGAGCCAACGTCGCCGCGGCACGCCCGAATCTGCCGGCCGCCAGGCGCAAAAAAAACCGCAAGCGCTGTGCACTCGCGGGACAGGCTGGAGGACGTTGACTCCAACTTTATCCATTTTGCCACGCTATTTGCCGCGGTCAAGGAGAAATTGGCCGAGGCCGCGACGGGCCCAGCTACGACCAGTGAGAAATGCAGGCGGCTCGATATGAACCGCTCGCATTTTCATGTCTCACTCAAGGGTGCTCCCTATTCCCGCCCCGGGGCGAAGGCGTGACGCGCGATCCGGAAAAACTCCCTGCCAAACTCCCTGCCAGCAGGGAGTTTGGCTTGTCCCCTCGGCCGGCCCGCATCGGCACTGCACCCGCCGTGAGACCGCGGGCGTCTCGCCCGTCTCTACCCTGTCCTCCCCGGGAGCACCGTCTTGACGGGTTGCGCAAGGCCGGGCTGCCGGAGAGTTGACCTAAGGTCGCATCCTTTCCTTAGCGTTTGCCTAAGGAAAGGATATGGCGTTTTCCTTTGCTTATCTAGCGTCGCGCCAGCGTTAGCATCGGCTATTTCTCCGGTCCAAGGGTGTCGCGGAACGGATTGGCCGGGTAGACGCCAAGAATCTTCAGCGAGTCCGGCTGGCTGAAAAACGCCAGTTCTTCGAGCGCAAGCTTGAGCCCGGGATCGTCCGGATGTCCTTCGACGTCGGAATAGAATTGGGTCGCCGAAAATGTCCCCTCCAGCATGTAGCTCTCAAGCTTGGTCATGTTGACGCCGTTGGTGGCAAAGCCCCCGAGCGCCTTGTAGAGCGCGGCCGGGATGTTGCGCACCTGGAATATGAACGTCGTCACCACCGGCCCGTCGGCGGGCGGCGGGCGCTTGGCTTCTCTCGAAAGCACGATGAAGCGCGTGGTCGAATGGGACTCGTCCTCGATGTTCTCGGCGAGGATTTCGAGCCCATAGATTTCCGCCGCGAGCTTTGATGCAATCGCGGCGCAGCTGCGATTTCGGCGCTCGGCGACTTCCCGCGCCGCGCCCGCGGTGTCGGCCGTGACCACGGTCTTGGCGCCGAGCTTGCGGAGAAAGTTGCGGCACTGGCCGAGCGCCATGGTGTGGCTCTCGACGGACTTGATCTCGGCAAGCCTCACTCCCTTAAGGCCCATCAATTGATTGCGGATGGGCAGGAACCACTCGGCAACGATATGCAACCCGGCGCTCGGCATCAGGTGGTGGATATCGGCGACGCGCCCGGCGACCGAGTTCTCGATCGGGATCATGCCAAGGTCGGCCTCCCGGCTCGCCACCGCGTTGAGCGCGTCCTCGAACGTCGGGCACGGCACCGGCTCGGCGTCCGGATAGGCCTCCCGGCAGGCAATGTGGGAGTTCGCTCCCGGCTCTCCCTGGAAAACGATTTTCGGTCGTCTGGCTGGCGCGGTCATGGCGGTCCTTGTACGCGGCAAAATGGTCTGGTCAACGTCGCGCTAGCATGACGCGGGCGGCTTCGAGGTCATCCGGCGTGTCGACGCCGAGCGGGACCGAATCCACGAGGGCCACGTCGATCCGCATGCCGGCTTCAAGCGCGCGCAACTGCTCGAGCTTTTCGCGCCGCTCCAGCGTCGACACGGGCAGGCGAACGAACCTCTCGAGCGCAGGGCGGCGATAAGCGTAAAGTCCGATGTGGTGATAGAGAGGTCCGTCTCCATGCGGCGCGGTCGCCCGGGTGAAATAGAGCGCCCGCAGCCGGCCCCCTCCGATCCCTCCCCCGCAAGCGGGGGAGGGTAGGGAGGGGAAGTTTCCGATCGGCGTGCCGACAACCTTGACGACATTGGGATCGGTGCGCTCCTCCGGCCGGCGGATCTCGGCCGCGAGGGTCGCAATATCGACCTTCGGATCGCCCATTGGCGCCAGGGCCGCCCGGATATCCGCCGGGGCGATCGTCGGAAGATCGCCTTGCACATTCACGATAATGTCGGCGCCGGCGCCGATTTGTTCCATTGCTTCGAAGATGCGGTCGGAACCTGAAGCATGATCGGCCCGGGTCATTACGGCGTGACCGCCAGCCTTGGCGACCGCGGCAGCGATCTCTTCCGAATCGGTTGCCACGCAGACCGGCCCGAGACCGGACTCTCTCGCTCGATCCAGTACATGGACGATCATCGGCCGCCCGGCGATATCTGCCAGTGGCTTGCCCGGCAGTCGCGTCGACGCCATGCGGGCCGGAATGAGGATGAGGATGCTGTCGGCCATTGACTCTTGTGCGTCGCGTTGCGCGCCGCCCCCTTGGGACCGCGGGCGTCCCGCCCGCCCCTTCCCCCACCCTACCCTCCCCCGCACGCGGGGGAGGGTAGGGTGGGGGCGGCGGGACGCCCGCGGTCCCAGGAGGCAGAGGCGGCTCGCTTATACGTGTTGCCAGAGCGGAGGCAAACGGGCTATTTCTGCGCCGCAACAAGCGCGGTAATCGCGCCAACTCTTGATCACGAGACCCTGTCGCAGATGGACTCTTTCGAATTCAACAAGATCGCGGGCGCCGTACTGGGGACCGGCTTGTGCCTGGTGGCCCTGAACATCACTGCGGAGGCTATTTTTGCGCCCCACCATCCGGCAAAACCCGGCTTCGAAATCGACGTGAAACCGCAGGCCGCCGCGACCGGTCCCGGCACGCAGACGGCCCCGGAGGAGCCCATCGAAAAGCTTTTTGCCAGCGCCACGGTCGACCGCGGCCAGTCGGCTGCCAAGGCGTGCGCGGCCTGTCACAACTTCCAAAAAGGCGGCCCTAACGGCATCGGCCCCAATCTTTTTGGCATCGTCGGTCGTGCAAGGGCCTCTGAGCCTGGTTTCGGCTATTCCGATGCCATGAAAGCAAAGGGCGGTGAATGGACCATCGAGGATCTGAATAAGTTCCTGACAAATCCGAAAGAATTCGTGCCCGGCACGAAGATGAATTTCCCCGGATTCGCCCGCGGCAGCCAGCGTGCCGATGTAATCGCCTACCTCAATTCGCTAGCCGATAATCCAAAGCCGCTGCCTTTGGCCAAGCAGTAGTGAACGCGTTCCGCTGAGACATAGGCGCCACCTCTGCAGCGTCATGCGCGCGCTTGTCGCGGGCATGCGGTCTTTCTTGCGGGCCTGGGGGACAAGCCGGGTAATGACTCAGAGTAAATGGATCAATAAGACCGGAACCCGCCGTCGATGAAGCCAGTACAGTTCCCGTGAACGCACGGGAATGTGACCCCCAGCGGCCATTGGACGCCTTGCCGCGAGGTGGCGCGGCATTCCAAAAGCGCAATAATGGCTTGCCCGCTGGCTCCGGCCGCTAGCGCGGGGAATGGGCTGACCTGAATTCGGCTGACCTGAAGGAGAGTCGATTGAGCTTCAAATCTTCACTGCACACCTGCGCGGCCGCCGTCGTGATCTGCATGCTGTCCCTGGCTCCTGCAGCAGCGCAGGAGAAGGCCCCCGAAAGACTCTGGCGGCATGGAATGTCGCTGCTCGGCGATCCCAAATATCCGGCAGGCTTCAAGCGCTTCGACTACGTCAATCCCAATGCCCCCAAGGGCGGGACGGTGCGCCTCTCGGGCTTCGGCGGCACTTATGACAATTTCAATCCCGTCGTCGCCGGGGTGAAAGGCACGATCGCCGATGGCGTGGGCGTGATCTACGATACATTGATGGTTGCGCCGCTCGATGAAGTCGAGGTCATGTATGGCCTGCTGGCAGAAGGTTTGACCTACCCCGAAGACTTCTCGTCCGTCACCTACCGCCTGCGTCCATTTGCAAAGTGGCATGACGGTAAGCCGGTGACACCCGAGGATGTGATATTTTCGTTCAATACGCTCAAAGCGAACTCGCCTCTGTACTCCAAGTATTACCAGCATGTCACGAAGGCGGAGAAGACCGGCGACTACGATGTCACCTTCACATTCGATACCCCCGGCAACCGCGAACTGCCGCTGATCGTTGGCCAACTCATCTTCGCGCTGCCGAAGCACTGGTGGGAAGGCACCGACAAGGCCGGCAACAAGCGCAATGTTGCCAACACCACCTTGGAACCGCCGCTCGGCAACGGCGCCTACCGGATCAAGGAATTCGTGCCGGGACGCTCGATTGTCTACGAGCGGGTCAAGGACTATTGGGGCAAGGACCTGCCGGTGAGCATCGGACGCGATAACTTTGATGAACTTCGCTACGAATATTACCGCGACGCGCAGGTGGCGCTCGAAGCATTCAAGGCTGATCAGGTCGATTTTCGCCTCGAAAACATCGCGAAGAACTGGGTGACGGCATACGATTTCCCCGCCGTGGCCGACAAGCGGGTCGTGAAGGAAGAATTTCCTGTCCGCGGCAGGGGAAACATGCAGGCCTTCGTTCTGAACACCAGGCGAAGCAAATTTGCGGATCCGCGGGTGCGCCGGGCGTTCAATCTGGCGCTCGATTTCGAGGAGCTGAACAAGCAGTTTTTCTTCGGCCTGTATCAGCGGATCGGGAGCTATTTCGCAGGCACCGAACTTGCTGCTTCGGGACTACCGTCCGGTCTCGAACTCGAAATTCTTCAAACGGTACGCGATCAGGTGCCGCCGGAAGTCTTCACCACCGAATACAAGAACCCGGTCAACGGCAATCCAGAGAATGTGCGCAACAACCTGCGCGAGGCCACCCGCCTGTTGCGCGAAGCCGGCTGGGAAATACGCAATCAGAAGCTCGTCAATACCAAGACTGGCGAACCCATGACGGTCGAAGTGCTCAACCCGGCGAACAATCCAAACAACTTCGAGCGGGTGCTGTTATTTTATAAGCCGGCGCTGGAACGGCTTGGCATGACGATTACGTTGCGAAACGTCGACGACGCGCAATACGAAAACCGCGTGCGGAGATGGGATTATGACGTTATCGTCAGCTCTTGGGCTGAATCTCTCTCGCCGGGCAATGAGCAACGCGAATTTTGGGGCTCGAATGCCGCTGACGAGGTGGGTTCGCGCAACACCATCGGCATCAAGAATCCCGCGGTCGACAAGCTCATCGAGCGCATAATCTTCGCGACGAATCGAGAGGAGCTGGTCGCCGCCACCAAGGCTCTCGACCGCGTGCTGTTATGGAACAATTATGTCGTGCCACATTGGACAACTCCGGTTTCATTCACGGCGCGCTGGGACCGCTTCAGCCACCCGGATGAACTGCCCAAATACGGCGACAGCGCCTTTCCCACCATCTGGTGGTGGGACCCTGCCAAGGCAGCCAAGACCGGGGGGCGCCAATGAGCGTCCCTCGCAAGCCGCTCTCGCGCCGCCGCGTACTCGTTCTCTCCGCCGGGGCAATGGCGGCGCCCGCGCTGCTGCGCGGCCCCAGGGCCGCCATCGCGGCGGATGAGGTCGAGACCCATGGCATTTCAGGTTTCGGTGACCTCAAATATCCGGCCGACTTCAAGCATTTCGACTACGTCAACCCGAACGCGCCGAAGGGCGGCATATTCTCGCAGATCGGACCGTCGGCGGCGTTCAACCAGAACCTCCAAACCTTCAACTCGCTCAATTCCTACAT
>Ga0137377_10004750_pt1 | contig 10745 bp, 6 predicted proteins | sample SagtaG_22_FD_104815 | JGI IMG/M metagenome (GOLD analysis project Ga0137377, IMG submission 104815) | Vadose zone soil microbial communities from Sagehorn Ranch, Mendocino, California, USA - Sage2_L_40_16 metaG | ecosystem: Environmental > Terrestrial > Soil > Vadose zone | place: USA... | reverse complement strand
GGAGCGGGTGCACGACCTGGGCGTGTTCAAGGCGGTCGGCATGACGCCACGGCAGACGATCGCCATGGTGGTCAGCACCGTCGCCGGGACCGGCCTGGTGGCCGGCCTGATCGCGGTGCCGGCTGGTGTCGCCCTGCACCGGTACGTGCTGCCGGTCATGGGCAACGCCGCGCAGACCGGCCTACCGGCGTCGGCGCTCGACGTGTACCACACCCCGGAACTCATCCTGCTAGCGCTGTCCGGGCTGGTCATCGCGGTGGCCGGTGCGCTGGCCCCGGCGGGCTGGGCGGCTAGGACCCGCACCGCCTCCGCGCTCCGCGCCGAGTAACACTGATCCGTATCCTCTCATCCGGAGCGAGAACAGCCCGGACCACGACGACGACGGGGCGACCCCCGGCGGGCGCGCCCCCCTGGGCAGGGTCTCGCGGGCCGTTACTGCGCGATCAGCGCCCCGCATCACCTCAGCCATCCCGGCCACCTCGTCCCGAGCCAGGCAGACGGTCCGGCTGAACGCCTCCTCGCGACGCCCGCGCCCCGGCGCGGCGTCGCGGCGCTCCAGCCAGCGTGTCCCCGGCGTTCGACCGCGAACCGCTCATAACTGGTACCAGTCATGAGCTGCGGGCCCCTCCACCCCTCCCGACCACCATACGAAGGACGCGCCATAAGCGCACATTCTGTCGTCGCGACCGATCTCGGGTACGCGCACCGCTCTCCGCGCCCGATTCGGCGTTCCGCGCGCCCTGCCCTGTCCGTAACATCCCGGGGCCGGTGTTGACGGCACGTTTATCTGGACAGCAAGTCATGATCAACGGCAATGCTCTTTATGCACCGTCTCCTTCACGGTTGCGATCGCTGTCTGCCCGCAACCGCGGTCCGGATGGAGCGCCCGCAGCGAGGCGAGGACGAACGACCTGGACGGCGGCCAGAATGTCGGCGGTCAGCTGGGTCTGCCCGCCGGCGGTTGCGAAGAAGGTGCGGCCATCACAGAAAGTGACCGGGCTGCCCTGGGCCGCTGCGCCGTCGTTCCGCGCCGACTGTGCGTTGTGTCGGAAGTGAGGTCCTGACCGCGGGGAAGTGGCGCAGAACTGCTCATTCAGTGCCCCTCGGGGGTCCCGGCTTGGCTGTTGCAACTGGCAGTGGTTTCGCGCGGACGTGTCTGGCAAGCCCGTGAGGCGGGCGGGTCCTTTCACGCTCTGGTGAGTGCCCTTCGCCGGCCCGGGGCGGTGGCGGTGGCGGGGGGGAAGCTGATGCCGACGGTGAGGCCGCCGTGTGGGCCGGGGTTGATGCTGAGGGAGGCGTGGTGGGCTTTGGCGATGGCGGCGACGATGGAAAGCCCGAGCCCGAGGCCTTCGTCGCTGGCGGGGCGGGTGGCGGCTAGTCGCTGGAATGGCTGCAGGAGCCGGGTGATCTGGCCGGCGGGGATGTCGGGCCCGGTGTTGGTGATCGTGAGCTGGGGGTGGCCGCCGTTGGCGGCGACCTGGATGTCGATCCGGCCGCCGGGGGTGTTGTGGCGGATCGCGTTGTCGATGAGGTTGGCGGCCAGCCGTTGCAGCAGCCGGGTATCGCCGAGGATGGGCGTGGCGGTGATCGAGGCGTGGATCGCCAGCCCGCGCGCGGCGGCCTCGGGCTGGCGGGCATGCAGGGCCTCGCGGGTGATGTTGGCGAGGTCGAGGAGTTCGCGGTGGTCTAGGCCACGCTGGCTGCGGGCCAGGGTGAGCAGCGCTTCGATCAGCTGTTCCTGCTGGTCGCTGGCCTCCAGGACGTCTTGGCAGGTGGCCCGGTAGCTGGCCAGGGTGGGGCGGGGCTCGGTGAGGACGATTTGCAGCAGGGTGCGGGTGAGGGTGAGCGGGGTACGCAGCTCGTGGGAGGCGCTGGCGACGAAGTTCCGCTGCGCGTCGAAGGCGGCTTGCAGCCGGTCGAGCAGGGTGTCGATGGTGTCGCCGAGGTCTTTGAGTTCGTCGCCGGGGCCGGGCACGGCCAGCCGCTCGCTCAGGTTGTCCTCGGAGATCGCCCGGGCGGCGGCGGTCATGTCCCGCAGCGGGCGCAGCACCCGGCCGGCCACTAGCCAGCCCAGCGCGACCGAGGCGATGGCCATGAGGCCCAGCGCGATGGCCGACTCCACGAGCAGCTGGTTCAGCGCGGCCGCGTGCTGCCAGGTGACCTGGGCCTGCAGCTGATGCGCGAACTGGGCCTGCGCCTGGTGCGCGACCTGGACCTGCTCCTGTTGCGTAGCGGCGCTGTTGCCGGTGTGCCCGGGACTGGGGTGGTGCCGGGGGAGCGCGACGATGGACGGAGGTGGCCAGCTGCGGGCCAGGATGTTGGTGATGGCCAGCAGCCCTGCGCCGGAGGCCAAGAACAGCGCCCCGTACAGGGCGGTCAGCCGTAGCCGTACGGTGCGCCGCGGCAGCCGGGCGGGGTAGGAGTGCAGGCGCATCACGGTTCCTAGATCCGGTAGCCGGCCTGGGCCACGGTTTTGATGACCGGCGGGTCGCCCAGCTTGGCGCGCAGCCGGCTGATGGTCATCTTCACGGTGTTGGTGAACGGGTCGGCCATCTCGTCCCAGGCCCGTTCCAGCAGTTCCTCGGCCGAGATCACGGTTCCCTGGGCTTCCAGCAGCAGTTGCAGCACGGCGAACTCCTTGGGGCTCAGCTCCAGCCGCCGCCCGGCCCGGGTGACCTCCCGGCGGGCGGGGTCCAGCCGCAGGTCACCATGGGCCAGGACCGGGGGCAGGGCGGGGCGGGAGCGGCGGGCCAGCGCCCGGATGCGGGCTACCAGCTCGGCGATGTTGAACGGCTTGGGCAGGTAGTCATCGGCGCCCAGGCCCAGCCCCTCGACGCGGTCTTCGATCGTGGCCGAGGCGGTGAGCATCAGGATCCCGCTGCCTGGCCCGCCGGCGGCCAGCTGGCGGCAGACCTGGTCGCCGTGGACGCCGGGCAGGTCACGGTCCAGCACGATCACGTCGTACCGGCTGGCCGCGGTCTTTTCGAGCGCGTCGTTGCCGTCGAAGGCCACGTCGGCGGCCATGCCCTCGCGGCGCAGCACGGCCGCAATCGCCAGCGCCAGCTTGGCGTGGTCCTCGATCACCAGCACCCTCATCGCACTTCCCCGCTCCGGGCCCGGACACCCGCCCCCGGTCTCGGTCGGCCGGGCTTGGCCCGGATATCCCCAGCATGCCTGGCCAGGGATAACAGCGGCGTAACAGCGTTACCGCCGTGTTATGGCCGCTGCCGTACAACCACGGTAGCGGCACGTCCAGCAAGGGGCGGGCACGCATGCCACACCATCAGCCTGCGGCCGTGGCGGCCGAAGGCCGGGCGTGGCGGGCACCAGGCGATAAGGACTTGCGGGATGAACGATGACCTCAGCGGCCGCCGCGCGCCGGGTGGCTGCGGCATCTGGCCGAGGGCTTATCTGGAGGGCTGGCAGGTATGGATGCGCTGATTCAGCTCAGCGAGGTGACCAAGCGCTATGCGGCGGGCGGGGCTCCCGCCCTGGACCACGTCAGCCTGATGGTGGCACCGGGTGAGGCGGTGGCGGTGATGGGCCCGTCGGGCAGCGGGAAGTCGACGCTGCTGAACCTGGTCGCCGGGCTGGACAAGCCCACCAGCGGAACGGTCACCGTGGCCGGGCAGCGGGTCGATGCCCTGAGCGAGACCAGGCTGGCCCGCTACCGCCGCAGGCAGGTGGGGATGATCTTCCAGTTCTTCAATCTGCTGGAGGACCTGACGGTGGCCGACAACGTGCTGCTGCCCGCTCAGCTGGCCGGGACGCCGCGGCGCAAGGCGCGGGCCAGGTGTGGGCAGCTGCTGGCCCAGCTCGGGATCGCCAAGTACCGGGACAGCTACCCGGGCAGGCTGTCGGGCGGGGAGCGGCAGCGGGTGGCGATCGCCCGGGCACTGGTCAACGACCCGGCGGTGCTGCTCGCCGATGAGCCGACCGGGGCGGTGGACAGCGCGACGGGTGAGGAGATCGGCAAACTGCTGCTGGAGCTGAACGCCGCCGGGCAGACGCTGGTGCTGGTCACCCACAGCCCCGACCTGGCCGCCAGGTACGCCCAGCGGACGGTGCGGCTGGTGGACGGCCGCATCGCCGCCGGCACGCCCAGCGGCACCGCGGCGGGCCCGCGGCCAGAGGCCGGGGCACGGCCATGACCGGCGGGGCGGTGCTGAAGGCCGCCTCAGCCGGGGCGCGCCGGCGCCTGGTGCAATCCGCGGTGGTGTTCGTGGTGGTGACGGTGGCCGCCACGGCCAGCCTGCTCGGCCTGACCATGCTCACCAGCGCCAACGAGGCGTTCCAGACGGCTTTCACGGTGCGCCACGGCGCTCACCTCGCGGTGACGGTCGACGCGGCGAAGGTGACCGGCGGCGAGCTGGCCCGGACCCGCCACCTGCCCGGGGTGACCCAGGCCGCCGGTCCCTACCCGGAGACCACCATCAGCCTGTCCATCTCCATTCCCGGCCACTCCATCCCTGCGGGCATGAATTCGGGGTCCGGGCTGACCGTGGTGGGCCGGGCGTCACGGTCGGGCCCGCTGGATGGCATCACCCAGAACACCGGCCGGTGGGCCACCCGCGAAGGCGAGATCGACCTGGCTATCTACTCCCCTGTCCGGGGCCCGATCGGCCGGCTGGCCACAGCCACTGTGACCAGCGTCCCGGGCAAGCCGAAGCTCCCCATCGCCGGATACGCCTCCTCGGTCGTGCAGGATGAGGACGGCTGGGTTGTCCCCAGCGAGATCACCGCCCTGGAAAAGGCCGGCGCGCCCGCCCAGGAGCAGATGCTCTACACCTTCCGCGACGCCGCCACCCCCGCCCAGATCAGCGCGGACCTCGCGGAACTGAAGGCCGCGTTGCCCGCCGGGGCGGTCACGAGCTACGTCTCCTGGCTGAACACCGAGCACAATCTCGCCGCGGTCCAGGGTGTCACCGCGCCGTTCCTGGCGGCTTACGCCGTCATCGGGGTCCTGCTCGCGGTGGTGATCATAGCCAGTGTGGTCGCGGCGGCGGTGGCGGCCAGCTACCACCGGATCGGCGTGCTGAAGAGCATCGGCTTCACCCCGGCTCAGGTGGTCGCGTCCTGCCTGGCTCAGCTCGGCATCCCGGCGCTGGCCGGGGCCGTTGCCGGGGCGGCAGTCGGCAGCCGGTGGGTGCTTCCCATGATCGACACCGGGCCGTTCCACATCAGCGTGGGTGTCCCCGTGTGGATCAGCGTGAGCGTGCCGCTCGGGATGTGTGCCGTGGCCGGGCTGGCCGCCCTGGTGCCCGCCGTGCGGGCTGGGCGGCTGCGGGCCGTCCAGGCGATCACCGCCGGCCAAGCCCCCCGCCCCCGCCGCGGGCATGCGGCGCACCGGCTGGCGGGCAGGCTCAAGCTGCCCCGCCCGGCCTCGCTCGGACTTGCCGCCCCGTTCTCCCGCCCCGCTCCCGCGCTTGCCACCGTGGCGGTGATCGCTTTCGGCCTGGCCGCCGTGGTCCTCGGAGTGGGCCTGGACTCCCAGATGACCCAGATCGTGTTCAGCAGCGGCTGGGCAACCATCGGCGTCTCGCTCGCCCGGCGGCTGACGCTGCTGGTGGCGGTCCTGGCTGCGCTGGGCGTCTTCAGCCTGGTGCTGATGCTCGCCCGCCAGCGAGCCCATGACCTGGCGGTGTTCAAGGCACTGGGGATGACACCCCGGCAAGTCATCATCACGGTCACCTGCTGGATCATCGCTCCCGCCGTGGCGGCCGCGGTCATCGCCCTGCCCGCCGGGGTCGCGCTGGAAGGCGCAGTCGCGCGGGCAGTCGTCAGCCAGCAGGCCAGCCCGCAGGCGCAAGCCCCCCCAGGTGGCGCCCAACGGCCCCGCGTGCCACCCCAAGGGGCTCATCCCAGCCTGCCACCTCAAGGGGGGCATATTGTCTCGAGGACCCGCCTTGGCCCAGGGGGCCGCCTTGGCCCAGGGGGCCGCCTTGGCCCAGGGGGCCGCGTTGGCTCAGGGGCTCCTGCTGGCCTGGCCCACGTCTACAGCCCGGGCGTGCTCGCCCTCCTCGCCCTGGCCGGGCTGGCCATCGCCGCCGCTGGCGCGCTCGGGCCCGCCACCTGGGCCGCCGCATCCAAGACCACCACCGCCCTGCACGCCGAATGACACAAGGGGGACCGCCTGCGAGGCAATCCGGGAGGCCTGCGAGATGAGCGCAAACGCCGATGGCCGCCTCACCGCTGACACCGCCAGCGGCACCGCGCCGGGCGGGCGGCCAGAGGCTGGGGCACGGCCATGACCGGCGGGCCGGTGCTGACGGCCGCGTCCGCCGGCGCGGCCCGCCGCCTGGTGCAATCCGTCGTGGTACTCGGGCTGCTGGCGGCCTCCTCGGCGGCGGCGTTGCTGGGGCTGACCCTGCTCACCAGCGCCAACCAGGGGTTCTACGCCGCGTTCACCGCCCAGCACGGCGCGGACCTCGCGGTGACCATCAACGCATCCAAGGCCACGGCCGCCGAGCTCGCCAGGACCCGCCACCTGTCTGGAGTGACCCAGGCAGCCGGTCCCTACCGCGAAGCCCCCGTCACCGTCACATCCAGCGGCAGCTCCGGGCACGGCGCGCCGGGGAAGCCCGGCGCTGCCGGCTTCCCGGCGCAGCAGCTGACCGTGGTCGGGCGGGCCTCGCCGGCCGGCCCGCTCGATCATGTCGTCGCTAATCCCTCCATCATGGACGCCATCACCCATCACCACAGCCGGTGGCCGGCCCGCACCGGTGAGATCGCCCTGGCCCAGATCACCCCGATCCGGCTGCCGCCGGGCAGCAAGCTCACCGTGACCAGCGCGCCGGGCAAGCCGATGCTGACCATCGTGGGCTACGTCGGGCAGGCCGAGCCCTACGACCAGGCCTGGGTGACCCCCGGGCAGATCGCCGCGCTGCGCGCCAAGGGCGCACCGGCACAAGAGGAGATGTTCTATTCCTTCACCCATGCGGCCACCGACGCGCAGGTCAACGCCGGCCTGGCCGAACTCAAGCGCGCGCTCCCGGCCGGGGCGATCGCCGGCTGGCAGTCGTGGCTTACGTTTAAGCAAGGGACGAACAGCGAGCAGGCGGTGAACACCCCGTTCGTGACCACATTCGCGGTCATCGCCCTGGTGCTGGCGGTGCTGATCGTGGCCAACGTGGTCGCGGCCGCGGTGATCGCCTCCTACCGGCGGATCGGCGTGCTCAAATCCATCGGGTTCACCCCCGCCCAGGTCACCGCCGCCTACCTGGCCCAGATCGGGCTCCCCGCGATCGCCGGCGCGGTCGTGGGCACGGTGCTGGGCGACCGGTGGGTCCTGCCGGTCATCAAGATGTCGCCGCTCGGGGGAAGCCACGCGTCGGTCCCGCTGTGGATTAACCTCACGGTCCCCCTCGCCATGTGCGCGCTGGCCGGGCTGGCGGCAGCGGTGCCAGCGGTGCGCGCCGGCCGTCTGTCGGCGGTGGCGGCGATCGCCGCCGGGCAGGCCCCGCGGGCCGGGCACGGGTATGCCGCCCACCGGCTGGCAGGACGGCTGGCGCTGCCGAGGCCGGTGACGATCGGACTGGCGGCCCCGTTCTCCCGCCCGGCCCCCTCGGCGGTCACGCTCGCCGCGATCACCTTCGGTCTCGCCGCCGTCGTGCTGGCGGCAGGCCTGAGTGCCTCCACCCACAAGATCAACCACAGCGCGATCTCCGGGCTCGGGCAGGTGCAGGTATCCGCGCGTGGCTCCCGCTCCAGCACGCTCACCCCCAGCCAGAGCCGCGCGGTCCTGGCCGCGCTGCGCACCCAGCCAGCAACGCTCCACTACATAGCCGAAAGCGACCTGAGCTATATCCCCCCGGGATTCCGGCCCCCGGGAGCCCCCGCCGGGCTCCGGCCCCCGGGATCGCCGCAATCGGGGACCGGGGCAACGGTCACCGTCACCGTGCCCGGGCTCAGGCTGCCACTGGACGTCTACGCCTACGCCAGCGGCTCGGCGTGGCTAGGCTGGAACCTCATCAGCGGCCGCTGGTACCGCGGCCCCCGCGAGGCAGACGCCAGCTCCGCCCTGCTGGCCGCCACCGGGCTGAAGGTAGGCGACCTGCTCACCTTGAAAGTCAACGGCAAGCCCGTCACCGCGCGCATCGCCGGCGAGGCGTTCGTCCCATCCCCAGGCCCCGCGCTGTTCACCTCCTGGCAGACCCTCGGCGCCGCCGTCGCCGGGCTGACCGTCAACAGCTACGACATCGACCTCAAACCAGGCACCAGCACGGGCGGCTACATCAGCGCGCTCAGCCGCGCCCTCGGAACCGGCTACCTCGTCCGCACCCCCTCCGGGCCATCGATTGCCTTCAACATCAGATCGTCCTACTTCCACCTGCTGGCGGTGCTGGTCACGGTGCTCGCCGTCCTCGGCGTACTCAACTCCGTGCTCATGGCCACCCGCGAACGCGTCCACGACCTCGGCGTGTACAAAGCCCTCGGGATGACCCCCCGCCAGACCATCACCATGGTCATTTGCTGGGTCATCGCCCCCACCATCATCGCCGCCATCATCGCCCTGCCCATCGGGCTGATCGCCCAGGATGTCCTCGTGCGCCACCTGGCCGCCGACGCGGCGGGCATGGTGCTGCCCGGCAGCTTCGTCCACGTCCTGAGCATCGCCGACCTGCTCCTGCTGGCCCTGGCCGGGCTAGGCATCGCCGCCGCCGGCGCGCTCGGCCCCGCCACCTGGGCCGCCGCCTCCAAGACCACCACCGCCCTGCACGCCGAATGACCAATATGGATCACCAGTGCGGCACGAGGGCCGATCCAAGATCGGCGCCATATAGGCGGATCAGGAGCGGCCGGAGCTCCCCACGCAGTCACATTCCGTGATCGGGTTGGCCGTCTCCGGCAGTTCCTTATCGCCAGCGTGCAGATTCAGATGGCCGTCAGCACGAGGACCGGCGCAAGATTGAGCAGCCGGAGGAGAGCGGGATGCTCGCGTAGCCTTGCCGAAGCGTCCTCATAGAGTCCGGCCGCTGGATCTCCAAATAGCGAGGTCGCTAACAGGCGGTCACCCGCCGTGGTGATGGGCACCAGGCGCGGGGTCCGGCAGCGGCTCCCGACCACGCCGCATGCTCACGATTCTGTCGCTGGCGGGCGGGAGGGACCGCCATGGCCGTGCTCACGATAGGTGTCGCGCTTCTCATGCCGACTGTCGCGTCACGGCTGGCGGCTATCTGTGATCGCCGGGGGATAGCGGCCGGGGGTGAAGTTGCTAGCCGCGGGCGTGCAGCCAGTCCAGCGCTGGCTGCGCGAGCTGGTCGCCGAGTCCGGGTGGCTGCCCGGTGATCAGGGGGCCGTTGCCGCAGCAGGAGCAGCTGACGTCGATGACGGGCCCGCGCGGCTGGCATGCCACGCAGTGCCGGGCCTCGGTGAGGTGGTCGCCGTCGAGGTGCAGCCAGACGATGGCGAGGTCCTCGCGTTGCTGCAGCGCCTCGCCGCTGGTGGCGGGTTCGCGCCCGCAGGCCGGGCAGGCCAGGTGGGCCCGCGTGGCGGCGGGGCGGGCCCGCGGTCTGGCGGCCGGCTCGCCGGCGCGGTCGTGGGCCGGGTCCGGCAGCGTGGCCAGCGGCCCGGCGGGTGCGGCCGGCCGCGCGCTCTTGCCGGGGCTGGCGGCGGCCGGCGGATGGTTCGAGGTGCCGGCAGACGGTTTTGCGGGACACGCCGAAGGTTCCGGCGATCTCGGCGACGGTGTACTTACGTTTACCGTCGGCGCCGGTCTCGTCGTACATGCCGCGGGCCGCCTCGGCCTGCCGGGTGGTCAGCTTGGGTTTGCGGCCGCCGGCCCGGCCGCGGGCCCGGGCGGATTCCAGGCCCTCGCGGGTGCCTTCGGAGATGAGGTCGGCGAGCATCTCGTCCATCGCGGCCAGGACGTGGAAGGTGAACCGGCCGGCCGGGGTGGTGGTGTCGATGCCCTGCTTGAACACGACCAGGTCGATCCCGCGGTCGGCCAGGAGCGCGGCGGTCTGGGTGAGGTGGCGCACCGAGCGGGCCATCCGGGACAGCCGGGTGACGGCGAGCTCGTCGCCTGCCCGGAGGTGATCGAGGCAGTTGTCCCACTCGGGTCGCCGGGCGAGCTTGCCGGAGGCGGTGTCGGCCCAGATGCGCTCGCAGCCGGCCGCGCGCAGCGCGTCAAGCTGGGAGTCGTCCCGTGACCCACTTCGGCGAGGAGCTGAGCTGGGCCGGCGCCGTGCTGGCCGGCCCGGGCCGGAATGGGACTTAAATGATCGTTATCTACCCGCTCCGATCACGGAGGGGTGGCACTATTTCCGTCGATGAGGCTGTGTCGGGCCGGGCTGAGGCTGGCGCCTGCAGCAGGTACTGGCCGGGAGGCAGGTATGCCAGCAACGGCGGATCGAGCCAGCGTCGCATCGTACGCCCAGTTTCCGGCTGAGCTGGACCGGGACTGGCTGGGGCGGATGTGCCATCTGAGCGGGGCGGACCTGGCGGTGATCCGGCGCCGGACCGACCCGGTGACCCAGCTGGGATATGCGACCCAGCTGGTCACCGTGCGGGCGATCGGCACGTTCCAGCCGGACCCGTCCGCGGTACCTGAGCCGGTCGTGGCCGCTGCGGCACGCCAGCTCGGCATCGATGACCTGGAAGTGCTGGCCGGCTACCGGGACATGCCGGTGCGGTGGCGTCACACCGCCGAGATCCGGGACCGCTGCGGGTACCGCGACTTCACCGGGCCGGACCGGTTCGCCGTCACCGTCTGGTTGTACCGGCAGGCCTGGGCCGGTGAGATG
>Ga0137377_10004742_pt1 | contig 10750 bp, 8 predicted proteins | sample SagtaG_22_FD_104815 | JGI IMG/M metagenome (GOLD analysis project Ga0137377, IMG submission 104815) | Vadose zone soil microbial communities from Sagehorn Ranch, Mendocino, California, USA - Sage2_L_40_16 metaG | ecosystem: Environmental > Terrestrial > Soil > Vadose zone | place: USA... | reverse complement strand
GCAGAGCTTTCGGATTCTCAATCTCATTCCGCCGACGACGAACCATTCCCAGATCGTTCAAGTCTTTAAGAGCTACGAGGCCTACGAGGATCACCTGGCGCAATCCCACACGGTTGGGTTCCGGTTCGACGTGCAAAACAATCCCGCTCTCGGCGGCTGCTGCGTGGGGAGCCCGATCGACGATCGGCAGTACCGGCTGGTGCGGTCGTTCAGGGCGCCGTGGTCGAGCCCCAGCATTCCGTCGACCGTCGGTCCGAAAGGACCGCTGTACGTCGTCACTTATGTGGAGCTGTTGCAAGAGGGTAACGTAGCGCGCGGACTGGAGGAACTCATCGACTACGGCGCCAAGACAAGCAATGGCAATGTCAACGGTTCGCGTGTCCTGAGCTATAGCATCCTCCAGCAACTCGACCGTCCCAATCGCTTTGCGGTGCTTGAGATTTGGGATAGTCAGCCGAGCTACGCCACCTGGCAGGGCCACGACACCACCACCAAATTCGTCGCGAAAATCACGCCGCTGCTGGGATCGCCGTTCGATCATCGTCTGGGCGTGCTGTGCGGCGAGACATATGTCGATGGCCCGGGATGTACGCCTCCCTAGCCGCCTGCTCGGTTATACTGAACCACTTTTCCGGAGTCATGGCCGGGCTGTCCCGGCCATCCACGTCTTGCTCGCTGAAGGCCCGCAAGAAAGACGTGGATGCCCGCGACAAGCGCGGGCATGACGACGGAGAGGCGCTTTCATCTCATCGGAACGCGCTCTAGCCCGCAAGACGCGGTGTCCTAGATGCACCACTCACACGTCCGCCTTGCTGCGCCGCCGGGGCGGATCCCACGGGTAGCGGCGCCTCGCCTCAGGCGGTCGTGGCCGCAACTGATCGAGCGGCAGATGCCGGGAACCCGGGGCAAGTTGATGCACCCGTGCGTAGAGCTCCAAGGTAAGCTCCTGCCGGTCGGCTCTGGATGCCAGTTCGGCAAATGACACCACGGCGCCCACATGCACCCGGACTGCCGCACCTACAAAGTTTCGCAGTTCGGAAACCATCAGCGCCAGCCGGATTGTCACGCTGTAGCGGCTCACAAGATGAAAGAGCGGGGTGTTCTGCCCCTCAAAATAGACCGGCAGCACCGCCGCCTGCGCCTGCTGGATCAGCCGGGCTGTGAAAGCCTTCCAGGGCAGCTCCTCGGCTTTGCCCGTGGGATTTTCCGCGGTTGCCACGCCGCCCGCCGGGAACACGACGATGGTTACGCCGTCCCGCAATAGGCGCCGCGCCGCCTTGCGGGATTCCAAGTTTGTCTTGATCGCTTCCCTGCTCTCGGAGAAGTCGATCGGAAGCGCCAGGTGGCGGATCTCCGGAACCTTGAGCAGGTCGCTGTGGACAAGAATGCGATAGGGACGATCGAGTTGTTCGGCGAGCGCCAATATCGCAATTCCGTCGCCGATGCCGAACGGGTGATTGGCCACGATCACCAGCGGCATTTCGTGCGGCACGGCGACAGGCCACGGACCCGCATTTGGGTTGCCTGTATTGATGTCGAGGCTGGTCCCGACCATGTCGAGCAGTTCGTTCATCATGCGCGGGCTTTTGCCGGCAACGTCCTCGCGCCAGGCGCGGTAGATCGGCAACAATCGGCGTCGTCCCGAGAGGTCCTCGATTGCATGCATCGCCCAGCGCTTCCACCACGGGTCGTGCGGCGATGCGTATGTCAGAATCTCGGATTCCATAGGCTTTCTGTCGTTCGGCGGGGCGCGATAGAGGTCGCCGCTTCTACCACGCCCAGAACGTTCTCGCTCAAGCGTCCATAAAAAACCGGAGGTGTACCGGCATGACGCTATGTAGCGCGTGGGGCGGATTTGCGAAGCGTAATCCGCCGATCCGCGGCACAATGCGCTGCGCCTATTGCGCCCTACTTCCCGGCCAACAGCTTGAGGGTGTAGAGGGCCTCCAGGGCTTCGCGCGGCGACATCTCGTCAGGATGCAAATCCGCAAGCGCCTTCGCGACTGCATCGGCGACCGGGTTGGCGGGCGCCGATGCGGGCCGTACCGCGGCCGAAAACAGCGGCAGATCGTCGACGAGACGATGTGACGGCGACATGCGATCCTCGGCTTCAAGCTCGGCCAGCACGTGCTTCGCCCGCTCGATCACAGCAGGGGGAAGGCCGGCGAGCTTGGCGACCTGGATGCCGTATGAGCGGTCGGCCGCGCCCGGCACCACTTCGTGGAGGAACACGACGTCGCCGTGCCATTCCTTCACCCGTACGGTGGCGTTGAACAGCCGTTTGAGTTTAGTGGCGAGCGCGGTGAGTTCGTGAAAATGGGTCGCGAACAGGGCGCGAGAGCGATTGACCTCATGCAAGTGCTCGATCGCCGCCCAGGCAATCGACAGCCCGTCGAAGGTTGCGGTCCCGCGCCCGATCTCGTCGAGGATGACAAGGGAGCGCTCGCCGGCCTGATTGAGGATCGCGGCGGTCTCCACCATCTCCACCATGAAGGTCGAGCGCCCGCGGGCAAGATCGTCGGCGGCCCCGACCCGCGAGAACAGGCGGTCGACGATGCCGATGCGCGCCTGCTTCGCCGGCACGAAGCTCCCCATCTGGGCGAGCACCGCGATCAGCGCGTTCTGGCGCAGGTAAGTCGACTTGCCCGCCATGTTGGGGCCGGTGACGAGATAGATGCGCCGTGCCCCCTCTCTACCCTCCCCCGCCCCTCTTCCTAACCCTCCCCCACTTGCGGGGGAGGGAAGGGATGGAGCCGGCGGAGGGTACGGAGGGGGCGGCGGCGACAGGTCGCAATCGTTCGCCACGAATGGCCCGCCGTCGCGCGCGAGCGCCTGCTCCACCACCGGATGGCGCCCGCCCATGATGATGAAATCGCGACTGGCGTCCACTTCCGGCCGCACGTAGCTGCGTTCGACCGCAAGCGTCGCCAGCGCCGCCGCCACGTCGATGGCGGCAAGCGCCTCACCCGCCGCCTTGATGTCTTCGGCAGCTGTCACCGCCTGCGCGCTGAGGCGATCGAAGATTTCAAGCTCCATCCCGAGCGCGCGGTCTGCCGCACTGGCGATCTTGGCTTCGAGGGCGCCAAGCTCGGCCGTGGTGAAACGAACCTGGCCGGCGAGGGTCTGACGGTGAATGAACGTCGCGTTCCACGGAGCGCCCATCAGCTTGTCGCCATGCTGGGCCGTTACCTCGACGAAATAACCGAGCACGTTGTTGTGCCTGATCTTCAGCGTCCTGATCTGCGTCTCGTCGGCATAGCGCGCCTGCAGTGCCGCAACCACGCGCCGCGATTCGTCGCGCAGCGACCGCGTCTCGTCGAGGGTCGCGTCATAATGCGTGCCGATAAATCCGCCGTCGCGCCGCAACAGCGGCAGGTTCTCGCCGAGCGCGGCGGCAAGCTCGGCCGCGATCGCGGGATCAGGCCGTCGTAACGAGATGGTGGCGTCGGCGATCTCGGCGACCTGCGGCGCCGCCGTGAGCCGTTCCGCCAGCTCCGCCGCAGCATGCAGCCCATCGCGGATTGCGGCGAGGTCGCGCGGCCCGCCGCGACCGACCACAAGCCGCGCCAGCGCGCGGGCGAGATCGGGCGCTGCCGCGAGCCGGGCGCGAACGTCGGCGCGCAAATCAACCTCGCTCACGAACAGCCCGACGGCATCGAGTCGCCGGATGATCGCGACCGGATCGGTGAGCGGCGCCGCGAGCCGCTGCGCCAGCATGCGGGCGCCAGCGACCGTGACGGTGCGATCGATCGCGGCGATCAGCGAGCCGCGGCGTTCGCCGCTCTGAGCCCGCATCAGCTCAAGGTTGGCGCGCGTCGCTGCATCGATGGCGAGCGTCGCGCCCGCGGTTTCGCGGGTCGGCGGCGACAGCGGCGGCCGCTTGCCAAGCTGGGTGCGCTCCACATAGGTGACGCAGGCGGCGGCAACCGTGAGCTCAAGCCGCGACAGCGCGCCGAACACGTCCACGGTCGCGACCGCGAAATAGGCCGCGAGCCGCCGCTCGGCGCTCGCCCCTTCGAACACGTCGCGGGCGAGCGGCGTCACTGCGGGCAGCGAACGCCACAGCGGCGCCAGTTCGGCGTCGTCATAGAGCGCGTCCGACACGATGATCTCGCCCGGCTCGAGCCGGGCAATCTCGGCTGGCAGGCCGTTGCGGTCGCATGTGGAGATGCGGAATTCGCCGGTCGAGATGTCGAGATAGGCGAGCGCGAAGGCGCTCTCCGCATCGGTCGAGCTGCGTTTGGCGCGGGCGATGGCGACAAGATAGTTGTTGCGCTTGGCGTCGAGAAGGGAATCCTCCGTCAGCGTGCCGGCGGTGACCAGGCGGATGACGTTGCGCTGGACCACGCTTTTGGCGCCGCGTTTCTTCGCCTCCGCCGGGTCCTCGGTCTGCTCGCACACCGCAACCCGATGGCCCTGCGCAATCAGACGATGGAGATATTCGTCCGCGCGATGCACCGGCACCCCGCACATCGGAATATCCTGCCCGCGATGCTTGCCGCGCTTGGTGAGCACGATGCCGAGCGCGCGGCTCGCCACCTCGGCGTCCTCGAAGAACAATTCGTAGAAATCGCCCATCCGGTAGAACAGCAGGCAGCCGGGATTGGCGGCCTTGATCTCGACGTACTGCTCCATCAAGGGCGTGACGCGGTTGTCCTCGCCCGGCGGCGACACGGGGCTGACATCAGCGGGAGCGCGGGACGGAGTGGCATCCATGGCGCGACGCTAGTCGTGTGATTCCGTCAGTTCAATCCGATTTTCCTGTCCATCCCCTGCCCAGAAGCCGCGTGAGGCATCCATTCGTCTGAAAGGATTTCCGGTGAGGCGACGATCATATCCTCCAACAGCCGCTCGCTTGCGAGAGTGGCTGCCTTAAGCGACTCCGGATGGGGGCCCACGTTCCAGATAGCGTGACGGACGCTCACGACTCACCTGCTGAGCGTTCAATCAGCACGTAGATCTTGGCCGCGACCTCCGGCTCGACGGCGATCGGAATCAAGCCGCGTCCCTTTGCTTTCGCAACGGGCACTGGAAGGCCGCGCCTAGGATACGTCAACAGCGCCAAGCCCAACGCCTCCTGGGCCTGCTTCATCGCATCGGCTTCGTTGTCACCTTGCGTGATTGCCTCCGGGACTTCGGGAAAGCTTACAACTACGCCTCCCTCGTCACCCGGCTCGAACCGTGCGGCATAGACAAACGTTCGCATTCCTTCGTCCTCTCAATCACTTCACAAACCTCTTCCCCGTAATCTTCTCCAAGTTCCCGTGGAAAATCTTCTCCTGCACATCCTTCGCCAGACTGAGCGAATCCAATATACGCAGCGTCTCGCGGATATATCCCGTCCCTTTCTCGGGGTCGAACGGGCAGTCTGAAGCGAACAGCACCTTCTCGGTAGGGTAGAACGCGAGCCCACAGACGGTTGCGGCGTCGGCGCCGAACACGGCGGTGTCGGCGTAGAAGTTCTCTTTGAAGTAGTCGAGCGGGCGCTTCTTCAGGCTCTTGCGCAGGCTGACGTAATCCTCGTCGGAGGTGCGGGCGCCGAGCTGGTCCCAGCCGGGGCCGATGCGGCCTTCGAGGATCGGCACGATGCCGCCGAAATGGTGGACGATGATCTTCAGGTCCGGGTGGCGGTCGATGATTTTCGAGAATACGAGGCGTGCCATCGCGGTCGCGGTCTCGTAGGACCAACCGAACGTCCACCAGATTTCATAGAGCGATTTCGTCTCGTCCACATAGTCGGGACGCCCGGCGGTGCGCGCCGGGTGCATCCAGACCGGCTTGTCGAGCGTTTCCATCGCCGACCAGAATTCCTCGTATTGCGGCCGGTCGATCGGCGTGCCGTTGACGTTGGTGAATATTTGCACCCCGCAGGCGCCGAGGTCGCGGATCGCGCGCTGCGCCTCCTTGACGGCCGCTGTCGGCGAAGCGAGTGAGACTTGGGCGACGAAGCCCGGGAACTGGTCGGAGTGCTGGCGTACGATTTCGGCGAAGCCGTCGTTGATCATGCGGCACAGATCGTCGAGCTGATCGCCGCTGGCGAAGGTCTCAAGCGGCGGCATCGGGTAGGACAGGATTTGCGCGTAATCCGGGAATAGCCCGACGATGCGGCGGCGCTCGTCGAGGTCGAGCAGGCAGGGTACACCGCGCATGCGTTTGCCGATATCCGCGCCGGCCCCCGGGATTTTCTCGACCGCTTCGAAGAATTTCTTCGGGATGAAGTGGGTATATGCGTCAATACGCATGGGCAAAGCTCCAGCTTAGGTAAGGCCCGGGGCGGCCAAGATGATGCGATGAAGACAGGGTGGACTTCGGTCCGAAGGGGCACGCGGTGCAGGCGGATGTCAAGGCATCTTAACCCTTCCTACCCCGCTGACCTGACGGGCTCGAGCCCCTGGCGGATCAACACCGGCGCGAGCCGAGGATCGGCCAGATGGGCGATCAGCTTCTCTGGTCCGTCCGGATTGCGCGCCGCACGAAAAATGCCCGCCGCGAACACCGATATCTTCTGCACTTCACCCGGCAAAGGCCCGACGATGTCGATGCCGGCGACCGGCATCAATTCGCTGATCTGCTGCACCGCCATCTCAGCTTCACCTCGCGCGACAACCTCGCCGATATAGGCGTCGCCGATGTGGGCCTTGCGGCGCACGTCATCGGCGATGCCGAGCCGCTCGATCACGTGTGCGAAGTGAATGCCGCTGGCGCCAAGCCGTGTGAAGGCGATCGACTTCGTTTCCAGGAGCGTGCGCCGCAGCGCCTCAACCGTACCGATATCGGGCTTCGGCGCTCCGGCCCGTACCGCGATTCCGACGGCGGATTGGGCAATGTCGGTCGTGCTGCCGTCCACCAAGATACCGTCGCCCACCAGCCGATCGATGGCCTCGCGCGTGAGGATGGTCATGTCGGCGGTCACACCCTCCGCGACCAGCTTCAGCACCATGTTGGTCGACTTGTAAGTCGCCGTGAAGGAGAGCCCGGTCAGCGCGCGGAATTCGTCCGCGATCTCAAGCAGCACTCCACGCAACGCAAGGGTGCTGAGCACGTCGATCGAAGTTGTGGCGGCGTCGGTCGCGGTCACGGTATCGTCCCCCTTCGGCTTGAGCACTGGCGCTGCGGCCAATGAGCGCTCCTCTGTATGTCCCAGCGCTGGGCCTGCGTCCAGGGTAGCGACATTGTTTGACTTTCGAGCTAAGCTGCCGCTCTGATATCGAAATTCCGAACGGAACCAAAAGTGGAGGAATGCCGTGATCATATCGCGACGCAACGTGCTGTCGGGAGCCCTGGCGGCGCCCGCCCTCATTGCATCGGCGCGCATGGGTTCGCTGGCGGCGGCTCAGACGCTCAAGATTTCGCACCAGTTCCCGGGCGGCACCATCGATGAAGGCGATTTCCGCGACCGGCTGTGCAAGAAATTCGCCGTCGAACTCGAAAAGCGCACCAACGGCGCCATGACGGCGCAGGTCTACCCCAACTCCTCGTTGATGAAGACGGTGGCGCAATTTTCCGCGGTGCGCAAAGGCGCGCTCGACCTCAGCCTTTATCCGATCTCCTATGCGGGCGGCGAATATGCCGAGCTCAACATCGGGCTGATGCCCGGTCTGGTGAGTTCATACGCGCAAGGCGCGGCCTGGAAGAATTCCGCGGTGGGGCAGAAGTTCAGCGCCTTCCTGGCCGAAAAGGGTGTCGTCATCCTGTCCTGGATCTGGCAGGCCGGCGGTGTCGCGAGCCGCAACGCTGCGATCGTTAATCCGCAGGACGCCAAGGGATTGAAGGTCCGCGGCGGCAGCCGGGAGATGGACATGGTGCTGCAAGCCGCAGGCGCCACCACGCTGACGACGCCGTCGAACGAGCTTTATGCCGCGATGCAGACCGGCGCCTGCGATGCCTGCATCACGTCCTCGACCAGCCTGATCTCGTTCCGTCTCGAGGAAGTGGCGAAGAGCCTGACCACGGGACGCGGCAAGTCCTACTGGTTCATGCTTGAGCCGCTGATCATGTCGAAGCAGATCTTCGACGCCACGCCGAAGGCGCAGCGCGATGCCATCATGGCGCTCGGCGCCGAACTTGAGCAGTTCGGCACCAAGGAGGCGATGGCCGACGACCAGAAGGTTGCGGAGGTCTATGCCAAGAAGGGCGCGAAAGTGTCCGATCTCGACGACGCCACCGTCGACAAATGGCGGACCATCGCGCGCGATACCGCCTGGAAGGACTACGCCCAGAAGACCAAGCTGTCGGCGGAGCTGCTGAAGCTCGCCGAGGAAGTGCGAGTATCGTAAAGCACGTTCCAATGAGCGAGGGGCATGTAGGGTGGGCAAAGGCGCCGGGCGCAGCCGAGGGCAAGATGCACCTCCTCGCGCGCCTTTGCCCACGCCGTCCGACTTTGCCTGTGCTTAGCAATTGCGCAGGACCGCGTGGGCAAAGGCGGAAACAAAATCATGCCAACACCGCAACACCCCGGCCGCCTTTGCCCACCCTACCGGTGACGCCCGTCGATGGTTCACACGCTTGACGCGATCGAGTCCCCGCCGGCGCGCGCGGCGGTCGCCCGTGGTCCGGTTGGTCGTGCGCTCGCTTTCGTGAACAACGTAATCGTGCTGCTGTCGTCGATCGCGCTCGTCATTGCCTCGTTTGTGCTCACCTACAGTGTCACGAGCCGCTATTTCCTGCACCTCTCGACCGATTGGCAGGATGAATTGTCGGTGTTCCTCATCGTCGGCGCGGTTTTCATGTCATCGGCCTCCATCCAGGAGCGGCGCGGGCACGTGGCCATCGAAGCGATCGTGAGCGTGCTGCCGGCAGGCGTCAATCACGTACGACAGGTCCTGGTCGACGGCGCGAGTTTCGTGTTCTGCGCCTTTTTCTCCTGGAAATCCTGGTTGCTGCTCGACGAGGCGTGGACCGAGAACTTTCATTCGGAATCCACCTGGGGGCCGCCGCTGTGGATCCCCTATTCGCTCATGACGGTCGGCATGACGCTCCTAGCCGTGCAACTCCTGATGCAGATTGTTCTCGCGCTGACGCCGCGAAGGTCGCCTGAATGATGACCGCGACCATTGGGCTCCTCTACGGCGCCGCCACGCTCTTCGCTATGTTCGCCGGTATGCCGATCGCCTTCGCGCTCGGCGCAGTCGCGACCGTGTTCATGATCATCTTCATGCCGGCCGCTTCGGTCGACACCATCACACAGAACGTCTATGAGGAGATGGCGTCCATCACTTTGCTGTCGATCCCGCTGTTCATCCTCAAGGGCTCGGCGATCGGCCGCTCGCGCGCCGGCCAGGACCTCTATGGCGCGCTCCATGCATGGATGCATCGCATTCCGGGCGGGCTCGGCATTGCCAATGTGTTCGCCTGCGCACTGTTCGCCGCGATGGCGGGATCCTCGCCCGCGACCTGTTCGGCGATCGGCTCGGCCGGAATTCCGGAAATGCGCAAGCGCGGTTATTCGGGCGGCTTCGCGGCCGGAATCATTGCGGCCGGCGGCACGCTCGGCATCCTGCTGCCGCCGTCCATTACCATGATCCTATACGCGGTGGCGGCCGAGCAGTCGCTCGGCCGCCTGTTCCTCGCCGCGATCGGCCCCGCCCTGTTGCTGGTCGCTTTGTTCGCCGGCTATACGGGCTGGCGGTTCCGGTTTGAATATCGGGCAGCCCTGGCGGCGCAAAAGCGCTCCGGGGCCATGTCAGAGCTGCTCCGCCCCGACCAACTCACCCTGCGTGACCGCTTCGAGCTGCTGCCACGGGTTCTGCCGTTCGTCATTCTGCTCACTGGCGTAATGGTCGCCCTCTATGGTGGCTTTGCGACCCCCTCGGAAACCGCCGGCCTTGGCGCGGTTCTTGCTCTCCTGCTGATCGCATCGATCTACGGCGTATGGAGGGCCCATGATCTTGCGCCTATCCTTACGGCGACGCTGCGCGAATCCACCATGCTGATGTTCATCATCGGCATGTCGCTGCTTTATTCCTATGTCATGAGTTACCTGCACATAAGCCAGTCGACCGCGGAATGGATCGTGTCGCTCGACCTTTCGCGCTGGGTTCTGCTCACCGCCATCCTGTTGATGGTCGTGGTGCTGGGATTTTTCCTGCCGCCGGTGTCGATCATCCTGATGACTGCGCCCATCATCCTGCCGCCTCTCCGCGCGGCTCATTTCGATCTCATCTGGTTCGGCGTCATCATGACGATTGTGATGGAGTTGGGCCTGATCCACCCCCCGGTCGGACTGAATCTGTTCGTCATCAAGAGTATCGCCCCCGACATTCCGCTGCGGGACGTGATCTGGGGCGTCATGCCGTTCGTTGCCCTGATGATTTTTGCCGTCATCATACTATGTATATTTCCGGGAGTAGCGACTTGGCTCGCGACGGCCGTAATGGGCGGATGAACCGGGCGGTAAGATGAATACCTCTTTTTTCGGCGAACTGCTGCAGGCGATCTCTGAGCGCGGGCGCCTGCTGATCGAGCGGGCGCGCGAGCGCCGCGACAGCCCCGCCCAGACGACCGAGAATCTCGCCGATCTGTGCGAGGAGTTGTTATCGAACCGGGGCGAGGCATCGGGAGTTGCGCTCGCGCGTGAGATCCTCACGCGCTATGACGATCTTACCATCGGTCCCCGCATCGCATTCTTCGAGGCGCTGGCGACCCGCTTCGGCACCGATCGGGCCCGGATCGAGGCCGCCATGGAGGCTTGGCGAAACAAGCCGTCCGATGTCGCCGCCGCCGAGCTGCATGCGGCTACCGAGCCGCGGCG
>Ga0137377_10004739_pt1 | contig 10751 bp, 10 predicted proteins | sample SagtaG_22_FD_104815 | JGI IMG/M metagenome (GOLD analysis project Ga0137377, IMG submission 104815) | Vadose zone soil microbial communities from Sagehorn Ranch, Mendocino, California, USA - Sage2_L_40_16 metaG | ecosystem: Environmental > Terrestrial > Soil > Vadose zone | place: USA... | reverse complement strand
GGCCTCGCCCGAAGCCTTGATGTAGCCCGCAGCCATGGCGGCGCCGGGCCCCTCGTGCGGGGTGAGGATGTATTTGAGCTGCGGCCGGTCGACGAGCGCCTCGTAGAACTGCGCATCCTCGCTTGCGGAATTGCCGAAGACGTATTTCACTCCGCAGCCGATGAGCTGTTCGGCAAAGGCGGCACCGCCGGTGCCCTGAAACGGCTTGACGCCAGCGACCGCGGTCGCGGCCGGCGCCGCAGGCGCTGGCGCGGGGACGGCCGGAGCTGAGCCGGCTTGCGGACCGGCGCCCTGCGCATGGACGGAATTCACCGACGCAACCGCGGTGAGCACCGATTGGGCGGCGGTCGCGGTCAAACCGGCTTTGGTCAGGCCGCCGACGAAACCGCGCCGCGAAATTCCCTGCGACAAATATCTGGCAACCAGGTCTCGCATCCTTCGCTCCTTTGGATTCCTGGACGTGGCGCGATCGACGCGCCGCGATTATTTCGGCCCGAAATCGCTGCCCAGGTAATCGGCCATCAGGTTGATCTCTTCTAGCGTCCATAACCCGCCGCGTCCGATCATGCGATAGATCGCGGCCTCCCATCCGCGTCGATCCTGTCGCTGATCGCGAAACATTGCATCGGTGTGGCATTGGAAGCACTTGCTCATCACCACGCTGCGCCCGGGATGTTGCGCAGCCTGTTGGGTGCCGTCTTGCCCATGGGCCGCGGCAGCCAACAACAGCGGCGCGAATGCAAGCGCGGCACTGACACCTTGCCGGATGGTCATTGCGCTTCTCTCCAGGCCTCTTGGTCGAACCACATTCTAATGTTTCAATCGGTTCAACGCCGGATTCGCACGGCCGATAGACTCCTTGAATCTTAGTGCATGGCGGTCCTTGGCACCAGTGATCCGTGTTCACCACACCGCTTCGACAGAAACTCTCGTGATCGAGCCGCCGTCGACCCGACGCGGCCGCCAATCAATGCGCGCAGCGTTTTAGATTTTCTGCGCCAGCGCGGCATCCAGGAGCCGCCGGCATTCGGTCAGGTCGTGGACCGCAGCCTGTAATTTCTGTACGTCTTCGTGGGCCAGCCCGCCCTCCGCAGCCGGCATCGCGCGCGACGAACCGGCACGCTCAGCTTCGGAACTCTGCGGTCGTTCGCCGCCCATGGCGGCGCGCAACAACGGCAACTGCACCGCGGCTGCGTCTTCGGCGGCCACCGTCTCCTCGACTGCGCCATCCTCCTCGGCCGGCTGGCGGGTCGGCTGCGGCGCCCCCGGTTGCCAGACATTCTGCACGAAGCGCACCCCCTGTTCGCGCAGCAGACGCTGGACGCCACGGATGGTGTAGCCCTCGCCATAGAGGAGATGACGGATGCCGCGCAGAAGATCGAGGTCGTCCGGTCGATAGTAGCGGCGTCCCCCGCCGCGCTTCATCGGCCTGATCTCGCGGAAGCGGCTTTCCCAGAAACGCAACACATGCTGCGGAACGTCGAGTTGCTCCGCCACTTCGCTGATGGTCCGGAATGCGTCCGGTGCCTTGTCCACCGCCGCTCTGCTCCCTCAGCCGTGAATTACGCTATTTTCGCAAGTCGGAATCGGAGTTGATGCGCTGCTTGAGGATCGCAGACGGCTTGAACACCATCACGCGGCGCGGCGAAATCGGCACTTCCTTGCCGGTCTTGGGATTACGCCCGATCCTTTGGCCTTTCTTGCGCACTACAAACGAGCCGAACGACGAGAGCTTTACCGTCTCTCCGCGCTCGAGACAGTCGGTGATTTCCTTCAAAACGAGTTCGACGAGTGTCGCCGACTCGGTGCGCGACAATCCCACCTTCTGGTAGACCGCCTCACACAAGTCCGCGCGTGTGACCGTTTTTCCCGTCATCGCCAGCCCCGCCTTCGGCGATCAAGATATCTCTCTGAATTATCAGACGATATTAGCTTGGACCGGAGCGGTCAACGGGCATGAGGGCAAGATTTCAATTACCCCGTGTCACCACCGCAGCAGCACCGACCCCCAGGTAAAACCCCCGCCCATCGCTTCCAGCATGACAAGATCACCGCGTTTGATGCGGCCATCCGCGATTGCCACCGCTAGCGCGAGCGGAATCGAGGCCGCCGACGTGTTGCCGTGCTTTTCGACGGTCGTGACCACCTTTTTCGGAGCGATGCCGAGCTTCTTCGCGGTGTCGTCGATGATGCGTTGGTTGGCTTGGTGCGGCACGAACCAGTCGATATCGTCGGCGGTGTAGCCGGTAGCCTTGAAGGCATCCTCGATCACGTCGGTGACCATAGCCACGGCGTGCTTGAAGACGGCGCGCCCTTCCATGCGAAGGTGGCCGACAGTTTGCGTCGAGGACGGACCGCCATCGACATAAAGTTTGGCCTTGTGGCGGCCATCCGAGCGTAGATGCGCGCTGAGGATACCGCGGTCCTCGCGCGTTCCGGGCTCACGTTGCGCCTCCAGCACGACCGCGCCGGCACCGTCGCCGAACAGGACGCAGGTGGTGCGGTCGTTCCAATCGAGGATGCGCGAAAAGGTTTCCGCGCCGATCACCAACGCACGCTCGAATGCGCCGGTCTTGAACAGACCGTCAACGGTCGCAAGCCCGAACACGAAGCCCGAACACACCGCCTGCAAATCGAAGGCGGCACCGCGGGTAATGCCGAGACCAGCTTGGACGGAGACCGCGGTCGCCGGAAAGGTATTGTCGGGGGTGGAGGTCGCGAGCACGATCAAATCGATCGATTGCGCATCGAGGCCGGCGGCGGCAAGCGCCGCGCGCGCGGCGGCAAGCGCCATGTCCGAAGTGGTTTCTCCCTTTGCCGCGATGCGCCGCTCGCGAATGCCGGTGCGCTGTGTGATCCACTCGTCGGTGGTGTCCACCATCCGCGACAACTCGGCATTGGTGAGGACTCGGCTCGGCAGATAACTGCCGCAGCCGAGCACCACGGACCGCAGCACGGTCACGAAGCCGCTCCCCCGACGGCGCGCGCGGGAACCGCCTCGCTGTGATGGCGCGTGAGACTGTGGCCGATCTTGGCGAGCAATTCGTGGCGCACCATGTCGTAGCCGAGATCGACCGCGTAGGCGAAGCCTTCGGCGTCGGTACCACCGTGGCTCTTGATCACGATCCCATTGAGGCCGAGAAAAACGCCGCCATTCGACTTACGCGGATCCATCTTGTTGCCAAGCGCGCGGAACGCACCGCGCGCCAAAACGTAACCGAGTCTCCTTGCCCACGTGCGATTCATCTCGTGCTTGAGATATTGGCCAAGTTGGCGCGCGGTGCCCTCGGCCGTCTTAAGCGCGATATTGCCGGAAAAGCCCTCGGTCACCACCACGTCCACCGTTCCTTTGCCGATATCGTCGCCCTCGACGAAGCCGGCATATTCGAATTGCGGCCATTCCCCCGCGCGGAGCATTTGGCCGGCTTCGCGCACCGCCTCAAGCCCTTTGACCTCCTCAACCCCGATATTGAGGAGCCCGACCGTGGGCCGGTCGAGCCCGAATAACACTGCCGCCATGGCACTGCCCATGGCGGCGAGCTCGACCAGATGCTCGGCATCGCCCCCAATTGAGGCCCCGAGATCGAGCACGACGGACTCGCCCCTGAGCGTGGGCCAAAGGGCGGCGATCGCCGGCCGGTTGATACCCGCCATGGTTCGCAAGTCAATCTTCGCCATGGCCATCAACGCGCCGGTGTTGCCGGCGGAGACGGCAACATCCGCCTCGCCCTTCTTCACCGCGTCGACGGCAAGCCACATTGAAGATTTCCGGCGCCCCTTGCGCAGCGCCTGACTGGGTTTGTCGTGCATCTGCACCACGATGTCGGTATGCACCAGACGCGATGCCGCCTTGAGTTGCGGACGGGCATCGACGAGCGGCTCCACCGCGGCACGGTCGCCGAAGAAAAAGAATTCGATGTCGGGATGGCGGCTGAGGGACAGTTCCGCGCCCGGAACGACCACTGCTGCCCCATGGTCACCCCCCATGGCGTCGAGCGCAATGCGGACTTTGTGGGGCATGGCGCGACAATACCGTGTCGACAGGAGTCACAACAGGGGGGCGGACAATCACCGCTTGTCGCCGCCCTGCCCTTTTTTCAGCGCAGCGAGCGGCGCAAATGGATGCGCCGCATCGTCGCCGACAGGCGAGCCCTGGAACGTGGCATCCGGCTTGCGCGGATACGGATCGAGGCCGAGGATCAAAAATTCGGTCGCAATGGCGCCGAGATCGATCCCGCCGCCAACCAGCTCTTCCGGCACATCGACGGCCGGCACCTCGACCTCTGCGCCGCCGACCAGCGGGAACGCCCCGGCCGGCATGAACACGAGGTCGATCGATTCGTCGATTTCGTTCTCGAGCGGCTCGAGCGTGACCACGCAGATCTGGCCGACGGTGGCCGAGACCCGGCCAACCACGTGCAAGCCGCCGCGCCCGTGCAATGTAACGTCGAAGCTGGCCTCGAACCGGGGCAAAGCAGCGAGGCCGGCATGCTTGGCGACCGCGGCGCGCGTCTGCGCATCGGCCACGAGGTCGAAGTGGCGTCCGCTCTCGGGCACATCGCTGAGTGCGAGCGGCACGCTCCAAAGACGTTCGGACCTGCGTTCAGATTTGGTCATTGCCTCATCCCCGTCGATCGCGCGCACAGCAGCACCTGTTCGGGATCGGGAAACGCGAGCTGTGCGCGCTCGAATCCATCCTGAGCGGCCAGGCGACGCACGGCTTCGCGGACATAGACCGCCAGCCGCAAGGCCGGCCCGGATTCCGCGCCGTCGGCAAATACATTGCGGTCCAACGCCGCGGCAAGCGGTTCGTCATCGGGCGCCTCCAGCGCCACCCGATAGGCTGCCTGCCTGCCATAGAAAGCCTCTCCGATCCTGCGCATATTTCGCGGCACCGCGAGATCGCCCACCCCCATTTCGCGCATGCTGTCGTCCATGTCCCGGCAGAAGTGGTCAAACAACCCTTGGCCGAGGGCGCGAATCGGCACCGCCTCGCTCTCCAGACGGCGGAGAAACAGCACGGTATGGAGCATGATCATCTCCAGTCGGCCGTTGACCGTATCGGGCACGCCATAGATTTGGTAAAAGGCGGGCAGCCGCGCCTGTGCCACGATCGTGCCATAGAGACACGCGATGGTATTGTCCCGCGGGGTGCGGCGAAACAACTTGAATATCATCGCGTTAGCTCGGCCGCGGAGGTCGGATGCAGGGGCTCGATAGGGAAAACGTGATAGCGCCGATGACGTCAGTGCGCTAGCGCCTGCGACCATGACAGGGGGATCATGAGCTGCATGAAGGGACCGACGCGCCCGTTCCGTATGGCCGCCGCCCGCGTTGCGGTGACGGTGGCATTCGGAATCCTGCTCAGCGGTTGCTTTTCGGAGACCTATCAGCGCGGCTACATCGTGCCCGAAGGGGCGCTCGAGCAGCTCCCGATTGGTTCCACCCAAGAACAGGTTTTGATCGTGCTCGGCACGCCCTCAACGGTCGCGACGGTGAGTGGCGAGGCGTTTTATTATATTTCCCAGCGCGCCGAGCGGTCGATCGGCTTCATGCCCCAACGGGTGGTCGATCAGCGGGTCGTGGCGGTGTATTTCGACAGGAATCGGCGAGTGGAGCGTCTCGCCAACTACGGTCTCAAGGACGGCAAGGTCTTTGATTTTGTCAGCCGCGCCACGCCGACTGGCGGCAAGGACGTCGCCTATCTCAACGCGCTATTCAAGATTTTCTAGACCGGTGATGAAGAGGCACCGCCGCGGCGCAGTGTGCCGCGGCGTCAGCGCGCGTCGCATCCTCCCACTGGGAGGCGTCAGCGCCAGTGCGCGAGCACGGCGAGCAACAAGAGCGCGACGATATTGGTGATCTTGATCATCGGGTTGACGGCGGGACCGGCCGTGTCCTTGTAGGGATCCCCGACGGTATCACCCGTCACCGCCGCCTTGTGCGGCTCCGAACCTTTGCCGCCGTAGTGGCCGTCCTCGATAAATTTCTTGGCATTGTCCCATGCGCCGCCACCCGAGGTCATCGAAATCGCAACAAACAGGCCGGTGACGATAACGCCGAGGAGCATCGCGCCGACAGCGGAGAACGCCGCTGACTTGCCGATCGAACCGCCGCCCGCAATCCAGTAGACCAGGAAATAGACCACGATCGGCGAAAGCACCGGTAGCAGCGACGGAACGATCATCTCCTTGATCGCCGCCTTGGTGAGGAGGTCGACGGCGCGGCCGTAATCGGGCTTGTCGGTGCCCTGCATGATGCCGGGCTTCTCACGAAACTGCCGGCGCACCTCCTCGACGATCGCAGACGCCGCGCGGCCGACCGCCGTCATCCCCAACGCGCCGAACAGATACGGCAGCAAGCCGCCGAACAAGAGCCCCACCACGACATAGGGGTTGTTCAAGGAGAAATCGAGCTGCACCCCCTGGAAGTACGGATTGCTCGCCGCATTGGCGATGAAAAATTTCAAATCCTCGTTGTAAGCCGCGAACAGAACGAGCGCGCCGAGGCCGGCCGAACCAATGGCATAGCCCTTGGTCACCGCCTTGGTGGTGTTGCCGACGGCGTCGAGGGCGTCGGTCGACTTGCGCACCTCCTTGGGCAGTCCCGCCATTTCCGCGATACCGCCGGCGTTGTCGGTCACGGGGCCGAAGGCATCGAGCGCCACGACCATCCCGGCGAGCGAAAGCATCGTGGTCACGGCGACCGCGATCCCGAACAGGCCGGCGAGTTTGTAGCTGGTCAGGATGCCGGCGATGATGACGATCGCGGGCAGCGCCGTTGCTTCGAGCGAAATGGCCAAGCCTTGGATGACGTTGGTGCCGTGGCCCGTGACCGAGGCCTTGGCGATCGACTGCACCGGCCGGAAATTCGTACCGGTATAGTACTCGGTGATCCAGATGATGAGCCCGGTCACGATGAGGCCGACCACGCCGCAGATGAACAGCGACGTGCCGGAATAGGACTGCCCGGGCACGGAGCCGAAGCCCACCAGGAGATGGGTGACCAGCGCTACGCCGGCGAGCGAGAGCACGCCGGTGACGATGAGGCCCTTGTAGAGCGCGCCCATGATCGACTGGCTCGCGCCGAGTCTGACGAAGAACGTGCCGATGATGGACGTGATGATGCAGATGCCGCCGATGGCAAGTGGATAAGTCATCATCTTGAGGAGCGTGTCGGCACCGGCGGTGCGAAAAAAGATCGCCGCCAGCACCATGGTAGCGACCGTGGTCACGGCGTAGGTCTCGAACAGGTCGGCCGCCATCCCCGCGCAATCACCGACATTATCGCCCACATTGTCGGCGATGGTCGCGGGATTGCGCGGATCATCCTCGGGAATGCCGGCCTCGACCTTGCCGACGAGGTCGCCGCCCACGTCCGCCCCCTTGGTGAAGATGCCGCCGCCGAGACGCGCGAAGATCGAGATCAGCGACGCGCCGAAGCCAAGTGCCACGAGAGCGTCGATGACGGTGCGGTTGTCGGGCGCCATATGGCGCGTGCCGATAAGAAAACCGAAATAGAGGGTGACGCCGAGGAGCGCCAGGCCAGCGACCAGCAGCCCGGTGATGGCGCCGGCTTTGAACGCCAGCTCGAGCCCATCTGCGAGCGAACGGATCGCCGCCTGGGCGGTGCGCACGTTGGCGCGTACGGACACGTTCATGCCGATGAAGCCGGCTACCCCCGAGAGCACCGCGCCGATCAAGAATCCAACCGCCACTGAGGCGCCGAGGAAATACGCGAGGATGAAGAAGATCACGATGCCGACCACGCCGATCGTGGTGTATTGGCGCTTGAGATAAGCTTGCGCGCCTTCGCGCACGGCCGCCGCGATCTCCTGCATCCGCGCGCTGCCCGGATCAGCCGCGAGTACGGAGCGGATCGCCCAGATGGCGTAGAGGATAGCGAGCACGCCACAAAGGACGATCAGCCAAAGAGCGGTCATTGTTGAAACCCCGGTTGCGGAAGCAGGCCAGACGGAGCGCCCGGCCGTGACTTGAGCCGAGCCTGATGTATCGCCCACGGCGCGGCCTGAAGCGGCGCGGACATTGCCAAAAACGCTTCCGCGACGCAACGCTCGAAAACGCTGTCTATTGTTGGTCCTCAGCGCCCGACGCTGTTGATCGCCGGCTTCACCCTCGGCAGCGTCCAGGGGCCCGCCCCGAACCGCTCTTCTTGCTGCATTTTTCTTACGTCCCGTTCCATCTCGAGACAGGTGAGCCATTCCACGTAGCTCGGGAGGTAGACGCCCGTTCGCATGCACTGCACTTTGTCGGCGGAGGAATAGGTCGCCCGGTCCTTGATGATCTGATCGCGCGCCTTTTGCTCGGAGTCGAGGCACGCATTGATGTCCTGCTCGGTTGTGGTTCCACCCATCAGCTTGACCATGGCGCCGGCGGCAAGCTGGCACGTTTTCTGAATATCGATGGTGGGCACCTCTTTGCGCCCTTGCGTCTCGAGCGCCGCAGCGCGCTTGCGCGCCTCGGCCACGTGCGCGCCCGAACCGAACTTCTGAACATAGCTGGTGAATGCCGAGGCGGTGCCAGCCTTCTCCGCGTCGGCCCAGGCCTTCTCGTCCGCTTCCTTGCGTGCTTGCTCATCGAACGCAGCAAGCCGCTGACGCGCCTCGGCCACGTGCGCGCCCGAACCGAACTTCTGGATATAGCCGTTAAATGCCGCAGCGGTGCCGGCCTTGTCGGCGTCGGCCCAGGCCTTGTCATCGGCGTCCTTGCGTGCCTGCTCATCGAGCGTAGCAAGCCGCTGGCGCGCCTCGGCCACGTGCGCGCCCGAACTGAAGTTCTGCGTATATGCAGTGAGTGCCGCTGCGGTGCCGGCGCGCACCGCGTCTGCCCAAGCCTTATCGTCCGCCTCTTTCCGACTTAGCTCAGCAACGCGCTGGCGCGCCTCGGCCACATGCGCACCACCGCCGAAACTTTGTATATAGGCCGTATAGGCCGCGGCGGTGCCGGCCTTCTCGGCGTCGGCCCAGGCCTTCTCATCCGACGCCTTGCGGGCCGTTTCGTTGAGCGCGACGATGCGCTGGCTTGCCTCCGATACGTGCGCGCCGGAGCCGAAGTTCTGCAGATATGCCGTATAGGCGGCGGCGGTGCCGGCCTTCTCGGCGTCGGCCCAGGCCTTCTCGTCGGCCTCCTTGCGCGCCTGCTCATCGGACGCCTGCTGCTGCGCCGTCTGTTGCGAATCAGAGGGCTGGCTGCAAGCAGACGCGAGGGCAGCCCCGGCAATGACGGCAACGATCGCCAGTTTCGGAAATGCGATGCGGCGCGCGCGCCCGGGCTGTTGACGCCAATCATCAGTCATGGCTGGCCTTTTTCCGGGTTTACACGCGGGCCTCTGTTCTTTCAACGCCCACGTACCTCTCCGCTTCAATATGTCCCGAAGCTGCGGGATCGTCAAAAAAGCGCGTTCCCGTAATCTGGTTAGCCGCGGACACGAGAACAAGCCACCGTGCGAAACACACAGATCAGAAGTGCAGCGCACCTGGATGGCGGATCACGGCCGAGCGTGCTTGCTTTGGCCGCGACGCGCCGATCTGGCCGAATGCCGATTTCATCTCGTCGATCATGAGATCGATCACGTGGAGTGGACCTTCCGCGCCGAGCGCGCCGAGACCCCACAGAAAGGCCTTGCCGGCGAACGCAGCATCGGCCCCGAGCGCGACTGCCCGCACCACGTCGAGCCCCGAGCGCACGCCGCTGTCCAGCATCAGGGTCACCCGGCCGCCAACGGCCCGAGCAATGGCCGGAAGCACGTCGATGGGCGCCGGCAGAGCTTCGACCTGGCGTCCGCCGTGGTTCGACACCACGATGCCGTCGACTCCGAGCGACACGCATCTTTCCGCATCGGCCGGGTGAAGGATGCCCTTGACCACCAACGGAGCCTTCCAGCGATCGCGATAGCGGGCGACCTCGTCCCAAGTGAAGGCGCCGCCCATTTCACGCCGCACGAGGGCTGCGACCTCATCCACGTTTGCGGTGTCGGCGGTGTAGGGCTTGAGATTGCCGAAGCGCGGTTGCCCGTGTTTCCACAGCGATCTGAGATAGCCGGGCGAGGTCAGAATGCCGGCGAACATGCGCAGATCCGGCCGGAACGGCGATGTGATGCCGGCCGCAACCTCGCGCGGGCGCGTGGTGCGCACCGGTACATCGGCGGTGAGAACCAGGACATGCACACCAGCGGCCTCGGCGCGGCGGACAAGATCGAAGCCGATGGCGTGCTCGTTGCGGGAGCAGCGATAGAGTTGGAACCAGAGCACGTCGGGCGCGATCTCGGCTGCGCGCTCGACCGTCATGCCGCCGACCAGCCCGAGCGTATAGGGCACACGCGCGCGCTGCGCCGCGGCGGCGAGATATTGGTCGGCACCCGGCCAGACGATGGAAGGCCCCCCCATGGGAGCGACGCCGACCGGCGCGGCGTAGTGCCTGCCGAACAGGTCGATACCGACCGGCGGCAAGGCCGTGGTGACGCCGTAGCGCGGCACGAGCTCGACCGCATCGAGCGCGCTCCAGTTGCGGGCGATACCACCGTCGGCTCCAGCGCCTCCGTCCATGTATTCAAAGGCGAAACTGGGCACGTTTCGGCGGGCATGGCGGCGCAGATAAGCGACAGTTGGAAAGCGGCGATGCAGCTTGACGAAGCGCGGATTGTCGGCGGGCGTGTAATCGTTCGCAGCCGGCCGAACCAGAGCAGTCGTGTCGTGCATGAGGTGCCCTTGGGGTGCCCCTGGCTTTTCCGCT